>MKWU01002201.1_pt1 | contig 30183 bp, 27 predicted proteins | sample 809101 | NCBI WGS metagenome assembly MKWU01 (sample SAMN05860141, study PRJNA318959) | sponge metagenome | host: Aplysina aerophoba | place: Slovenia: Piran, Adriatic Sea, Gulf of Piran | collected 2013-05-07
ACAAGCTGAAGTTCTTCCCCCAGATCGCCGAGGTGGTCACGTTCGGCCACGAGCGCGACTACGCCGCCGCGTTCATCAACATCGACCTCGATGCGGTGAGCAACTGGGCCGAACGCAACAACATCTCCTACGCGAGCTACCAGGAGCTCGCCGCCCATCCCCAGGTCTACGGGCTCGTGAAGGACTGCATCGGACAGGTGAACGCGGACCTGGCGGGTGACCCCCAGCTCGCGTCGTCCCAGATCAGGCGGTTCCTCGTGCTCCACAAGGAGCTCGACGCCGACGACGGGGAGCTCACCCGCACGCGAAAGGTCCGCCGGCGCATCATCGCCGAGCGCTACGCTCCCCTCATCGACGCGCTCTATTCCGACGCCGAGTCGTGTCACATCGACACGGAGGTGGTCTTCGAGGACGGGCGCCGCGGCCAGATCAGCGCCGATCTGATCATCGACGACGTCCAGGTGTTCCCCGGCCAGATGGCCAGGGCGAGCTGACGCCGACCGATGACCGGATGTCGGCACGTACCGGAATTCTCCGATGAGTGAGCGATCGAACGCGGAGCGTCTCACGTTCCACAAGGACCGGGAGACCCTGGAGGTCGACTTCTCGGGCATGACCTTCCGGGGCGCGGCGGAGGTCGATGAGTTCTACGACGTCGTCGACGCCAGGGTCGACGAGACCGGCTCGCGCTGGTACTTCCTCGTCAACTACGAGGAGTGCACGATTTCGCCGGAGGCGTGGGCCGCCTTCGCCGAACGCGGCAAGCGAGCGAACATCAGCTACGGCCTCGGGACGGTGCGGTTCGGCGTGAACGTCGACGTGCGCGATTCGATCCGCACCCACGCGCAGAGCGCGCAGTTCCGCGCCAACCTGTTCCAGTCGCGCGATGCCGCGGTGCTCGCGCTCGCCGACATGCGCAGGCGCCATCAGACCGCCGGCGCCGCGTCGGCGGAGTCGTTCCTGAAGGTCGAGGACATCCTTCTCAAGTTCGGCGGGGTCACCGCGCTCGACAGCGTCGGCTTCTCGGTGCATCCCGGGGAAGTGTTCTCGATCATCGGGCCGAACGGCGCCGGCAAGACCTCGATGCTCAACGTGGTGAGCGGGTTCTACCGCCCGACGAGCGGACGCATCCTGTTCGAGGGCCAGGACCGGACGAATCTGAAGACCTACGAGGTCGCGCAGCTCGGCTTTGCCCGGACGTTCCAGAACATCGCGCTGTTCCGCGGCATGAGCACGCTGGACAACATCATGACCGGCCGGCTGCTCAAGATGAAGTACAACTTCATGACCGACGCGCTGTTCTGGGGCCCCGCGCAGACCGAGGAGATCCGGCACCGGGAGTTCGTCGAGCGCATCATCGACTTCCTGGAGATCCAGCCGATACGCCGTACCCCGGTGGGTCAGTTGCCCTATGGTCTGCAGAAGCGCGTGGAGCTCGCGCGGGCGCTGGCGATGGAGCCCAAGGTGCTGCTCCTCGACGAGCCGATGGCGGGAATGAACCTCGAGGAGAAGGAGGACATGGCCCGCTTCGTCCTCGACGCGAACGACGAATTCGGGACGACGGTGGTGCTGATCGAGCACGACATGAGCGTGGTCATGGACATCTCCAACCACGTGGTGGTTCTCGATCACGGCGTGAAGATCGCCGAGGGGACCCCGGACGAGGTGCGCAACGACCCGGTCGTGATCCGCGCCTACCTCGGCCAGGGATGAGCGCCTGACTTGGGTGGCCAGGAACTGAGCGGATACGCCAATGGTTGAAGAACTCCTCTTTTTCCTCGAAGTGCTGGTCGGCGGCCTGCTGACCGGCATCATGTACTCGCTGGTCGCGCTCGGCCTGGTGCTCATCTTCAAGGCGTCCCAGATCTTCAACTTCGCGCAGGGCGCCTTCGTGCTGTTCGCGGCCCTGACCTTCGTGATCATGCTGGAGGTCGGACCGGGATTCTGGAGCTGGACCGGCTGGCTCGCGCTGGTCTTCGCAGGGCTCGCCGCCGCGATCTACGGGCTGCGACGGTTCACCACCGTGCTCGACGAGCCCATCCGGTACGGACGTACCCCGGTGGTGCTCGCCGCGATCGCGGTCGTGCTCCTTCCGCTCCTGTTCGACGGCGGGCAGACGATGTGGCGGGCGGTGTTCATCGTCCAGCTCACCTTCCTGATGCTCACCGTCGGGGCGCGCACGCCGCACTGGGCGGCGGGGATCCTTCTCGGTCTCGCGGTGGTGTGCTTCTTCCTCGACGAGGCGATGCTGTGGCGCGCCCTGGCCGTCACCCTGCTGGTGATGATCATGATGGCCATCGCCATCGAGCGGATCGTGCTCCGCCCGCTCGTGAACCAGGAGCCGATCATCCTGTTCATGGCCGCCATCGGGTTGAACTTCGTCATCGAGGGCGTGGCGCAGGGCGTGTGGGACGCAGACGTGCATCCGCTCGACATCGGCATCCCCGATGTTCCAATCGCATTGTTCCGCGACAGTCTCGGTCTGTTCATCAGCACCTTCGACGTCGCGGCGGCCGGAACTGCGGCGGCGATGGTCGCCGCGCTCGCGTGGTTCTTCAGCAAGACGCGGGTGGGGCGTGCGCTGCGCGCCGTCGCCGACGACCATCAGGCCGCGCTTTCGGTGGGTATTCCCCTGAAGAACATCTGGGCCGTGGTCTGGGCCGCCTCGGCCATCGTCGCGCTGTTCGCGGGGCTGATGTGGGGATCGAAGCTCGGAGTGCAATTCTCGATCTCGCTGCTCGCGTTCAAGGCGCTGCCGGTCATTCTGATCGGAGGGTTCACGTCGATCCCCGGCGCGATCGTCGGCGGACTGATCGTCGGGTCGACCGAGAAGCTCTTCGAGGTCTACGTCGGGATTCCGTACTTCGGCGGAGGTACCGAGAACTGGAGCCCATACATGCTGGGCACGCTGTTCCTGCTGGTGTGGCCGCAGGGGCTGTTCGGAGAGAAGATCATCGAACGCGTCTGATGCTCCGGTCTGACCCGTCGCCGCGCGGCGGGACGTAGACGCAGACGCGGGTCGAGGGGCCCGGGACGAGAGGAAAGAAATGTTCTACCGCGAGGCAGGCCAGTTCAAGACCACCTACGCCAGGGACCAGGCGATATTCACCATTCGCCAGGACTACTGGTTCGTGATTGCGTTGCTGGTCTTCGCGTTCGTCGTTCCCCCTCTCACCGGCTCGCAGTACCTGATGGGGCCGATCCTGACCCAGTTCCTCGTGTTCGGGCTGGCCGCGCTCGGCCTGAACCTGCTGACCGGCTATGCCGGACAGATCTCGCTCGGCACCGGCGGGTTCATGGCGGTGGGCGCGTACACCTGCTACAACCTTGTGCTCCGCGTTCCCGAAATTCCGCCCGTCCTGAGCTTCCTCATCGCGGGTGTGATCGCCGCGGTGGTCGGAGTCCTTTTCGGGCTGCCCAGCCTGCGCATCAAGGGCTTCTATCTCGCCGTCACCACCCTGGCCTCGCAGTTCTTCCTGCTCTGGCTGTTCGACCACGTCGGCTGGTTCACCAACTACGATCCGGCCGGGGTCGCGTCGGCGCCCCAGAGCACGCTCTTCGGCCGCCTCGCCGAGGCCGGCGGCCCGCTCGACTTCCTCGCCCCGATCAACGTCGTGATCTCCGGCCCCCATGCGACACCGGAGGTCAAGTACATGGTGACCCTGGCGGTGGTCATCGTCCTCACCCTGCTCGCGAAGAACCTGGTCCGCAGCGCGACCGGACGCGCGTGGATGGCAATCCGGGACATGGACATTGCGGCCGAGATCATCGGCGTGCGGCCCCTGCGCACCAAGCTGCTGGCATTCGCAATCAGCTCGTTCTACTGCGGCGTGGCCGGCGCGATGTACGTGTTCACCTACGTGGGGAACGCGGACACCGAGGCATTCGACCTCATCCGTTCGTTCAACATCCTGTTCATGATCATCATCGGGGGCATGGGCAGCATCATGGGCTCGTACATGGGCGCCGCGTTCATCGTGCTCCTGCCCGTGTTTCTGAATATCTTCGCCTCGACGGTGATGGGCGGGACGCTCCACGGCAACGTGCTCTCGAACCTGGAGCTGATCGTGTACGGCGGCGCCATCATCTTCTTCCTGATCGTGGAGCCGCACGGGTTCGCCCGCCTGTGGGCGATCGGGAAGGAGAAGCTGAGGCAGTGGCCCTTCCCGTACTGAATCTGCCATGACGCGAATGAGCATGGCCGGAACGACAAGGGAGTTCCGGATACGAAGGACACCCCCGCCGTGGTGAGGCGGGTCGCGGACGGCGTCCGGGGAGCGTCGTTCGCGGCTTCGGTCCGGGTGACTTAGAATCCCCCCACCGCCGGCTCTCCGGGAGGCGGCAACCCGACCATGGAGGACGACGCATGAAATTCAAAACAGTCCTGCTCTCCCTGGCGGCCGCGGGCGTATTGACTGCGCCCGTGACGGCCGTTCAGGCCCAGAACGAGCAGTTCATCCCATACCCGATCTACCGCGTGGGACCGTATGCCGCAGGCGGCACCGGAATTGCCGGCGGGTTCTTCGACTACCTGACGCTGGTGAACATGAAAGGAGGCGTCAACGGCGTGACGATCACCTGGGAGGAGTGCGAGTTCGGGTACAACTCCGACCGCGGCGTCGAGTGCTACGAGCGCCTGAAGGGCAAGGGCCCGACCGGCGGAAGCATGATCCACCCGCTGAGCACCGGCGTCACCTACCGCCTCATCGAGCGGGCCACCGTCGACAAGATTCCGATCATCTCGATGGGGTACGGGCGCACCGACGCGACCAACGGCAAGGTCTTCCCCTACGTGTTCCCGCTGGTCACCAACTACTGGAGCCAGAACACCGCGAAGATCAAGTTCATGGGCATGCAAGAGGGGGGCATGGAGAACCTGAAGGGCAAGAAGATCGCCAACCTCTATCACGAGTCGAGCTACGGAAAGGAGACGATCCCGGTCCTCGACAAGCAGTCCGAGATGTACGGCTTCGAGGTCCGCCACTACCCGGTCCCGCACCCGGGGCTCGACCAGAAGGCGACGTGGCTCGAAATCGCGCGCCGCTACAAGCCCGACTGGGTGATCCTGCGCGGATGGGGCGTGATGAACCCGACCGCGCTCAAGGAAGCGTCCCGCGTCGGCTTCCCGGCCGATCGGATCGTCGGCGTATGGTGGAGCGGCGCCGAAGAGGACGTCATTCCCGCCGGCAAGTCGGCGGTCGGCTACATCGCCGCGGGCTTCCATCCGTCCGGCACGGACTTCCCGGTCATCCAGGAGATGCTCGAGACGGTCTACGGCGTCGGCAAGGGCAACATCAGCCCGCAGCGCGTCGGGACCATCTACTACATCCGGGGTCTGATTGCCGCGATCCTGTCGGTGGAGGCGATCCGCATCGCACAGGGCGAGTACGGCAACCAGCCGCTGACCGGCGAGCAGGTTCGCTGGGGCATCGAGAACCTGGACGTCACGCCCGAGCGCATCAAGGAGCTCGGCGCCGAGGGTCTGATGTCGCCGCTGAAGGTCTCCTGTGCCGACCATGAAGGCGGCGGTGGGGTCAAGTTCCTGCAGTGGAGCGGGACCAAGTGGGAAGAGATCACCGACTGGATCGCCACCGACAAGTCGATCGTCGATCCGATGATCCAGGCCTCCTCCGCGCAGTACGCCGAGGAAAAGGGCATCACCCCGCGCTCCGGCATGTCGCTCGGCAGCGACTGCGGCTGACCGGCGGCGGGCGAAACTGGCGTGACAGCCAGAGACGGACGACAAGGCCATGGAGACGAACGGGACACCCCTGCTGAGCGTGAGCAACATCGAGGTCATCTACGACCACGTGATCCTCGTGCTCAGGGGGGTGTCCCTGGACGTTCCCGAGGGGGGCATCGTCACCCTGCTGGGGGCCAACGGCGCGGGGAAGTCGACCACGCTGAAGTCCATCTCGAACCTGCTCGGAGCCGAGCGGGGCGAAGTCACGAAGGGATCGATCTCGTACCAGAACGAGCGGGTCGAAGCGCGCACGCCGTCGGAGATGGTCAAGATGGGCGTGGTCCAGGTCATGGAAGGCCGCCACTGCTTCGAGCATCTCACCGTCGAGGAGAACCTTCTGACGGGCGCATACACGCGCACCGACGGCAGGGGCGCCATCGAGCGCGACCTGGAAATGGTGTACAGCTATTTCCCCCGCATCAAGGAGCGCAACCGCGCCCAGGCCGGCTACACCTCGGGCGGCGAGCAGCAGATGACCGCGCTTGGCCGGGCGCTGATGGCCAAGCCGTCGATGATCCTCCTCGACGAGCCGTCGATGGGTCTCGCCCCGCAGCTCGTCGAGGAAATATTCGAGATCGTGAAGAAGCTCAACGAGAACGAGGGGGTGACGTTCCTCCTTGCCGAGCAGAACACCAACATGGCGCTGCGCTACGCCCGCTACGGATACATCCTCGAGAACGGGCGCGTGGTGATGGACGGCGAGGCAAGCGCGCTCGCCGACAACGAGGACGTCAAGGAGTTCTACCTCGGCACCAGCAGCGGCGAGCGAAGGAGCTTCCGCGACACCAAGCATTACCGCCGGCGCAAGCGCTGGCTGGCGTAGCACGGGAGCGGGTGGGGCGATTGCCGCATAGCCTGCTCGCCGCTCACTCCGCATGACCACCGACTACTACGACACCCTCGAGACGCGCGACCCCGAAACGCGCGAAGCGGAGCTGTTCGCGGCGCTCGGCGACCACCTGCGGGCCGCGATGCGCGCGCCGGCCATCGCGCGGGTGCTGGCCGGAGTCGATCCCGACGCGGTGACGGACAGGGAAGCGCTGGCGGCACTGCCGGTGATGCGGAAGTCGGAGCTGATGGCGCTGCAGGCCGACTCGCCGCCGTTCGGGGGCCTGATTCCGGGAACGATCGGGGACTACGCAAACGTGTTCGCGTCGCCCGGTCCCATCTTCGAGCCGGTGCCGCGCCGCGTCGATCCGTTCCGCCTGGCGCGCGCGCTCTTCGCGGCCGGGGTGCGCAGGGGCGATCTCGTCCACAACACGTTCTCCTATCACTTCACCCCCGCCGGCGCGATGCTGGAGGGCGGGGCGCGGGCCGTCGGATGCACGGTGTTCCCGGCCGGGATCGGGCAGACCGAGCTCCAGGTGCAGGCGATCGCGCGGCTTCGCCCGAACGTCTACGTCGGCACGCCGTCCTTTCTCAACATCCTCCTCGACAAGGCGGTCGAGGTCAGCGCGGACGCGAGCTCGATCACGAAGGGCCTCGTCTCCGGCGAGGCGCTCCCTCCGAGCCTTCGCGCCGCCATCGGCGAGCGCGGGGTCGCGGTCATGCAGTGCTACGCGACCGCCGACGTGGGGCTGATCGCCTATGAATCGCCGGCCCTGGAAGGGATGATCCTCGACGAGGGCGCCATCGTGGAGATCGTTCGTCCGGGTACCGGCGACCCGGTTGCCGAGGGCGAGGTCGGGGAGGTCGTGGTGACTCCCCTGAACCCGGACTACCCGCTGGTGCGGTTCGCGACCGGCGATCTGTCCGCGGTGATGCCGGGCCCGAGCCCGTGCGGGCGCACCAACACGCGCATCCGGGGATGGATGGGGCGCGCCGACCAGACGACGAAGGTGAGGGGAATGTTCGTGCATCCGTCCCAGGTGGCGGAGGTGGTGCGCCGGCACGCGGAGATCGTGCGGGCACGGCTCGTGGTGAACAGCGTCGACAACCAGGACGTCATGACCCTGCGGTGCGAGAGCGAGACGGACGATGCGGGCATCGCCGGAGCGGTCGCGGCCTCGGTGCGGGACGTGTGCAAGCTCCGGGGCGAGATCGAATTCGTGCCGCCGGGCACGCTCGCGAACGACGGCAAGGTGATCGAGGACGCCCGGACCTACGAGTAGCGTTCTGCCCGTGGCTGTGCACCCATGATGGGACCGGCAACCGCCCGAATTCTTCGAGTCGCCGACGTCGCTGCGCTCGAGCGTGGCCTTGCACGGGGCGCCCCCGGGAGCGCGGGCGTCCCGCCCGACCGGGCCGGAGGCCCGCAATGGACGACCCGCCGGAAGCCCACCGGTTGTTCAGCGGGCGGGACGCCCGTGCTCCCGGAGGGTTCGGCACACGCGCCGTTCGTCCGAGACGGTGCTTCGCCGGCTCGTTCATCCCTCCGAGCGACGGTGTGAAGGACTCCGTTCGCGACGGCGAATCACCGGCGCGGTCCTTTGACGCCGTCGTCGCCGCCGTCGAGACCGAGGGGCTCGCGAGCCGGGGTGCGTTCCACGTCGCCGAGGACGACGCGGTCCCGCCGTTCGCGGACGGCGCCACCGCGGCGACGCTCGTTCTCGTCGGCAACACCGGTCCCGGGATGTGGACCGCGTTCTCCGCGTCGGTGGAGGCCGCCGACGGTGCGCCGGACGCCCTGGACCGATGGAGCCGGCGGGTTGTCTCGCGTCTCGCCGACGCGCTCGGCGGCGCCGCGCACTTTCCGTTCGGCGGCCCGCCCTGGCTGCCGTTCATCCGGTGGGCGCAGCGCGCGGGATCCGTGCATCCCTCGCCCATCGGGCCACTGGTGCACCCGGACTTCGGCCTGTGGCACGCCTACCGGGGCGCGCTCGCGTTCCGCGAACGTCTCGACCTCCCGTCCCGAGACGACCGCGCCAGCCCCTGCGATACCTGCGCCGATCGCCCCTGCCTCTCGTCGTGTCCGGTCGGCGCGTTCTCCGCGAGCGGCTACGACGTCACGGGATGCGTCGCGCACATCGAGAGCCGCGCCGGTGCGCGGTGTCTCGACACGGGGTGCCTCGCCCGCCACGCGTGCCCGGTGGGGCGAGAGACGGCGTACGGCGCACCTCAGGCGGCATTTCACATGCGGGCGTTTCTCGCTGCGAGGGGGCGTGCTCCGTAGTCGCCCAACCCGGGTTGGAGCAGCGGAGTCCGAAACCGGGCACGGCCCGACGTATGGGCCGGATGTCGGGTCACGCCGTGGAACAACGCGTCCTGCGGCGCGTCTGCCCGATACGTGCCCGTGTCGCGACGGGACGGGCAGCGCGGACTAAAGCGCCTGCACGTGCTCGCGCAGCCTGAACTTCTGGACCTTCCCCGTCGATGTCTTCGGCAGGGATCCGAACACCACCGTCCGAGGCGCCTTGAAGTGCGCCATGTTCTCGCGGCAGAACGCGATGATGTCGTCCTCCGTGACCCCATCGGACCCGGGCCGCAGCGTGACGAACGCGCACGGGGTCTCGCCCCACTTGTCGTCGGGGCGGGCCACCACCGCCGCTTCCAGCACCGCCGGGTGGCGGTACAGCGTGTCTTCGACCTCGATGGAGGAGATGTTCTCGCCCCCCGAGATGATGATGTCCTTCGAGCGGTCCTTGAGCTGGACGTAGCCGTCGGGATGCACGACCCCGAGGTCGCCGGAGTGGAACCAGCCGCCGGCGAGCGCCTCCTCGGTCGCAGCCGGGTTCTTGAGGTAGCCCTTCATCACGATATTGCCGCGGAACATCACCTCGCCGAGCGTCTCGCCGTCCCTCGGCACCGGCGTCATCGTCTCCTGGTCCATCACCTCCAGGCCGTCGAGGACGTGGTAGCGCACGCCCTGGCGGGAGTTGCGCTCCGCCCGCTCCGCCATCGGCAGGTCGTTCCACTCGTTCTTCCAGGCGCAGATCACGGCGGGACCGTAGGTCTCGGTGAGGCCGTAGACGTGGGTGACCTTGAATCCTTCCTGCTCCATGCGTTCCAGGACCGCGGCGGGCGGAGGCGCGGCCGCGGTCATCACGTTCACGGGGTGGGAGAACGACCGTCGCTCGTCCTGCGCGGCGTTCAGGATCATCCCCAGCACCACAGGCGCGCCGCACATGTGGGTCACTCCCTCCTCGGCAATCGCGCGGAAGATGGCACCAGCTTCCACCCTGCGCATGCAGACGCTCGTCCCGCCGACCGCCGCCAGCGACCAGGGGAAGCACCATCCGTTGCAGTGGAACATCGGCAGCGTCCACAGGTAGACGGGGTGGTGCGCGAGGTTCCAGCCGACGATGTTCGACATCGCATTGAGATACGCGCCGCGGTGGTGATAGACGACTCCCTTCGGGTTCCCGGTGGTGCCCGAGGTGTAGTTCAGCGAGATGGCGCGCCACTCGTCGTCCGGGTTCGACCACGCGAACGCAGGGTCGCCCTCGGCGAGGAACGCTTCGTACTCGACCTCCCCGATGCGCTGGCCTCCCTCCGCGAGCGGATCGTCGATGTCGACGACGAGCGGGGGTCTGTCCATCCGGGACAGGGCGTCGGACACGACCGGCGAGAACTCGCGGTCGGCGAGCAGCACCTTCGCCTCCCCGTGCTCGAGGATGAAGGCGACGGTCGCCGCGTCGAGCCGGATGTTGATGGTGTTGAGCACCGCGCCCAGCATCGGCACCGCGAAGCTCGCCTCGTAGATGGCGCGGACGTTGGGCGCGAAGACCGCCACGCAGTCGCCGACGCCGATTCCGCGACCGGCGAGCGCGGATGCCAGGCGGCGGCAGCGCGCATAGCTCTCGGCCCAGGTGAAGCGGCGCTCCCCGTCGATGACGGAGGCGTGGTCGGGATAGACGGTGGCGGCGCGTTCGATGAACGTCAACGGCGAGAGCGGTGTGAAGTTGGCCGCGGTGCGGTCGAGATTGGTCTCGAAGGGGTTCGTGGAATGGTCTGCGCTCATGCTTGATGCTCCTGGTCGGGACTGTCCGGCGAGGCTCGTCCTTCAGCGGACCCGTCGGACCGATTCGGTTACGGTGCGTCTCACGCACAGCCGGTGGCGAGAGACAGCGCCCGACAGACGCGCCGCATCTTCGCGTCGCTCAACGTGCCGATGAAGCCGAGCAGGAGTCGCTGCTCGACTGTCTGAACGTGATCGAGGTTGACGGCGCAGTCGTGCTTCAGGCCTTCGTCGATGCCGACGATCACCTCGCTCGGCAGCCCTCGTATCGTCGAGGTGATCGGTGCGACCATCGCAGTGCGCAGCAGGGGAAGGACTTCCTGGCGAGTCAGGATGACGACCGGGCGCCGCTTGTCCGGCGCCCCGAATCGGTACTGCCAGATCTCTCCCCGGCGAGGCTTCACGATCAGTCTTCCGGCCACGCTCCCTCGCCCCCCCATCCCTCGAGTTCGTCGTCGAGGTCGGACGTATCGAGATATCCCGCCCGATACCGTCGAGCGATGTCTTCGGCGTCCTGGCGTTTCAGATACTCGGCGGCGGCCTCCCGCACTACCGCCGATCGGCCTCGTTCCCGGACCGATGGATGTCGATCGAGGCGCTCGAGCAATGTTTCGTCGAACGTGATTTGAATGGCTTTCATGTTGGCAAGTTCCATTACCTGTCGTAAACAGAATCATACACAAGATCATCCACATATCGAAGCCGAAATCCCCGTACGAATCGCTCGCCGGATTTACCGGAGCGTCCCGTTTCACGCAACATTGCCCGAAGTCGAGGCATCTCGGGATTCGAGGGCTGTGAACATGAGCGATATACAACGATCGCCCGACGGCGAGGCCGAGCTTCGCACGGTCGCGATGCCGGCGGACACCAATCCGTACGGCGACATCTTCGGCGGATGGCTGCTCTCGCAGATGGACGTCGCGGGCGGGACGCATGCGATGGCGCGCACCGCCGGCCGTGTCGCGACGGTGGGCGTCGAGGCGATGAGCTTCCACCGCCCCGTCTACGTCGGAGACCTCGTGAGCTGCCACTGCCGCACCGAACGCGTCGGCCGCACGTCGATCACCGTCCACGTCGAGACGTGGGTGCGCCGCACGCGGTCCGGCCGGTCGCCCGAGGACATCAGGGTCACGCAGGGCATGTTCACCTACGTCGCGCTCGACGACGGGGGAGCCAAGCGCGTCATCGAACGGTGACCGGCCCGGAGCCGGCCCCCCCGGGAGCGCGGATGTCCCGTCCGCAAGTGGGCCGGAGGCCCGCAATTCCCACGCAGCCGAAGTCCCCGCGCTCACCGGCGCCCCCGCGACGCCGCTCACGTCTCCCCCGCCTTCGAACCGGTCCTGCCGATTCCCGTAGGATCCGCGCATCCCGAATTCCCGAGGACGCAGCAATGTCCGAGATGCTCTGGCAACCCTCTCCGGAACGGGTCGCGGACGCGAACCTCACCGCCTTCACGGCGCTGGTGCGCGAACGCCACGGCCTGAACGCCGCCGACTACGCGGCGCTGCACCGGTGGTCGATCGAGAACCGGGAGGCGTTCTGGTCGGCGGTGTGGGAGTACGGGGAGGTCATCGGCGATCGCGGCGACGGACCGGTGCTCGTCGACGGCGACCGGATGCCGGGCGCGAAGTGGTTCCCCGGCGCACGCCTCAACTTCGCCGAAAACCTGCTCCGACGCCGCGACGACGCACCGGCGATCCTGTTCCGCGGCGAGGATCGGGTGCGGTACGCGCTCAGCTTCCGCCAGCTCCACGATGCGGTCTCCATGGTGGCTCAAGGCCTGCGCGCGGCCGGGGTGTCGACGGGCGACCGCGTCGCCGGCTACATGCCCAACATGCCCGAGACCGTCGTCGCCATGCTCGCCACCACCAGCATCGGCGCGATCTGGTCGTCCGCCTCCCCGGACTTCGGCGTGCAGGGGGTGGTGGATCGGTTCGGGCAGATCGGGCCGAAGGTGCTGTTCAGCGCCGACGGCTACTTCTACGGCGGCAAGCGGCTCGACTCCATCGGTCGGCTGGCGCCGGTGGCGGCGCGGGTCCCGTCCATCGAGCGCATCGTGGTGGTGCCCTACACCACCAGCGCGCCCGACGTCTCCGCGGTGGAGAATGCCGTCACCCTCGATGAATTCGTTGCCGGTCACGCCCCTGCGGAGATCGAGTTCGAACGACTCCCGTTTGACCACCCGCTCTACATCATGTACTCGTCGGGCACCACCGGCGCCCCCAAGTGCATCGTGCACGGCGCGGGCGGAACGCTCCTGCAGCACATCAAGGAGCTCGCCCTGCACAGCGACGTGAAGCGCGGGGAACGCATCCTCTACTTCACGACGTGCGGCTGGATGATGTGGAACTGGCAGGTGAGCGCGCTGGCGCGCGATGCGACGCTGGCGCTCTACGACGGCTCGCCGTTCCACCCCGACGGCAACGCGCTCTTCGACTACCTGTCGGAGGAGGGCATCGAGACCTTCGGCACCTCCGCCAAGTACATCGACGCCGTCAAGAAGGCGGGCCTCGTCCCGGCGAGGACCCACGACCTGTCGAAGCTCAGGGCGATCCTGTCCACCGGCTCGCCGCTGGTTCCCGAGAGCTTCGACTTCGTCTACGGGTCCATCAAGCGCGACGTCTGCCTCTCGTCGATCAGCGGCGGCACCGACATCGTCTCCTGCTTCGTGCTCGGGAACCCCGCCGCTCCGGTCCACCGCGGCGAGATCCAGTGCCTGGGACTCGGGCTCGACGTGCACGCCTTCGACGACGAAGGACGCAGCGTCGTCGGCGAGAAGGGCGAGCTCGTCTGCACCCGCCCCTTCCCGTCCATGCCCGTCGGCTTCTGGAACGACCCCGATGGACGCAAGTACCACGACGCCTACTTCGCCCGCTTCGACAACGTCTGGTGCCACGGCGACTACGTGGAGGTCACCGAGCGTGGCGGGGTGATCATCTACGGACGCTCCGACGCGGTGCTCAACCCCGGCGGAGTGCGCATCGGAACCGCCGAGATCTACCGCCAGGTGGAGCAGCTCGACGAGGTGGTGGAAGCGCTCGTCATCGGCCAGCAGTGGGACGGAGACGTCCGCGTCGTGCTCTTCGTGGTTCTGCGCGGCGGGGTCGAGCTCGACGAGGCGCTGGAATCGAAGATCAGATCGCACATACGCGCGAACGCGACGCCGCGCCACGTGCCGGCCCGGATCGTGCGGGTGACCGACATCCCGCGCACCCGCAGCGGCAAGATCACGGAGCTCGCGGTACGCGACGTCGTCCACGGCCGCGAGGTGAAGAACAAGGAAGCGCTCGCGAATCCGGAGGCGCTGGAGCAGTTCGCCGATCGCCGCGAGCTCGCGGCCTGAATCAGCCGTCTCTCCGTTCCGACCTCAGCGCCCGGAGGTCCGCGCGCAGGGCCTTGACCTCGGCCAGGAGCTCGGCGTGCTCCGAGCGGGTCACCTCCATGTGCTCCGTCTCCTTGTCGTGGTAGCTCTGCATCGCGCTGACGACCACGCCGATGAAGAGGTTGAGCATGGTGAAGGTCGCGATCAGGATGAAGGGGACGAAGAACCCCCAGGCATAGGGATGGACCTCCATCACCGGCCGGACGATGCCCATGGACCAGCTCTCCAGGGTCATGATCTGGAACAGCGAGTAGAGGCTCCTCCACAGCGTGCCGAACCACTGCGGAAAGTCGTTGCCGAAGAGCTGCGTCGCCGTCACCCCGGCCACGTAGAACACGAGGCAGAGGATCGCCACCACCGACCCGAGCCCCGGCAAGGCGGAGAGCAGCCCGCCGACCACGCGCCGCATCTGCGGCACCGCGGTGACGAGTCGCAGCACCCTGAGTACCCGGAGCGCGCGCAGCACCGAGAAGTTCTCCGTCGACGGCGCCAGCGCCAGTCCCACGACCAGGAAGTCGAAGATGCTCCAGGGATCGCGAAAGAAGCCCCACCCGTAGGCGCCGATCCGGATCGCCAGCTCGGCCACGAAGATCGCGAGCACCACGTGATCGAGCGCAACCAGCGCGGAGCCGGCCGACGCCATGATCTCGGGGGAGGTCTCCAGTCCCAGCGTGATTGCGTTCACCACGATCAGCACGATGATCGCGCGCTGGAACCGCGCATTCTCGGCGATTGCGGCCAGGCGGCCACGAAACGTCCGTGTGGGGTGGTCGGTCATGGGATCCCTGTGCCCGTTGATTCGAAGGACTGCGTCATGGACGCGCGGGTGCGGATTCGACGGTGTCGATTGCGGGGTAGCTCATCTATTCCGTGCCATCGTTCTCGCGTGGCACGCTCGTCAGCGGGTACGTCGTTTCGATCGTGTACTGCGCACCCGTGGACCGCAACTTGCTCGAGAGCAGGTGAAATGCCGCAACGTCGGCGCGCACCGTCCGGAAGAGGGAGTGGGTGGCGAGCTACCGTTCCAGCTCGACCGCGGACGGCGGACGGCGGAACCGAGCGATGGTGACGTGTGGCATGAACCTTCGCCGCTCGGGTGTCCGCCCCGCGCGCCCGAGCGCGTGCCGCACCGACCGGGAGAGCGAGGCGAGCTCCGCCTTTGGCGAGGCCCCGGTCCACAGCACCCGGGGCGCCCCGCGCGGTGGAAAGCACCCGAGGCCGTGCAGCTCCATCCGCAGCGCGCGTGCGCTCACCCCGGCAAGCGCGGCCTCGATCCGGAGTTGCGTGGAGCCCTCGACCTCGCCGATGAACGCGAGCGTCAGGTGCAGGCCGTCCCCGTCCAGCCAGCGGGCGGTTCGCAGGCCCGATTGCAGCTCGTCGACCGCCGTCCTCAGCGGGTCCGGCACCCGGAGCGCGACAAACAGACGTGACACCGTTCGTCCCTCCGATCGGCAATGTACCCTGGCCGGTCCGTGTGACGCCTCGCGGCCCGGAATTCGGGGTCGCGACCCCGAACCCGGGACTCCATCGTACGGACGCGGATTTCGCGACGCCGACACGCCATCCGTCAATGGCGGCGTGATGGCTCCGGAGCGGCCCGCGGCGGACTGCAAAGATGCGCGTCGGGCGTCTATTCTTCCTCGTGGAGGTTCGAATGCGAAGCTTCGTTGCCCGCTCACGAATTGAGGCCGAGGACGCCCGTCCCGCATCGACGACGAGGCCGACAGCCATTGCCGCCGTGGCCGCGTTCGGGACGCTCGCGGCCACCCCCGCCGTCCTCGCCCACGCCGGGGAACGCGGCTTCATCATGCTGCTGCCGACCGGGCTCTTCCAGGCCGGGGGCACGATTGCGGTCGCGGTGTCCTTCCTCGTCGTGATCTGGATTCGGGCCGCTGCCCTGCGCGGGACATTCGAGCGCGCGAGACGGGCGCTGTTTCCAGTGCCCCGGAGCCACTTCGGGTGCAACGTCGCGGCGTCGGCGGTGCTCGTCGTGCTCGTCGCGGCGGGCCTTGCGGGGAGCCGCGACCCGCTCGCGAATCCTCTCCCGCTCTCGGTGTGGACGCTGACCTGGGTGGGGCTCACCTTCGCCCACGCGGTGCTCGGCTACCTGTGGCCTGTCGTCAATCCGTGGACGGCTCTCGCGCACCTGGTGCGCCGGCTTCTGGGCCGGAACGGGCGCGACGATCCGGGCGTGGTGGGCTGGCCGGAAGCGCTCGGAGCCTGGCCGGCCGTCGTCCTGCTGCTGCTCTTCGCCTGGTTCGAGCTCGTCCATCCCGCCCCGCAGGACCCCGCGGTCCTGGCCTTCGCCGTGGCCGGGTACTCGGTCTTCACGGTGGCGGGGATGGTGCTGTTCGGGAATGAAACGTGGGAGCGGAACGTCGAGATCTTCTCTCGGTTCTTCCGCATCGTGAGCTGGATCGCGCCGCTGCGCACCGTGGACGAGGGCGGCACACGCCGGCTCGCGCTGACGTTCCCCGGAGCGCGGCTGCCGGAGGTCGACTCCCTGCCCGCGGCGGGCGTGGTCTTCGTGGTGGTGGCGCTGGCCACGGTCTCGTTCGACGGGCTCTCGCGCACCTTCTGGTGGCTCGACCTCGTCGGCGAGAACCCCCTGGAGCACCCGGGTCGCACCGCGCTCGTCGGGCGCAACACCTTCGGCCTGCTCGGCGCCGCGGTGGCGCTGCTCGCGGCCTACGCGGTGACCGCCGCGGCCGGCGCGCGGTGGTCCGGATCACCCGCTGCCGCCGCGCTGGGACGATTCGTCGTTTCCATCGTCCCGATCGCGTTCGGCTACCACTTCGCCCACTACCTGCCGTCGTTCCTGGTCGATGCGCAGTACGCGCTGAAGGCGCTCTCCGATCCCCTGGATCTCGGCTGGAACCTCCTCGGCACGCGAGACCTCCACGTCACCGCCTCGTTCCTCACCCACCACGCTTCGGTGGAGCTCATCTGGTACGCGCAGACCGCCGCCATCGTGGCCGCGCACGTGGCCGCGGTCGTGGTCCTGCACGCCCTCGCCGGGGAGTCCGGCGAGCGGCGGATGGCGGCGATACGGGGCGAGCTTCCCCTCACGGTGCTGATGATCGGCTACACCCTGTTCGGTCTCTGGCTGCTCTCGACGCCGGTGGCGGCCTGAGCCGCTCCGAGACGCATCGCGGGGCTGCGACGCATCGAGGCCCCCGCAGGTCTCGTATCCCGTCATTCGGCGAGGCGGAAAGGCAGCGTTCGGCGGGGTCGGAGGATGGAGCGCGTGGCGGCCGCCCCCGACATGATGTCCTTCCCCGTCGAGCCGGCGTTTTCAGGACGCCGAGCCGAACTCGGGCCCGCGTCTCACCGGACTGCCGAACGGAGGCCCCACCGGGCGGGAGGGGTGTGGCGTCACTCCGGCGGAAGACGGTCCTGCCAACGTCTCGTGCACGACAGAGACGTAATACTGTAACAATCCCCAGCGTGACTATACTCGAAAGGTCCGTGACGACGCGGGCACCGCAAGCTCGAAGGAGAACGTTCAATACGGAGAGACTTTCAATGATGAAGAAATCGATCTCAGCCGCATCCGCCCTGGCCGGCGCCATCGCCCTCGTCGGCGTCCTCGCCGCCGGCACCGCACGGGCCGAGTGCGGAGAAGACTGGAAGCAGTGCGCCGGCAAGCCGTGGGTGGACGGCGACGTGATGGACACGCCCCTGGGAAGCAAGTGGTGGCCGAATGCCCTGTGGGGGGAGGGAGACCAGGCCGGCTCGACCAACTGGTACACGAAGCCTGAGGTAGTCGCGCGCGCCCTGTCTGTCGTCCGAGCAGGGAAGACGTACAAGCTCGGCCACGAGTACCACTCCGGCATGCCGATGTTCGGAGAGCGCAAATGGGTCATTCGAATTCCCGCCTCCCCGACCGGCGGTCCGTTCGGCGGCAACCGGATCGTCTGGCACGACGAGTTCCTCGCCACCGAGATCGGCCAGGCCGGGACCCAGTTCGACGGCCTCGGACACATCGGGGTCCAGATCGGCGCCGACGGCGACAAGGCCAACATGCGCTTCTACAACGGCTACACGGTGCAGGAGATGCAGGGAGCGTACGGTCTCCAGCAGCTCGGCACCGAGAAGCTTCATCCTATTGTGGCGCGGGGGATTCTCATCGACTTCACCTTGGTCCACGGGGACATGGAGCATGGCACCTGCGCCAACATGGACGATCTGAAGATGGTGTTGGAAAAGCAGGAAATGTCGGCATTTCAGTTTAAGGAAGGCGATGCGTTGCTCTTCCGTTACAACTGGGAGCGGCACTGGGACGACCCCACGGCCTTCAATCAGGGCACTCCAGGAATTTGCATGGATGTCGCGCGCTGGGTGGCTGAAGAAGTGAAGGCGGGGGTAGTTGCCGGCGATACCTGGCCGGCCACCGATCCTGTGCCCTATCCGGACGAGCCGGCCTGCGCGTTCTGCATCCACAACTACCTGCAGACGCGCCATGGCATCGTGACCCAGGAGAACCTGCGGCTGACCCAGCTCGCGGACGACAAGGCGTACGTATTCGCGTATCTCTACTCGCCGTCCCCGATCCGCGGCGGAACCGGGTCGCACGGCTCGCCGATCGCGGTGAGATAGGCTTCCGGAGCGTGCCGGAGCCGGGCCGTTCGCCCGGCTCCGGCCGGCGTGGAGCAATATTGTTCGCATTCGACTCCTCGGGGGGCCAGAAGGCTCGTCCGGCGCCTTCCGGAATCTCCCGGAGTCGGGTGCATCGTCGCCGTCGACAGATCCCGAATCGGGAAGCACGTGGCATCGTGAAGAACAGCGTCCGCACCATCGTCATATTCGCCGCCCTGAGCGGGATGGTTCTCGCCACGACGGTCGACGCCCTGGGCCTGTTCGGCAACCGCACCAGCGACGAGATCCCCGGCCACACCACCCACAACCAGGCGCCGGACGCGCCTCCCGCCGCGCTCTCCTGGGAGGAGCTCATGTCTCTGGAAGTCAGGGTCGAGACCCCGGCCCCGCTGCAGACCGTGTTCCACGTCTCCTATCCCGACTCACTGATGGCCAAGGACGGCACCGTGGTCCGCATCAAGGGATTCATGTACCCGCTCGAAGCGGGCGAGACCCATACCTACTTCCTGCTGAGTGCGCTCCCGCCGAGCTGTCCCTTCTGCCTCCCGGCGAGCTCGCGGGGCCTCGTCGAGGTGAGGTGCGACGAGGGAGTTCGCTACACCCTGGAGCCGGTGCTCCTCGAGGGACGGTTCGAGCTGCTGGAAGACGCGGCAACGGGGTTGCACTATCGGCTCGATCGCGCCCGCTCGGCGGGATGACGGCGCCTGCGGGGTCGAGAGAGTGGGAAACGCACGTTGCCACCCCGGGTGTTTGCCGGGTCTGGAGCGTGCGCAAAGTGTCGCCGGTTCATGTCACGTCGTTGCGGGCGCTCCGCCGTTCCACAAGGTCTGAACAGGTGCGGTTGTGGTGCAGGTCACCATGCACCGGACAGTTGAACGACCGCAGTAGAGGAGACCGATATCGTGAGCACGACAGCACCTTCATCTCTGCGCATCCTGCTTTCGCTCATCACGTTTATGCTGCCGGCGGGTATCGCAGGTGCACAGACCCCCGCGCTGTCGACCATGCCGGACGGACTGGCGGCGGGTTCGGTTCCACCGGTGCATGCGCGGGGCTCCGCGGCCGGTGGAGCCTCCAGCTTGGCGGCTCTGCTGCCGGAACCCTCGAACGTGTTCTCGCCGATGTCCACGACCATCTACCAGATAGCGGAGGTTGTGGAGGGCAAGGACGACCTGATTCTGGCGAGCAACACGGGAATGGAGTCGATTCGGGGTGACGGCCGCGGTGGATTTCGCGTGGTGTTTCTGCTCGATGGTGTCCAGCATCCAGTCCATTTCGAAGCTGGCGACTTCGGTGCCAACGCGCAATTTCCCTACGTCTTCTGGAAGGAGGAGAGCGCGTACGAATTCTTCATGTGGTCCTACACCGATTCGTTCAGCGATCCCGAGAGAGACGACGGTTCGACCGAGTTCGACTATTTCGATGCAAACGGATTCGTCTGCTGGGCGGGGGTTGCCCACGCGGGTACGGGGTATACGGGACTCTCGACGTACGGCGCCCGGACCATGCCCGCCGGCCTCCCCGATTCGGCTACTTACGAGGGGCGTCTGCAGGGTCATGCCTGGTACAGGAGTGCGCCCGGTTTCCCCGATTTCTTCTCCAACACCAATCTTCGCGCCACGCTGACTCTCAGGATCGACTTCACCCGAAACACCATCAGCGGATTGATTGAAGACATCCACTTCGCGTCTCCGCCGGCCCGAGAAGAATACGTTCGACTGCCTGCCGGCAATCAAATCGCGCTCGCTGCCGTTGGCGCGAAAGGAGGCCGTTTTTCCGCTGTCCTGACGGGTCAGGATACCGAGTCGATTCCGGACCTTTCCCGGAGTGTCGCCGGATTCGAGGGCAACGCGTTCATCGAGTTCTACGGCCCGGCGGCGGAAGAGGTGGGCGTTGTGCTCAGTGCAATTCGCGCGGAGGACGGATCGGTGATGTACGGGTTCATCGGGGGCAGAAGGCTCGGGCCCTGACAACGGCCGGAACAAGTTGACATCGACCCTTGTCGGTGGCCTCCATACATCGATTCGATGTTTGGAATCGCACCACCGGCCATGGCCTCGGTCATTTGGGAGCGCAGGCTTACCGCCGCTCGGCGAGAACGGCAACGACGTCGAGCCGCCAGGCCCGCACCGCGGGGACCGCGGCCGCCGCCAGGGCGATCAGCACCGCGCCCGCGACGACGAGACCTTCCTCCGGCGCCCATCCGAGCGCGTCGACGGACACGGAGCGGGCGCGCTCGAGCCACTGCGCCGCGAGCCACCCGGCCGAGTGTCCGAGCGCCACACCGATCACCGCTCCGCCGGCGCCCAGCGCCGCGCCCTGAACCAGGACGAAGCGCAGGATTCGGCCCCGGGTCGCACCGAGGGTGCGCATGACCGCGAGGTCGTAGCGCTGCTCGTGCATCGCGTGCCACAGCGCGATGAAGAGGCTCAGGGCGGAGGCGGTGACGAGTATCGCCGCGAATGCCCGGAACACGTCGAGGCCCGTGCCGATGAGCAGGAACAGCCGCGCAGTCTCGGCGGCGGGCGAGGCCGCCTGCAGGGCCGTGCCGGCATTGATGGCACGCGGCAGGGTGATCGCCGCGATCGGTGAGCGGAACCGGACGAGAAGGGCGGTGATCTCCCCGTCTCCCGGGGGAAGATCGGATTGCGCGGCGACGGTATCCCCGGCGGCGGATTCCGCCGCTCCCGCATCCCCGGCCGTTCCCGCGCGGCTCTCCTGATCGTCACGCTCGCCGGAATCCGCGTCGTCCCCGGAGCCCTCCTGGAGTCCTCGCGTGTCCCCCATGGTCCCGGCCGCCCCGTGAACCGCGTGAACCATCCAGACCGACTCGCTGCCGGTGAGGATGAGCCGGTCGAGAACGGTGCCCGTCTCACGCAGCACCCCCACGACCTCGAAGGGGTGCTCGCCGTGGAGGAGCTCCGAAGGGCCCCCGAGCCCGTGCGCCCCGACGAACAACTCCCCGGCGCGAAGCCCCGTTCCGCGCGCCGCACGCGCGCCGACCACCGCCTCCATCGGCCGTTCCCACAAGCGTCCGTCCGCAAGCCGGGCGCCGTAGTGGCCCACGTAGTCGTGCGACGTGCCGACGATGCGAAAACCCCGGTACGCATCGCCGAGCGACAGCGGAATCACCCCCGCCACCATTGGATGGCGGGCGATGTCGCGCAGATCGGGGAGGCGCACGTTCCCGGTCGGGACGTCGGCGTGGAAGACCGACGAGAGTACGAGCTGCAGGCCGCTGCCCTTGGCCCCGACCACGAGGTCGATTCCTCGCGCATCGCGGCCCAGACGGTCTTCGAGCGCACGCTGGAAGAGGAGCACCACCACGACGGTCGCGATCCCGAGCGCGAGCAGCAGCACCGTCAGGACTGCCGGCAACGGCCGGCGGCGGACCGTGCGTGCGCCCAGCAGGAACGAGTTCACGGCGCAGGCTCCGGTGCCGGCGCCTCCAGCGCGAGCCGCCGCTCGAAGCGGCCGAGAAGCCGCGAGTCGTGGGTTGCCACCACCAGGGTCGCGCCGTGCCGGCCGGCCTCGGCCTCGATGAGCCTGGCGACCCGCCCGCAGTTCTCGTCGTCGAGGCTGGAGGGCGGCTCGGCGGCGCGGGGGCAGGGCCGGCGGGTGACCCCCCCGCGGGCGCGCGCCGCGCCGGCCGCCCCCGTCCTCGATGAGCCTGGCGACCCGCCCGCAGTTCTCGTCGTCGAGGCTGGAGGTCGGCTCGTCGGCGAGGAGGACGGCCGGCCGGTTGACCACCGCGCGGGCGAGCGCAACCCGCTGCGCCTGGCCGTGGGAGAGCGTGGAGGGGTGGGCGCGGGCGTATTCGGATACGCCGAGCTCTTCCAGCACCTCCCGGCATCGGGCGGCGTCCGGCGGCAGGCCGGCGAGGTGGCGGGCCAGTCGGACGTTGTCCAATACACTCAGGGTGTCGAGTAGGTGGAAGCTCTGCAGCAGCAACCCGACGCTGCGTCCCCGGAATTGGTCACGGCCGGCGGAGGAGAGGGCGGTGAGATCCTGTCCCGCAACGCGAACGGTTCCGGAACGTGGAGTCGCGAGTCCCGCCAGCAAATGCAGCAGCGTGCTCTTGCCCGAACCCGACGGACCGGCGACGAGGCAGCGCTCCCCGGCATCCACCCGCCACGCTGCAATGTCGAGAATGTCCCGGCGGCCATGGCCGTGCCGAAGCGCCTCGACCTCGACCATCGGTTTCGTCATGAAGGGGTCAGTTTCCGTGCGGCGCTGCGAACGGATTGCTGATCGTCAGCGACACGATGCGGTGTCCCGTGGACATGTCCTCGGAATGCAGCATGGTGCAATTGGCGTTCAGCGCGGCCCGCATGATGAGGCTGTCCCAGATCGAGAATCGGTGAATTCGATGAAGATCGATGGCAGCGAGCAAGTCCGCAGGCGCGAAGGTAACGACGTCGAATCGGGAATTCACGACCATCCGGCGCCTGGCATGCTCGCTGCTCAGGCCGAGCTTGCGGGTCGCGGCGGCAAAGAACTCCTGAATAACCTGGAGAGACACGACACCCCGCCGATTTGCCATCAGCGCGCGGATCAGCTCCCGCGCCTGACCGCGCTTGCGCGGATTCCGGGCGTCGTCGGCGTGCATCAGGACGTTTGTGTCGAATGAGCTCATGGCCGCTCGTGCAGCTCTTCGCGCGTCCAGGGGCCGTGCGAACGGCCGGAGCTTTCGGACCACATCGCGTCGAGCTCGTCGAGCACCGGCTTCGTGTCGCTGTGGCGCGTCAGGTCGTCGAGGTAGTCGCGGACAAGCTGGTTCAGGCTCGTACCTCGAACGGACGCGATGTGTCGCGCCTTCGCCACGACCTGGTCGTCGATGGACAGTGTGATGTTCATGGGGCACCTGCTACGTGCGCACGCATTGCGTGTCAACGAACGACTGGCGCCACTGTCCGCAATCGGTGCGGCAGTATATCCGGCCACCGCCAATGGAAGCGCAGGTCGCGACATCGTGCGCGACCGAATTCACATCCCGGCCGGGAAGCCGCATCTCAGCCGCTGCCATCGCCGTTCAACTGCTCCCTCACCCAGTCGTGAAACTCGCGTACGAAGATCTCCTGCGGTACGAGCACCCCGGACTTGTGCCGGATCGAGCGCAGCCCCTTCTGGTTGATCTCGCTGGCACGGGCGTCCTCGCGAACCACGGCGTCGCCGAGCTCGATCAGCTGTTCCACCGAGAACCCGGGGTGTTCCACGGTCTTCGGCGGGACCAGCCACGACACGGTGAGTCGGGTACGCTCCGGTCCGGTGGGAAGCATGTGCACGACCCTGGCGTAGTCCACGTGAACGACCACGTAGCCGCCCGGCGGGAAGACCCCGAATGTCGCCCCGGCGCGCTGCTCGCGTTCGGTCAGACCTTCGAACCACGGCAGGTCCGTCTTGCCGCCGACACTCCACGTGACCGCACCTTCGATGAGAGACGAGCCCGTGTTGTCGTCTCCACGAATGACATTGCCGGATGCCAGCCCTTCGCGAAACTGGGGCACGATGCGGCAGAGTTCCGGGTGCACGGTGGGGCAGTGCAGGCACTCTTTGAAGTTGTCCCAGAACGCCTTCCAGTTGCACTCGAGATCGAGCGCCGTCGTATGCACGGTGACGGTCTCTCCCAGGTTCCAGTTGGCCAGGCGGGCGGGGGTGTCGGCGAGCGTCTTGTCGTCGAACGGGGCCGCATTCTCGTCGAGGTTGATGAAGACGAATCCTGCCCACTCTCCCACCGCGACGTCGTAGAGCGGATACTTCGCGGCATCGAACCCGCCGCCCTCGAGGCGCCAGGGCGTTGCCGTCAGCTCGCCTTCCAGCGAGTACGTCCACGAATGGTAGGGACACACGATTCGCTGTCCCCGAAACCTTCCCTGCGACTGCCGGCAAAGTATCGAGCCGCGGTGCCGGCAGGTATTGTGGAAAGCCCGCAGCCGCCCGTCACTGCCGCGCGTGACGATGACGCTCTGGTCGCCTACTTCCACCACTCGATAGTCCCCGACCGCCGCCACCGTGTCGGCCCTGCCCACCAGCAGCCATTGTCGGTACCAGATCTGCCTGAGCTCGCGCTCGTGGTGCTCACGGTCGAAATAGAATGCACTCGGCAAGGTGGCCGAGACCTCGTCGAGTCGCGCGTAGGTTGTCGGCATATCGGCGGGCCGTCGTGCAAAGAGAGAGGTCGGGGCAATGATAGCGTCCGGCCGAGCGACTTGCCTTGCCTTCACTCGAGCGCGGCGCTCGACATGCGGGAGATGCCGGCTCCGCGGACCTGTCCGACCCATGTGCTCCGCCGAAATCAGCCGCGCTCCGACCGCAATGGACGTCTCCTTACGACTCGGTCCGGGTGCGCCAGCGGTACCACCACAGCCTCGCACCGACGCCCATCCCGAGGAACGGCTCCGGCGGCAGCCGTCCGGGACCGGAGAGTGCCTGGACGTCGCGAATCAGCTCGGACTCCGAGCCCATGGCGAACTCGGCAAGGAGCTTGCCGGAGATGGTGCCGCGGGCCAGGCCGACCCCGGCGTAGCCCAGGGATGCGAAGACCCCGCGCTCGAGCCGGCCGAAGACGGACGCCCAGTCCCGCGTCATGCAGAAGACGCCGGCCCAGGTGTGCTCGAACTTCAGCCGATGAAGCATGGGGAAGCGCTTGCGAAGGCCCGTGACGTGCATCGCGAGGAGCCGGCTTCGGAACTCGTTGCTCAGACGGAAGTCGCCCCGATACCAGGTGCCGAGACGAAAGAGCATCCGGTTCGAAAGCGTGCGCCGCACCGTCGCGCTCCCGGTGATCCCCCAGTCGGGTGCGCCGGTCATCGCCGCCTGCTCGTCTTCGGTGAGCTCTCGCGAGAGGCTCGCGCAGGCGATCATCGGGAACACCTCGCGCCGGAGCATGCCCAGCCTGGTGACGAAGGCATTGGTGGTCAGCAGCACGTTCGGCGTGGTGATCGAGCCTTGCGCGCACTCGATCCGCACCGGCGATCCGGGCTCGACCCGCGTGACCGGCGATTCTTCGCAGACCTCGACGTTCTCGGGGAGCGTTTCCCCGAGACCACGGCACAGCGCCGCCGGGTTCACCAGCACGGTGCGGGGGGTGAAGACGGCGGCGTGATAGTGGGGCGTCCCCACCACGTCCGCCAGAGCCTGGCCCTCGACCCACTCGTACTCCTCGTCGACCGCGTCGAGCATGCGGCAGGTGGCCTGGAGATTCCCGGCCCGAGCTCCGTCGACGACCGCGGTCAGGTGCCCCCGCGGCGACCATTCGCATTCGATCGCGTGCCTGCGCACGTGGCCTTCGAGCTCGGCGAGCCCGGCGATCACCAGCCGCGAGACACGCCGATTGGAGCCGGCGTCGAACTCCTCGGTGAGGTGCGGAGTGTCGATGATGAAGCCCGCGTTGCGCCCCGAGGCACCGTATCCGACCCGGTACTGCTCCAGAAGGACGATGCGCGCCTCGGGCGCGAGCTCGGCCAGCCGGCGGGCGGCGGCGAGCCCGGTGACGCCGGCGCCGACCACGACCCAGTCGGCAACCTGCCGGCCCTGGAGGCGGTTGGCCGATGTGGGCGGCGGCAGCATGGCGTACCAGCCGGGGGCCTGGCGCATGTCGGTGAGAAGGGGGTCCTGGCCGGTCATGGCGCGCCCGGGTTGTTGCGGGGCCTCTGGCCGCCATCTCCACGCCCTCGATTCGCGAATCGGCGAGAGATGGCGGCTAGAGCCACCAATGGCGATGTCACCAGGAAAGGCGGATTGTAGACCGTCATTTCCGCGAAGGCGGGAATCCACAGGTCGCTTTCGGACGCCCCGAACCCGCAAGGTCCGGGCCGATCCGCAGCGTGAAATGGCCCTGTCGTGCGCAATCGGCACCGTGGATCGAGGCACCGCGTCATGCTATAGACCGAGGCAGGCGGGAGGGTGGCCCGGCTCGCCCGGCGCCGCCCCCCTTCGAGACGCACCAGGGTCAGGAGGCAGGGAGATGAACGAAGACACCAGAAACACTGGAGCCGTCACGGACACCGATTCCGAAGGACGAAAGGTCACCCGCCGCGGCCTGCTCAAGGCGACTGCGGCCACCGCCGGGGCGGCGGCGATGGCAGGCACCGCCACGCTCGCCACGGGCGCCGTCCCGCGCATCGCGTACGCGGCCGGCAGCGACGAGCCGATCCGGGTCGGCTTCCAGGTGCACCGCACCGGCATCGGCGCCACCTACGGGCGCTGGTACGAGCGCACCGCGAACGCGGCCGCGGCGTACATGAACGAGAACGGGGGCATCGCCGGGCGACCGGTGGAGCTGGTGCCCGAGGACGACGGCACCGACCCGAAGCGCGGGGCGGAGGTGATCGAGAAGCTCGCGAGCCAGCACAAGGTGGACTTCGTCTACGGCACGCTGTTCTCGCACGTGGTCATCGGCTCCGCCCCGCGGGCGGGCGAGCTGAAGATCCCCTACTTCGTGGTGAGCGAGGGCACCCACGTCGCCTCCGGCTCCCTCAACCGCTACGTGTTCCAGCCAGGAATAACCGACGTGCGCGCGCAGGTGACAGCGATGGCGCCGTGGGTGACGGAAAACCTCGGCAAGCGCGTCACGATGATGTTCCCGGACTACGCGTTCGGCTACGACCATCGCGACCACTTCAGCGCCGCGGTCGAGGCGCTCGGGGGCAGCGTCGCCGCGAAGATCGCGATTCCGCCCACCGAGTCGTCGTATACGAAGTACTTCCCGCAGGTGCCGGCCGACACCGAGGTGCTCTACCACGTCATGGTCGGACCCGGGGTGCTCACCTTCGTCAAGGAGATGGGCGAGCACTACGGCTCGAACCGGCCGCAGATCTTCGGGTTCATCGACTCGCTGGAGGGCGTGGACATGAAGAGCCCGGGCCTGGAGTTCCTCGAGGGCACGCACTTCTGGGAGGCGATGCCGCGCTACGCGGACGGCCTCGACACCGCGGCGAACCGGCACTACCGGGAGCGGGTCGGCATCAACGACGACGGCGCGAGCGCCGACGACCCGAAGGACGTCTCCACCAACTCCCACATGTTCGGCTGCTGGGAGACGCTCTACGCGATCAAGCAGGGGGTGGAGCAGAGCGGCTACCGCGGCCGCACCCCGGGCGACGTCGCGGCCCTCGTCGAGGCGATGGAGAGCTTCCGCGGCTTCAACGAGGGCATCGCGCACCCGCAGGGCTACAAGGAGTTCGACGGCGCGCTGCACCAGTGCTTCGGGCGCCAGTTCATCTCCGAGGTCAGGGGCGGCAGGCTCGCGGTGGTGCACACCACGTCGATCGAGGACGGCAAGTACGAGTCGGACACGGACTACACCACGCAGTCGCTGTAGTGCGCTGCCGTAGTCCGTTGCCGGCCCCGTGAGCTTCGGCCCGCACCTGCTGCTGGCGCTGCTCGAAGGCACGGTGACCGCCTGCGTGCTGGCGGTCACCGCGCTCGGGCTTTCGCTGGTCTTCGGGGTGATGCGCATCGTCAACGTCGCGCACGGCGAGTTCTACATGCTGGGCGCGGTGCTGGCGTGGTTCTGCGCGTCGATGGTCGACGGCTCCCCGCTCGGCGGATTCCTCCTCGCGCTCGTGGTCGCCCCGCTGGTCGTCGGCGCGCTCGCGCTTGCCACCGACTGGGGCGTGCTTCGCCGGGTGGGCTATCACCCGGAGAGCACCATCGTCGCCACCATCGGCCTGCTCTACATCCTCCAGCAGGCGGTGCTGAGCGGATACGGGCCGGATGCGCGCCCGGTCGAGGCGCCCATCTACTTCCGGGTCGCCTTTCCCTGGTTCGGCTACTCCGGCTACAAGCTGATCGTCATCGCGGCTTCCGTCGTACTGCTGCTCGGGGTGTGGGCCGCGGTGGCGAAGAGCAGGGCGGGGCTCTACATGCGCGCCACCCAGCAGGACCCCGAGATGGCGCTGGCCCACGGGGTGCCGGTGCGCCGGGTCTACGCGCTGGTGTTCGCGGCCGGCGCGATGCTCGCGGCGGTGGCCGGAGTGCTGATCGTCCCCATCCAGCAGGCCCACTACCTGATGGGTCTCGACCCGCTGCTGCTGTCGTTCATCGTGGTCATCATCGGCGGCCTCGGCAGTCTGCGCGGCACCGTCGTCGCCGCCTTCGTCATCGGGCTGAGCGACGGCGTGATCTCGATGTTCTTCTCGCCCACGCTCGCGAAGATCCTCGCGACCCTGCTGGTCGCCCTGGTGCTCGTGGTGCGGCCGAGCGGCCTGTTCGGGGAGCGGCCGTGACGGGGCGGCTACAGTGCGCCCGGAAGGCCGCCAGGACTCACCGAGGCACCCCTGGGAGCGCGGGCGTCCCGCCCGCTTCGACAATTGTGGGTCTGCGGCGGGTCGTCCATCGCGGGCCTCCGGCCCGGGCGGGCGGGACTCCCGCGCTCCCGGGGACGCCTCGTCGGTCCGGGGCGATGTCATTCCAGGGGGAGCCCGGCGGATGACGGCATCACGCGGTCGAGTGCTCGCATTGCACCTCGCGTTGATCGCGGCGTTCTTCGCCGCGCAGTTCGTGCTCACCGAGTACCACCACACGAACATGGCGCGCATCATGGTGCTCGCCGCCTACGCGGTGGGCTACAACCTCCTGTTCGGCTACACCGGCCTCATGAGCCTCGGGCACGCGATGTTCTTCGCGGCCGGGATGTACGGCGCGGGCCTGAGCATCTACTACCTGGGATTCGGAGCGTTCGCGGGGTTTGCCCTGGGGGTGCTGGCGGCGGTCGTCCTGGCCGCGCTGTTCGGCCTGTTCGCGCTGCGCACCAGCGGGGTCTCGTTCCTGATCGTGACCATGATGTTCGGCCAGGCCTGCTATCTCGTCATCCTGTACTTCAACGAGATCACCCTCGGTGACCAGGGCTTCATCCTCTCCGGTCGGCTCCCGGAGGCGCTGGTGGACCCCGACGTGAAGTACAACGTCGCGCTGGTGGTGTTCGCGGCGTGCTTCCTGGTGAGCCTGGTGGTCGTGCGCTCGCCGCTCGGGCGGGTTCTGGTCGCGATCCGGGAGAACGAGGAGCGCACCCGCCTGCTCGGCTACAACACCTATGCCTGCAAGCTGCTCGCGCTGGCCATCTCGGGCGGCATGGCCGGCGCCGCCGGCGCCGCATACGCGCTGCTGTTCTCCTACGTCGGCGCGTCCTTCGCGGCGATCCTGCACTCCATCTATCCGCTGCTGTGGGTGCTGATGGGCGGCGCCGGCACTACCGTCGGGCCGGTGCTCGGCACCGGGCTCATGTTCTACCTGGTGGACGTGACCAGCGGCTGGACCAGCGCCTATCTCTTCGTGGTGGGCGGGGCGCTGCTCGTGCTGGTGCTGTTCTTCCCCCTCGGCATCATGGGAACGGTGCGCGCGAAGCTCGCTCCGTGGCTGCCGTGAGTGCGCACCGCGGTCCGGTTCCAGTGTGCAGGTTCTCCGCCAATCGCGCCTCTTCCCGGCAGCGGAGCCAACCGTGACCGCGGCGCTGCTCGAGACCGAGGGGCTCGGGCGCCGCTTCGGCGGCCTGAGCGCGGTGGAGGATGTCTCCATCGCGGTCGAGCCGGGCGAGATCCGCGCCGTCATCGGTCCGAA
>MKWU01002202.1_pt1 | contig 30153 bp, 26 predicted proteins | sample 809101 | NCBI WGS metagenome assembly MKWU01 (sample SAMN05860141, study PRJNA318959) | sponge metagenome | host: Aplysina aerophoba | place: Slovenia: Piran, Adriatic Sea, Gulf of Piran | collected 2013-05-07
TTTGCAGCTCGTGGTCGAACCGCTTGCGGTGATCGAGGGCCATGTCGTCGACGACAACGGCATGCCGCTCGAGGCAATCCGCGTAAGTCTTCGGATGCAGGCGGGCGGCTCACTGGCTCGTATTCGCTAGGCCACTTCCGACGATCGAGGCTATTTCAGGTTCTTTCACCTGCTTCCTGGGGACTATGAACTGCTGGGCGTTCTGAGCGGTTCAACATACAGCCGGAGGGTGGGCGCCGAGCCGTTGCGGCTGAGCGTCGGCGCGGGCGACGTGGTGTCCACGGGACCCGTCCACCTGCCGCGCGCCGCGCCTTCCATGCCGCAGGCAGGGCCGTCCGGCAGCGCGCGACCGGGCGGTATCGCGGAGGAGTCCGGCCACACCCTTGACGGCGAAATTGTCGCCAAGGTGATCGATTCGGCCGGCAACTCCGTGACGGGCGCCCAAGTGACCTTGCGGGGAATCTCTGCCGCCAACCAATCGGTCACGCGCATCTCAGGGTCGGACGCCGCCGGACGGATTCGTTTCGACGATTTGCCGAACGGCGCGTTCCGGGCTCAGGTTCTGATGGCCGGCCACTCGCTAGATCCGGCCAGCGCCCACCGGGTCGAGTTACAGGGCGACAACGCGCGTGGCCGCATGGAACTCCGACTCTTCCGCCGACCTGTTCTTGCCGGGCGCGTCGTCGATGAGCAAGGCGAGCCAATGCCCGAAACACGTATTCAGCTTTTTTTTCTGGCGACGAACGACGGCGAACTGGTTGTGGCGCCTGGCCAGTCAACCATCACCGACGACCGCGGAACTTACCGCACCAGCGTGGCGCGGCCCGGCCGCTACTGGGTGATGGCAACCCACATGGAGGCGAGCTTCCCGTTGGGGTCGGCACCGCAGTCGACCGGCACGGTCTTCTATCCCAATTCGCCGGACCTGCTCTTCGCCCAGTTTGCGGATCTGGAGTTCAACCAGCCGGATACGAGGTTTGACATCACCCTGCCACCGGCGCCGCGAACCGCGATTACCGCCGGTCTGCTTTCAGGTCCCGAGGGACGGCCGTGCGCGCAGTGCGCCTTTTCCCTGCGGCGCGTCGAAGGCCCTTACGAATACGAGTGGATTCACGGCGAAATCGGAGGGAGGCTTCCGGGTTTTGAATACCGCGGGATACCGGCCGGGGACTACCGTATCCTCGTCGAGGATCGCGACAACGACACACCGGGGTGGTGGGCGATTGCGGACGTCGCCCTCGTCGAGGACGATCCCGTGGCGTTGGCGATCGCTACCCAGCCGCCGGTTGTCATTCCAGGATGCGTCGTGCTTGAGAATCCGCCGCTGGGGTGGCTCGCTGAAAACCGCGAACTCGCCGACTCGATCTAGGTGCAATTGACTCCGGTGGGTGAGCAGTTCTTCAGTGTGCAAGACGCCTTGACGACGCGGGTTGAGTTGTCGCCCAAGCAGCTCGAGTTCAAGCTGGGGCCCATGCCGCCGGGGAAGTTTCGCCTCGAGGCATGGGTAAAGGGAACGGACGGTTACCTCGCTGGTGTGGCGCAGGAGGGCCGTGGCCTAGCATCGCCGGTGCTTGATTTGTCTCAGGCGGGAGATTGGACCAATCTGGACTTGCGGGTGCGCTTCGACATGGCTCGGCCGACGATCCGGACTCCTGCTCAAACCAGCCTGAGTGACTTTACGATGTACCGTGTCGTTCTCGTGCCCGACCGCAACCAGAATCCCTTCGGCCAATACCTGGAGGGATTTTGCGGTCCCGACGGCGCTTGCGCGATTTCACCGTTACCTCCGGGACGCTATTGGGTGATTGCCTTGAGCCACGAGATCGCGCGCGGACTCGACTTGCGCGACCCGCAAGACCGGAACCGGCTCGCGGCGTGGGGCCGGAATATTGATTTCAGCCCAGGGCAGAATGCCGCTGTTGAGCTGAGGCCGGTTCCTGAAGAGGCGCTTGAGGGCATATATTGATTTCCTTCTAATCTAGTGCGACCAGAACAGGCTGCCCTGCCACCGGAAAGCGGTGACGATGGGACTGCCATAGATTCTGTGGCATGATCTCACCCATACCCGTGAGCGAACTCCGACTCACCAAACGCTGGCAGCCGTTTGTCCCAGACCAGCTCAGCCGGCCTTCTTGACCCCAAGCGACGAGGCTAGGGTTTCCGGGCTCTCGCGGGCTCCAGCAGGGTCTTGGCAATCCCCGTCCCGTCGCTGCACTCTGCGACTTGAGGGCCGCTTCTGGCGGCCGATTCCAGGAAGGGGCTTTCCGAAGACCCGGGGGCGAGTATCGGAAACTATCTGAACTTGCAAGTCCATCTTGCGTGCTTGACAAGTCAAGTTGCTTGAATTGAATTCTTCATGGAGTAGCCCCGACCAAGCGGATGCTGCCATCGCAGACCCGCAAAGCGAGCAAAATCCGAGTCCGTGGACACCATCGTGCAACCGTGCTCAATCGCCACCGCCGCGTGTTGCGCGTCGGCTACCAACTTCCCCCTGGCCCCTGCGTCACGACAAAGCCGTTCGAAGATTGCCAAGTGGTCGGGACCTGGGCCAACAATGCGGGCGTTCGGGCGCTGTGAAAGCTCTTGGACGAAGGCGAACACCTCGTCCACGGTCGATGGTCTGGCGAAGACGCGGCCGTTCGTCACGATACGGACAAGGCCAGACACGGACAGGACAGAAATCGCGAATGGTTCAGGGCTTGTCGCCAGCCTGCTGAGCCATTGCGCGTACAAAGCATGGTCTGGGGTGGAATCGTTTCGGTGCGCATAGATCATCACGCTGACGTCCGGAAGCAACATCTCTTCACTAGCGATCGCGAGAGACGAACCGAGGCTCGTCATCATCCGCTTCGAGTGCTCGCGGGCGATCCAGATCGATTCCTGGAAGCGGACCGCCGCCGCCTACTGTGACCAGGCGGAACGGTTTGTTCAACACAGGCTCACGGCGCTTGATCGCATCGTCCAGCGTCTTGGCGATGAACGCACTCACGCTGAGACATTGGGCGGTCGCTTCCCTGCGTACCTGCATTGCGAGTCTGTCATCAAGTGAAATCGTTGTGCGCATATGCACAGCATAACTCATTTTCATAACTTCATCACCTAGGCTCCTTACCGCGATGGGCAGTCTATGTCGACAGCAATACCGCGCTGACGGCCCTTGGCTATCTTGCCCACCTATGCAACTCGCTCCGAGGTGAGCACGGTCGGATATAGGCTAGCCCAGAGTGACTGGCCTTTGTCGGCTTGAGACTGCTTCGAACGGACAGCAGAGCAACATACGATAATGGAGCGACATGCTCCGACATGACTGGAGCCGGGAAGAGATCCGGCAGATCCATGACCTGCCGCTCCCGGCACTCCTTTACAGAGCGCAAACCGCGCACCGTGCGTTCCACGATCCAGACGCTGTCCAAGGCTGCGCCCTCCTGAGCATCAAGACCGGCAACTGCCCCGAGGACTGCGCCTATTGCCCCCAGTCGGCCCACTACAAGACCGATGTCGAAGGGGAGACGCTGCTCAGTGTCGAACAGACTCTGGACAGGGCTCGACAGGCCAAGGTCGGTGGCGCGACACGGTTTTGCATGGGTGCCGCCTGGCGCGACGCACCCCTAGGTGCAGAATTTGACAGGGTCGTCGAAATGGTCCGCGGCGTGCGGGCTCTCGGCTTGGAAGCCTGTTGCACGCTGGGAATGCTCAGCCAGGACCAAGCCGACCGGTTGGCGGAAGCCGGCCTGACGGCCTACAACCACAATCTCGACACGAGCCCGGAGTTCTACGGCGAGATCATCACTACCCGCACCTACCAAGAGCGGCTAGACACGCTGGACCGGGTGCGGCGCAGCGGAGTCACAGTCTGCTGCGGCGGCATCATCGGGATGGGCGAGAGCGTCGAAGATCGCCTGGGCCTGCTGCATCAGCTCGCTCGGCAGAACCCTCATCCCGAGAGCGTGCCGATCAACAGCCTCGTCCGCGTCCCCGGCACGCCGCTCGCCGAAGCCCCCGCCGTCAGCGCGCTGGACTTCGCCCGGGTCATCGCGACGGCCCGGATCCTAATGCCTTCGTCAATCGTGCGGCTGTCCGCTGGGCGCCTCGAACTCTCCGAGGAAGGCCAGGCGTTGTGTTTCCTGGCTGGCGCGAACTCGGTCTTCCTGGGGGAACGCCTGCTGACAACGCCGAATCCCAACGAGGACGAGGACGGCCAGCTCCTCGCGAAGCTGGGCATGCGGCTGTGCAGCGAACCCCTCACAGCGGCCCCTTCGCCGTGACATTGTTGGAGACGCCGGCCTACCCGGGCGCGAATCGCTGAAAGTGCCCGCAGCGATGGACACACCTGACAGCACGTTGGAAGCACGCACGCGGACGCGATTGAGCGATCTGGAGAACCGGGGTCTGAAGCGGTCGCTTGAAGCGCCCGCCGGCATCGACCTGTGCTCCAACGACTACTTGGCGTTCGCGCAGCACCCACGGATCCGCCGTCGGTTCGCCGAGGCCGCCGAGAGACTGGGGGTAGGGTCCACCGGCTCGCGCCTGTTGCGCGGGCATCGAGCGGCGTTCCGCCTGGTGGAGGAGCGGTTTGCCCAGCTTAAGGACACGCCGTCAGCGCTGTTCTTCGGGAGCGGATGGGCCGCGAACCTAGGCGTGCTCTCCACCTTCCCGCAACGCGGGGACGTGATCTTCTCCGATGAACTGAACCATGCGAGCTTGATCGACGGCATGAAGCTGTCCAAAGCCAGGCGCGTGGTCTTCCCGCACTGCGACGACGTGGCCTTGGTTCGACTGATCGGCAGCGTGCCGTGCACCGGCCAGCGTTTCGTCGTCACCGAGTCACTCTTCAGCATGGACGGTGACCGGGCTCCCTTGGCGCGCTACGCCGAGATGCGTACGCGCTCCGACTTCGCCCTCATTGTGGACGAGGCCCACGCGGTCGGCGTTTACGGGGAAAAGGGCAGCGGCCTGATCGAGCACACGGGTTGCAAGGACAGCGTGTTCCTTTCCGTCAACTCTGCCGGAAAGGCGCTGGGCGTGAGCGGCGCCTTCGTGTGCGGCCCAGCGTGGGCAACCGACTACCTGATCCAGGCGGCTCGGCCATTCGTGTTTTCAACAGCGCCCCCTCCGGCAATCGCCGAAGCGCTCTTGGAATCGCTCGATATGTTGCCGGCCACCGCGAGCCAGCGCCTGATGATTCGCACCCTTGGCGCGGAATTGCGAAACCAGCTCAACATGAGGATGGTCAGCTCGCCGATCGTGCCGGTATTCATCGGTGACAGCGAGAAAGCCGTCGAGATCTCAAGACGGCTGCGCAAGACAGGATTCGACGTGAGAGCGGTCAGGCCGCCAACAGTTCCGGAAGGCACCGCCCGGCTGCGAATCTCGATCAACGCATCCGTGACTTCCGATGACGTTCTCAACCTCTCGGCGCGCTTGCGCGAGATTCTCGAGGAGTTTGGCTTGTGGCCGGCGTTTTCGTGACCGGAACCGATACGGAGGTTGGGAAGACCGTCGCATCGAGCCTGCTGGTCGCAACTCTGAGGCGGTACGGGCCCGTAGGGTATTGGAAGCCGATCCAGACCGGCATTGAAGAAGATGACGACACGGCCGAAGTCCGCCGTCTCGCGGCGTGCTCTGACGACGAGATCCTCGACCGGGGCGTGCGGCTGCCGAGGCCGCTGTCGCCGCACCTGTCCGCACGCCTTGCCGGCAAGGAGATCGATGTGGACTCGCTCGCGCGGCTGGGGCTCGCCCTCGCCAAGGATCGGTTCTGGGTCGTTGAAGGAGCTGGCGGTCTGCTCGTCCCGCTCAATGGCAGCGAGCTGCTGGCCGACCTGATCGCAGTTCTAGAATTGCCAACTCTCATCGCGGCCCGATGCGGGCTGGGCACGATCAATCACACGCTGCTCACGATCGCCGAGTTGCGCAGGCGCTCGATCCCGGTGGCGGGGGTTGTCATGCTGGGTACGCCGAACCCCGAGAATCGCGCGGCCATCGAATTCTACGGGAAAACCGAGGTACTCGCCGAGGTCCCGGTGCTATGCCCGCTGGATGCCGATTCCATCGCAAAGGTCGCCAACGAGTCGGCGAGCCGGCTGGCAATACTGCTCGCCGCCATCGGGGGGCTGCCGCCTCGGTCGGAAGTATGATGGAGATTCAAGATGTTCGGATCGTCGACGACCATCAAACTGGACAAGGCACTGTTCGAGCGTATCAAGCGTTGCGCCGATGCCGGCGGTTACTCATCGCCGCAGGAATTCGTGGAACACGTGATCGAACGGGAGCTGTCGCAAATCGAAGACGGTGCTTCGGACGAAGAAATCGCCAAGCGCCTGCAAGGCCTCGGCTATATCGAATGACGGAGCTCCAGGGGTGATCGTCGACGGATTCAACGCCGTCCTGCGGGCGCTCGTTTCAGGGTATGCCCGCCTCTTCGATTCCCTGCCCCCGCTGGCAGGATTGGCGATCGCCTCCGCCCTGCTCGGGATCGGCATGTTGTGGGTCGTTGGCAAGACCTCGAACCAGCAAGCGATCGAAAGAGCCAAGAAGCGCATGCAGGCCCATCTCCTGGAGATGCGCTTGTACCGAGACGAGCCCGGCCTGCTGTTCCGCGCCCAAGGGCAGCTGATTGCCAACAATTTCCGCTATGTCGGTGAGATGCTGAGACCCGCCCTGGTGCTGACGCTGCCGATGGTCGTGCTGTACGCGCACTTCGACTCGGTCTATGGGTTGCGGCCCCTGCGGGTCGGCGAATCCGCCTTGGTCACCGCAGCAACCGAGCTTGCTGGAACCGAACTCGCGCTCCGAGGTTCAGACAAGTTCGCCGTTGAAGGCAGCTCGGTTTCCGTGGAGGCCACGAACGAGGTAGTCTGGCGCATCCGCGCCCTCGCAGCGGGAGCGAGCGAGATCCAGTTGGAGACACCCGTAGGCCCGATCCCGAAAACAGCAGTCGCGGGTGACGGCGAGACCTATCTTTCCAGGGGCAGGGCGCGGTCATGGTGGCAGCGCCTGCTGCTAGTGCCAGGAGAAGACCGCCACGACGTGACCGGGGTGGCGCGGGTTGACATCGGCTATCCGTCGCGCCAGGTCGGATTCGACGGCTGGGAGACGCACTGGGCGATCTGGTTCTTGGGAATCTCGATCGTTACCGCATTCCTGTGCAGGGGGTTGCTCGGCGTCACGATCTAGTGGGGCCGGGCCTGGATCGGCTACACTGCATCCTTGCGCGCCCGCGTCGCGGGCGCTCTGCTATGCCAGGCCAGGCGGGCGTCCATGTCCTGTGTGTCGGGATGGGTTTTCTCGACACGCGGCTGTGCGTGGAACGCTTCCCACCCAAGTTCCATCGCGAGACCGCCTCGAAGCGTTTCGACGCGCTTGGGGGACCGGCTGCCGTAGGAGCGGTGGCGGTCGTGCGCTTGGGAGGCTCGGCCTCGTTCTGGGGCCGGCGGGGCACTGACCCGGCTGGCGACCGCATCGCGAGCCTCCTTCAAGCGCAAGGCGTTGACACGGATGGGTACCGAGCATTCCCTGGCACGAGCCCCACGTGCGAGGTCTTTATCCGTCCGGACGGGGATCGTTTCCTTTTCCCGTACTTCGGGGAAGGGATGCCGCCGGACGCGGAGTGGATTCCGGATCAAGCCATCGATTCGGCCGATGCCGTGCTCATCGACGGCCGCTGGCCCGAGGGCGGCATGCGAGTCGCCACACGCGCGGCCCGGCGGGGGATTCCCATCGTGCATGACTTCGACCAGGACCGACCCGAGATCTGGGAGATCGCAAGGTGTGCAACGCACGCGATCGCGGACGAGGATCTCGCCGCAACGCACGGCGGGGTCCAGCCCTTGATCAAGAAGGTCCAGCAGCTCGGAACATGGGGTGCCGTGACACTGGGGGACCGGGGCGTGGCTCACGCCGGCGGGATCATTCCGGCCTTCCCTGTCGAGGCCCTCGACAGCACCGGTGCGGGCGACGTGTTTCATGGAGCGTTCGCCCTGGCCATGGCGCAAGGCCAGGGCGAAGCGGCAGCCCTGCGGTTCGGCTGCGCATCAGGCGCGCTGCACTGCCAGTTCGGTCGAGTGCCGGAGTTGACGGAAGTCGCGCGCCTGCTTCGAGCGTAGTGGCCCGATCGCTGCACCCGGCGCGTCCCGCGATCAGGCGCAAGCGATGTAGCGCGCACGGGATCGCCCGCCACGCTCTGCTGCACGCCTGACGGCGAAACCGGGCGGTGAAGGCCCAAATCGAACACGCTCGTCTCGGGAACGACGGCATCATCCAAAACTCCGCAGTTGGATGTCATGTGCGCAGCCGATTTGACTGTGTTGAATTGCCGTGCTGACGGGTCGAGAAGGGTCCTGAGTCAGGCGGCAACAGCCCTTGCGGTGGCTTCGGGGCCCGTCCCCAAGAATTTCCGCAACGCGCAAGCCAGGATCTCGCACCAACGCTCCACCGCGGTTAACCGCGGCGGATTCCGCAGTTCCCGCAGAATGCGGGTCAGCGCGGCAAACGCTGCCCGCAACCCGAGCCGGAACCGCCTTCTACCGGGTACACTTGGCGCATGACACGCAGAAACTTTGTTGCCGCGTCAGGCATTTCGGCGCTATCCGCCTCTCGCGCGATTGGCTCTAACGACCGGATCGGCGTCGGGATCCTCGGATGCGGGCGGAGGAATCTCCTCGGGCAGGTGCTCAGTTTCCGGCAGCAGGCCAATGTCGAGGTCCGAGCGGTTTGCGATGTCTGGCGCCAGCAGCGGGAACAGGCCGCCGCCGAGGTCAGCGAGGCCACGGGCAATGCACCCGACCGGGTTCACGCCTTCGAGGACTTGCTTGCACGCGACGACATCGATGCCGTGACCATCGGCACACCAGACCACCAGCACTGCACGCAGCTAATCGACGCCGTGCGGGCCGGAAAGGACGCCTACGTCGAGAAGCCGCTGGCCATGGATCTCAAGGAACTCAAGAAGGCCTACGACGTTGTGACGGCCTCCGACCGCGTCGTGCAGATGGGAACGCAGGTCCGCAGTTTCCCGTCGTCCGTCGCGGCCCGGGCCTTCGTCCAGGGCGGCGGCCTGGGCACCGTGTTCAAGATCGAGCAGGCGCGCAACAGCTACCAGCCCTACTGGTACCGTTACGCGGAGCGGCGCTTGGAAGAGAGCGACACCGACTGGAAGCGGTTCCTGATGCAGAGAAGGGCGCGGCCCTGGAATGCACAGCAGTACGCGGGCTGGTTCGGCTACCGAGATTTCTCGCAGGGCCCGCATAGCAACCTCGGCGTGCATTACTTCGATCTTGTCCACTACGTCACAGGTTCCGGGCCGCCGGCCCGCGCGATCACAATGGCCGGCAGATTCGTGGGCCACCGAGACGGCTTCGATGTGCCCGATTCGGTCGAGACGACGCTGGAGTACCCAGAGCAGGGATTCCTTGTCCGCTACTGTTCCACTTTCGGCGTTCGAGGGCACAGCTACCTGAAGTTCTTCGGAACGCGGGGGCACATGGACGCGACCCGCTGGGGCGATCCGTTCGTGATCAGCGGGGACTCGGTTGAAGCGGAGGACCGGATCCGTGCCAGCGAGACGATTCCAGAGACCGAGAGCGTTCCGCACATGCTGAACTTCCTGGAGTGCGTCCGGACAAGACAAGAGCCGAACGCGCCCATCGAGGCCGGCTATAACCACTCCATCGCGGCGATCCTCGCGGACGAGAGCTTTGTGCGAGGAGGGCGGGTGGAGTACGACCCGAAGAAGCGACGGATCCGGGAAGGCTAGGCTAGCGCCAAGCCGGCCATTCAAGCAGGCGCCGCTCGGACCAGTACAGGTCGTGATAGGGAACGTCCTCGGTTGGGACCTCTGGATTCTGCAGTGCTTCGCCAATCCGCCTGGCAATGGCTGCGGCGTCCGCCTCGGTCATGACCCGGAGGTCGAGCCAGAGCTCTCGATTCCTGTCATCCGCGCGGTTCACCCACACTGGCGGGTCGCCCTCGCGCAATCGGTTGGCCAGCGCGCGTGCCGATGTGACCGTGCCCTCGGGAATCGATACGACTGTGGTACAGGCATCATGGCCCGGCCGCACCGGCAGGGACTGCGACAGGATGGTGGCTATGCCCCGGCAGCGATCAGTCTGGTGGCCAGCGTCTCCGCCGTACCACGCCTCCGTCGCGACCATGCACCCGACGATGCCTTCCTTGCCGACCTTCATCGCGCGCCCGATCCCGTAGTTGTTCAGGTAACACGCGCGGACCAAGTCCAACCTCCCGCAAATCATCCCTGAAGTCGGCGCGCCCATCTGCTTGTGGGCACTGGTCAGCACCAAGGCCGCGCCGGCCTTGACGAACGGACGGACATCGGAACCGGCGGCGGTGTCCACGACAACCGGGATGTCTCTCGAACCCGCAATCTCGATGCATTGTTCCAGCGACAGGAAGGAGCCCGCCGGGTTCACGTCGCCCGAATCGACATAGAATACCGCGGCAACCCTCTCGTTCAGCGCGCTTCTGATGTGAAATCCGTCGCAATGGCTGGCGGTGCCAACATGAACGACGTGCGCTCCACTGATGCGCACCATCTGGGAGATCGGAGCGCCGAAGTTCACATCGTGTGCCACCGGAAGGACCACTTGATCCGGCATGCCGTCGGTATCGGGAAGTCGCGCAATGGCTGCAAGATCGGAACCGGTCATGGCAGCGGCGGCGGAAATTGCCAGCGCCGCCGAGCACGAGGAAGTGACACAGCCGGCCTCGGCTCCGGTGCAGGTGCTGATCACCCGGCAGGCTGCCGCCTGCAACTCGTCAATCTCGACACTGACCTGCAGGATGCTGTCAACCGACGAGCGGACATCGTTCGCAACCGTGTTCGCGCCCAGGATCGTGGGCACGCCCATGGCATTGAGAACGCGCTTGACGCGCAAGCGCTTGCAGAGATCGGCTCCGTCCTGCATATCCTCACTTCCCGACAATGCGATTGGCGCCAGGGCCGCTGGCCTACGTCAGATCGGTGGCTACAGTCAGGTCGTTACCGACGATCGAAGGGCACCAATAGCGCTCGATGTGCTCGATGACGAGTGCCGTCCCCCGCTCGTGGCTCACGTAGGGCGGATCTCTCGGGTCGTACATCGCATCCGTGAGATCGCGCGCCAGCACGACATTCTTGCCGAGCCGCACCTGCTGCCGTATTCCGAACGGGCGGCCCAGTACGCACATATTCGTGTGAACGCCCATCAGCACGACATTCTTGATTCCGTTCTGCGAGAAGTAGTTGTAGATCTCCTGGCCGTCATCGCTGATGCCGTCCTCCGCAGCAATGTGGAGGGCGGGATGCTGGCGGCTCCAAACGCGCTTGCTCTCGCTGGGAAACTCGTCGTCGCAGGGATCCTTGTCATCGATCGGCAAGGGGCCCTCGGATTGCGGGTCGAGGTGGCACCATTTGGCGATCGGTACGGGCGGCTCGGCACGTGGCGCGGCCTGCATGCGTTCGCGCTGGGCCGTCCCGGCATAGAAGTCCATCGTCCCGCTGGGGGCATGGACAATCGCTACACCGAGATTGCGAGCGCCGCCGACAACCCGATTCATTTCGGGAATCATGGCTTCGAGCCGACCCACCGAACTCTCGCAATGGTGGTCGTCCCACATGTCGCAGATGACGATCGCCGATTCGGAGCCCTTCCAAAAGAGTGGCCTTTCGACCGCCTCCACTGTCCCCTCGCGCTCGACCCGAGAGCGGGCTCCAAGCCGCAGCGTCGCGCCCTGCTCGAGCGGCCGGCGGACGAGCCTCTGCGCCGCGGCGATCGCAGCAATTCCACCGGCACCTGCCAGCAACGCTTGTCGACGTGTCATCTCGCTCCTCGAATCGCGCTCCTATTCTAGCCCCGACGCCCAAACGGAGGGCAGAGCACGCCTCGGTCAGTCGGCAGCCAATGACACGCACACGATCTCTTCGTCATTTCGCGCGAACACGCTGCGGCCGGCGTAGGCTGGATGCGACCAGTTGACAGCCCCCAGGTCGCGCCGCGCACCGGGCGGCGACGTCGGCCGGATGAGAGGTGTCCGGCTGATCTCGGTATAGCCGGCCGGGGAGAGGCGGGCAATGATCAACTCGCCGCGGTCATTGCTGATGAAATAGCGGTCGCCGTTCCGGACCATGAAGGCTGAGGCGTTGCGAGCCTTCTCGCCAGTGACGGCTTGCGTCTCCCAGACCCGTCCGCCTGTTGCGAGCCGGAGGCAGCGCAACTGGCCGTAGCTGCAAATCCCGTAAATGTGGTCGCCGTCGATCACGGGCGAATTCATCAAGGCGTGAAGCCCGTCCGTGTCAACGCCGCTGTCGCTCGCACCCTTCCATAGCAGTCGGGGGTCCGAGCGCTCCAGGCGATACAGGCGGGAACCGTTGAAGAACGCGGAAACGAGAAGATGCGGCTGTTGCCATGTGGGGGTCGCGATCGGCGTCTCCATCCGGGTGCGGAAAGGCTGTTGCCAGACCACGACTCCTGATCCGGGCTCGATCGCGGCAAGGCCTCCCGCGTGCCAAACGATCAGCAACAACCGGCCTTCATGGCGCACGAGGATCGGTTGCGAATAACCCGGACCGGACTCCTCGGAGGAGAGCGCCCGCCACACCTCCTCGCCCGAGAACTTGTCGAACGCCATGACCTTGGCGCGCGGCCGGCCGTATACGACCGCGATCAGCATGTCCCCATGGACGAGCGGAGCGGACGCCATCCCCCACGGAGGAAGCGCGGTGCGGAACTCTCGAGGAAAGCTGCGCTGCCATACAACGGTACCGTCGAGGACGCGTGCGCAGACCAGGCTGCCTGACGCGCCCAAGGCGTAGACGCGGTCGCCGTCGACCGTAGGCGTCGCCCGAGGCCCGCCGGCATACTCGATGCCCGCGTAGTCGACCCGCCATCGACGCGACCACAGGCGTGTCCCAGTCGATTGGTCCAGAGCGACCAGCCCTTCCGAGCCCCCCACCCCTTGGCCGGACCGGAAATCCATCGCGAAGACCCGGCCGCCAGATACGCTGGGGCCGGAGTAGCCGGAACCTAGCGACGCTCGCCAGGTCACGTCAAGGCCATCGCTGGGAAAGCGGTCGACGATGCCGGTTTCGTTCCAGACCCCGCGTCGACCGGCTCCCCGCCACTCGGGCCAGTCGTCGGAAAGGAGAGCGCCGGGAACCGAGAGCCACCCCGACATGAGCAGCATGCCAGCGATTGCCGCTCGAAATCTCACCGGTGCAGCGGCCACCGGTCGAAGGGTCCAGAATGGTCGTCCGGATGGAACGTCGATGACGGCTGCCAACACGTCGAGACTCGCGTTTCCGGCCGCAGCCAAGGCGCGGAATCCTCGCTCGCGGCGCGTCCGGCCGATGCGACACCACTTCATGACGCCCTTCCTCACGATCATCTCGCAGACAAGCGCCGCGATGCTGTTCGGGAGTATTGAGATGAGAACGGGGAACGCTGCCGGTGGGACGGCTGGTGCAGGCGACCGCCACGTAGCTGTAGACTCGTGATCGCCATGCCGACGATCCTAGTCATGGGCACACTGGATACGAAAGGAGTCGAATCCGGGTTCCTCGCGGAACAGGTGCGGGCGAACGGTAGTGACACGCTCGTTGTCGACCTCGGGATACTCGGGCCCCCGGCGTTCGACCCGGACGTGACTCGCGACGAGGTAGCGGACGCAGCGGGGGAACGGATCGAGGCACTGGCCGGGGATCGGGGCCGAGCGGTGGCCGCCATGACTCGTGGAATCGAGAAGATCGTCACCGACCTCTACGCGAACGGAAGAATTGACGCAGTCGTGAGCCTCGGCGGGAGCGCGGGTACCACGATGGCAACGGCCGCCATGAGAGCCCTGCCGATGGGCGTTCCCAAGGTCATGGTTTCGACCATTGCCGGAGGGAACGTCACGGCATTCGTCGGTCCAAAGGACATCACCATGATCCCGTCGATCGTGGACATCAGCGGCCTGAACCGAATCAGCCGCCAAGTGATCGCCCAGGCCGCGGCAGCGGTGTCAGCCATGGCACGGGCCGAGGTGCCAGAAACCGGGGACAAGCCGCTCATCGCAGCGTCAATGTTCGGCAACACCACCCAATGCGTCGAAGCGGCCCGCTCACGTTTCGAGGCGTCCGGGTTCGAAGTCCTAGTCTTCCACGCGACCGGCGTGGGAGGGCGGACCATGGAAAGTCTCGTCTCGGGTGGTTTCATCGCCGCGATCCTGGACGTCACGACCACGGAACTGGCGGATGAACTCGCTGGGGGCGTGTTGAGCGCGGGTCCGACGCGCCTGACGGCCGCCGCCCGAACGGGAACCCCAGCGGTCGTGGCACCGGGCTGTCTGGACATGGTCAACTTCTGGGCACCCGAATCGATTCCGGAGAAGTATCGCGAGCGCCGGTTCTACCGCCACAACCCGAACGTGACACTGATGCGAACAACACCCGAGGAAAACCGGGAACTGGGGCGACGCCTCGGGGAGCGGCTCAATGCGTCCCAGGGGCCGGCGGCGATCTACCTTCCGCTCAAGGGAGTCTCCGTCATCTCCGCACCGGACCAGCCGTTTCACTGGCCCGAGGCGGACGAGGCCCTGTTCCGATCCATCAAGGAGGTCCTTCGACCGGGGATCCCAGTCTTCGAACTGGATGTCAACATCAATGACCCGGCGTTCGCCGAAGCGGTCGCGGACGGACTGTTGCAGCTTCTCGGGTCACGGGGAAACGCTGGAGAAGCCTGAAAAAGCTCGACCGTCATTGAGGGGAAAGCCATGGATCACGACTCAAGAATGCCGGGGATGCCAAGGGAGGTGATCCTCTCACGGCTCGCGGAGCAGGTGCAACGCGGAGTTCCGATCATCGGGGCCGGCGCCGGGACGGGCATTTCCGCGAAATGCGCTCAAGCCGGGGGCGCGGACCTGATCGTGATCTACAACTCCGGTCGCTTCCGTATGGCCGGACACGGCTCCCTGTCGGGACTGATGCCCTATGGGGACGCCAATCAGATCGTTGTCGAGATGGCGCGCGAGGTCCTGCCGGTAGCGCGGAGCGTTCCGGTACTCGCCGGAGTGTGCGGCACGGATCCGTTCCGGTTGATGCACGCATTCCTGCGAGAAATCAAGGCCATCGGGTTCAGCGGTGTGCAGAACTTTCCCACGGTGGGGCTGATCGACGGCCTGTTCCGGCAGAACCTGGAGGAGACCGGGATGAGCTTCTCGAAGGAAGTCGAGATGATCGGCATCGCTCACCAACTGGACCTGCTGACGACTCCGTACGTATTCACTCCCGAGGAAGCGGTCGCGATGGCCAATGCGGGAGCTGACGTGCTAGTCGCCCACATGGGACTGACCACGAAGGGATTGATCGGGGCCCGGACAGCCAGGTCGCTGGGCGACGCGGTGACCGCAGTCCAGGCCATTCGCGACGCGGCGGCAAGGGTACGGGAGGAGATCCTGGTCATCTGTCATGGTGGGCCCCTCAGCGAGCCCGACGATGTTCGCTATGTTCTCGAGCATGTGCGGGGGATCGTGGGATTCTTCGGTGCCAGCAGCGTCGAGCGGCTGCCGACCGAGCGAGCGATCACCGGCCAAGTGCGGGCGTTCAAGGACATCACTCTGGAGCAGCAGCCGGAGAATTAGGGATCGCGGCCTGGAATCCTCGATGTGCCCTTACCGCAGGGAGGCCCAGGGCTCCTGCTCGGCAACGTCCACAAGCTCGTAGCCCTCCGTCCCGATAGACGGACCGAGAATGGCCAGCAGCTTGGCATTCCGATCCCCCTGGTTGAAGGACGCGTGCACGACATCGGTACCGATGAACGCCGAGTCGCCCGCCACGAGCGTTCGTCGCTCCTGATCAACCCACTGTTCGATTTCGCCGTCGATCACGTAGATGACTTCCTCCTGGTTGGGATGCTTGTGAAAATCGTGTCCGCTGCCCGGCTTGAGAACCACCTCGACAACCACCAATGCCTTCGCACTTGAAGCAGCTGGGCTTCTGAACCAGGCCAGTGAACCCCACGGCACAGATTCCCTCTGCACCTCTGACGAACGGATGAAATTGCCCTTCATGGTGCCTCTCTCGCGCGTTTGCAAGTCACGGCGATGGACCGGCGAGCGAAGACTCGCCAACGCGATTTCGGACACCGCTTGTCCGTCGTGGATGACGCCGTTCCGGACTGGTGTCGCGATAATCCTGAACCCACATCAACCGGATGCCCGAACTGCGGACAGGGCAGCCCCCGAATCCTCGGGGCACTGAATCGCGAAGGAATCGCATACATGACCAGGGCTTCCGGACCTACTATGAGAGCGACCGGCTGCGGGACATACAGTCTACAACCGCCCCGCTCGCGTCGCAATTGCAGGGCCGTCCGAGAAACTCCTTCCGAGTCGCGCCAGCCAGACCCGACCTCAACCCCCGCGCTCGCGCAGGGTAGGACGTCCGCAGGAGGTCTGGGGCGCCACTGGTTCTGCGGCGAATGCCGGCTTGAAACCGCTTTCTCGATACGTCGATGGCCGGCTATAGGAGACTTGGAAGACCTATTGCACCGGCAAGCGAACGATGTTGCTCGTGGCGGAATTCACGATCACTTGAACCGCATGCGTTCCAGGCTGCAGCGACTCGGGCACAATCGCTCCAACCAGGTAGAGCCCGGCAGTACCAGGATTCAACCCGGAGTAGGTGACTTCCGCCGCCACTCCACCGATCCGGACGACGGGGGTATCCACGGTCTCTACCATGACCTCGCTCGCCTCACCACTCGGGGGTGCCGTCACGACGGCTCCGTTGCCAGTCGTCACGAACGTGACTTCGGTCCCCCGCGTCGCTGGCGCGTCCGCGGACACCAGCGAACCATCCGAGACAGTGGCCCAGGCCATGGCTTGCCCGTCCACATCGTAGGAGAAGATGCCAGGATCGGCGCTTGCCAGCTGAAAGATGAACGGCTCGCTGTTCTGCCCCGAACGCACCTTGACGAATCCTGTGTTCCAGCCGTCCAGTTCCCACGGCACCTGCACGGTGACCCAGTCCTCGCCGATCTCGAAGATCCTGCCCGGGGCACTGACACCGAGAGTTAGCGAGTCGAACGCAACCGAAACCCCCTTGCGCGTGATCGCGAGCCGGCCTGATTGATATTCCTGGGGCGGGCCGGAGGCGTAGTCGGCAAACCCAGTGCCCCAGATCGTCACCAGCGACCCGGGCGCAACTCCCTGCCCGGAAGACTCGCTCGCGGCGTTGTGGATGCTGCTGATTTCGGGCACCGTTTCAGTTGCCTCGTAGTTGAACGTCAGATTAAGGTCTCCGATCGTCGCCACAACCGTCTGGGGATCAGCTTCCGGACCGTACCGGACCCTGGCAAAAATCAATCCCGTCGACCCGCTATTCGGAGCGGACGATTCGATCCAGCCCGAACCCTCGGTAACTGCGAACGTGACTGGGCGATCGGCCACGGGCGCGCCGAACTGATCGGTAATTCGGGCAACCACGGTCTGACGCGTTCGCTCCCCTTCGACCCCAGTGGCGTACTGCCCTTGTATCGGCAGTGAATTGTACGGATCGCTGTCTCCCACGACGTACAGGTATGGAATCGAGATGCTTCCAGACCCGCCCAGGCCTGTCAGTTTCAGGCGCCCTTCGTAGGACCCAGACGGCGGACGGGTGCCGGCCAGGGTGATCTCCAATTCAACACTTCCGCCAGATGCGAGCCGCAGCCGCCGGGATCGACTCCCGTCGATCATGACTTGGGCCCGGGAATCGCTATCCCGTGACTCGACGTGCAGTTGAAAGGACTCGGTGCGTTGGAGATTGTTGGCGATCACAAGCGTGCGCCGAACAGGGAGCGCGACGTTTCCCACCGAGCCGAATCCAATCGACGACGGGACCGCCGTCGCCACTGCCCGGATGGCCGCCTGGATATCCAGGACCCCCGCCCCGACCGAGGCCAAGCGCGCGTATACGTCATCCTCAAGGACAGACTCCGCATCCGCCGAATTGATCAACGCCGACGACACCTGGCGCGCATTGAGGGAGGGGTGGGCCTGCCAGACCAAGGCGGCGGCGCCGGAAACGACCGGTGCAGCGAAACTGGTCCCGCTTAGCTGCGCGAAGCCGCCCGGCGCGAACAGGTTGCCTTGGTCGTTGTACTTGGGAACTGCTGTGTAAATCAGGTGGGCGGGCGCCGCCAGATCCGGTTTCGGATAGAGCGAGAGCGTCGGTCCACGCCCGGTCGAGGGCCAGACGTAGTTCCACGCCTGCTCTTCGGCCACGGGGGTAGGGTCCAGTGTGATGACGTTGTCCGCCTCCGCGAGCAGGCCGCGCAGGGTTTCGCCGTTCGAGGCCCCGATGAAGAACGCGGGGATATCGGTATCGCCAAGCTGTGCCATCGCAACCAAGTCGTCTCCCTCGTGGTTAATCACCAAGACACCGACGGCACCCGCGGCGTCGGCGTTTTCCACCTTTTGCTGAAAGAAGCATTCGCCCCGGTCAACGATCACTATGGCGCCCTCCAAGACGCCCTCGTCATAGGGTTCGCAGCCGAGCGCGTCGCCAAGGTCCGAAGCGAGCTTGACGGAGGCGGCGAGGGGCCCGTCCGCGGCCGGCCCGGAGCCGCTCAAGGCGGCGAATGACTGGCTGCCAACCTGAACGGATTCACGAAAATCGCTGTACGCGTTCCCGATTCCGCCCACGGTAATCACTGCGGGAGCGTTCCCGGGAGAGTTGATGGTGTTCAGCGAGGGCAACTCGTGAGATCCTCGGAGGCCGCCATTCCCGGCGGCCACCACCACAACTTTCCCGAAGTCGACGACTGCATTCTGGGCAGCAGCGGCAAGCGGGTCGCACGCCGTTGTCAGGACGCCCTGCCCGCAGTCCCGACCGGTGGAGTCCCACTTCCAGAAGGCCAAGTGCCCAAGGCTCAAGTTGAGAATGTCCATTCCGTCCAGGATGGCGTCGTCGATCGCGGCGATCACGGCATGATCAGCTGTGTAGAAGTTCACGCCCGGTGTGCCAAAGACCTTGTAGACGCCGATGCGTGCCTTGGGCGCGACGCCGCTGAACTCACCCAAGTCAGTTTCGACGCTCGCACCGGCAGCGGTCATCGCCACGGACGTACCGTGCCCACCCGTGTCTCGTGGAGTGTAGTCGTCAGGCGTCGAACTGTCAGGATCCTTGGAATTCAGCATCTCGACGTACGAGCGCACTGCGATGACCTTGTTGGTTGCATACTCCAGGTACGCAGGGTCGCCCTTGGGGTATCCCGGAATCGGTGTCAGCGAATCATCCTGGAAGGCCGCATGTTCGAAATCAAGCCCCGAATCGATGATCGCGATCTTCATGCCGTCCCCACTTAGCTCGGAGCCAACTGGCCTCATCCGGGCCGCCGAGACGTTGACGATGTCAGAGACACCCATGACCAGGGCCTCGTGGCGCCGGCTTTGGACCACTGCCGACACACCCGGAAGATTCCGGATCGCCTCGGCTTCGGTCGGTGTCGCGTGAACGAAGACCGCGTTCAAGACGTGGCTCGCAGAACCGAGCACCTGCCCGCCTTCCGCTTCGATCAAGTCGATAACGGGAGCCTGCGCCAGGACAACCGATCGACGCATGAACCCGACGCTCGTCGCATCTCGTCGCGGAAGAAGGCTAGCCTCCTTGGAACTGGACGACTCACGCAGGCGCTCCCCGACCGAAGGGGATTCCAGCAGGACCGTGTACGCGGCAGGACCGTCGGTGCCGGGAATACCTTGGGCAAAGGCAGCGGAGGCGAGCGCGATGGCCGCGACCACCAAGAGACCTGCGTACCTGGCCATGGCACAAGCGGATCGACGACCGGCAGGGCGGAGAGTCTCCCTCCGCTGCATTGCAGGAATCCAAGATCTGCGTTGGCTAGTGCCGAATAGAAGACGCCGAATCATCCCGAATCTGCTGGAGTTTCGCGGCCAAAGCCGAATGCAACGAACGCAGTCCTTGACCCTGTGCGATGCTATACCATCGCTTGACCGGCCCGGAAGGCTTGTCGATAACTTGCCTCATTTAACACCATGAATCCTACTTTGCTTCGATGTTCGATCATCGCTGCGCTCGGCGGTCTGCTCTTCGGATTTGACACGGCGGTGATTTCAGGCACCACGGATCACTTGAAGAGGGTCTTCGACCTGGAGGGCGGCGGGCTCGGCTTCACCGTGGCCAGCGCCTTGATTGGGACCATCCTGGGGGCGGTATTCGCCAGCTATCCCTCAGACCGGATCGGGCGCCGGAGCACACTCATCTGGATCGCGATCCTGTACTTCGTTTCGGCAGTCGGCAGCGCCGCGGCTTGGGACTGGTATTCCTTCCTGGCGTTCCGCTTGTTGGGTGGGCTCGGCGTCGGGGCGTCGTCTGTCGTGGCGCCGATGTACATCGCGGAGATATCTCCGCCCAAGTTTCGCGGGCGCCTCGTCGCCATCACCCAGTTCAACATCGTTCTAGGCATCCTGGTCGCCTACATGTCGAATTACGGGGTCGCACTCCTGGACTTCGGGGCGATCGAATGGCGCATCATGTTCGGCATCGAGGCACTGCCTGCGGCGATCTTCTTCGCGCTGATGTTCCTGACGCCGCGCAGCCCGCGCTGGCTCGTGGCGCAAGGTCGGAGCGCGGAAGCGGCCCGAGTACTCGAGATGGTCGGTGCCGAGGACGTCGGACGCGAACTCCGGGAGATCGAGGAATCGCTGGCGCAGACGGCGAAGAGCGCCAAGGAGCCCCTGTTCCAGGAGAAGCACCGCCGCCCGGTCTCGCTGGCCGTTGCGATCGCAACATTCAACCAGTTGTCGGGGATCAACGCCCTGATGTACTACGCACCCCATATTTTCCGCATGGCTGGAGCGGGTGAGGACTCTTCCCTGGCGCAGGCCGTGATCGTGGGCTGCACGAACCTGGTCTTCACGATGGCCGCGCTGCTGGTCATCGACAGATTCGGGCGCTGCAAGCTGATGGTGGTCGGCTCGATCGGCTACATCTTGAGCCTGGCCGCCACGGCTGCGGCATTCTACCGCTACGGCACGGAATTCACGGACTTCGGGAGCACGGTTGTGCTCGTGAGCCTGATGGTGTTCATCGCGTCCCACGCGTTCGGACAAGGAGCGGTGATCTGGGTCTATCTGAGCGAGGTCTTCCCCAACCGGGTCCGAGCCAAAGGGCAAGCGCTCGGCAGCTTCACGCATTGGGTCTTCGCGGCCCTGATCTCCTGGACATTCCCGGTCATCGCAGACCTGTCGGGAGGCCACACTTTTGCGTTCTACGCGAGCATGATGGTGCTGCAGTTGATTTGGGCGCTAAAGATCATGCCCGAAACCAAGGGGGTGCCGCTTGAGGAAATCGAGAAGCGACTCAGCGGTTGACACCCGAGCCGCCATTCCTTAACAGGTCAGTTTCGCAGTAGTTTCCGATCACGTCGGATCACAATTTCGACTCGTGAAGATCCGGGAGCAGCACTCGGAGTCCACGACCAGTGCTTTGCAGAGCACAGAATCGTCCATTCGGCATCCTCCCGTTGATCAGCCGTACCCACAGAAATGGCGCGCAAATGCGAGTCAGGAAAAGGCGGCCGCATGGGATTGGTCAGTCGAAGTGATGTACCACCCCGCAGAATCGAATTCGAAGCCTCGCTAGCCACTGGTTCACTCTCCGTTCACTCCAGCTTCGGCAACTCGAAGCTGATCCGTGATCCACCGAGAATCCGGGGCCCCGCCTAATTGCAACACTCCTGCTGAGATGAGCCGTGGCGCCCGCCCGCGGCTAGTGTCACAGCCAGAGTCGCAGGCGATGAGAGTGCTCGAGGAGCTTGCAGATGAGCCGATGTCGAAAGCCCACCTATCCGGCAAACTGGCGCAGAAGCAACTATCGGGTCACCTCAACAAAGAGAGCCGTCTCCCTGTTGCTGACGGAAGCGTCGGATTCACGGTCCCCGAGAAACCCAGAATCCGGCATCAGGTGTGGCAAGCTGCATTGGTGTAGTGATTCACTCGTTGTTGGCCCGCGCCTCGATCGCGGCGCAACGTTCCATCAGTTCGTCGAACGGCTCATCCGCGTCGAGCAGCATACCGTCGGCCAGCATCCTCGCATAGTCGTTGGCGAGCACGGCATGCGCGTTGCCGGCTGGCACGAGTTGCAGACCGCCCGAAACTGCTGCTTCATAGTCGATCCGCTTACCGTTCGCGTCATTCTCGCTAAAGAAGATAGCTTTGTGGCGGGCAACCGAGAGCGCGAGCGCGCGGTCGGCCAGAGCGGTCTGCGCGATGCCGGCTTCGTCGAGGCGCGCAAGATCGTGCCAGTGTCTCGACAATCGGCCGCCGCGACGCCGCTCCTGGCAGCAGAATACGTGGATCGCGGTCGCCTTCTCCCAGAACGTCCGCTCCGCCAGCATGGCTGTCGGACGGGCTTGCGGAAAGGCGAGACCGGGGAGATAGGCGGCCGCATCACACACGACCGGAAGCGCTCTTCGCGGTTCGCCTGTGGATCGTGCCCCAAACTCGACTACGACTTCGGGCCGCACGAATTCGGCCTCCCCAAACAGCGGTTCGTAGCCAATGTGAAGCCGCTCCCCCTCGGCGCGAACCCGTGCCGCGAAACCGGCACGCGCGAGTTCCCCTTCCACGATCGGGCAGGCTCGATCTCGGACCCATTCGGCAAGACGAGCCTTTATGGCCCGCGTCCAGCGTTTCTCCTGGCTGCGCGTGGCCGGAAGTGGCTCACCGCCAGCGAGGCCAACCAGGTCGGGCGCGAAGGCACGGATGTCGTACGTGATATCGATGTCTTCCGAGAATCGGCGGATCGCGCGCCACACCTTCGACAGCGAAGTGCCGCCCTTGAAGGTCAAATGTGGCGCAAATGTGGCGTCAAAAAGGACTCTGAGTGTCGCGACGACCCAGACATCCTTCTCCAGAAGATGCGCCTTGAAGCTGCTGCTCCGTTCGGCCACCTCCAATGCGTCACGCCTGTCGTCGACCGACAGAGCCTGGTACTGCATTTCAGCCATGAAAGAGGTGTACACTCACCTGTTCCGCCATCCAGATAGGCATAACGGCCCGCGCGGCCGTAAGCTCGTCCCGATCCTCCTCAGAAAGCGTTGGTAGGACCGCCTCGAGGCTATCCTCGACCTCCTCGGGACCGAGCCACGCCAGTGCACGGATCACATCCCCCGCCTTGCGGTGCGGGGCCGCAAGCTGCCAGCGCGGCGCATGCCGCAGCTCAACGGCGAGCGCGCCGAAGTGCAGTCGCCGGCTGGGGCCAGAGGTCAAATAGACCGCGCGGACCGGAATCTGCTTGCTAAGACTAAGGAAATTGGCCGCCGCGCCACCGCACGGAACGATCGTTTCGCCCCACAACTCCGACAGAGCGGCGAGCACCATGCCGACACGAGGCGCCCGAAGGCCGAAGCGGGTTTCGATCGGACGCATATAGACGCCCTGGCAGATCCGCATCAGATCGCCCGATCGCGCTAGACGCGACAACGCCTGATCGACGGCCGCGCGATTGCCAAGGTGAAGCAGCGCAGCGGGACAAAGCGGCGTGGCCTCCGGAAGCGAGGCGGCAAGCCGCATGATGCGAAGGGGAAGGCCGCGCATGTCTCTGTCTCCAATTCAGCTTGTCAGAAATCTAATGACTGTTCTAACACATTTCAACAGCTGAACAGGCTCTCGAACCAGCTTTTGAACCAGAATTTGCGGCCGATGAGAACGGACTGACAAGGGATCTAGTGGTAGCGGCGTCCACCCTGAATTCACCGGCCAGTGGTCTAAACACATCGGACTACCTCAAACCCGCCGCGGAGCCGTGGCCGCTGCTGGAATGCCGACCCGCCCAGGCAGCCTCCGGCTCCCGACAGGGTGCAGGTGAGGCAGGGGCCGTCGCCAAGTACCTTGAGAATCCCGCCTGACTCTGTCCTACGGGCAGCATCTGGCGAGCGTTCTGCGCGCGCTCTCGAAGCCATCCGCCAAGGACTCTGCGAGCGCGGCTCCGCCGGCCAGCAATCGCCGACTACCGCGCCCGGCCAACCCGGACCTATTACTTGCATTTGGGAGGGATAGCCAAGGCAATGCCCGAAAGCAACCCGGCCCCTCTCAGGCGGAACCTCAAGATCATGAGCGGCGCGGTCGTTTTCAATTGGACACCGGTCCCGGTGACGGTGCTGATCGACTACCTCGACAGCGAAGGATCCCTGGCCCAGTTTCTTTGCGACTTCCCCACCGTCTCCCGCGAGCAGGCGCAGGCAACGCTGCGCCTGGCAAGACAGGCGTTCAGTCGGCATGCAGATGAAGATCCTGCTGGATGAACACCTCCGGGATGCTCTGGGCCACTCGTTCCCGGACAACTGGACCATCCGCAACACACACTGGATGGGCTGGCAAGGCAAGGAGAACGGCGAACTCCTGCAACTCCCGGCGGCCCCGGGGGTTCGATCGGCTGATCACGGCGGACAGGAACGTGCCGCACGAGTGAATCCGGAACACCCCGCCCCCTGTTGTCGTGCTCCGGACCTCAAGCCTGCGAGTGCGGGACCTGCAACCGCTCCTGCCACAAGCGACCGCCCTATGTCGTGGAGCGGCTGCGGCGTAGCGATTCGGAGGCCGAGGAGAGCCCTCGATGCCCCGGATCGGTAGCCACCCGAGAAACCACGGCCCTCCGGAGAGCTGCCCCTCTATCCAGCACCCTTTGACGCAAAGGACTCCCACGTCAACTGGACAGTCTCTCCGGACGCCAACTGGGGCCTGATCTCGGCCCCGGCGTACCTGACAGTCAATGGTTTGCCGAGCCGAGACTCGATGCTGGCGCGAACCAGTTGTCCGTCGAGCCACTCGACCGCCACCTCGAAGCCTCCGCGAGCCCGCAATCCCCGAATGCTGCCGGAACCCAGCGCGCTCGGCAAGGCGGGTAGCAGGTGCAGGAAGCCCTCCTCGCCGGTCTGCACGGGGCTTGGCCGCAACGCGGAACCGTGCGGGTCATGGCTCTGCAGCAGCATCTCGGCAATGCCGGCCGTAGCGCCGAAATTCCCGTCGATCTGGAACGGCGGGTGCGCGTCGAACATATTCGGGTACAGCCCGCCCCGACGCCCGCCCGAGCGGCCAGCCCGACGTTCCGGCACCGGTCCCAGCAAGCCCTGCAGGATCTTGAAGGCCCTGTCGCCGTCCAGCAGGCGCGCCCAGAAGTTGACCTTCCAGCCCATCGACCACCCTGTCGCGCCATCCCCGCGCAATTCAAGCGAGGTCCTGGCGGCCTCAAACAGCTCGTGTGTGCCGTAAGGCGTGATCTCGACCCCGGGATGCAGGCCGAATAGATGGGACACGTGGCGATGCTTGTTCTCCGGGTCATCCACGTCCTCCATCCACTCCTGCAGCTGCCCGAGACGTCCGACCTGGTTCGGAGCGATCCGCGCCCGGACATGGCCCAGCTCCTCGCTGAACTCCGCGTCGACCCCAAGAATCCCGGCGGCGGCGATCGTGTTTCCCATCAGATTCCGAATGATCTGGTGGTCCATCGTCGGCCCCATCACAAGGCCGCCGTTCTCTGGGGAATTGCTCGGTCCCGAGATCAACCAGTCGCCGCCGGGCGATTCGACTAGCGTGTCGACGAAAAACTCCGAAGCACCCCGCATCAAGGGATAGGCGGTTTCGCGCAGAAAGTCCTTGTCACCGCCATACAGGTAGTGCTGCCACAGGTCCTGGCAGAGCCACGCCCCGCCGGTCGGCCAGATTCCGTGGTTCGAATTGTTGATCGGCGCCGTGCCGCGCCACAGGTCGAAGTTGTGATGCAGCACCCAGCCTCGAGCGGCGTAGAGCTCACGCGCCGTCTCCGCGCCAGACTCGGCCACCTCCCGCAAGGCCGCGAAGAGCGGTTCGTGGGTCTCGGGGAGAGCGGTCACTTCGGAAGGCCAGTAGTTCATCTCGGTGTTGATGTTGACGGTGTACTTGCTTTCCCATGGCGGGTCGTCCAGATCGTTCCAGAGGCCTTGGAGGTTGGCCGGCTGGCCGGTTCCCCGGCTCGAGGCGATCAGCAGGTAGCGACCGTACTGGAATAGCAGCGTGACGAGTTGCGGATCGGCCCGGTCGGCAAATCGTACGATGCGCTCGTCGGTAGGCTCGGCGGCAGCCTCGGTCCTGCCTAGATCCAATTCCACACGGCGAAAGAGCTCCGCGTGACTGCCTGCGCTTTCGCGCCGAAGGTCCTCGTAGGGGAGGCCGGTCATCTCCGCCAACGTCGCGGCGTTGCGCTCCGCGGGGTCGGCAGAGACATCCCGGAAATTGACGAAGTTCGTGGCACCGGCGAGCACGAGGGTGGCTTGGCTGGCGTTGGCTACGCGGACTTCGCCGTTCTCCGACTTGGCGTCACCGTCAGTCTCGACTGTGAGCCGGGCCTCGAATCGGATCGCCCCATCGGCAACTCGGCCGGTCATGCGCAGGCCGCCATCAGCTGTGCGAACTGTCTCTTGCTGGTGGGACGATTCCAGCCTGGCGGCAAAAGCCAGGCCCTCACCGCCGGTGGCGGCCAGCCTGGTCACCAGCACTTGCCGGGGAAAGCTGGCAAAGACCTCCTGGGAATGCGTGACCTCGCCTGCCTGGAAGGCAACTCGAGCGACCGCGTCGTCTAGGTCCAGCGAGCGACGGTACGCCGACACCACGGAGTGATCGACCCCCGGCCTCTCGATGACCAGGTCGCCGAACGACTGGTAGGCCTTCTGCCGCAGGGGCACACTCATGAACTGCTCCATCGCAAGCTTTTCGGCTTCCCCTTGCTTTCCCTCGGCCAGGAGCGAGCGAATGGTACCGAGCCAGCGGTGCGCGCCCTTGCGCGCATAGCTATGCGGTTCCCCCTGCCAAACGGTGTCTTCGTTGAACTGGATCTTCTCGATTGACGTTCCGCCAAAGACCATCGCTCCGAGGCGCCCGTTCCCGACCGGCAGGGCCTCGACCCAGCGCTCCGCCGGTTGGCGATACCAGAGTTCCAAGCCGGAGGAGGCACGCCCGGCCCGGCACGCTAGCATGCCCGCACAGGCGGCAACGGCAGCAAGGAACTCACGGCGGTCGGGAGCGCAAGCCATCCCGCTAGTGTAGTGCTGCCGTCAATCCAGCCCAGGCCGAGCCTGAGCTGCGGGGACAGCGCCCTTGGATGCCTGCTGATAGTGGGGGTGGCGAAAGAACTAATGCAGGATGCAGTTCGACAGATCGCGCAGTTCCAGCACCGCCAATCCCGTGTGACAAGATATGCCACTGCGTCCCAACCGTGCCGCTGGTTTACATCGCCGTGGTCCTCGGCTGCAAGAAAGACTGCCCTCGCTAGCTGGGCGCGATCGTAGATTTCAGTTCCTTGCGACCGAGTCCCGTCCGTCGAAAGACTTCCGGCCTCGCGTCCTGATTCACAGGGTCAATCGCTGACCAGCACCTCAAGCCAGCAGAGGGTCGCAAGGCCGAGTGATCACTGCCAAAGAACGTTCGGGCCGACCAATTCGATCAAAGCAGTCTCGATTTGGCAAGCTCTAACACGGACATCCATCCTAGGGTCCAGATCAACTCGACCGGAATCAGGGTGACAACCGCAACGCCGAACGCAACCCGGAAGGAGACCGGTCTCACCATGATCGTGAGGCCAAGCGCGACCAGCAGCCAGCGCCAAAGCGGATACACGCCGATCTGGAAGGCAATTGAATGGACCAAGGGATGTAACGTGGAGCGGTCAAGTAATGTTCCCACGTTGAGGAAGAACCAGCGTGGGAGCCGCAAATCAAACTGCAAGATGGAAACCCCTGCGTGAAACGTCCTGATCACAAGATCAGCCAGAATCCCCGGGACAAGACTGTGGGAAAGGATGGCAAGTGCGTGACGAACGGTCAGAGTGCGGGAGCGCGCCCGTATCAATCCCACCAATATGAGTGATGACAGGAGCAGCACAGCTGTCTGATTGAGGAACCCCACCAGGGAAGAGGCGAGCAATCGGAGAAATGCAATGCCGCTCTCTCTGACCAAGAATCCGGACGGGTATTCATCTTGCAATGATGTCGACGCTGCAATCCAAGCACCCACGGAGAGGACCGCCCACGGCACTTGGGAGAGTGCTACAGGGAGAATCCATCGAGGATGCCTCGACAGGTCTTCCATGACCTGCCGGGGCTCGAAGAGCATTCCGACCAATCGCCTCCGCTGCGAGAGGCGCGACCGATCCTCCGATTCCTCAGCAACCACGATCTCTCAAGCCGCTAACCGTGCCACTGCAGTGGGGGCACTTCCGGTATTGACTCAGACCATCGTTCACCGACTTGGGGCCGGATAAGACCCGGGAACGAACCATATTTCTGAAAGGACGAAGGGTCCGAGACTACCGCTGGGCTTCGTCGGCGAGCCACCTCAGACCGGCTTCGAGCCGCACCGATAGTACCCTACCATTTCTGCAGTTGCGATTCAGGGAGGTGTCGGTCTCCACTTAGAGGCCAAGCCAGTACGTCGCGCTGCTCCAGTCCCGCGAGCTTCCTGCGCGCACGACGCGTTGGAACGTCATAACGTTCCGTCCAGGATCACCTCGCCGTGGCCTGCGACGAGAGAGGAACCGCCCTGACTGGTTGGCGTTGACTTTGGCCTTAAGCCCCTCACCCTCTGCCCCGAGTCCAATCCGTCCAGAGACTTCCGCCCCTCACGTCCAGATCCAAATGGTCGAACGCCGACGAGCGCAGGCGCAGTCCAGAGCCTCGCGACGCGGAGTCATCGCTGCAGGGGAGGGTTCGGACCGAGCAATTCACTCACAGCACTGTCGATTCAGCAAGCCCTAACACGAACATCCATCCTAGGCTCCAGATCGAATCTACCAGAGCCAGTGCGACCACCGCTACGCCAAACGCAACCCAGAAGGAAAGCGATCTCACGACAATCTTCAGACCAAGGGCGACGAGCAACCAGCGCCAAAGAGAGAAGACTCCGATCTGGCCGACGATGGCACGGACCAATGGATGCAAGGCAGACCCGTTCAGGAATGCTGCGACACTGAGCCAGCGCAGGTAGTTGGGTGGCAATTCCACCTGCCACGCAGCAACCCCAACCCAAATCACCACATTCGCGGAACCAACCAGAATCCCTGGAACAAGACTGTACGAAACCAAGGCAAGTGAGTGACGTACGCTCAGAGTGCGGGAGAGCGCACGCATCAGACCGGCCAACGTAAGTGCTGAGAGGAGCACGACGGCTGCCTGGTCGACGAATCCCACTGCGCAATAGACGAGCTCCCTGAGGAATGTGGCGCCGAGCTTTGCGGCCAAGGATCCGATCGAATAAACCTCATCGAAGAATGTCGGCGCTTGGAACCAAAGACCGATGGTGAAGATTGCTGACGACATCTGCGCGAGCGCGACAGGGAGAATCCACCGAGGACGCCTTGACAGGTCTTCCATGACCCGCCGGGGCTCGAACAGCATCCCCGCCAACCGCCTCCAATGCGAGAGAAGCGGCTGATTTTCCGATTCCTCAGTCACCACATGTCACCGCGCCGCTCAGCGGTACCGCCACGCGGGCGGTTCTGGTCCGACGCGCCAGACCAAGGCAATACCTCGAGCAGGGAGCCTCCCGCGACGCCACACCAGCTTCAGGGCACGGGTCAGCCCTTCCTCCCCAGCATGCGGTCCAGCGCATCTGAGGTTTGGTGGATCAGGGCTTCGGGGTAGTGCTGAAACGGATGGAAATACTCGAATGTCAAGTACCCCTCGTACCCGATTCGCTCCAACTCACTGATCACGGCGGGCCAGTTGGTCGTTCCGTCAAGCAGGGTGCGGAACGTGTTCAGGTTGAATTCCTGGGTGCGCTTGTCCCACTCCTTCAAGTGGATGTTCTTGATGCGTTTCCCGAGGATCGGCACCCAGTGCTCCGGGAACTGGTACTGCATGATGTTCCCGGTGTCGAAATGCACCTTCACCGTCTCGCTCTCGAAACTGTCGACGAACGCCGCCATCTCCTGCGGACTGAAGAGGAACCCGTTCGCGAAGATGTTCTCGATGTTGATCGTCACGCCGACGCTCTCCGCACGCGGGATCAGCTCTTGGACGGCTTCGCGTGCCAAGCGCTCGCAGACATCGTTGGGGACGGGGACCGGGTCTTCCAACCATGGCGCGTAGACGGCTCCCGGTACGACGAGCAAGTTGTCGGTTCCGAGCAACGCGGCGGCCTCCGCCA
>MKWU01002203.1_pt1 | contig 30153 bp, 30 predicted proteins | sample 809101 | NCBI WGS metagenome assembly MKWU01 (sample SAMN05860141, study PRJNA318959) | sponge metagenome | host: Aplysina aerophoba | place: Slovenia: Piran, Adriatic Sea, Gulf of Piran | collected 2013-05-07
TGCTCACCTCCAACCGGCCGGTCGACGAGTGGGGGAAGCTGCTCGGCGACACCGCCGCGGTCACCGCGCTGCTCGACCGGCTCCTGCATCACGCGCACGTGCTCAAGTGCGGGCCGCGCAGCTGGCGCACCCGGGTACGGACCACCTTGGTAGAGTCGACGGGAGGCGCGTAACCGGTGGGGAGTCGGTGGCGCATCCGGCGCTTTCGCACCGGGCCGCAGTCCGAACCCCGCGGGCACGTTTCCTCCACCCGTTCTCCGGTAGCCGGCGTTGCGCTGGCGTCCGAAGGCGTCCGCAGCGTTCCACCAGTTACCCCGGCGTTGCACAGTCGAGCGGAGGATTCGCGCGCGGCCGAGCGTCAACGCCCATCCGGGCATGTCCGCGCGCACGAGAGCGCCGCCTCCAGGCGCGCCTGGCGCAACAACCGAAACCGATCGGGCCCACGGTCGCCGCGTGCGCCAGACGAGCCTTCCGCGACACTCGAGTGGTCGCTCGACGGAACGTCCTCTTCCGGGTTCGTCGTCGACCACACCGTCCGGCCCAGGCCGGCCGTTCCGTCTCGCGAGCGTACCCCGGCCGGGCATGACCAACACCGACGTCCGGCGCGGAACCCATCCGGCAGACCAGACCAGACAGGGCCATCCCTACGCTCGGAGCATTACCTCGCGCACGCTGTCGCGGACCAACGCGCACGCATACACCGATACCGATGACAACCGAGCGGTGGGTCTGTCGCCACGCTTGCGCCTCGATCGCTCTGCCGACCGCTTCCTCCTCGCTCCGTTACGTAACGGTGTAGCATGGCCGTGTGGCGTTGACGAACGCGGAGCGGCAGGCACGTTACCGGGAGCGGCGCAAGGCCGGCGAATCCCGGATCCGGTACCGTCGGCCAGCGGACCGCAGATCGCGGCCACAGCAGTGGAACGACGCCGTGCAGACGCTCCTGGAGTTGCAGGAACAGTACCGGGAGTGGCGCGACGCGTTGCCGGAATCGCTGGCCGGGTCCGCGACCGCGGCGTTGCTCGAGCAGGTCTGCGATCTGGATCTGTCGGTACTCGAGGCTGTCGAGCTGCCCAGAGGCTTCGGGCGGGACGGCTAGCGCGCCGGCAAACACGTTGCCAACAGAGGACGCCGTGAAGTAGATCTCAACTCCAGTCTCGGGCCGCCGGAAATGGCCGGTTTTGAGGCGCCCACAAATGGCCGGTTTTGACCCGTCCATTGAGGCGCGTCAGGCTCGTCAGAGCCTGCACTCCGCGTTGCGGTAGACCGCGGACGAGACGAGCCGCCGCCTGCACATGCTTGCGGGCGCGCAGCCCTGCTTCAAGAGCCACGTGCCGTATCCGTCCAGGATCGGACCAAGGATCGTCAACGACGTGTACCGCCGATGCACCCTGGGATACAGATCGACCAGCATTGGGACCTCCGGAGGGAATGCGCTCGGTGCCGCCGGAGCAGGAGGCGGCTACTCCTGATCACTCAACATTTGTCGCAGAATGTTGAGTTCCACGTCTTGCGACGAGCTGGGGTACCTACCCTTCGAGGCGCATGCAGCGCACCTGTTCCTCCAGCTCGTCTCGCGGCGCAACGAGCGCGGCAGCATCACGTCTTGACGATCACCGGAGAGAGCTTCCGGTTGCGCGAGAAGCGTCGTGCCGGGGGCAATTCCGGATGTCGCTTGACAAGCGGGGCCCATCCACCTCGGTGAGCGCCCAAAACCGGCCAGTATGACCAGCTGGTCATACTGGCCGGTTTTGACCCGTCCATTGAGGATCCAGGAACGGAGAGGACGGTAGACGGGTCAGAGAGCCGCCGAAGAGACGAACTCAACGGGCGGGTCGGATCACGCCGGTTTCCGGAAGAGAAGGATCTTCTCGTCCTGAATGATGTTGTAGAGCCCGAACACGATCTTCGGGATCTCGCGCTCACGTTCCAGCCCGGCACTGACGGCCCAATCACCCATGTCCTTGGTCGTCGTGTACTCGCTGCGATCAACCGTCGCGTTGCCGATAACGAACGCGGCGGCCGCACCAGGCTTCAGAACCCGAGCGACCTCCCGGAACATCTGCTGCATGTCCGCGTTGTAGAGCGCGAGCTTGTTGGAGGCTCCGCGGCCACGAACGCCGGTCATCTCCCTGCGGAGTTGGTCGAGACTGACCCCGAGGGCGTCGAGCGCGTGCTCGTCGTTCTTCGCATAATCCAACGCGATCGAATACGGCGGAGACGTGACGACAGCGTCAACCGAGGCGTCCTCGACGCCAGCGGCGCCGAGGGCCCGGGAGTCGCCAAGGACGGCGGAAACGGCACCAGGGGTGATGTGAAAGCGGTCGAGCGCGGCAGCGTGCGCCTCGACAGACTCAAGCATCGCCCGCAGGTTCTTGCGAAGCGACGCTCGGCCGTCACGTTTGCGACGCGAAACGTCGCTGAGAGTGACCATGCGCGCTATCTGCAAGAAATCGGCGACGACAGGGTGGTCGTCGCGAGCGATAGACGGATCAAGAGGATCAAGAGCGTCCTCGTCGAGAAGAGTGCGAACGCGAGCACGAACGCCGTCGACAGCGTGGACCGAAGCGGTCTTGACTCGCGTCAGGAGGACGCAAAGCGGCGAGACATCAACACCAAGGCAGTCGATCCCGAGCAACGAGGCCTCGAGAGCTGTCGTGCCGCTACCCACGTAGGGGTCGAGGACAAGAGAGCCCGGACGAACGCCGAGGATGTTGAGCAACGCACGAACCATCTGCGGATGGAACTTGCCGCGGTACGGGTAGATCCAGTGCGTCAGGTACTGGTTGACGGACCGCGTACGGTTGAAGTGACCGCCCCGATACGCGGGGCGAATGAGCTGCTCGTAGACCGTCGGGGTTCCGTCGAGGGTGGCGACGTAGGCAGAACGATTGAGGACGTCAGGGCCGGTCCCGTTGACATGCACACGGGCGCGCCACGGATCGTCCTCATCCCGGACCCAATCGGCGCAGCCAAGCGACCGCGCCTCGATGCGAGCGAGGTGCTCTTCGTAGATGAACTGGACGTTCCGGGGGAGAGTGAGCGTGCTCATGACGCGACGGTACCAAAAATCGAGCGCCGGTACAACCCTCAATCGGAAGCTTCCGCGGCCATCCTCTGCCAGGAGTCTTCAGTGACCTCGCGATCATCGTCGTCGCCCGCGTGGCGCAAGTACCGCGACAGGCGATCAACGTGCCGACGCTCATCAGGATGCAGGGCGCAAGTGAAACGGGCAGAGCGACCCAGTGATCGTGAATGTCGTGCACCCAGCGCATTCGACGAAGAACTGGGACCACTCTTCCATCCAGGACCAGTCGAGCGCGGGACGCCCGCAAATGGGACAACGGGAGAGGGCAGACGGATCCGGGGCCATGGACGCAGCGGCGGTCGGCCTACGCGAACGGACCGAGGGTCCGCGCAAAGATGAGATCGAGACGCTCCTGCCAGCCACCACCCCCGTAATCGGTCCGGTACTGACGAATCGTGGCGACATCCGCGTCAGTCAGGTTCAGCTCTCCGTTGGGTTGAAGGGCTGCACGAAGGCGTCTGAGCAACGTCTGGAAGCCGCCCTCACCAGCGAGAGGCTCGTTCAGCGCGGCGCGCTCATCAGCGTTCAGAGTGATCGTGGGCACGGGGAATATCTCCTGCGGGAGAAACTGAAAACAGTCGCGCCAGCCGAGCTGGTCTGCCAGTCGAGAACGAGGGACGACGGATTCTCGTCACGGGGACCCGACGCTGTCAAGCGGGCGAAAACCCCGGATGAAGGAGAGCGGGATCTGTAGGGACGTCACGACGATGTCGACAGATTCGGGCTCGAGCAACTCCTGCATGCCCGGAACGCAGTCACGCCGGTGGAGGACGGTTTCGGACCCGTATGACGTGCTGTGGAACGCCGTCTCCGTCGCCATGCTGGCGGCCGCTCGGCGGAAGAGGCTGCTACTGCGGAAAGAGTCGTCTCACGACGCAGCGGAAACCGGGCAGTACGTCGCCCCCGCTCAACTCGTCGTCGCCTTGGAGCACCCGCACGTCGTGTGGCGACCGGTAAACGTGAACTGTTTGGGCCGCCGGGTCGACGATCCAGACCAGTCGGGTGCCGGCGGCGAAGTACTCGTTGACCTTGCGACGGACCTCCGCGGGGCGATCCCACGGCGAAAGGACTTCAACGGCGAGGTCCGGGGCAGATGGCCAATAGAAGGCCGGGATCCCGGTATTCGGCACCCGGTCGGCCGCGACGAACGCAACGTCGGGGGCCCGGACGGTGTCCGGGTCGCGTTGCAGGATAAACCCCGTCTCGGCCGCGAAGCAGACACCGAGGTGATGTGCCTCGACGTACTCGCTGAGCAGGACGCCGATCCGCATCGCCAGGATGCCGTGTGCCCCGCCGGCCGGCGTCATGCGAACGATCTCGCCCTGGACGAGCTCGGAGCGGCAGCCGTCATCGGGTAGCTCGAACAGTTGTTCCGCCGTCGTCAGCGGGTGCCGGGCAGGAACCGCCATCGGCGTTCAGTTGGCGTAGGCCAGCTCGGCCTCGACCGGCTCGAGCTGATCAAGCCAGTAGGCGTCGTCGTCGCGCCGGCGCACGAAGAAGCGGCTCAGGTCGTCGGGGTTCTTGGCCTGGTGATAGCGCAGGTAGATCCGCTCGTCGTCGACGCCGACGACCTCGACCTTGCCGCTCTCGTGCGACATGCAGTACTTGGCCCGCCGCGCCAGTCCGGAGCCCCGCCGGAGCGCCTCCTGGAAGATCTGCCAGCCGCGCACGATCGGCACCTCGTACGGCTCGTTCCCCGCTGTCGGCCGTCCCTGGAACAGGTAGTACGGCGGGCAGCCGATGTAGGAGAGCTTCGAGTACATGTCGGCGAGGATGTCCGGGTCGTCGTTGATGCCCCGGATCATGGGGCACTGATTCACGCAGATTACGCCGTTGCGGAGACAGGTGTCGATGCCGGCGACGGCCTCGTCGGTCAGCTCGCGCGGGTGATCGAAGTGCGCCATCAGGTAGATGCGCTTCTCCGGTGTCGAGTACTTCCGGAACGCCGCCTGCAGCTCCTCGTCGCGCCGGACGCGCCAGGGGTCGAACGCCGGCATCTTCGAGCCGATGCGGATGATCCGCACGTGCTCGATGCCGCGCAACGCCTCGAAGATCTCGACCAGCCGCCGGGTGCTCATCAGCAGCGGGTCGCCCCCGGTCAGCAGCACGTTGGAGACCTCCGGGTGCTCGGCGATGTATTCCAAGCCCGCGCTGACGTCGTTGGTCACCTCGTCGTTGTCGTCCATGAACAGCCGCTTGCGGAAGCAGTAGCGGCAGTAGGCGCCGCAGACCTCGTTGCACAGCAGCAGCACGGTGTCGACGTACTTGTGCTGCACCCCGCGGGCGACGGTCACCGCGCTCTCGTTGCTGGCGTCGAGCCGGCCCCAGTCGTTCAACTCCTCCTGGCGCGGGATGATCAACTGCTTGATCGGGTCGTCGGGATCGTTCCAGTCGATCAGCCGCAGGTAGTAGTCGTTGGCGCGGAAGACGTACTCCTCGGTCACCGGCTGCAGCCGCGCGAGCTCGTCCGAGGGGATCTCGGGCACCTGATCCAGTCGTCGGATGTACTTCACTCGTCGTCGATCTGACGGCGCTGACATCGTGGGCGTGTTCATGTGCCTGCCTCCGGCGGCGCCACGCGAGCGCGCGCCAATCGCCGTCCGTGGTGAGGCTCCGTTGCGAACGCGTGGCGGGGGCTGCCACGGGACGCGTCGAGGCAGCGCTTCACGTCGAAGCGTCTGCCCCGCCGCGCCGGGCGATGCCGGCACCCCGCCGACTTCGGTGCAACGTAGCCCTCGTTCCACGGACTGTTCGAGTCCGACGGAATCGCCCGGGCCGACAGCGCTGACGCCGAGCCACGAGCCGCATCCGGGGCGCGCCCGCGTCGGGCTAGCGGCCCCTTGGGGGAAAAGCAGTATGTCCCACGATGCCGGTGCAGCGCAAGCCCCGGCCCGCCTCCGATCGGACGGGACCGGCGAGCAGCGAGACGCTATCGGTGGCGTTCGGCCGGCATCCGGACCCTACCGGTCGCGCTCGTACTCCCGGCGGAGAGCCGGCGACAGCGGGTAGACGTCCCGGAAGCGGTGCTCGCCGGACCGCAGCAGTTCCCGCTCGTGCTCCTCGAGCGCCGCCTGTTCCTCGGCCGCGCGCAGCACGTCGGGCACCAGTGCGGGCGGGAAGAAGAGCACTCCGGTCTCGTCGGCGACGACGACGTCCCCGGGCAGTACCGTGGCCGTGCCGATGCGCACCGGCGCGTTCCATTCGACGCCGAGCCAGCTCGTGGTCGTGACGTCGAAGAAGCGGGCGAAGACGGGGAAATCGGCGAATGCCGGCCCCACCAGCTCCGCGAGGTCCCGGCTACCGCCGTCGATGACCACCCCGGCCGCCCCGCGCAGCTTGATGCCGAGCGCCCCCATGCCGCCGAACAGCACGTGTCCGTCGGCCCCGCCCAGCTCGGCGACCACCACGTCGCCCGGCCGCGCTTCCTCGGCCGCCCGCGCGTAGTAGCGGCGGTCCCAGTCGCCCTCGGCCGCGAGTTGATCGATGGCCGCCACCAGGTCCGGGCGCGGTGGCAGGAAGCGCATGGTCAACGCGCGACCCGCGATACGCCGGCCCGGCTGCGTCGCCCGGAAGCCGCGCACGTAGTTCGTTTGGTAGTCGCCGAGCGAGCGCCAGATGTCCTCGAGCTGCATCTCGCCGAGCCGCGCGAGGTCCTCATCGCTGACCTCCGCCGCGGCCTGCTTCGACCGGATGGCGTCCATGATCGCGCTGTACGAGGACCGGTTGGCGCGGAAGCCCTCGGGCGGCGGGACGTCGCCGGCGCCGGGGGAGTGGTCTTCCTGGGCGGTCGCGGCGCCGGCCGCCAGCGCGGCGGCGAGTGTGATGATGGCGATGCGCATGAAGCCTCCTTGCGTGAGCCCTGGACGAAACGCGGCGGATCCGGCGTGCGCGGGCCGCGCACGCACGCGACGGATCCGGATGATACCGCCGATCCGCACTTGTTCCGCGGGGACGCGGCCGGGTATAAGAGAGCGACGCTCCGGAATGGGCGCGGAGGCACGATGGCTGATCTGTCGCGGCGTGAGATGCTCAAGCGGGTGGTCGTGGCCGGCGCGGCCGCGTCGCTGCCGGTCGCGCGGCCCTCGATGGCCGCCGTCCAGACGCCGGCGGGGATGTTCGAGACCCTCACCACCGGCGAAGGGGCGACCCTGCAGGCGGTGGTGGCGCGTCTGATTCCGTCCGACGAGCGGGGTCCCGGGGCTCTCGAAGCCGGGGCCGCGACGTACATCGATCGGGCGTTGGCCGGTCCGCTGGCCGGATCGCGCGAAGCGTACCGCGCTGGTCTCGCGGCCCTCGACCGCTACGCGCGGTCGGCGAAGGGGGAACGCTTCGCCGCACTCGAAGCAGCCGATCAGGAGGTACTGCTCCGGAACGTGGAGGCGAACGCCGCACCCGAGTTCGGACCCGGCGCGGCCGGCTTCTTCAACCTGCTGCTGACCCATACGATCCAGGGCACCTTCTCGGACCCGGCCCACGGCGGCAACGTCGATTTCATCGGCTGGCGCATGCTCGGCTATCCGGGCGTGCGGACCGTGGTCACGCCCGACCTGCAGCGGATCGACCGGCTGCCGCCCGCGCGGCAAGTGTCCGCCTACGATTTTCCGGCGTTCAGCGCCGCCCGCGAACGGAGGACCCGTGGCCGTTGAACTTCCGAAACGGGATGTCGTGGTCGTAGGGCTCGGGGCAGTGGGCGGCGTTGCCGTGCTGCCGCTGGCCGAGGCCGGCATGGACGTGGTCGGCCTGGAGGCGGGCTCCTGGTTGCGCGCGCGCGATCACGCGCCGGACGAGCTGTTCAACAATTACCGCGGCTGGCCAGAGTCGGTGCAGAAGGCGAACCGCGAGATCCCTGTCCATCGCCGCAGCGCGTCGTCGCCCGACTCGCCGCGCGGGGCGCTGCACCCGATGATGAACGCGGTCGGGGGCACGTCGCTGCACTACTGGGCGCAGAGCTGGCGGCTCAATCCCTGGGACTTCAGGGTGGTCAGCGAGACGTCCCGGCGCTACGGCGCCTCGCGCCTGCCGGTGGGCACGACGGTCGAGGACTGGCCCTTCGGCCTGGACGAGATCGAGGACTACTACGATCGGGTCGAGCACGCGGTCGGGGTCTCCGGGCAGGCCGGCAACGTCCGCGGCGAGATCGACGAGCGCGGCAACATCTTCGAGGGGTCCCGCCGCCGGCCGTACCCGATGCCCCCGCTGCGCTGGACGGGCTTCATCGAACAGATGGCCGCGGCGGCCCGCGGGCTCGGGTGGCATCCGTTCCCCGGACCGGCGGCGGTCAACTCCGTGCGCTACCAGAACCGGGCGGCGTGCGCCTATCACGGCTTCTGCGACCGGGGCGGCTGCCATCTGGATGCGAAGAACTCCACCGCCGTCTCGACGATCCCGCGGGCCCAGGAGACCGGACGCCTGCAGGTGGTGACCGAGGCCCACGTCCGCCGTGTGGAGGTGGACGGCGAGGGCCGCGCGACCGGCGTCAGCTATCTCAAGGGCGGCGAGGAGTACTTCCAGCCGGCCGACGTGGTCCTGCTGGCCAGCTATACCTACGAGAACGTCCGCCTGATGCTCCTCTCGAAGTCGCCCGCGTACCCGGACGGGCTGTCGAACAACGGCGGCCAGGTCGGCCGGCACTACATGACCCACGCCACCGGGGCCGGTGTGCTGGCGCTGTTTCCGCACCGGCTCAACCGCTGGTACGGGCTGCCGGCGCAGGGCGTCGCGATCGACGACTGGGCGGCCGACAACTTCGACCATTCCGATCTCGACTTCATCGGCGGCGGCAACCTGTGGGTCTACTCGGACCGCCGGCCGATCGCGGCGGCCCGCATGCCCACCTTCGGACGCGCCCCGCGCTGGGGCTCGGCCTGGAAGGCGTTCGTGGCCGACAACGCCGACTGCTGGACCAACTGCTACATCCAGAAGTCGACGCTGCCCTACGAGGACAACTATCTAGACCTGCATCCGACCGTGACCGACCCGCTGGGCGATCCGGTCTGCCGCATCACCGCCGACTTCAAGGACAACGAGCGCCGCGTCGCGACGTTCGTCCAGGACCGGATGGTGGAGTGGTTCCGCGCGGCCGGCGCGGTCGAGATCATCCGCCAGGGCCTTGGCACGATGGGACCGTCCACCCACGCCTACGGCGGCACGCGTATGGGGGACGACCCCGAGACCAACGTAGTCGACCGCTGGGGTTTCTCCCACGAGGCCCCGAACCTGGGCATCCTCGGCGCTTCCGTGATGGGGACGAGCGGGTCCCACAACCCCACGCTGACCGCACAGGCGCTCGGGTGGCGCACCGCCGTGCACCTGGTCGAGAACTGGTCGTCGATTGCCGGGTAGAGGGGACCAATCCACGTCGCGGATGTGTCGCGCCGAGCGTGGCCACGACGCTCGCTGTTCGGCAGGCCATCGCTTCGGCAACGTAGCGCGGGCGGCATGCAGGGCCGCTCGAATGCCCTCGGGGCTCCTGCGACGGGCTCCTGACTAATGATGGTGGTGGTGGATCGCCTCGTGCTCGGCGACCTGCTTGTCCTTGCGGATCTTGGCCGCCTGCTTGCGGGCCGACTTCAGGTTCATCTCGCGCGTGCCGTCGGAGCTGACGGCGAACTGCGAGATCAAGCGATCGAGATGGTCGCCGCTGGCGCAGGTGGGGCACGCCGGCGGATCGCCCTTCGGGATGACGACGGCCTCGAACTCGTGGTCGCAGGCGCGGCAGCGGTACTCGTAGATCGGCATGGATGACGTTCCTCCACCGCTTTCAATTCTACGCGGATCGCGCCGCCCCGCACCCTGCGCGACCCTTGGGTCATCCGGGGAAGAACGCGATCTTGACGAGGAAGCCGAGCATGATCGGGAAGAACGTGAAGATCGCGAGCTTCAGGACCGCGATCTCCGCTTTCAACTCGGCCTTCAACTCCAAGAGATCCTGTTAGGTGGCGAGGTTGTCCTGGAGCGGGATGGCAGCCGCGGCGGCCCACGCCTGACCCTCGGGGGCGCCTGCGCTGAGCAGGGCGTCGTACACTTCGCTGACGATGACGCTCATTGCCTCTTCCTCGAGGTTCGAGGAGCAGAATCATTGTACGCGACCGGTCGCGGCCCGACAACGCCCGCCGGTTCCCGGGGAGGTACGCGGTCGACAGCGACCATGGTTCGGGGGCGGGCGAGCAGGGCCAATCGTCTCGCGGGGCGTCACTCGAGGAGAGACTGCAGCAGCACGGCGGGGTGCTGTGCCTGGACGCCCGTGAAGTCGTGGACCTGGTGGCGGCACGAGGTGCCGGCGGCCACGAGGACGTTGCCGGGGCCGAGCTCCCGCGCGGCCGGCAGCAGCCGGCGTTCCCCGATCTGCTGCGAGATGTCGAAGTGCTCGCGCGCGTAGCCGAACGAGCCGGCCATGCCGCAGCACCCGGAGTCGAGGTCCGTGACGCGGGTCTCCGGAATCCGCTCGAGGAGCGCCTTGGCGGGGGCGACCAGGCCGAGGGATTTCTGGTGGCAGTGCCCGTGGAGCAGGATCTCTTCCGGCCCGGACCGTAGCGGCAGCGTCGCGCCACCGTCCTCGAGACGCTGGTTCAGGTAGTCCTCGAAGAGCACGCACGCGGCGGCCACTTCACGGGCCCGTTGCTGCGCCTCGCCGCGCAGCAGATCCGGAACGTCGTCCTTGAGCGCGGAGAGGCAGCTCGGCTCCAGCAGGACGATCGGAGTTCCGGCCGCCGCCAGCGGGTGCAGCCGGCGCACGGCGTTGGCGGCCCGGTCCCGCGCCGCGGACAGCAGGCCCTGCGAGATGAGGGGCCGGCCGCAGCAGGCGTGCGGCGCCAGACCGACCGTGAGCCCGGCCGCTCCCAACACCTCCCTCGCCGCCAGTCCGATCTGCGGATCGTAGTAGTTGGTGAACGTGTCGTTGAACAGGACCACGTCCGGGGCGCCCGACCGGGCGCCGTTGCGGGCCGCGCGCCTCGGCCACGCCCGGGCCAGCGTGCGGCCCGCCCAGCGGGGCAGGGACCGGCGACGGTCGATGCCGAAGAGCCTCTCGTTCAGGGCCCGCACCCAGTCGCGGTCCAGCCACGGGTTGATCAGCGGCGCGGCGCGGCTGGCCAGCACCGACAGCGTGCGGATGTGTCCGAGGACGCGCGCCCGCAGCGGCGTTCCGTTCCGCCGCCAGTAGTCGTTGAGGAACTCGCTCTTGAAGCGCGCCATGTCCACCCCGACGGGACATTCGGTCTTGCACGCCCGGCATTCCAGGCAGAGGTCGAGCACGTCGTAGACCTCGCGGTCGCCCAGCCCGGCGTCGCGCGGCCCGCCGCCGTTGCCGAGCGCGCCGTTCATCGCGAGGCGCAGCGTGTTGGCGCGTCCCCGCGTCGAGTGCGCCTCGTCGCGCGTCGCCATGTAGGACGGGCACATGGTGCCGCTGAGCGTCTTCCGGCAGGCGCCGACGCCGCTGCACATCTCCACCGCGCGCCCGAGTCCGCCGTGGTCGCCATGGTCGAAGACCGCTGCCGGGTCCGGGGTCCGGTAGTCCGCGCCGTAGCGGAGGTTCGCGGTCAGCGGCGGCGCGTCGACGATCTTGCCCGGGTTGAACAGCCCGTCCGGGTCGAACGTGCGCTTGATGGTACGAAAGGCTTCGTATAGATCCAGGCCGAACATGCGCTCCATGAACGGCCCGCGCACCAGGCCGTCGCCATGCTCGCCGGAGAGGGCGCCGCCGAACTCCAGCACCAGGTCCGCGACCTCGTTCGCAATCGCCTCGAACTGCTGGACGCCGGCCGCGGTCTTCAGGTTGACGACCGGCCGCACGTGCAGGCAGCCGACCGAGGCGTGGGCGTAGACGCCGGCCGTCGTGCCGTGCCGCCGGATCACCTCGAGGAACCGCTCGATGAAGTCGCGCAGCCTCTCCGGGGCGACCGCGGTGTCCTCGACGAACGAGATGCTCTTGGCGTCCCCCTTCATCGCCATCGAGAGGCCGAGCGACGACTCGCGCAGCTTCCAGATGCGGGCCTGATCGGCCGGGGCGACGGCGCAGGTCGTATGCCTCGCGACGCCGCGGGCGCGGACGTTCGACTCGAGCCGGTTGAGGCGCGGGCGGATCTCCTGCGCGGAGTCGCCGTACAGCTCCACGCACAGCAGGGCGCCGCAATCCGTGCCGAGCACCGCGCGCCGCATCGCGTCGAGGGCCGGATTCTCCCGGGCATGGTCGAGGATCGAACGGTCCATCACCTCGACGGCGGACGGATCGTGGGCCAGGATCGCCGGGGTTTCGCCGAGCGCGTCGAGCAGGTCGTCGTACTCGATGGTCAGCACCGCCTTCGCCTTCGGCAGCGGCACCAGGTTGAGACGCGCCTCGAGGATGAAGCCGAGCGTGCCCTCGGAGCCGACGATCAGCTTCGCCAGGTTGAAAGGCGCAGCGTCCTGTCCGTTGCCCGCCGGGGTGAACGCGTCGAGGTTGTAGCCGCCCACCCGGCGCAGGATCTTCGGGTAGCGCCGGTCGATCTCCTCCGCGTGCCGGGCGGCCGTCTCGCGGACGGCGCGGTAGCAGGCGCCCTCGAAGGTGTCGGCCGAGCAGGCTGCTTCGAGCTCCTCGGGTGTGAGCGGCCGCAGATGCGCGACCGAGCCGTCGGCCAGCGCGACGTGCAGGTCAAGCACGTGATCGATGGTCTTGCCGTAGCGCACCGATCGCGCGCCGCTCGAGTTGTTCGAGATCATCCCGCCGATGGTCGCGCGGCTGGCCGTGGAGATGTCGGGCGCGAACCGCAGGCGGTGGGGCGCGAGTTGCGCGTTGAGCTCGTCGAGCACGATGCCCGGCTCCACGCGCGCCCAGCGCTCCTCCACATTCACTTCGAGAACCCGGTTGAAGTACTTCGATGTGTCGATCTGCAGGCCGGCGCCGATCGCCTGTCCGGCCTGGGACGTGCCGCCGCCGCGCGCGGTGACCGAGCAGCCATGGGCGCGGGCGCACTCCAGCGCGGCCGTCACGTCCTCGCGCGAGCGGACGACGGCCACCCCGACCGGCTGGATCTGGTAGACGCTGGCGTCGGTGGAGTAGAGCGCGCGAGACACCGCGTCGAAGCGGACCTCGCCGGCGAGCCGCGCTTCGAGATCGGTCCGGAGGTCACTCATGAGACGGAGTATAAGTCGCGTCCCGGGACAGCGCCGTCCAGATCCAGCCCTCGCGCTCGGCGAGGCATCGATCAGGGGGCGGGACCGCCCGGCCCGGTGATGAAGTCCTGTGCAGCCCGGATGCGAAGCCGTTGCATCGCGCCGCGATGGGACACCCGCCGCCGCAGGGTACGCTAGATTAACGCCATGTCACACGCCAGCGGCCGACACTTCCTGCAGATCCCCGGACCGACGAACGTGCCCGAGCGCGTCCTGCGCGCGATGGCGGCCCCGACCATCGATCACCGCGGACCCGAGTTTCGCGAGCTGACCCGCGAGGTGCTCGCCGGGATGGGAGTCGTCGTGCAGACCCGCCACCCGGTAGTGCTGTTCCCGGCGTCGGGGACGGGGGCGTGGGAGGCGGCGCTCGCGAATACGCTGTCGCCGGGCGACCGCGTGCTGATGGCCGAGACCGGACACTTCGCCACGCTCTGGAAGGGGATCGCGACCCGACTCGGGCTCGACCCGCTGTTCCTGCCGGGCGACTGGCGGCGCGGCGTGGACGCGGCGCAGGTCGAGGCCCGCCTTGCCGAAGACGGCGGCCATGCGATCAAGGCGGTCTGCGTCGTCCACAACGAGACTTCGACCGGGGTGACCAGCGACATAGCCGCGGTTCGCCGCGCCCTCGACGCCGCGCGGCACCCGGCGCTGCTGATGGTCGACACGATATCGTCGCTGGCGTCCATCGACTACCGGCACGACGAGTGGGGCGTCGACGTCACCGTCGGCGCTTCGCAGAAGGGGCTGATGCTGCCTCCCGGCCTCAGCTTCAACGCGGTGGGGGACCGGGCGCTCGCCGCGCACGCCACCGCCCGGCTGCCCCGCAGCTACTGGGACTGGGGACCCATCCTGGCCGCCAACGAGAAGGGCTTCTTTCCCTACACTCCGGCCACGAACCTGCTCTTCGGATTGCGCGAGGCGCTCCGCATGCTCCGGGTGGAGGGGCTCGACAACGTCTTCGCCCGGCACGATCGTCACGCCGAGGCGACGCGGCGCGCCGTGCGCGCCTGGGGGCTCGAGCTGCTCTGCGTCAACTCCTCGGAGTACAGCTCTTCGCTGACCGCGGTGCTGACGCCGCAGGGACACGACGCCGGGCGCCTGCTGGACGTGGTCCTCGACCGCTTCGACATGGCGCTCGGCGTGGGGCTCGGGATTCTGGCCGGCAAGGTGTTCCGGGTCGGTCATCTCGGCGACTTCAACGACCTGAGCCTGCTCGGGACCCTGGCCGGCGTCGAGATGGGCCTGGCGCTGGCGGGCGTCCCGCACGAGTCCGGCGGCGTCGTGGCCGCCCTGGCGCACCTCACCGAGTGCGCGCGGTCCGCGGCGGCCGAGCCCGCGCCGGCGTAGTTCCAACCGAGGCGGGCCGCGAACGCGCTGAGACGAGCAGATCCCAGCACGCTCGACCGACGGCCCGCCGGCAACGCCGCAGGACGTCCCCGAGGCATCGACAAAGCGAACGGGGCTTCGGCCCGAGTACGCGATAATCGCCACCATCCGGCGGCCGTCGGATGGCGATTCCTGCCATCTGTGTCGCCGGCGGAAGGTGGCGGTCGATGGCTTGGCCCCGAGGTGGCGGCGGCGTCGCGCTCGGTTCGATTGCGGCAGTTCTGACAGCCGGATTCCTCGTCCTGGCGCCTGCCAGTGCGCAAGCGCAGCGGGTCGAGCGGGTCGTCGACGGCGACACGATCATCGTCAGCGGTGTGGGACGCGTGCGCCTGATCGGCGTCGATACGCCCGAGTCCGTCGATCCGCGGCGGCCGGTCGAGTTCTTCGGGAAGGAGGCCAGCGCCTTCACGCGGCGGCTGGTCGACGGGAAGCGGGTAAGGCTGGAGTACGACTGGGAGCGCACCGATCGCTACGGGCGGACGCTCGCGTACGTCCACCTGGCGGACGGCACGTTCCTGAACGCGGAGATCATCCAGCAGGGCTACGGCCACGCGTACACGCGGTTCCCGTTCAAGTACCTCGACGAGTTCCGGCAATTCCAGCGCGAGGCGCGTCAGGCCGGCCGCGGCTTGTGGGGCGCAGCGCCCGCAGCCGAGCGGCGGGTGGCGTCGGCGGCGCCCTCCCCGGCATCTTCGGGTCTGCCGGCGGCGCTCGCGCGCTGGGACGACAACCGCAACGGCCGCATCACCTGCGCCGAGGCCCGGCGGCACGGGATCGCGCCGGTGCCCCGCGGCCATCCGGCATATCGCTACATGCGCGACGGCGACGGCGACGGCGTCGTGTGCGAGTGAAACCGGTCGCCGAGCAGCCAGCGGGCGGCGGGCGCCCAGGTCACGCCGACCGGAAGCGGTTGCCGCGGCGGTGAGGAATCGAGCGTCACGAGAAAGAGACGGGCGTCACGGTACGTCTCCCCCGCCGACTGTAGCGCGCGTACCTCCCGCTCCCAGGTCCGGTCGCCGGCCGTTTCGAGGCAGACCTGCACGAGCAGCGGCGCCTCGCCCGGGCGGTGGGCGCAGAAATCGACCTCCCAACCCTCCGGTGTGCGTACGTACGAGACCTCCCAGCCGCGCCTTTCCAAATCCAGCAGGACGGCGGTCTCCAGCGCGAGGCCCTGGTAGCTGCGGCCACCGCGCGCGAACAGCGGGATCAGTCCCGGGTCCACGGGATACGCCTTGCGTGGATTCACCATCCGCTGGCGCTCGGATGCGGCGTGCAGCGAGACGGTGCGCACGAGGAAGGCGTCCTCCAGGTAGCCGAGGTAGGCGTGCAGGGTGTCCTTGCCGACCTTCACCCCCTGTGATCGCAGGGTGTCGTACTGCTTCTTCACCGAGAAGCCGCCGCCGGGGTTGGCAAGCAACTGGCGCTGCAGCCAGCGCAGCGCCAGCGGATTCGTGACCCCGTGAGAGGGCCTTCTTCTAGGAGTCTGCGCCGTAGAAACGGCGTAGACTCCTAGTCAGGCCCGGTTGGGCGGCAATCGGCGCCGGCGGCGACGATTGTCGGGCTAGTCCTCCCGCAGCGCGTAGACGAACAATCCGTTGCCGGCCGCGACCGCGACGTACTGCCGGCCGTCGACGGCATAGCTGATCGGGCCGTTGGCGATCATCCCGCCGAGCGTCTTCCGCCAGAGCAGCTCACCGTCCCGCGCGTCGAACGCGTGAAAATAGCCCTCGCGGTTCCCGGTGAAGAGCACGTCGGTGGCGGTCGTCAGGATGCCGCTGCTCGTGACGTCGGTCATCTCGTACTTCCAGGCCTGCTCGCCGGTGGCCGGATCGATGGCGATGACCGCGCCGGTGCCCGCGGACTCCGTCCAGGTGTTGATCGGACCGCGGGCGAGGCTCGGGAGCGCGCCGCCGGGAACGGGCGGGGCCGGGCGTCCGCCGAGGAACAGACGTCCCTCCTCGTACTCGGCTTCCTGCGCCTCGAAGACCGAGCCGTAGCCCTCCCAGGCCGACAGGTAGAAGAGCCGCGTGGACGGACTGTAGGACGGCGAGTACCAGTTGGTGCCCCCCTGCACGCCGGGATAGGTCGTGGCGCCCGGCTCCTGCGGGATGAAGATCGGCCGCCCGTTGTCGTCGAGCCCCTCCGCCCAGGTCTGCTCGATGAATTCCTGCCCGTTGATGAACCGCCCGGTCTCGCGGTCGAGCACGTAGAAGAAGCCGTTGCGGTTGCCCCACAGCATCAGCTTCAGCGTGCCGCCGTCCTGGGCCGGGAAGTCGGCGAGCACGGGGACCTGAACCGAGTCGTAGTCGTAGGGATCGTTGGGCGTGAACTGGAAGTACCACTCCAGCTCGCCGGTGTCGGGGTCGAGCGCGACCACCGAGTCGGAGTAGAGGTTGTCGCCCGGGCGCTGCGCCGGGTTCCAGTCGGGACCCGGATTGCCGATGCCCCAATAGATGAGGTCGACGTCGGGGTCGTACGAGCCGGTGATCCAGGCCGAGGCGCCGCCGTAGCGCCAGTCGTCCCCCTCCCAGGTGTCGTGACCGGGCTCGCCGGGGCCGGGGATGGTGTAGAAGCGCCACTCCTCCTCGCCGGTCTCGGGGTCGTAGGCGGAGATGAAGCCGCGAATGCCGTACTCGCCGCCGGCGACGCTGACGATGACCTTGTCCTTGACGATGAGCGGCGCCAGCGTGAGCGCATAGCCGGCGCCCGGATCGGCGACGCTGGTCTGCCAGATCGGCCGGCCGCTCACCGCGTCGATGGCGATGAGCTGCGCGTCGATGGTGCCCATGAAGAGCGTCTCGCCCAGGATCGCCACGCCGCGATTGACGCGGCCGCAGCAGGGGCGCGACTCCTGCGACGGCGTGTACTCGTAGCGCCAGAAGACGCGGCCGAGCTTCGCGTCGAGCGCGAGCACGGTGTTGGGCGCCTCCGTGACGTACATGATGCCGTCGACCACGAGCGGCGTCGTCTGGAAGACCTGCAGCGATTGGGCCTGGAAGACCCATTGCAGATCGAGGCGGTCGACGTTGTCGACGGTGATCTGGTCGAGGGTCGTGTGGCGGTCGCTGTTGTAGTTGCCGGAGTAGGTGAGCCAGTTGTGCGGCTCGTCGACCGCGTTGAGCAGCCGCTCGAAGGTCACCTGCGCGGCCAGCGGCTGCGGCAGCAGCACGGCGAGCGTCAGGGCGGCGAACGTAAGGCGGGCCATCAGTTCAATCCCTTCAAGGTCAGGAGGAACGCCAGGACGTCCGCGCGTTCCTGCTCGGTCAGCGTCTCCGAGTACGAAGGCATCGACGACGTGGTGATCACGGTGTACTCGCTGAGGTCGTCCTTGACGAGCGAGACGAGCCGCTCGTTCTCGTCGATGAGCTGCACGGTGTAGGTGTCCTCGTTCAGCCGCCGTCCGGCGTAGACGGTTCCGTCGTTGCCCACCGCGCGGATGCTGCGGTTGCGGGGCAGCATGGCGGCGGTCGGATCGACGAGCGATTCGGCCAGGGAGCCGGCGCTGCGCACCGCGCCGATGTCGGTCAGATCCGGGGCGATGCGTGCACCCTCGCCGCCGATGCGATGGCAACTCGCGCAGTTTCCCATGCCGCGGTAGATCGCCTCGCCGGCGGTGGCGTCGCCCACCAGCACGTCGCCCGGGTCGAAGTCGCCCATCGTGCGCAGATAGGCCACCAGGCCCGTGAGCTCGGACGCCGTGTAGTCGCCGGGCGGCATCGCCGTATCGGGGATGCCGGCGCTGATGATGCGCATGAGCTCCTGGTCGGAGCCGGCCGAGCGGAACTGACCGCTGCGCAAGCTCACACCGTCGACGGCGTCGCCGTCGGGGCCGTGGCACGCGACGCAGGTCTCGCCGTAGACCTGCATGCCGTAGTTGATGTCGGCCTGCGCGTATTCCCCCGCGTGCGTCTGCTGCGCCGCCGCGCCGTTCGCCGCGAGCGATGCGGCTGCCGCCAGCAGCGCCGCCGTTCCCCATCCGTGTCCACGTCGTTGCACGCCGCTCCTCCTTGGTTGTTCTGCCCGAGCGCTCGGCCGAGACTCGCCATTGTAGCCGTTCCGCGACACATGACGCCCGCGCCCGGCGCCGCTTCGCTTCGGGCGGCCGGCGCTGCCGGCCGGGCTTTCCGTCACGCGCGTGCGCCTCGGAAGGAATCGGATCCATGCCGCCGCTCGTCGGTGCGCGCTATGCTGGAACGTCATGCATCCACATACGCGTTCGCCTTTCATCGTCCTATTGCTGGCTGCCGCCGTCGTATCCGCGGCGGCGGGATCCGTCCACGGCCAGGAGACCGCCCCGGACCACGTCGTGCGGTCGACCCCCGAGAACGTCGTCTGGGGCTGGTACCCCATCGACCGCGCGCCGGTGCTGACGATCCAGTCCGGCGACACGGTGCGGATCGAGACGCTCAGCCACGCCGGCACCACGCAGGCGGAGGAACCCGTGGGATACCTGGGCCAGTTCGGCGCGGAGCCGGACGAGGTGCTGCAAGACGTGGTCGACTTCTGGGGCACGCGCCCGGACCGGCCACGCGAGGGACGCAGCGGGCACGTGATCACCGGGCCGATATACATCGACGGCGCCGAGCCGGGCGACATGCTCGAGGTGCAGATCCTGTCCGTGCGCACCCGGGCGCCCTACGGCATCAACAACACCGGCCCGACGAGCGGGGTCTTCGGTTCCGGCTATCCCGGCACCTCGGCGGAGGACGAGCCGATGGACATGCCGGCGATGCGGCACTTCATCCGTACGGGAGAAGTGGACGGCCGGGAGGTGGCGTTCTTCGCAGACGGCATCCGGGTACCGCTGGCGCCGTTCATGGGCGTGATGGCGGTGGCGCCGGAGGACCCGACCGTCGGCCAGCCCGGCGTCACGGTGCCCGGCGTGCAGGCGTCGCGTCCGCCCGGACCGTTCGGCGGGAACCTCGATGTCAAGGACCTCGCCGCCGGCAGCACGCTCTACCTGCCGGTCTTCCATCCGGGCGCCCGCTTCTATGTCGGAGATCCCCATTCCGTGCAGGGCGACGGCGAGGTGAGCGGGACGGCCATCGAGCAGTCCCTGAGCGGTGACTTCCGCTTCGTGTTGCACAAGGGCCGGACCATCGAAGGACCGCGCGCCGAGAACGCGACCCACCACATCCTGATGGGCATCGATCTCGATCTCGACCGCGCGTTGCGCAAGGCCGTTGTGGCGACGGTCGAGTTCCTTGTCCACGAGCAGGGGCTGACCCGCTCCCAGGCGTTCTCGCTGGCCAGCATCGCGGTCGACTTCCGGGTCGCCGAGGCGGTCGACCTGACGCAGGTGGTGACGGCGTTCGTTCCGAAGGCGATCTTCCCGGGACGATGACCGCTGGCAGGAGGGCAGTCCGATGCGGCAGAGACCGCCGTGCCCGGCAGGCGTTACGTGATTTCACTTGATTCGAATCCGGCGGTAGCGGTAGTGTGGAAACGATGCAGGTCGATTGGGGAACGGTCGTGGCCGTGGCCGGCGTGCTGTTGGCCGGCTTGGCCACGCTCAACCGGCGTATCGACCGCCGGTTCGACGCCGTCGATCGGAAGTTCGAGTCGACCGACCGGAAATTCGAGTCCATCGACCGGAAGTTCGAGTCCATCGACCGGAAATTCGAGTCCATCGACCAGAAGTTCGAGCGTCGATTCGAGGTTGTCGAGCATCAGATTCGCGCCCTGGTGCAGGAGATCGGGAACCTCCGGCAGGACGTTGGCCGGCTGCAGGGCGTGGTAGAGCGCGCGTACGAACCCGACCGTTTCACGCAGGCGCCGGCCCGGGTCCGGGAGCGGCGCCCGACTTACGGGGGCGAATCGCCCGGTTCGAGCGGGCCACGCGAAGACGAGCCGGAGTCGTAGCGGCGCCAACCGCCGCACGCAGGCTCCCGGACCGCGTTACTCCGGCAGAGCGAACGCGAAGATCGCGTTGCCGGCGGCAATCGCTACGTGCTGCCGGTCGTCGACGGCGAAGGCCATAGGCCCGGCGTGCACGCGCCCGCCGATGTTCTTGTGCCAGAGTTCCTCGCCGGTCTCGGCATCCAGCGCGAAGAAGAAGCCGTCCGCCGTGCCGCCGAAGACGAGATCACCGGCGGTCGACAGCAGGCCGGACGTCGTCCGCGAGTCCACCGGGAACTCCCAGCGCAGGTCGCCGGTCTGGGGCTCGAGGGCACGGACGGCGCGGACGTAGTTCTCGAGCGGCTCGGGCGACTCGCCGCCCCCGGCGCGGTAGCTCTCTCCCTCCTGGTACTCCACCGGCCTGATGAAGTAGCGGGTCTCCGCATCGTAGGCCATCACGTAGATGAGATCGGTGCGCGGGCTGTAGGTCGGCGACCACCAGTTCGAGCCGCCGGTGATGGCGGGGGCGACCACGGTCCCCTCGGGCGACGGCTCCATGCCCGGCACCAGAATGGGCCGGCCGTTCTCGTCGAGCCCTTCCGCCCAGGTCTGCCGGGCGTAGGGCTCGCCGAGCAGAAACTCGCCGGTCTCGCGATCGAGCACGTAGAAAAACGCGTTGCGGTTGGGGAAGAGCATCAGCTTGCGCGGATGCCGTACTCGCCGCCGGCCACGCCGGTGAAGATCTTGTCGCCGACGATGAGCGGGGCGGCCGTCTTGCTGTAGCCCGACGACGCTTCCTGCACCTCGGTCTCCCACAGCACGCTCCCCGTGCGGGCGTCGAGCGCCACCAGGTGCGCGTCCAGCGTGCTCATGATCACCCGGTCGCCCTGCACGGCCACGCCGCGGTTGTTGCGGCCGCAGCAGATGATGATCCCGTCCGGCAACGGGTGCTCGTAGCGCCAGTAGGGCCGGCCGGTGGCGGCGTCGACCGCGATGACGGTGCTGGGCGACTCGGTGATGTACATCACGCCGTCGACCACCAGCGGAGTCGTCTCGGCCCGGTCGAGGACCGCGAGCTGGTAGACCCAGGCGATCTCCAGGCCGGCGACGTTCCGCCGGTCGATCTGATCGAGACGGGTGTAGCGCTGGGCCTTGTAGTTGCCCGAGTACATCAGCCAGTTGTGCGGCTCGTCCTCGGCGTTGAGCAGGCGCTCGGGAGTGACCGGCGCGAACGCCGGCGCCTCTCGCTGGCCGGCTTGCGTCTGTGCGGCTGCCGGGGCCGCGGCGAGGGCGGCGATCGCCAGGAGGATGGTGGCCGCAATCAGGTGACGCTGCGTCATTGTCTTCGCTCTCTTTGCGCTCTCTCGGAACCCGGGGCCGGCTGCGCGTCGTCGGGCGCTGGCCTACATGAGCCGATCAGCATAGTCCATCGGCGCGTAGCGGCGGATTCCGGGTTCACGTGTGCTGTTGTCGAGCACGATGCGTTGCCGTTCACCGGTGCCGAGCCGCCGTTCGCCGATAGGTCCTGGCGCCCGCGCCGACCCGCCGTCAGACTGCATGTCCACTGTCATTCAGGGAGGCATGGATTGACTGACACCATCGCGGGCAACGACGAAGGTCAGGTTCACGGACGCCAGCCCTCGCGCAAGCTCGGGCCCCTCGCGCCCGGGCTGCTGGTCATCACGCTCGGCGTCGTGTTCCTGCTGGACAACCTCGGTTTCGTCCGGACCTGGCAGGTCCTCCGGTTCTGGCCGGTGATCCTGATCGCGGCCGGCGTGAAGATGCTGTGGGAGGCGCGCGATCGCGGCGCCGCCGTCAGCGGCACGCTGCTGGCGTCCGCCGGCGGTTTGCTGCTGCTGGACAACCTGTATGTGATCGACGTCGACCTCTGGGACCTCTGGCCGCTCGTCCTGGTCGCGATCGGGTTCCGGATGCTCTCGCACGCCAGGCCGGTTGCAGACCCGACGGACGAGTCGACCGACTCGACCGAGAGATGTTCCGCGTTCCTCGGCAGCGTGGAGCGGCGGAACGGCTCGTCGGATTTCCAGGGCGGCTGGGCGTCGGCGTGCATGGGCGGCGTCAAGCTCGATTTGACCCAGGCCGACATGGCGGGAGATCGGGCGGTGCTCCAGATCTCGGTGATGATGGGAGGCGTGGAGATTCGCATTCCGGAGGACTGGGCGACGGAGCTCAGAGTCACGCCGATCATGGGCGGGGTCGAGGACAAGACGCGGGGCCCGGCCGCGGCGACGAAGCGACTCGTCCTGAGGGGAACGGTCCTGATGGGCGGGGTCGAGATCAGGAACTGAACGTCGTGGCGGGTTCGGGTGACGACAAGGAAGAAGACGATGACCAGAGGTCCTTATGTTGGGCGTGGAATGCTCGGAATCGTGGCGATCATGGTGCTTGGCGTCGTGATCGCCGAGTCGGATGCCACACGGGACGCGACGGGGGCCCAGGACGCGTCCTGGCTCGACAGCGCGGCATTCCTGGGCTCGGTCGAACACCGCAACCTGTCGGCGGCGTTTCGCGGGGGTGAAGCCGCCGCGGTGATGGGGCGGCTGGAGGTCGACCTGCGCGCCGCCACGATGGCGGGCGAAGAGATCGTCATCGAGGTGGACGTGGTCATGGGACGCGTCGAGATCCGCGTGCCGGACGACTGGAGAGTCGTCTCCGAAGTGGACGCGGCTCTCGGTGCGGCCGAGATCCACACCGCCCGGCGGGATGCGGCCGCCGGCACGCCTCTGCTCGTGGTCCGCGGGGGTGTGCTGATGGGCAAGCTTTACGTCGGGGACTGACGTGCACCCGATTCTCGCCTCCGGCCAGCGGCGCCGCCTCTATCTGGCTTCGTGGATGCTGATTGGCCTGTTGTTCGCGGTCGCGTGGTCCGCGGCGGGCCCGGGGGTCCGCTTTCCGGGGGCGCTCGCGGTCGTCGTGCCGCCGAGCGTGTTCTACGGGTTCGTGTGCCTCTCGGCCTGGTACGTCTGCCGGGCCGCGCCGCTTGCGGCCCGGTCCGCGGTTCGGATTTTGGGTACCCACGCGGGTGCCGCCGTCGTGGCGGCGGCGCTGTGGATGTTCGTGTGGGAAGGCTGGTTGCGCGTGCTGGTCGGATCGCCGGCTGTCGATGCCGACCCGCTCGACGCCTACCGCGCCCGGTCGGTCGTCCTGCCGGTCGCGGGCATGCTGCTGTTCTGGTTCTCCGGCATGCTGCACTACCTGCTGATCGCCTTCGAAACGGCGCGCCGGGCGGAAGCGCGCGAACTCGGCTACGAGGTGCTGGCGCGCGAGGCCGAGCTCAGGGCGTTGCGCGCCCAGATCGACCCGCACTTCCTGTTCAACAGCCTGCAGTCGCTCAGCGCGCTGACCACGACCGATGCTGCCGGCGCGCGGCGCATGTGCCTGTTGTTGGCCGACTTCTTCCGGAACAGCGTCCGCCTCGGCGCGCGGGACCGGATACTGCTCGAACAGGAAATGGACATGGTCCGGGCGTATCTCGACATCGAGAAGGTACGTTTCGGTGCGCGCCTGGCCGCCGACATCGTATTGGAGCCCGGATGCGGAAGCGGCGTGATTCCGCCGTTGGTCCTCCAGCCGCTGGTCGAGAACGCCGTGCGCCACGGCATCCATTCCCTGGTCGATGGCGGCGTCGTGGAGGTGACGGCGCGCTGCGATGCGCGGTTCGTATACCTGGGCGTCCGGAATCCGGTCGATACCGAGGCCGCGCCGCGGGCCGGCGCGGGGGTCGGACTCGACAACGTGAAGCGCCGGCTGGCCGCCGCTTTCGGCGGCGGGACCGAGACCCGCTGGCGGCTCGAGAACGATGCGTTTCTGGTGGAGATCCGCATTCCGCGGGAGGACGGGGTTCGGGAGCGAACGGCATGACGGAGCAGCCGGCGCGGTCCATCCGCGCAGTGGTGGTGGACGACGAGGCGCTGTCGCGCGCCCTCATCCTGGAGTACCTCGCGGAGCATCCGGACGTGGAAGTGGTCGGTGAATGCGCCAACGGGTTCGAGGCGGTCCGGGCGGTCACCGAGCTCGGGCCCGACCTGCTCTTTCTCGACGTGCAGATGCCGAAACTGGACGGGTTCGAGGTGCTCGAGCTCGTCGGCGCGGACGTCGACGTGATCTTCGTGACCGCCTACGACACCTACGCGCTACGGGCGTTCGAGGTCCACGCCGTCGACTACCTGCTGAAGCCGTTCGGGGCCGGGCGCTTCGCCGCGGCACTCGACGAGGCCCGCGCGAGGCTCGCGCGCGCGGAGCGGGCGCCGGTCTCCCAGGTCGTGGCCAGCGCGCGGCCGGCAGGCCACCGCGAGCGCATCCTGATCCGCTCGGGCGCGAAGGTGGAGGTGGTTCCGGTCGGACGCGTCGACTACATCCTGGCCCGTGACGACTACGTCGGGGTCGTGGTCGGCGGGCGGGAACTACTGAAGCAGCAGACGCTGGCGGACCTGGCGGGCCAACTGGATCCCGAACGCTTCGTGCGTATCCACCGCTCGTGCGTCCTCAACCTCGATCGGCTGGCGAGATTGGACCGGGCGACCCGCGACAGCCACGTTGCCGTGCTGAAGGACGGGACCGAGCTGCCGGTGAGCAGGAGCGGCTACGCGAGACTCAACGAGCTGCTCTGAGCTACGGCGCCGTCCAGGCGGCCCGCAGCGCCGCGCGGTCCACTGCCGCTCCGCCGAGGTAGACGTCCGCGATGCGTCGCGTGTTCGTGACGTCGTCCAACGGGTTCTCCTCGAGCACGATGAAGTCGGCGCGGGCGCCGGGCGCCAGACGGCCGGAGTCGTCGAGTCCCAGGCGGTCCGCCGAGAGGCTGGTCGCGGTCGCGATGGCTTCCATCGGGCTCAACCCGGCCGCCACCATCAGCTCCAGTTCGCGGTGCGCCGAGAAGCCGTAGAAGTGATCCTGCACGCCGGAGTCCGAGCCGAGGACGAGCGGCGCGCCGGCGGCGTGGAGCTTCGCGAGGCTGCGCTCCATCTGTTCGTAGGAGCGTGCGGCGCGCTCGGCCGCGTCGGCGGCGCGGCTCGCGAAGGTGTCGGTCGCCCGCGCGAGCACGGCGGGCGCCACCGTCTCCGCGAGGATGGGCGCGCCGAGCCACGGCGGGGGCGCCGCGTGCCGGCCGCGCTCGGAGATGCCGATGTTGGGCATCACGAAGACGTCGTTCTCGACGATGTCCGCGACGAGCGCGTCGTCCATCTCCCGGTCGCGGACCAGGTGGGCGAAGCCGTCGACGCCGGCCGCCACCAGCTCCTCGGCGTCGTCGTGGTAGAAGACGTGGGCGATCACGTCGAGGCCGTGACGATGCGCTTCGTCGATGATCGCGCGGTAGACGTCCGGCTCGAGCTTCTCGACCGCGCCGCCGCGGTCGTCGACCCAGACCTTTACGAACGCCACGCCCTGCGCCGCGAGTTCCTGCACGTAGCGCCGCCCCTCCTCCTCGCTCGTGACGCCGTAGGCCGATGGCCGCAACGCGGCCGCGCCGGGACCGGCGTTGGGCCGCGCCAATCCGCGCCCGGCCGTGAACAGACGAGCGCCGCCGAGCGTGCCCGCGTCCTGATCGCGGCGGATGTCGCTCCACACGGCGCCGGCGTCGGTGCCGAGCGAGACGATGACTCCCACTCCGTAGTAGGCGTAGCGGTTGAGATGGTCGACGATGTTCTCGCGGGTGTAGTTCTCGGCCTCATAGGTAAGCCCCCGCTGGAACCCGACGTGGCCGTGCAGGTTGACCAGCGCCGGCATCACGGTCCTGCCGGTCAGGTCGACTACCCTCGCGCCGGGCGGCGACTCGACGTCGTCCTGCGGTCCGACGGCGGTGATGACGCCGTCGTCGACAACCAGTCGCGCCGCCTCGACGGCAGGCGTTCCGGTGCCGTCGATGAGCCGCGCGCCGTCGTAGACGACCGCGGAGATCGACGGCGCTGTCGATTCCGGCGAGTCACTGGCGCAACTCGGCAGTACCCCTACGAGCGCAGTAGCGGCAGCCAGCAGGACGCCCGCGGTCAAGCGGCGCTCGTTTCCGTGCTCTGGAAAATGCATGAGGCTCCCTCATTGGACCGGATCTCCCCGGCGGCGGGCGTTGCCGTGCGCCGCCACGCTCGTGAATAATACCGACTCCCGCGCCCGCCCCATTGCGGACGCTTCCCGGAATCGTCTCAATCATCCATGACAGTTCTCGTCACTGGTGCGGCCGGCTACATCGGCAGCGTGGTGGCCGAGCGTCTGATCGAGCACGGGCACGCGGTGGCGGCGCTCGACGACCTCTCGCAGGGGCATCGCGCGGCCGTGCCGGCGGAGGCCGGGTTCTTCGAGGGCGACCTGCGCGACCGCGCCCGGCTCGCCGAGGTGATGTCGGCCGTGCGACCGGAAGCCGTCGTGCACCTGGCGGCGGAGGCGCTCGTCGGCGAGTCGGTGACGGATCCCGCGAAGTTCTTCGACGTCAACGTCTCCGGCGGACTCAACCTGTTGGAGACGATGCGCGCCGCCGGCGTCCGCCGCCTCGTCTTCTCGTCGACCGCGGCGGTGTACGGCGAACCGGACCGGATGCCGATCCGTGAGGATGCGCCGCTGCGGCCGGTCAACGCCTACGGCGCCTCGAAGCTGGCGTTCGAGCAGGCGTTGCCCTGGTACGCGGCCGCGTATGGCCTGCGGCACGTCTCGCTGCGCTACTTCAACGCGTGTGGGGCTACGGCGGAGCGTGGCGAGCATCACGTACCCGAGACGCACCTGATCGCGATCCTGCTGGAGGTGGCGCTCGGCCTGCGACCCGAGATCCGGATCTTCGGCGACGACTACGACACGCCCGATGGGACCTGCGTCCGCGACTACGTCCACGTCGGCGACATCGCCGATGCGCACGTGCTGGCCTTGGACCGAATGGACGGCATCGAATCGGGCGCGTTCAACCTCGGCGCCGGGACCGGGTTCTCGAACCGGGAGGTGGTGGAGGCGGCCCGACGCGTGACCGGCCGCCCGATTCCCGCGGTCGCGGCCGAGCGGCGGGCCGGAGATCCGGCGCGGCTGGTGGCGAGCGCCGACCGGGCACGCGAGGTGCTCGGCTGGTCGCCGCGCTTTCCGACCCTCGATGCGATGATCGAGACCGCCTGGACTTGGCGGAGAGACCGGCCGCAGCCGTACTCCGGTTGACGCCGCGGCCGTTACAGCCAGGCGAACTTGATCGCGAAGAGCAGCGCCACCGCGATCAGCGTCGGCGAGCATTCGTGCCGGCGGCCCGCCATCACCTTGATCAGCACGTAGGTCAGGAAGCCGAGCCCGATGCCGTCGGCGATGGAGAACGTCAGCGGGATGGCGATGACGGTCATGACGGCGGCGGCCGACTCGGTAACGTCGCCCCACTTCACGTCCACCAGCGGCCGCACCATCAGGCACGCCACGTAGAGGATGGCCGCCGCCGTCGCGTAGGGCGGTATGGATCCGGCCAGCGGCGAGAGGAACAGGCAGGCGAGGAACAACCCCGCCACCACGACCGCCGTCAGTCCCGTACGTCCCCCCGCGCTGGCCCCCGCGGCACTCTCGATGTAGCTGGTCACCGGCGACGTGCCGAGCAGGGCGCCGCCCACCGTGCCGGTGGAATCGGCGATCAGCGCGCGCTGCATGTTCGGCAGGCGCCCGCGGTCGTCGAGGAGACGCGCCTGGTGCGCGACGCCGATGAGCGTGCCGGTCGTGTCGAACAGGTCGACGATGAGGAACGTCAGGATGACCGCGAGCATGCTGGCCTGCAGCGCGCCCGCGATGTCGAGGGCCAGCAGCGTGGGCGTCGGATCGGGCGGCAGCGAGGCGATGCCCTGCCATTCCGAAACCCCCAGCCCGAGGCCGGCCACGGCAACGCCCAGCATGCCGATGATCGCCGCGCCCGGCACGCGGCGCGCCGAGAGCGCCGCAATTGCACAGAACCCGACCAGGGCCAGCAGCGGCCCCGGCGTCATCAGCTCGCCGGCGGTGACGAGCGTCGCCTCGCTGGCCTGGATGATGCCGGCGTTGCGCAGCGCGATGACTCCCAGAAACAGGCCGATGCCGGCGGCGATGGCCAGCTTCAGGCTCTGCGGAATCGCCTCGACGATCCAGCGCCGCACCGGCAGCACGCTGAGGATCAGGAACAGCACCCCGGAGACGAACACCGTGCCGAGCGCTACCTCCCACGAGTGCCCCATGCCGAGCACGACGCCGTAGGCGAAGAAGGCGTTGAGCCCCATGCCCGGCGCCAGTGCGATCGGATAGTTGGCGTACAGCCCCATCACCAGCGTGCTGAACGCCGCCGCCAGGCACGTGGCGACGAAGACGGCATCGAACGGCATGCCGGCGTCCGAGAGGATCTGCGGGTTGACGAAGGCGATGTAGGCCATCGTCAGGAACGTCGTCACGCCCGCCGTCACCTCCGTCCGCACGTCGGTGCCGCGCTCCGCCAGTCCGAAGAAGCGTTCGAGGGTGGCTGTCATGGTTTCCTCACGCTGGCTCCCGATGTCGGGAATTCGCCCGCCGGATTCACTCCGGGCAGATCGCGGGTGCCTGGTACTCCAGGTCCAGCAGCCGGAAGTAGTTCGCGCCGAGAGCGATGTTCCGGAAGGCCTCGTCGTCCAGCTCGCGGTGGATGCGGCCCGTGATCTCCAACTCCTCCCGGTAGACGTCCAGATCCTTGTCGCGCGACGCCAGGAAGTCGGTGCCCGGAAGAATGCGTTCCGAAAAGGCGTTCAGGAACGGCACGTACGCTTCTCGCCCCTCCGGCGTCGAGAAGTAGGCATCGTCGATCACGCGCCACGCGATGTCCAGCATCAGTTTCGGGTGGCGCTCGAGGAGCGCCGTCATCAGGGCGACGTGACGCTGCGGGTCCAGCGTGGTGAGCTCGCGCGACAACCCCATGTGGACCCATACGATCGCGTTGTCCGGATACCGTCGGAGTACCTCCTCCATCAACGGGAGGTAGCGGGTCGGTTCCTCTTCGCTGCCCAGATCCGAGTGGATGGCGAGCGGGATGCCGCGCTCGCGCAGGGCCTCCATGAAGCCGTCCCACTCCTCGATGGTGCCTGCCGGGACCGCCGTGTGCCCGCTCTCGAACAGCGCCTGCTTGACCAGGTTGACCTCGCCCATCCAGCGGAACAGGCCCGGGTACTCCGCGTCGAGAAGCGCCATCCCGGTAAGGACCGAGTCGGGATCCGCCAGGTCCGGGAACGTCATGGCGAGCGTCAGGTGCAGTCCCTCCGGCGTCTTCGTGGCGACGTTCGCCGCGTTGACGAAGTCGTTCTTCAGCGTCGGCGTCACCGGCGTCCCGGGGCAGTCCAGGTAGTACGTGCAGGAGGACGACGCCGGCAGCATCTGGCCGATGCCGTAGACGTTGGCGAACAGGACCCCGGTCGCCTCGAAGTACCCCAGGATCTCCTCGAACGGGACGGCGGGTCCGCCGAACGGCCGGAAGTGGACGTGGGTGTCGACCACCGCGGTCTGCGGTTGCAGGGCTCATGCATCCCCTCATTCTGCAGGGCGTCAGATCACGCCGAAGACCTCTCGATACACCCGCTGTTCCATCAGCATGCTCCCGAAGGTCTCCATCAACGGACGAATCCGATCCTCGGGCCAATTGGGAAGATGGTGGTACAGCATCACCCCCTGCCGAAACAACGAATGCGTCCGCCGTTTCACCGTGTTCGCCTTCAACCACCGGTCATAGCCAATCC
>MKWU01002204.1_pt1 | contig 30142 bp, 27 predicted proteins | sample 809101 | NCBI WGS metagenome assembly MKWU01 (sample SAMN05860141, study PRJNA318959) | sponge metagenome | host: Aplysina aerophoba | place: Slovenia: Piran, Adriatic Sea, Gulf of Piran | collected 2013-05-07
CCTGCCACGCTTCCAGTCCCTCCTCCTGGAACAGCAGCGGTGCCAGCGCTTGCCGTAGGTGCCATTCCACGTAGTAGGCCAGCAGGCACAGGAAAATGTGCGCCCGCACGCGGTCCTCGGCGCGGTGTGACCAACGCGCGATCTCGATCATCCGCTGCCAGCCCGAGTTCCGCTGGGTGCCGGAGGCCAACCGCCATTACGCGGGCCGTCCGCAGGAGGCGCCGGACCTGCTGATGGCCCCGCCCCGGAGCTAGCCTGGTCGGCGCGCTCGCCAGCGCGCCGTGTTCCGCCGGACCCGGCGGAGCCGTACCGCTGTGTCCGCGCTTGCGATCCAGCCGTCGCAGCCGCCCGAGGTGCCTGCCCGAGCCCCTCGTGGCTGGCCGTCGGGGCCGTGTCCAGCGACTGCACAGGACGTGGAAGCAGGCATCTACTTCTCTGAGACCGCCTCAATCAGGACAAGAAAATGTGCCTGCATCAAGACCCATCCGGGAACACGGAAATCAAGCTGAATCACGAGGAACCAGTGGATTCGGTGTCGGAAAATGACACAGTATGCGCAACTGGAATGCGGGTAAACTCAGCTATATCAACAGGTTCTCAACCTCTAACCGAATCCTGACGCGGTAGCCTTGCGGTCGACGGAGCGCGGCACTCGTGGTTCGAAAGAGTCGCCGAGGGCGCTGGAAGTCATCTTCCTGATGATTTGCTGATTAGACACCCTTTGGGATCGCATCACCTCGTTGCCAAAGCTTGAGTCGAACTGGTCGTTGACAGAATTGACCTGGCTCCGAAGGTTGAATTGCCGGTGGTGCGCTCCGGACCGTCGGCGACGCAGTCGGAAACGTACAACGCGGCGGGAAGCCCGCTAGCAAGCGGACCAGATGCTTGGACCATCCCAGGGACATCGCGCGGATCCGCGCCGTCAACGAACGGACGTTCGGGCAACCCGACGAAGCGGCGTTGACGGCGATCTAGAAGACACTTTCTCGCTCTAGCTACGACGATCTGACGTGCATTGATTTGGGGGTACGAGGCTCGGAAGCCGCCATTGATCTCCCTGTCCGCCAGTGCGGACCAGTCCGGGAGCCGCCGGGGTGCCCTCGAAATGCGCCCGGCCAAGCGCGTGCAGGTGTCCTAACGGTGAATGAAGTACCGGGTTGAACCAAAGCGGTAGCATAGACCCGTCATGCCGTCTTCGAAGACCCTGGCCGGCCGGTGGTGTCGGTTGCTGCTCATCGCGCTTGTTGCGGCCAGCTCTCCCGCCGCTGCTTCGGACGGATTGCCGATCGCTGAGGCCGAATCCGTCGGAATGTCCACTGAACGGCTCTCGCGTATCGGGGGCTGGCTCGACACGATCGTAGAGAACGGTCAGGCGGCTGGCGTAGTGACCTTAGTCGCAAGGCACGGAAAAGTAGTACAGTTCACCGCCACGGGGACTCGAGGCATGGGAGTATCCGACCCGATGCGGCCCGAGGCGCTCTTTGACATCGCATCGATGACTAAGCCTCTAACCGCCGTGGCAGCACTGATGCTCTACGAAGAAGGGCGCATCACGCTGGATGATCTTGTCTCGATCCACATCCCTGAATTCAAGAATCCGATGATTCTGCAAGAGTCCGGCGACATCATGCCGGCGGAGGGCGAGATGAGCGTCCGCCACCTGTTCACGCATACATCGGGGGTCAGGGACCCGCGCGGGCGCGCTGAGACGTATGCGTTCCCGACCATGGACGCCTACATGGCAGACTTCGCCAAGCTCCCCTTGCGTGCAGAACCCGGTTCGAAATGGATCTACGGCGATTCCCTCGATGTCCTTGGGTATCTTGTCGAGCGCGTTTCGGGTCAAGGGCTTGACGAATTCCTCCAGGACCGTGTCCTTGATCCCTTGGGCATGACTGACACTCACTACTGGCCGCCAGAGGCCAAGCAGGGTCGCCGGGCCATGCTCGTCGTGAACGGGAACGATGATCCGACCCGGGTGTCGCGGGAGCCCGTCGAGGCCGGTGAATCGAAGACATTCATCTCCGGAGCCAGCGGGTTGCATACAACGGCGGCGGACTACTGGCGGTTCTGCCAAATGCTGCTCAATGGAGGAGAGTTCGGCGGAAATCGCTTGCTCGGACCGCGTACGGTCAGCCTGATCTCGATGAACCACTTGGAAGAGGGTACGCCGTACCGTCCGGGTCTTGGTTTCGGACTAGGCTTCGCCGTCGTGAGCGACCCGGCCAAGGCTCGCCTGCCGTATTCCGTGGGCTCGTACTATTGGGGTGGATCGCAGGGTACTGTGTTTTGGATCGACCCCGCTGAACACCTGGTCGGTGTCCTCATGGTGCAGGTCCGGCCCGCAGGCCGTTTGCAGCTGAGGCAGAAGTTCGCCGCGCTAGTCTATGCGGCAATCATAGACTAGGAATGCCGGGCGCTGAGGTGCGAGACGGACCGGCTAGAAGGCTAGACACTGCGACCCGTCGGGACGGCTGGGAATAGTATTATGGGCGGATGCGAAGATCCCCAATGCAGTCAAGAACCATCGTCGCCTACCGGATCGTAGCGGCCGTGATCGGAGTTGCCTGCGTCTCTCCGATTGCGGCGCAAATCTTCCCGGATGCGAACCTTGAGGCGGCAGTCCGCCACTACGTATTCGACAAGCGCAACAACAGCGAGCCGATTACCGCAGAAGATGTTGCTTCAATCTCGACGATTACAGCCCGCAACAAGGGCATCAAGGACCTGACCGGCCTGGAGCACTGCAAGCGCTTGATGCTCTTGGAGTTACCGGACAATGAAGTCTCAGACCTCTCCGCATTGGCCGGACTCGACCTGCTGCAAAGCCTGACCTTGACGAGGAACCAGGTCGAGGACATTTCACCCCTAGCCGGCCTCAAGCGGCTTCAGTACATAGAACTCTCCGACAACAAGGTGACAAACCTCTCACCGCTGAAGGACCTGGAGGCGATGAACTCGGCGTACCTGTCGGGAAACCAGATCAGTGACCTGTCCGCTGTCAGCGGGCTATCGAAGCTCTGGACCCTAGATGTGGCCGAAAACAATGTGAGCGAGATCGGCCCGGTCGGAGCATTGACACGGCTATCAACGCTCATTCTCGACGGCAACCAAGTCTCAGATCTGAAGCCGCTTGCCAGCCTCACGTCCCTGCAACGGCTGTCGCTCCGCAACAACAAGGTCTCGGATGTTTCTATTCTGGTCGAGATGGCCGACAAGGATATCGCCGGGGACAGCCGGTTCGCGCGCTATTGGGCAGTCTCGCTCCAAGGCAATCCGCTTAGCGCGAAGTCCAAGAACGACCACGTCAAGGCGCTGAAGAAGCATTCGTTCCGGATCGAGTCCGACGAATAGGCGCGCTCCGAACGATCAGCGAACCGCGAAGCGTTCCAAAGCCTCCTCGTTGAGGTCCACACCCAAGCCGGGTTCCTGCGGGACAGGCAGCTGGCCATCGCGAGCCTCAACGCGCTGCATCGTGACGAAATCGCGCAACGTCGTCTGCTCCTCCGCGACGAATTCGACAATCAACGTGTTCGGGATGGAGTTCAAGAAATGCAGGGCAGCCGCCACGTTGATATAGGTGGTAAACCCGTGATTGGCCACTGACAGCCCTCGGTCTTGAGCCAAGGAAGCGATCTTGAGCGCCTCGGTGAAGCCGCCTGCGCGTGTCAAGTCGATCTGCACCACGTCAATCTTTCCGCGATCCATGAGGTCCAGGAATGAAGCCCGGCTGCTTTCTTCCTCGCCCGCGGCAATTCGGGTGTCAACAGCTTCACTGAGCCGTCGGTAGCCCTCGTAATCGTCCGGCATCAGGGGCTCTTCCAACCAGAAAATGCGGTATTCCTCGAAAGACCGCGCACGTCGGATCGCGGTCTTCGCGTCCCACGCCAAGCCGGCGTCGACAAGCAGTTCCGCATCGTTACCGAGTCCGGCGCGGGCCTCTCTGACCAATGCGATGTCAGTCGCCTCGTCGCGACCCATCGGATCCCACCCGAACTTTACGGCGCCGAACCCGCGGTCTACGTAACGCCTAGCCAGGTCGTGGGTGTCGGCGGGCGTCGGCCCCCATAGAGAACTCGCATAGCACCGCAAGCTTTCATGGAATCCGCCCCCTAGCAATTTCCAGACAGGCAGGCCCAACGCCTTGCCCTTGATGTCCCACAGGGCCATGTCAATCCCGCTGATCGCATGAAATCCGACTCCGCGCCGACCACCGTAGATGTTGCCCGTGTACATCTTGTTCCAGATCTTTGCGGTCTCGAACGGGTCCTCGCCAAGAATCAGTTCCTTCAAACCACTTGCAACCGTGTGCGAGAACGGACCTTCGATCGCCCCCTTGGCGGCGAACGGATTGGAATCAACTTCGCCAATTCCCGTGATGCCCGCGTCCGTGCTGACGCGCACAACCAAAGCATCCTGACCGGAATCACACTGTTCCCGGACATGATCTGCCCGGAGGTAGATTGCCTCAACGTCCGTGATTTTCATGAACTGCTCACACAGCCAGCAGAGCGTCTTAAGAGCATAGCCCCTGGCAATGTGGGACCGTCGAAAGGGCACAGAGTGTTATCAGGCACTCGCCGAAGGGGCCGCACTCTGCGCAAGGACACGCAGGCCCAACAAGATGGGCTGCCAGGGGTCGGCGGCTCGTTCGCCTATGGGGCCGCGACCCTAGATCGAGGAGAACACCAGGGATCAACAACGAGGTTGGCGCGAACTCGCTTTCCGCGACTGACCACCTCCCCATTGGGGTTGCCCTCTTAGCGACCCCAGAGATCGGGATCGCTTTGTATTGGACACATGGGTAACACGTTTTGGCACCCGGAACGAGGCTGTAACACCTGTCTCCGGTTCGGTGTGTTACCGAAGTCTCCGGGCCGGACACCTCATCGATGGAGCCACGGGTCGGACTCGAACCGACGACCTGCGGTTTACGAAACCGCTGCTCTGCCAACTGAGCTACCGTGGCGGCGGGCCGATGCAACCAAGCTGCTAATCCAAGGCTAGCACAGAGGGGTTGAATCAAATTTCGGTATGGCGACGGCGGGTCCGGGCCCGTTTTCCCGCAACACCGAGATCGGAGCGGGAAGGTTCGGCGAGCCTTCTATGTCCTGACCGGCCTGAATGTCGAGTAGGCGTAGGGGTACCCCTCTCGGAACCAGTTCCGGAATGTGCGCCTGAGGAGCGGGAGTGCTGTGCGTGGCGACCCTCCCTTCAGCACATAGTGCTGGTCATCGAAGAAATTCGCCGAGTAGCCCGGATAGAACGGAAACTCCCGAAACCCAGGGAACGGGCGCAGAAGATCCGATGTCCACTCCCAACCGTTGCCGACAAGCTGCGATACGCCGAAGGCACTGTCAGAGCCAGACGTGGAGCCCACCCGGCAGGGATCCCAGCGAACGAAATCGTAGTTGCCCTGGCCAGCTCGTGGACCCTGCTTGCCAAACACGGGCGACTTCTCGGCCCCGTTGACAGAACCATAGGCGGCGCGAATCCATTGCGCCTCGCTCGGCAGTGTCGAACCAGCGTACTCGACGAACCGCCGGGCTTCGAGGTGCGTCACGTACACAGGCCAGTCGAGCGGAAGTGGCGTCTCGCCGAACATGGTTCTCAGCATCCATCCATTGCCATTCCTCGTCCAGTAGTGGGGCGCTTCGGCCCCTTGGCCGACATACGCGAGGTATTCGCCGTTCGTCACCTTGTGCCTGGCTATCTCAAAACCCGGGACAGCCACCGAATGCTCCCCGAATTCGTTGTCCCATCCGAAACCGGATCGAGGATTGCGCCCCAGTTCGGCAGTGCCCGCCGGAATCGTGATCCACTCGTCCGACGAAACGGGGTCATCCTTCAGCTGGAGCGTGCGTGATGCCTCCGCGGGAGGCACTATCTTCTTGCTGGGATCAAGATTGTGCAACAGGTAGCACAGGGTCTCCGCATGCATCAGCCGGTGTTCGATGCATACTCGCGCTAGAGCCTCGTCCACTTGATCCAATGCCCCCTCAACGACTCTGCGAACGCTTCGGCAATAGCTAGCCGTCTCCTCGAGACTCGGCCAGTCGGATGGGATGTCCGTCGGCAGGTCTGAACTGTCTGGATCGATGCCGAAGGCGAACAACTCGTTGAAGTCCGACCGAAGCGGATCCATTGCCAGACCATAGGTACAGACCATGTTCCAGTCGAATGCCTCGACATGTCCGATATAGAAATTTAGACGGTGTCGTTCGGGAACCGGGCGCTCGAACAGCGCCTCTGGCTTGACAATGGCGAAGAGTTCATCGGTGCGACTACAGGCCGCTCGGTACTCCCTCCGGAGTTGCGTTGAAAGCTCCATTCCCCCCATTATCAACCGCGCGGGTTTCACCTCTCGTCGAACAGCTCCATGCTATAAACGGTCATGGAAAACGGTGCCGGAGTCAGAGCCGAATTCGCGCGCGACACACGCGTAGGGCTTTGCACGACCGGCCCGAAGAGCCTGCCAGCGAAGTACTTGTACGACGCAATCGGAAGCGCGCTCTTCGAGACAATTACGCACCTGCCTGACTACGGCTTGACCCGTGCTGACAAGCGCCTTCTGCGACAATGCGCCTCCACGCTTCCGCCGCGCTTCCAGGCTGCCAAGGTGGTGGTGGCGGAACTTGGAAGCGGCAGCGGTTCGAAGACTCGCTTTGTTCTGGAAGCATTCTCGGCCAAGCGGATTCTGTACTACAGCCCGATCGATGTGTCCTGCGAGGCGCTTCGCCTATGCGAGCGGGAACTCAGCGACATTGCCGGTATCAGGAGCCATGTCGGCCCCTACCTGGAGGGGGTTGCGCGTCTCAAAGAGTCTCGGCCGGACAACACACCGCTCCTGCTGTTGTTCCTGGGAAGCAGCATTGGAAACTTCGACGCGGACGAGAGAGCGGCGTTCCTCGGACAGCTTCGATTCCATCTTCGACCCGGCGACCACATCCTGGTCGGCTTCGATCTCGTCAAGCCTCGCGACACCCTGCTCAAGGCCTATGACGACCCGACCGGCGTGACTGCAGCGTTCAATCGGAATGTCCTGGGACGGGTCAACCGAGAGCTCGGCGCATCGTTCGATCTCGCTTCTTTCAGTCACCTGGCTCGGTATAATGAGCGGCACCAGCGAGTGGAAATGCACTTGCGTTCGGAAAAGGCGCAACAAGTCCAGATACCGGAAAGCGGTGCAACCTGCAAGCTAGCGCCGGGTGAGACGATTTGGACTGAGAGTTCCTACAAGTTCCGGACCCAGCAGATCCGACAATTGATGGCGGACGCTGGATTTGGCCACATAGACGAGTGGATCGATGATGACTGGCCATTCATGGAAGGCCTGTGGGCAGTGGCGCCCTGACATTCCTGGCGACCGCGTTCCGGTCAACAAACGTATTCCGGGAGACTTCCACGTGGCTAGACGGCTTTTCTGGGCTGCCCTACTCGGCGCCTCGATCCTTGTCCCGCATGCATTCGCTTTCCGGCCGCAGCCCGTCCACGCAAGCCACGCCATCGTGGTCACTGCAGAGCGGCACGCGAGCGAGGTTGGAGTTGCAGTTCTTCGTGAGGGAGGCAATGCAGTGGACGCGGCGGTTGCAGTGGGATTCGCGCTGGCCGTAACCGAACCCAATGCCGGCAACCTCGGTGGTGGTGGCTTCATGCTCGTGCGACTTGCCGACGGTTGCTCAACCTTTATCGACTTCAGGGAGCGCGCGCCAGCTGCGGCCAGTCGTGACATGTATCTAGACGACCACGGGAACCCCACCAGAGACAGTCTGGTCGGCTACCGTGCCGCAGGGGTGCCGGGTACCGTGCGGGGAATGGCGCTGGCTCTCCAGAAATACGGGACCAAGACATGGAAGGCCATGGTTTCGCCGGCGCATCGCTTGGCTCGCGACGGTTTTCCTGTAAGTTGGGATCTCGCGCGATCGCTCAGAGGCAGTCAGCGCCTGGCGAGCTTTCCGGAGTCCATGCGGGTCTTCCGTAGTGGCACACGGCCGTTCGAATTCGGGGAGATCCTGCGCCAGCCGGACTTGGCCGCGACGCTCGATCGAATCGCGACTAACGGCCCTGACGAGTTTTACACGGGGCAGACTGCCCGCATGATTGCGGCGGACATGTTGGCGCACGGCGGAACGATTGCGTTCAGCGACCTAGCCGAGTACACGCCTGTCGAACGGAAGCCCATTGACGGCACTTACCGTGGCTTTCAGGTCCTGAGCGCTCCTCCGCCCAGTTCTGGTGGGGCCGGGATCGTCCAGATCCTCAACATCCTGGAGGACTACGACTTGAAATCCATGGGGGCTGGCTCGTCCGCGTCGATCCACGTAGTCGCGGAAGCAATGCGACGCTTCTTCGCGGACCGGGCGCGTTTCTTTGGTGACACGGACTTCGTCGAAATCCCGCTCCGCGGCATGCTTTCCAAGGAGTACGCAGCCAAGCGTCGTGCCAGCATTCGGACCGACCGGGCAACCCCCAGCGCCGCGGTCGGGGATAGTAACCCTGGCGGCTACGAGAGCGACGAGACCACCCACTACGCCGTCGTGGACTCCGAAGGAAACGCGGTGGCGGTGACCTACACCCTCAACGGCGGCTACGGGTCGGGTGTGACAGCCAAGGGCACTGGTGTGTTGCTCAACAACGAGATGGACGATTTTACAGCCAAGCCGGGCAGCCCCAATGCCTACGGATTGCTCCAAAGCGAGAACAACTCCATCGAACCGGGCAAGCGGCCGCTATCGGCGATGTCCCCCACAATCGTGGTCGAAGACGGAAGCACCAAGCTGATTGTTGGCGCGCAGGGGGGACCTACGATCATCACCTCCGTGACGCAGGTCATCCTTGACGTCCTGGACTACGGGATGAATGTCCAACAGGCTGTGGACTTTCCCAGATTCCATCACCAGTGGATGCCAGACTTGCTGTACCTAGAGCCGAGCGGCATTTCCACCGATACGAGGCGAGAGCTGGAAAATCTCGGGCATCAAGTCAATCTCGGACGTGCGCTTGGCCATGTTGGAGCCATCGCGATCGGTTCTGATGGCCTCACCGGAGCAGCGGATTCCCGGAGCGAGGGAGTAGCGGCCGGCTACTAGGACAGGTGCATGATGCTGCATCCACTTGAGTTCCGTGATGAGCGAGGTTGACGCGTCATACGCCCACTGCCGGCGCATCGCAAGAACCAGGGCGCGCAATTTCTACTACGCCTTCACATTACTTCCGCGGAGACAGAGCGACGCCATGTGTGCGATCTACGCGTTTATGAGGCATGCGGACGACATTGCGGACGATGACAGCATTTCGTTGGATTCTCGGCGCCAGCAGCTGGAGGATTGGCGCGGCGAGCTACTCGCCGCGCTGGAGGGCAACCCCTGCAGCGAGGGGCTGTTCCCGGCGTTCCAGAACACCGTCCAGCGGTATGAGATTCCACCGCAGTATTTCCAAGCCCTCATCGACGGTATGGAGAGCGACCTTGAGGCACGAAGCTACGAATCGTTCGAGGACCTCTACGAGTACTGCTACCGGGCAGCTTCGGTAGTCGGCATGACGACTGTCCACATCTTCGGTTTCGACTCCGATGCCGCCCTGCCCCTGGCGGAGAAATGTGGCATCGCATTCCAACTGACGAATATCCTGCGCGACATTCGCGAGGACGCCGGCTTTGGACGCGTCTATCTTCCCGAAATCGAACTTTCCGAATTCGGACTCAGCAGCGCGGAATTCCTTGACGGTTCTGTCCGGCCCGATGATGACCGCTTTCTTCGGCTCATGGAGTTCCAGTGGAACCGAGCGGACCAGTATTACCGGGAGGCCGCTCCGCTTCTGGCGCTGGTCTCCTCCCGGAACCGTCCAGCGTTGTGGGCTCTGGTCACGATTTACCATCAGTTGCTGGAACGGATTCGGCATCTCGGCTATAACGTACTCGACAAGCGCGCCAAGCTGTCAGTCTGGAAGAAGCTTTGGATCGTGGCACGGGCCATGACGCTGCGAACCATAGGAGGGACTCCGTCATTCCCGTAGTGAAGATCGTCGGCGGCGGGCTCGCGGGCCTTGCCGCCGCGGCCAAGTTGGGCGCGGCGGGCTTCTCCGTTGAAGTCCACGAGGCCAGGCCGTTCCTCGGCGGACGGGCCGCATCGTTCCCCTTGAATCCTGCCGATCCTGACTCGGAGCGGATCGACAATTGCCAGCATGTGTTGATCCGCTGTTGCACGGCGCTGATGGATTTCTACAGACGTTGCGGTGTCGCCGACAAGATCGATTTCCATGACCGCCTGTTTCTCGTTCGCCCCGGCGGGGCCATCGACACGATCCGACGGGACCCATTGCCGGCGCCAATGCACTTTGCCCGATCGTTCGTGTCGATGCGCGCGCTGGATTGGCGTGACAAGCTGTCTTTGGCGAGTTGCCTCGGCGCAGCCAAGCGCGACCGACTCCGCGACGACATAGACACGCTGTCGTTTTCGGAATGGTTGCGTGAGAAGAGGGCGACACCTCGTTCCGTAAAGAGATTCTGGCGGCCGTTCATCGTCAGTGCGCTGAACGAGGAACCCGAGCGGGCATCGGCTGGAGCGGCCTTGCAAGTCTTTGCCGAGGGATTGCTTGGCAGCCGCAGCAGCTACGAAATGGGGGTGCCTGCTGTCCCCCTCGGGGAGCTCTACTCCAGCGCGCTGGAGCGGGGACTCGGGTCGTCGGTCCGCGTCCAGTTGAAATCGAAGGTCAAAGTGATCGAGCCAGCCAGTCCGGAAGCCGATTTCTATATCTGCGCAGTACCGTTCCATCAAGTCTCCAAACTATTGCCGAATCTCGGTCTGGACGAGACACTCTTGCAATTCGAGCACTCCCCGATCACGGGTATCCACCTTTGGTTCGACAAGCCGATCACTGACCTTCCGCACGCAATGCTGCTCGACCGGGAACTGCAGTGGTTGTTCCACAAAGGACACGGATACTACCTCGCCGTGGTGAGCGCGTCGCGGAACCTTTCCGACGAGCCCGCCGACAGGATTGCCCGGCTCGCGCTCGCGGAGTTGCGGGAGTTCTTTCCAAAGGCTAGGACGGCCGCGATCGAGAAGAGCCGCGTGATAAAGGAAATTCGGGCCACATACTCGATTCGACCCGGGTTGGATCGATTGCGACCCGGATCCGGCACGCGTTACCCAAACGTGTTCCTTGCGGGGGATTGGACAAAGACCGGCTGGCCGGCCACGATGGAGGGTGCGGTTCGAAGCGGGTACCAAGCTGCCGAGGCCGTGATTGCGGCAGCCCACTAGACTTCAGAGCCCCGCGGAGTTGACTCTCGATATGAACAGCGCTGAGCAAGCGGATTCTGCGGGTGTGCCTGCCCCGGATGCCCCCGATTGGATGGACGAGATCGATCGGGCCGGAGACCGGCTGACGCCGTACCTGCCGCCGACTCCGCTGATCGTGTCCAGGCACCTCAGCGCAGTCCTTCAACGCCCCGTCTGGCTGAAGTTGGAGTCCGTTCAGCCGGTGGGGGCGTTCAAGGTGCGGCCGGCGTTCAACAGCATTCTCGCTCACCTTCAATTGAGCCGCGAAGCTGGCGTCGTGACGAACTCATCGGGGAATTTCGCTCAGGCCGTGGCCTACGCAGCTTCGACCCTGGGGGTCGACTCCACCATTGTGATGATGCGGGGCGCATCGGCCTTCAAGCGTGAGCGGACAAGACGATTCGGTGGAAACGTTGTGCTGTGCGAGGACAGCTTCGCCTCGCGATTCGAGACCACCGAGCGTATCCAGAGGGAGAGCGGCCGCCTACTCGTCCATCCGTTTGATTCCATGGAAACGATTGCCGGAGACGGCACGCTCGGACGGGAACTGCTTGCACAGATCGATGGAGATTTCTGTTTGTTCGTGCCAATCAGCGGCGGCGGGCTGATCGCAGGAACCGCGCTCGCTGTCAAGGCAGCCCGCCCCGGCTGCCGGATTCTCGGCGCGCAGGCCGTAGCGAACCCGTCCATGAAGCGCTCTTTGGAGCACGGGCAACGCATGCGCACTGTGCCGACGAAATCCATGGCTGACGCGCTCACAGTGCCGGAACCGGGAATGAATACGTTCCCCATCGTCCAAACGCTCGTCGATGACGTTCATCTAGTCAGCGAGGCCCGGATGGTGTCCACGATTCGCGATCTCGCGCTGCAAGACAAGCAGGTTGTCGAAGCTGGCGCTGCAGTCTCTGTGGCCGCCGCGCTCGAGCATGCGCCTACGGACGGCAGCGACCTGCCTATCGTGTGTGTCTTGAGCGGAGGCAACATCGATCCCGCCGCTCTGAGCTCGATCCTATGCCCTATCCAGTGAATCCGTCCGAATGTCGTACGGCACTCCCCGAAGCTCGCCCGAGCGGATCGCGAAGTGCAAACCTCGCCAACAATGTTCGAAACATCTTCGGCTACCTTGACACGCCGGTGCCAGGGACACCTGAGCCCTAGCCGTCGGTTGGATCCCCGACGACCTCGCCGTCGAACAGCCGGACAATCCTCTGCGCGTAGCTCTCGAATCGCTGGTCGTGTGTCACCATGCAAATCGTCGCTCCGCTTTCGTGCACCGTGCGCAAGAGATCCATAACCGCCTCGCCGTTCTTGGAATCGAGATTCCCGGTCGGCTCGTCTGCGAGCAGGACTGATGGATCGCCGCCAAGTGCCCGCGCCACCGCCACTCTCTGCTGCTGGCCACCGGACAGCTGCGAAGGGTAGTGCTTCATTCGGTGCGCCATCCCGACCCGCTCCAACGCCTCTTCCACGCGTTTCTTGCGCTCCGACTTCGGCATCGCTCGATACGTCAGGGGCAACTCGACGTTCTCGAAGACGGTGAGATCTCCGATCAGATTGAAGGCTTGGAAGATGAACCCGATCTGACGATTGCGAATCCGCGCTCGCTGGCTCGCTTTCAGGTCCGCAACCGCTTCTCCGCCAAGTCGGTACACACCCTTCGTAGGCGTGTCAAGCAGGCCCAGAATCGATAGGAGTGTCGATTTCCCACAACCTGACGGTCCGGAGATCGCTACATACTCGCCGTCGCGGATCTCAAGGTCCACGCCCGAAAGCGCATGCGTCTCGATTTCGTCGGTGAAGAAAACCTTTGAAACCCCCTCCAAGTAAATGAGGGGCTGTCCATCTGCTGTCGATTGCTTCATTGCAAGTCTCTCGGGATCCGTTGCAAGCAATGCCAATTGCGGGTGCGGGAGTTAATCCAAGCGTATCCGCTCATACGCGTCCCAATTGGACATGTCGGAGAGAATCACTATGTCCCCCGCTTCCAAGCCAGCGCGGACCTCGATCGTGCTCACCGAAACGCTACCGACTTGCACCTGGACGCGCGATGCATGCTCTCCGTCCTCATCTAACCGGAAGAGCCCGATGGCACTCTCCTCTTGAGCGTGAATCGGCCTCCCCAAGTGCAGCACGTCTTCCAATCGCTCCAATTCTATCGTGCCGTCTACACTGAGGTCGGGCCGCGCACCGCGAGGCAGTTCGCCAGCGAGTTGGATGTCCACCAGCACGGTTCCCTCCACGGCGCCGGGGTCGATGCGCGAAACGTGACCCCCAATGACGCCGTTCCGGGTATCGACCTCGGCACGCTGCCCGACTGCAACATCGTTGACCAGCGTCTCCGGGATCTCGAGTTCGGCCTTAAGCCTCGTCGGATCGGACACGCGGGCCAACACATCCCCCGGACTGACAAGCTGCCCGACCTCGACTTCCATCAGTTGGAGCACGCCCAGGATTCCAGCGCGGACTGTGAGCTCGTCGAGCTTCTCCTTGCGCAAGGCGACAAGCGTATCCATCTGCTCGATCCGCGCATTCTGAGCGGCAAGCTGGGCTTCCGCGGAAGGCTTGCGCGCCTCTTCGCGAGCCCGCTCCAACTTCAGCCGTTTCGCAAGCTGATCCATCGCCACGCGGGACTTCATGAGCGTCACTTGATCGATCAGACCCTCACCTGCCAACTGGAAGTCCGCGTCGTATTGCGCTTTCGACTGCAGGTACTGGCCCTCGAGTTCGGCGGTAGTGGACTCTTGGTTGAGCCTCTCGTCCTCAAGCTTGGCTTGGAGGTTCGCCAAGTCAGCTTGAGCCCCCTTTAGCTGCGCTTCAGCGTCCAGATACTCTTGCTCAACCTGTGGGCTGCTCAGTTCGAGCAGGGCCGTTGACGGTCTCACGGCCTGTCCCGGCTGGACGTACCGACGCTCGACCCGTCCGGTGTCGCTGGCAGCGATCACCACGATTGTTTCCGGCACTAGAGTCCCGATCCCCCGCACTTGGCGCAGCATTTCGCCACGTTTGACGGTGTCAGAGAAAACTACGGCGGAGTCGACGGATGGCGCTGCCGGCTCAAGCCGGTAGATCGCCCACCCAAGCACCCCGACGACTATCGCCGCGCTGGAAGCAATGGCGATCTGCCGAATGCGCTTTCTCCGCGCGTAGCCGACCCGCGGTCTATCCATCAGTTCTAATCCTGCCGCGTTCGCCGATCGGACTGACAGCGAGTAGCTTGATGCCGCGGTCCACGCGAACCGGACGAAGTCCGTTTACCAGGTAGCTTTTTGAGCCTAGTTGAATCACGTGCCGGAAGCAATCGGCGGTGACCGCGTATGCCATCGAGGTATCTCATGCGAGACTCTGGGAATATCCAGTTTCGGCGGCTTGGTAGCAGCCGAAGACGGTCTTCAGGGCTCGCAGGCTATCGTCGGCGGTGAGTGGAGGTTCTTCAAGACCAGCGCTAGCCCGCACGCAGGACTTCACGAAAGGTGTGTATCCGGATAGTCCCGGAAACGCCTCGACCCGATGAATCCTGGGATTCTGCTCCTTGCGGCTGTACCAGGAGAGCGGGAGACCGCCGTGCTTCCTAATCTCGAGCCAACCATGCGAACCCCAGATCTTGAGGTGCGAATGGTATCCCCGGTCGAGGTAGTAGCCCGAAGTCATGGTTCCGAGAGCGCCGTTCGCGAACTTCATTGCGACAGCGGCGGAGTCTTCCACATCGAGAGGCTGCCCGCCAACCACACTGGTGAATCCCGCGACTTCGACAACCTCAGAGTCCGTCAGGAATGTCGCGAGATCGAGCCAGTGGATTCCGAGCCAAATCAAGTGGCCGCCTCCACCCCGCGCTTTCTTGGCGTACCAAGTCTCATGGTAGGCAGGGCGAGTCAGGCGTGTCTGGTCGGCGATTAGATGCGCCTCGACACCGTAGATCTTGCCCATCATGCTCTCGCTTAGCAGCCGTCGAGCTTCGCGGACTTCCGGATTGAGGCGATTTGCAAGCGCCAGCATCAGATGCAAGTCATTTGTTCTCGCGAGGTCGTGGAGTCGTTCAAAGTCCTCAAGTCGGACGCACGCCGGCTTCTCGGCCATGACATGGCAGCCGCCTTCAAGAGCAACTTCGATTGCCGGCGGCGCTAGCGCAGCCTCCATGCTGACTAGGGCCATGGCGGGCCTTTCTTGTTGCACAAGGCTCGCTGGCCCGTCATACACCGCGCTGAGCTTTTCCCCCAAGACGTCCCGGGCGTCAGCGACGTTTCGCCCCCCTGGATCGGACAACGAAACGGTAGCCACTTCGTCTGCGGCAGCGAGCGCAGAGAAGTAGGCGTCCAGATGCGCTCCGCCAGCGTGGGTGATCACACCCACCTTGATTCCTTCACCTGTTGGCGTCCCGGCCGTAGTGGCAGGCATGAGAGCCGCTCCTGCCCCAAGCATTTTGGCAAAGTTTCTGCGTTGCATCGACTCTCAACTCCTCATCGCACGTCGCTCTCTATCCGTCTTGAATCCGCCTGGTATCGGGATCGAACGTCTTCCGCCTTCCACTCCAGAGGGCTTCTGTCGCCATGATGCACGCGATCGAGTGGCCATAGCCGGCCTCGACGGGCGCATAAAGGGCGTCGTGGTCTCGCCGCCGAACTGCGTCGAGCCAATTGGCCATGTGGTGCAGCGTCCCTGGCTTCTCTGGAATCTCTTCCTTCCCTGCTAGAGCGTTCGGGTGTTCGCTCCCCTCTCCGGACACGCGCCAGACGTCTTCGACCTCGAGAGTTCCGAGCGTGCCCAAGATCCGGGTGGCGCTGCCGGCGGCGTTGTTGAGACAGGTCGAATAGCCGGCCAAGAACTTCTTGGCACCTTGCCCGTATTCGAGTGAAACCTGGACGTTGTCGGGGTTCTCGCGATAGTCGCGAAAGTGATACAGGCCCCCGTGCGCCACAACGCTGGTCGGATACAGCTCTCCCGCCAACATGTGAATCACGTCAACTCCGTGGGTCATCCATTGGTCGATGATCGCGCTCGAGAAGTCCCGAAACAGCCGGAACGAACGATAGATCTTGGGGTCGAACGGGCGGTAGGGCTTCCCCATCAGGAATGCCTCCCAGTCGACGTCGCTTTCCTTCAAGGAATCCAGATCCTCTTGTTTCCGGGCCCAGCGGTAGGGGCTGTAGGCATTCCATATGACATCCGCCTTAACGATATCGCCTATGCGACCTTCTCTCATGATGTCGATGGCGGAGCGGTAGCGCGGGTAGCTTCGCCGCTGAGTGCCGATCTGGACGATTTGGTCCGATTCCTCGACCGCCGACAGCGCTGCGTTGGTCTCCGCAAGAACGTTTCCCATCGGTTTCTCACAGTAGACGTCCTTTCCGGCTTCCACGGCGGCTTTCAGCATCTTGGCGTGCTGGTGGTCGGGGGTTGCGATGATCACCGCGTCAATCTCTTGATCGGCGAGCAGCTCTTCGAAATGACGATACGACTTCGGTCGCGCACCGTACGATTCGCTGACCAGCTTGGCTGCCGCTTCAAGCCTCTGATTCCAGATATCACAAACAGCTGTGACCCGGGCCCTGTATTGACTGCCGAACTCGATGCACTCCTTCATCACCTCCGTGCCCCGTCCGCCAGGGCCGATCACGCCCACCTGGATCACATCGTTCTCACTTCTCGACTGTCCGGCGTTAGCCTGTTCCGCTGTCGCAAGCGTCAAGGCTGTCGCTGAGGAAGCACCCAGAAAACGCCGTCGATTCATCCGCAATTCATCCATCATCGATTCTCCTTCAGGAGGCTGAACTGCCTATGGCTGATTGGTCCCAGTCCATAAAGCGAAGTGCCTGTCACAGTCTAGCCTTGCTTTCGGCGCGCAGACCGGGAAGCCCACCGTGCGGGCATCATTTCGGGTGTCCGGCCTCGACCGCCGAGCCACTGCCGCCACTCGTGCTTGCCTGCCGGCATTCCGACAGTTTCCCCCGCAGTCTGTCTTCGATTTCCGATCCGGCAACCCAGACACAGGTGCGGCTCAGGCCAGGCTTCGTGTGTGCGGGGCGTTTCGACCCTCCCAGGCAGGGACACCAAGACCGACGCACCCTCGTCGGCACGTGGATCCCCAATCCGGAGCAAGGTCAAGACTCACTGCGGTCCAATCTCCGCATTGTCCATAAGCTGTGCCGCCTCTCGTGCCACCCCGACGAGGACTTCTTCCGCAGCTTCAAAATCCCCCTGGCCTGCAAGCCCAGAGTACAGGGCGATACTTCTTCTCAGCCCAGCCAGTTCATCCGGCATTAGGTCGCTCCAACCGAGACCGTAAACCACTTGATTCAACGCGGCCAGGTATAGTCCGTAATTCTCGGGACTGATCTGAGGATACTCAGGAGTTCCATAGCGTTCGTCCCAGTGAAACATGAGGTCTACCAATTCAGGCCCACCCATCCCGTTGTTTACCGGGGCGTAGGGAAAGTACAGAGGATCTTCCTTTGATTTGACTGCGAAATCCGGGTCGAACAGTCCTCCCTGACGCTTCGTCACTTCCTGGAATGCCTTTACACCGACTGGATCGCGTGTCTCCCCATCGGAATAAAGGATTCCCTGCGGGCCGCGAAAGGGGTATTTCGGATGGGTATGCATGATCGATTCAAACAGCATGAATCCCACATTCTCTTCCTCGAGATACCGGAGAACATCCTCGTAACGGGCGAGCCAGCCGGGCGCTCCAATCTCCGTCGCGATGATCGGCTTCCCACCAATCTGTTCCGCGTGTTCTCGTGCTTGTCTGGTGCGCACACGAACGTTCTCACGAAATACGCCGTAGGGGTGATAGCTGACGACATCGACCAACTTGCCAGCCTCTGTTACCGGAGGCGGTCCGGTCCACCCGATGGTGATGGGATGATCGGGATCCAACTCTCGGACGTGCTCGATCTGACGCCTCAACCAAGGCTCGGTTCCGTCACCAACAGGCTCATTCATGACGTCCCAGATGAGAAGTGCGGGGCTGGACCTTGCTTCCGTGACAATTGCTTCGACATAAGGATCAAAGCGATCCCACGTTTCGGGTTGGCGCAAGAAATCCTGTCCCGGACAAGGAATCCACGTGTCCAACACGAGCCAAGGGGAATCGGTCACGGCATTCTCCGTAAAGCAGGAATCCCACAGAACCGGCATCAGGAAGAGGCCCAAGGACTCGCAGGTCTCGAGCAGGTGCCGGAAGGACTCCAAGAACTCGTCAGGCTCGTGGTACCAACTCCAATAACTGAGCCAGACTCTCACGCTGTTTGCGCCGAGACGGCGCGTGTGCCGGAGTTCACGAGCCACCAACTCTGGATCGTAAAGGTTCCATACGCCGACACTGGATCCGGCATAGGAAGGGATGTAGTTCATGCCTCGCAGATTGGTGTAGTCGGAACGAATGGGCTCAAATTGGTAGAGTGCCTTGCCTGGGTCATCGGGAGCGAAGCTGCACTGAACCACCGTGACCAACACGATCCACGAGGCGAGTGCCGTCCGCAGGCGACGAATTCTCATGACTCCTTCCCGAAGCTAAAGCGCCATTCTAGCCAAGTGGAAACGAACACGGTCGCGTCCGTGAGGACGGAGAATCCGAATTGGCATCCCCCCGCCTCTCGTGCCGCCGGCCAGCGCGGAGGCACGAGAGGCGGAGAACAGCTGGGCCTCGCGAGCGTGACCCGAATCCATCAGGCTGGACGGGCAGTGCGGCTGACGCCGACACCGCCGCTACGCTACCTTGGAACGATGGCTATGAGAGGCGGAATTCAAGAGCTAACTGGAATGGTCGCCGCCGCGCAGTTCGCATTGCTGCTCAGCGGCCCCGCAGCCCTTGCGGAGGCGGAAACCTACCAAGGCGATGTTTCCGATGTGAGCGTTATCCGACGCGTCACACAACATCCCTACGCGTGGCGCATCTGGCAACCCTTCATCGTCCAAGGGGAGCGCGACCGGGACCTCATCGTTGCGTTCGGCGCGATGGTCAACGGGAAGAAGGACATGGGGGATATTCTGGTCACCATCTCGCGAGACGACGGCGATACCTGGGACGAACCCGTCGCCATTTTCGACCACCGCCAGCGTCAAGGGGCTATCCAGTTCGCCTACGCCAATCCGGTTCTCTACCGCGCGCCCGGGCAGGACATTGTTTGGTGCTTCGCAATGCGCTGTCCCATCGCCTTTGAGAACAGCGAGGAATCGCAGCTCGTTGCCGCCTTCACGGCCGACGGCGGACGCACTTGGACGCCGGTGGAGCTGGCCATGCGCTACACCGGCCCGCTAATCACCAATGCCAGTGTTGTTGAGACAGAAATCGACGGTCGGCAACTCTTCCTGCTGCCGGCCCACCGCAACACTCTCCAAAAGGATCCGAGGGGGTCCCGCGACCACTTCATCCTCAGCAGCACGAGCCTGCTGGAGTGGAAGCTCGAAGCCTTCATCCCCCAGCCAACCACGGCTCGAGTGTTCCTGCACGAAGGGAACATCGCCCCGGGTGACGCCCCTGGCGAACTCAAGATCGTGATGCGGACCGCTAACTACGATGACTCCAGCCTGACCACAAACCCGCCCCGCGCCTATTCCAGCATCAGCATAGACGGCGGCCACACCTGGAGCGTCTCCCAGGAAGAGCCCGAGCTGCACAACGCCAAGTCCAAGGCCTACTTTGGCCGGGCCAGTAACGGCACACACATCTACGTCTATAACGACGGTCCGGCGCAACGAGAACCCGGCGGACGAATGGCTCTTCGTTACAAGACGAAGGCGCCAGGTGGCTCGTGGAGTGAACAGAAGACCTTCTATGACGCAGGTATCAAGAACTCGTATCCGACCCTGACGGAAGTTGCGCCCGGGGACTTCCGAGCCGTGTGGGACAGCGGAACTCCCGACACGCCGCGAACCCACATCCATTTTGGGAAGTTGCGCCTAGAGCCGTGACCGCTTTGACACTGCGAACGCGGCTGCGCATCGGTGATCCGGTCCGGGACGCGCTCATCGTATCTCCGTCAACGCATCAGGTGGAAATCGTGCGTGGCTGAGACCTAGAATTCGTGTTTCTCAACACCAGGCACATCGCACTCGACTGAGGTCAGCTCAGTTATATCGGGCTCACCCATCCCGGCCCCGGAACGCCTCCGATCTTCCGCGCCCTGTCGACTGATTCTTGCAGGGTGACGGCGGCGCTGCACCGAGGTGCGACGGGCGTGATCACGCTTCGCGTCGATTGCTTCGAACAGGCCCGGGCGCAACGGGGTGCGTTGAAACTAGGGCAGACCAAGGGGCACAAGCTTCGACAAGTTCTCTCACGCCCCGAGGCGAAGACCATGCCATGTCCATTGGAGCGGGGAGCGTCGCCTGCCCGTAGTCAACACTGAGGTCGAGAATGGTGGGGCGAGGCCCAAGAATGACCCTTCCCGCTGCACACCAGGCCAATGCCGGTCCCGCAGAAGGCCTTCAAGTTCCTCGGATTCGACCCGCCGCGATTTGTTGCCAGTGACCTGCTAGTTTGGACTCCCCTATCGGATCTGACTGCTTCCAGATAGGCTGATCTTGGGGCACGAAGATCCGGGCCCGTTCCTCAATCTCGAGGGCCGCCGCGAACCGATCCCCATGGAACGGTGCCGTCCCGACCCCACGGCTCGACCAGCCCCAGAAGACCTGACCACGCGGGGCAACCCCATTAACTGCACCCCGACCCCGGTCCGTCGCGGCCTCACAAGCCAAGGAGTTGTAACAGATCCTCGAGGCTCATTCCATGGTGCCGGGCGACGCTTTTCATAATGCTCGCCATTGACCTGCGTGGTGATCCGGGCGTGGAAACCGCGACCGCACGGCCTCGTAGCCCAGCCGCCGAAGAGACACCTGCAAGGAGGCACCAGTCACGTTGCGGGACAGCTTCACTCCGCGAGAACTTCATCCCGGACAAAGTGCAGGCGAATCAGCTTCGGCCGGGGCAGGCCCTCCTCGAAATAGCAGTCAACGGCTTCCCTGACGTTGCGACGAATCTCGTCAACGGAGTCACCTTGCGTGTGGATGCCGTACCCTAGCGCAGATGCCGAATACCCACCAACCTCGTCATCCGTGACCTCGAAGATGATCTCAGTTCCGGCCATTACTCTCATCCCTTGTGCCATTATTCTCCACCATCCTATTCCTAGCGCCGCCATCGGAAATGCAACGGAGCGCCAACGGAAAGACCGATCCGGCGACGTGGGATAGCGCACAAGAGCCGTACCGCTAGAGGGTCTCGTACGATAGTGGACCAGACCAAGCTCGCGGACTCGGATACCTTCATTCCAGTAACGGAAACTACTAACTGATCGACACCTTCGCCTGCTTGCGGGAGGACGCGGTTCATCCCCACAGCTGATCCGCTCAGCCTCCTCCCGGGCGGCTGCGGCGAACACTCGACCGATCTCCGACTGCCGACCTGCGCTACCGTCAAGAACAGGGAACGACACCAATGCCGTTCGACAACGACTCGCTTCCCGTGCGGTTGTTCACGGCGTCGCACGAGCGCGCTTGGAACCCCAGCGACATCGATTTCTCTCATGAGCGCTCCGACTGGCTGGCCCTCACGGACGACGAACGCCGGCTCTTGCTACGGCTGGTCTCCGGATTCCGAGTCGGCGAACGCGGCGTTGCCCACGAATTGGCTCCCCTGCAGATCCGTTTCCGCCGAGTTGGATGGATCGAGGAGGAGGTCTTCGTCGCGGCGCAACTGTATGAAGAGGCGCGTCACGTGCAGTTCTTCGAGCGGTGGCTAGTCGACGCGCTGCCGGGCCGGCTAGGCGTCGAGATCCCCTACCCCGACCTCCGCGGTGACATGTTCTCGGTCCGCCTGCCGCAGGCCATGCGGACGCTCCTTGAAGACGATGGCTCGGAAGCCCTGCTTCGAGCCGTCATGCTCTACCACTTCTACGTCGAGGGCGTGGCCGCCGAGGCTGGCTACACCATTTACCATGAGATATTTGAGGGGGGCCACCGGTTCCCCGGACTCGAACGTGGCATCCGGCTGATCCAGCGCGACGAGGCGCGGCACATCGCCTTCGGTGTGCACGTGCTACGGCGGTTGCTTGCCGAGCACCACCACCTTGTCGACCTGTTCGAGAGCCAGGTCGCGGCCCTGCGCCGCTTCGCCGTGGACGATCCGGACGAGATTCTTCGGGGCTTCCGAGCGGGGAACACCCCTTTCGGCTTGGATCACGCAGGCTACCGGCAACTCTACCTAGACAACCTCGAAGGGATGCGGCGGCGGGTGAGCAATCCTCCACAGTAGGGCCCGGCTGATCGGTTCGCAAGAGCTTCGGCGGGGCCTTGCTCTTTGGCTCACAAGGAGTGCACGGGCCACGGTGCCCTACGCAAAGCCGAACCTAGAAGCCCTGCCCTGCACGGGTGCGCCGGTCGCGGCTGGTAGGCTGTAGCCATGAGCGCGGAGCTGACTGGCATCCTGAGCGTGGGCGTGGCGCTGCTATGGCTCGGGCTCCGGTTGTCGGCTCGCTTGGATGACGTGGATCGGCGGTTTGCGCGTGTGGAAGGCCTGCTCATGGGGCCGGGGTTGTCGGGCCGCGTTCCGGGCGCGCCTGCCTCCCGCGACTAGGCCGCCGCAGAGGGCGAAATCCGAGGGTGCCCCAGACCGCTCCCACTTCGAGAAACGCGCTCTACAAGATCCGTGCCAGGTCCGTATCCACCCCTTTCTCAACAGTGCTATGAAGGGCACGTCGACAGTGCGGGCAAGTCCTAGTGGGATTCCGACACCTTTGGTGCTGCGCAGGTAAAGCTCGCTCGTGGCCTTCACTCCTAGACGGTGACCTGATATCCAGGAACCCCGTTCATAACACGGAGGGATTTGCGAAGTCTGGCGTCGGCTGTACTTTGAGGGTCGAATGACACAAGTACATGACAACCGTTGTAGGTTGCATTGGCGCTGACAGCATGCCGCATGAGTGCATCGGTCAGCCCGGAATCCCATGGGATCCTAGGGTGTTGCGGATCGTGGAAGTCATTCCATGCGAGTTGAAAATCCCAGAAGTCGACGAAGATTCGATTACGCACTAGCAATAAGCAGGGAGCCTCAAGAGGCTCCCTGGGGGGTTAACTCCCGACAGTCTTAATCCCGTCGGGTGGGATAACGCGATCATACTACCACATGAAGTGGGCCGTCGCCCAAGGCTATCGGCAAGACAATCCCGCTGGCGACGCCATCGACGCGGCCCTGCCGAAGAACGGAGTTGCCAAGAAACACCCTCGCTCCCTGCCCCATGCTGAGGTTTCGGCCGCCATCGCTACGGTACGGGCGTCGCGCGCAAATTGGGCGACGGTCGCCGCTATCGAGTTCCTGATTCTGACTGCAGCGCGGTCGGGTGAGGTGCGGAAAGCCCGCTGGGATGAAGTCGACCTCGGGACAGCAACGTGGACCGTTCCTGCCGACAGGATGAAGATGCAGCGCGAGCACCGAGTTCCGCTCAGCCGACGTGCGTTGCAGATCCTGCTCGAAGCACGCAAGATGGCCGACGGTTCCGGCCTCATCTTTCCGAGCGTCACGGGGCGTCCTATTTCGGACAATACCCTATCGAAGCTGCGCCGGGACCAAGGCATTCGAGCGGTTGTGCATGGATTTCGCAGCAGCTTTCGCGACTGGTGCGCCGAGTGCTCGAATGCACCGCGAGAGGTTTGCTAACTGGCGCTCGCCCACGTCAATGCGGATCGTGTTGAAGCGGCCTACATGCGAAGCGACCTGTTCGAGCGGCGGCGCACATTGATGCGGTCGTGGGCGGACTATATCTCAGAGGCGGCGGGTTGAATCGTTGAGGCAGGAAAGATCCCTTAGCGGGGCCTCACTGTTTGGCTAGCATGGAGCGCGTGGGCAACGGTGCCTTACGCAAAGCCAATCCTCGAGGCTCTGCCCTGAACGAGTGCGCCGACCGTGGCTGGTAGGCTGTAGCCCTGAGGCCGGAGCTGATCGCCATCCTGAGCGTGGGAGTGGCGCTGTTAGGGCTGGGGCTCCGGATGTCGGCTCGCTTGGATGACGTGGGTCGGGAGCTTGCACGTGTGGCAAGCCTATTAGAGGCCCTGGGGCTATCGGGTCTTGTGCCGGACACACCTGCCTCCGGCGACTTGGGTGCCGCAGAGCGTCGATTCACATGCGGTGCGGTGCCAGCCGTAGCTCAATGATCGTGGCAAGACAGACATCGCTATGCCTAAGTCACTTTGCGCCGAAGCTGTTCTAATTGAGGACCCTTGGGCATTGACTTTTTCTCGTTCCAGCCCCAGCTTTGGATGTGGCCGAAATCGAACCGCTAAAGTGCCTCCAAGATGACGATGCGAACACGGTGGACGTCATGCATGTCCAGTCGCACTCGGGCCACATTGCCTTTGACGCAGTCGGGCGTCTCGAACCAACATGATTGCGAAGGACGTTCTCGTCAGAAGGGCGGCGGCACGATATAAGGGTCATAGAGGTCGAGAGCTTGGATTGGCAACACCCGCACTTGGTGTTATAGAATACGAACAGTGACGGGCGTTCGCGGGGTCAGAATTGCAGACGTTCAAGACCAAGGTGTTCGCCCGGTTCGCTGCTCGGGAAGGGATCGGCGATGCCGCATTGTGCGAGGCTGTCCTGCGCGCACGGAGGGGCTTGGTCGATGCCGATCTGGGCGGGGGCGTTATCAAGCAGCGCGTCGCCCGCAAGGGTGGCGGCCGGTTCGGCGGGTTCCGCACGATTGTTTTGTTTCGCCGAGGCGAGCTGGCGTTCTTCGTGTACGGATTCGCCAAGAGCGGCCGCGAGAACCTGCGCCGGAATGAGTTGGAGACATTCCGGCTGCTGGCCGATGAGTATCTGGCGCTGGACCGGACAGGCCTCTCGGCGGCGAAGGCGGTGGGAGCGATAATCGAGGTGCAATGCGATGACCAAGCAGTACAAGAGTGAAGCACTGGCGGCCGCGCATGAAGCGGCGCTCGGACTGGCCGAGGCAGGTCTGATGTCGAAGCGGACCATGCGGGTGTTCGACGAGATGTGCCTCACGCCGGTCGAGGAGATGGCGCCGGAGGATATCCGTGCGCTTCGGCTTCGCGAGAACGCGAGTCAGGCGGTGTTCGCGCGCCATCTCAACGTGACGACCGGATTGGTGAGCCAGTGGGAGCGCGGCGAGAAACGTCCGCGGGGCGCGTCGTTGAAGCTGCTGACGCTGGTGGCGAAGAACGGCCTGAGCGCGGTGGCGTGATGGTGGGTAGTGCCAGTTTATTGGTGCAAGCGTCAGAAACTTGCTCGCCGAGTGTGCCCCACTGGCGCGTAGCGGCGAGCCCGGCGCTGAGAATTTCGAAGGCGCGGTTGTGTGGCAGCGTTCGGCAGGGCTGCGTCGTCGAGATGGGCGTAAATCGTAGTGGTCTCGCGGTCGCGGTGTTCGATGAGCCGAGCAACTCTAGTCAGCCCGATACCGCTGTCATCCTACCCATTCAATGCGCCGAACGCGACTGAGCCAGCGCTGGAAAGCGCTCCAGGGCACCGAATTGCGCTTTTCTTCAGCGGCAAGGCCATTGGATAGTTGATTCAGAAACCTACTCGAATTTGTAAATCTCCCTGCGATTTCGAGTGGCAGACTATTGTCTTGTTCGGCCTGGGATGCCCAATCGCGAACAGCTTCAACCGAAATGTCATCCAGGGACACGGGACCGGTCACCCCGATGGTGGATGGCGTGAACGACGCACGAGGTGTTGATTGTGCAAGATACGCCCCGATTAGCCGGTTGAACTGTGCGCCACCCCAAGTCTTCAGTTCGTGGCCCATCAACTCCCAAATCGTCGGGTCGTGGCCTAGTTGCCGCGCGAGTCCCCAGACGACACTGCGGCTGACTGGAATCGCCGGGCCAGCCGCAAGAATTCGGGCCAGTGGACGCGACTGCGAAACGGTGTTACCCAAGAACGAAGTTCCGTCAGCCCCGTGTATGAGTCGACGCCTCGTTCCTCCGACAAAGAGGACATCGCCCCAACTTGCATCGGCAGAGTCGCGCATCGCAGGGTCGCCTGTTTTGGAGTCAACAACCGGATTGGTGGACCGGCCCGCAATGACGGAATGGATTCGTCCGGCATCTGCTTCGTCCATGAGGCGATCCGACGGAATCAGGGCGCCTCGGGAATCGGCAAGGCAGCCCGTCTCAATCATGTCCTTGACTACGGGTTCGTGTTCGGTTGTCCCGGCCTCTTTGGCGAGATCGGAAGAGGTCAATCCACGTTCCTGGCGGGTGGCGCGCCAGCAAAGACTGGCAATCTGCTGAAACCGTACAGAAGGTCTGTCATACTCGAACGTATCGTCAAGTTCGCCGCGACTTCCGCAATCAAGCAGCGCTTGGAATAGCCGTTCTTCATCCTCAGAGCCTCGAAAGGCGATCACGCGGGAGACGGCGCTACGGCGATTGCCGCGCCCAATCCGTTGAAGAAACGCGCTGACAGTCGCAGGTAGATCAACCAGCACGATGACGTCGACATCCCCTATATCGATGCCGAGCTCAAGTGTCGAGGTCGCCACGCAAATCCCGTATCGGATTCGGCGGCACGGAGGATCACTAAAGGGCAGATTGGGCGACGCTGTACGTGCAAGTCACCGTGGGTGGGCCGGGTTATGGCATCTCACTCGAGTACAGCAAGGAGGTTACCGATACGTTCGGAGTATCCCGCAGGGCGACGACTTGGCGATCCGGTTCCATCGGCACTCCCCTACGGAGCCGCGTCGCTCGCTGGGAACAGGTAATCTTGCTCTTCCTGCTTTCTTCGATTGTGGAACATTCAGTGGAACAAAACGCCTCTGATATCGTATAAGTATCTTACTTTCAGCAAATTAGGAAAATACGATCTACCGCGTCAGAATTCAGTTGGGGATTGTGAAATCGTTGATATAGATGTAGTTAGACGAATTCAAGTTCTGCATACTGTGCCATTTTTCCAGTACGGAACTGCTGTCTGACCCCGATTTCGGGCTAATCCCTCTCCGTCGGCCTTGATCCGCCGGCCCAGGTTGTCATAATATAGACTTGATTGCCAGTATGTGTGTATACTAGGACATCATGCCCGCCCGGTCCCCTGACCTGCTCGTCCCGCTGCTGGCTTCCAACTCCCCCGTCACGCTCGATCAGCTCCAGCAAGCCCTCGGCCCTGTCTCCCGCCGCACCACCTTCCGCTACCTGCGCCAGGTCCGCCACCTGCGCAGCTACAACCACAACGGCCGCTTCTACACCGACCGCGACCCCGCCCGCTTCGACCGCTTCGGCCTGCTCTCCCTCGGCGACGTCCACTTCTCCCGCGACGGTTCGCTCCCCGCCACCGTCCGGCGCCTGCTCGACGAATCCGAGGACGGCTGCACTGACAGGGAACTCCGCGCCCTGCTGCACGTGCCCGTGCACCCCTTCCTGCTCGCCGCCGTGCGCCAGGACCGCGCCCGCCGCGAGCGCCTCGGCGGCGTGTATGTCTATCTCCGCAACGGACCTGCCGGCGACCGGCAGCTACAGGCTCGCCTAGCCCGCCTCGCCGCCAGCGGCGAGGCCGCTGCGGACGCCACGCTGGAACCGGAACTGATCATCGCGGTGCTGCTGGTGCTGGTCCGTTATCCCGGGTCCCGGCCGACGGCGGTGGCCCGGCGCCTGCAAGGCCGCTCCCCGCCCATCGGGCGGGCGCAGGTGCAGGCCGTGTTCGATCGCTTCGAACTCGCCGGGAGCGGCGAAAAAGGGGGGTCTACTCCCAGCTGACACTGTTGCTGGAACAGGCCCGCGAGGCGGGCTGGACCGGCGCGAGGATCGCCCGCGCCACGCTCGCCGGCGGGTCGCCGCCACGCGTCGATTTCGTCGCCGAGCAGGGCCACTGCCGGCGCTGCGGCCGGGTCCTGAGCCAGCAGAAGAGCCAGACCCGGGTGGTGGCCACGCTGGCGGTCGGCACGTTCCTGGCGCGCGAGATCCGCAAGCACTGCCGCGCCTGCCGGTCCGAGCCGGCCGCCGTCTGCCGGCAACTGGCCGGTCTGGCCCCGCCCGGCCAGCGCTACGGCTACGACCTGCTCGTGTGGGTCGGGTTGGCCCGCTATCACCGCCACCTCCAGCGCGAGGAGATCCGCGCTGCCCTGGACCGCCAGGGCATCCACCTCTCGTCCGGTTCCGTCTCCGCGCTGTGCGATCGCTTCCTGGCGGCGCTGGAAGCGCTGCACTGGCAGCGGGCCCCGGCCCTGCGCGCCGGCATGCCCCATGGCTATGCCCTGCACATCGATGCCACCGGCGACAAGGGCAAGGGCGGCACGTTCCGCTGCCTGGACGGCTGGACCGGCTGGACCCTGCACGCGGTGCGGATCGGATCGGAGAACGAGCGCGAACTGCGCCCGGCCGTCGAGCGCACCCTGGCCGCCTTCGGCGATCCGGTCGCGGTCATGCGCGACCTCGGCGGGGCCGGTGCCAAAGCGGTCGCGGACTGCCGCCAGCGGGGCATCCCCGATCTGCTGTGCCAGTACCATTTCCTGGCGGCCGTCGGCCACCAACTGCTCGATGACAGCTACGCCCTGCTGCGCAGCCAGATCGCCCGCAGCAAAGTGCGCGCTCGTTTGCGGGAGCTGCTGCGAACGGCCCGCTCGGCCGCGGGCGTGCGCGCGGATCTGCCGGCCCTGCTGCTCTGGATCCTGGAGGGCGAGGGCCGCAAGGACCTGCCCTATCCCTTCTCCCTGCCGCACCGCGACTTCCACCTCCGTGGCGCGCAATTCCCCGCGGAGCGGGACCGCCGACTGCCCCGGCCGCGCACCCGGGCCGAACTCCGCGTGCTGCGGCTGGCGGCCGAGGCCTTGGCAGACTACTGTTGAATCCCGGATTAATTCGTGGAATCGTCGGGTTTTTGGACCGGATTATCTCGTGACGGATTGAGTGGGAAAGCGGAATAGTCCGGGAGAGGTATCCGCGTCGGCGCTCGGGCATACGTCCTGGAAGCCTTGATAGATGCAGCACTTGTCCGCGAACGCGGCTCGCCACGTCCATTGATTGCTCTCTGCGGGAGCGAATCTACGTGAGATTCGCGGCTCACTCCTGCAGGAATAATCCGTCAAGCGAAATAATGTTGGATACAACACTACCAGCGGCTGGACCGGCCGGGCTGGGCCGCCGACCGCCTCCAGCGCGGCTGGGCCGTGTTCTGCCAATTGCGCGCCCTGCTGCGCCTGTCCGACGAGGAACTGCCGGGCGGGCCGCGCCCGCCATCCTCCGCCCCGCTCGGCCCGTTGGCGGCCGCCGCCCGGCTGCGCGCCATCGCCGCCGACCTGCAGCGCTACCACCAGGACCTGCGCCAGCGGGTCCGGACGCCGGCTGCCGACGGGCCCGGATCGTTCCAGCCCGACTCGATCGTCCTCCGCTATCTGGACCGCTACGGCGACGGCCTCATCGGCCATCCCGTGGTCCGCGACCAAGCCGGACGGGCGGTGGCGGTCGTCGACCGCACCAACAATGTCATCGAGCAGTCCTTCGCCATCACCAAGCAGGGCCTGCGCCGCCGCCTGGGCCGCGCTCAACTGGGGCGCGACCTGGAGGACCAGCCGGCCCAAGCCGCCCTGGCCGCGAACCTGCGGCATCCCGACTACGTCCGCATCCTGTGCGGCACGCTCGATCAATTGCCCCGGGCCTGTTGAATCCCTATTTATTTCGGCAGTAGGAGGGGGGTTTTTCTCGTATTAGTTTGACGCTGAAATGCTTGGAAATCAGTTGTAGAGCGGAAATCCGAGAGGGGCGTTGATGGGGCAGTGAGGCAGGTGCAGGAGGAGCAGCGGGACCGGTTGGAGGGACCCGGATTCTTCTGGCAGTAGTTGTGGCCAGCGAGCGGGTCCGGATGGAACAGGGCCCGTCGCTGTAGGGCCCCGATGGGCCGGCCTGTGGAG
>MKWU01002205.1_pt1 | contig 30141 bp, 25 predicted proteins | sample 809101 | NCBI WGS metagenome assembly MKWU01 (sample SAMN05860141, study PRJNA318959) | sponge metagenome | host: Aplysina aerophoba | place: Slovenia: Piran, Adriatic Sea, Gulf of Piran | collected 2013-05-07
TGGCGTTGAGACATGGGCGACACCTCTTTCCAAGGCATGGCGCTCCTCCTTTTGGGGTGAAGCCCTGCAGCTTAAAGTGTTCACCATGTCTCCGAACAGGTGTAAACCATGTCCCCGGTCTATACACCCTTGTCAGGGGGGTGAGATGGGTGTGAGATAGATGCGAAAAATAGCGTTGTGGCTCATCGTCGTCTACCAGAAAATCGTGTCTCCGTATTTGGGGCCTCAGTGCCGCTTTGCCCCAACCTGCTCACGCTATACCAGTGAAGCGATAACCCGTCACGGCCTGCTGCGAGGAGTGTTGTTGGGGGGTTGCCGGCTTCTGAAGTGCCATCCCTTCCATCCGGGTGGAATCGACCCAGTTCCCTGATCGGCCGGTATGGAAAAACGCATCCTCATCTTCCTTCTTATTTCGTTCGCCATCATTTTCAGCTTCGACTATGTTCTGAAAGAACTGGGGCTGATGCCCGAACCCCCACCCATTGAGGAGGGGCAGGAGGCCTTTCTCACGGAGAACGGGTCCATCCCACCACCCGGCGGTATCCAGGACCCGTCCTCCGAGGTGCGGCCTCATGGCGATGAACCGAATGCAACATCCCTCGAGACCCGCGTGGAAGAAGTGGAGACGCCGCTGTACCGGGTCGCGTTCACCAACCGCGGCGCGCAGATTCAAAGCTGGAAACTGAAGCAGTATCTGACCCAAGACGAAGACGACCCCGAACCCATCGAGTTCGTGTACCCGGAAGGCCATTTTGCCGGACCGTTGGCCCTGCAGGTTGAAGATTCGGACGTCAACGCCATGCTCAACGACGGCCTGTTTGAAGTCAGCCGGGATTTTGACACGCTCGATGATGTCCATCCCACGGGCCATCTGACCTTGTCCTACCGGAACGACGAAAACAACATTCTGGTGGAAAAGGAATTCACCTTTACCCATGACTCCTATCTGGTGGACGTGGCTATTCGCGTCGCAGGTCTGGATGATGCTGTCGGGGTGTTGTTGGGCACCAATTTCGGGATGGTGGAATGGGGGCAAGGGTTAATCGGGGCCCTGGGGCCGGCGTGGATGATCGACGGCGAGTTGGAAAAGGAAACCCCGGACCCTGAAATCCGGCGTTCCGGGGACATTCGCTGGGCAGCCCTCCAGGACAAATATTTTATCAGCGTCATGATCCCGCAAGGGGCCCAAGGGGTCTTTGCGAAAGCAGAAACCGACTACGTGGTGACCTCGGGTGTGGAGTTCCCGGTCGAAGCGGAAGGCAGCCGGCTGCGGTTTCAACTCTATGCCGGCCCCAAACAATTCGATCTCATGCGATCGTTGGGCCACAGCCTGGAGGATACGATCGATTTCGGCTGGTTCATTTACGGGAGTTGGAGCGTGGTGAAAGCGGTGGCCAAGCCGCTGTTCTACGTGCTTCGATTTTTGTATGAGTACACCCAGAATTACGGCGTGGCGATTATTCTCTTAACGTGCGGCATCAAACTGTTGTTCGTGCCCCTGCAATACAAGAGCTACAAATCCATGCAGGGCATGCAAAAGATTCAACCCAAGATCCAGGCCGTGCAGGCCAAGTTCAAAGAGGATCGGGAACGCCTCAACCGGGAGCTGATGAAGTTATACAAAGAGCACAAGGTGAATCCGGTCGGCGGGTGTTTGCCGATGGTGTTACAGATGCCCGTCTTCATCTCGCTGTTCAATATTCTGTATATGACCGTGGATCTCCGGAATGCACCATTCGCGCTGTGGATCACGGATTTGTCGATCCCGGATCCGTTTTACGTGTTTCCGATTCTGATGGGAGCGTCGATGGTGCTCCAGCAGAAAATCATGCCCACCACCATGGATCCCACACAAGCCAAAATGATGCTGTTGTTGCCGGTTTTTCTGACGTTTCTCTTTTTGAACTTTCCCGCCGGTCTGGTGATCTATTGGTTGACGAATAACGTCTTGACCATCGGGCAGCAAGTGGTGACGGATCGCTTCTTTTTAAAAGCCGCGCCTGCCGCTCAACCGGCGCCGGCCGGCGACGAACCCTCGACGAACCCCGATAATGGAGAGCCGTCCAAAAAGAAAAAGGGAAAAGCCAAGCAGGCTCAACAAGAAGAGAGTGAATAAGCCCGCGATCCGTCGACTACGCTCAGGGCAAGGTGTTCTCCGATGGAAAACTCCGTTGACGATACCATCTGCGCGATCGCCACTCCCGTGGGGGAAGGGGGAATCGGCATCGTCCGGGTTAGTGGTGCGCAGGCCATCGAAGTCGCCGCTCACGTCGTTCGTCCCCGCAACCGGCAGTCCCTGCAAGAACTGGAAAATCATCGCCTGTATTTGAGCGACGTCCTGTATCCGGAATCCCCTCTCCCCCCGGGAGAGGGCCAGGGTGAGGGTCCGAGTCAGGCTGTGGAGCAAGGCACGGCCATCGACGAAGCCCTGGTCGTCATCATGCGCAAGCCGCGTTCGTATACGGGCGAAGACGTGGTGGAAATTCAGACCCACGGCGGGGCCTGGATCCTTCAGGCCACCTGCCACGGCCTGATCCGGCATGGCGCCAGGCTGGCGCACCCCGGCGAGTTTACCAAGCGAGCGTTTCTCAACGGCCGGTTGGACCTCACCCAGGCCGAAGCGGTGCTCGATACGATTCAAGCAACGACCTCACGAAGCCTGCAAGCTGCGCAATCCTTGTTGCGCGGGTCCCTCTCAAAAGAAATCGAAACATTCCGGGAAAGACTCATTCGGGTCTTGGCGCACGTGGAAGCCGGGATGGATTTTGCCGAAGAGGACATTACCTTTATCCAAGCGGCTGAAGTGCAACAAGCCTTAACGGACACGCAACGGGTCGTGGAGCAATTGATCAAGTCCTATGAGGAAGGCCGCCTGATTCGGGAAGGTATCAAGGTCGCCATCATCGGCCGGCCCAACGTGGGCAAATCGAGCCTGCTGAATGCGCTGCTGAAACTGGATCGCGCAATAGTATCGGATCAACCCGGGACGACCCGCGACGTCATCGACGAGTCGTTGAACGTCAGGGGGATCCCCCTGCGCTTACTGGATACGGCAGGACTGCGACAAACGCAGGACACGATCGAAGGAGAAGGTATCCGTCGAACCGAAGACGCGATTGCGGAAGCCGACGTGTTGCTGCTCGTGCTGGACGGCGCCGAAGGCGTGACCGACGAAGACCGCGCCGTGTTCGATACGTACGGCTCGCAAAGACATCTGCTCGTGATGAATAAAATGGACCTCCCCGAATCCCAGGCATTTGACGCGACCCTGTTACCTGTGAAAGACGGGACCGCGTTCGTGAAAGTGTCGGCCAAAACAGGCGAAGGTCTTGATCATTTGACGTCGGTCATTCAAAGTGTTTGCCTCAAGGAAGGCTTGGAAGCGACTCCGTCCGTTCTCGTGACGCGGCTGCGCCACAAGGCCAGCCTGGAGCAGGCGCATTGCTCCATCGAAGAGGCCATGCGTTCGCTTGAACGAAAAGAATCCGGAGAATGCGTGGCCTTGGATATCCGAGCCGCGCTCGATGCATTGGGAGAAATCACCGGCGCGGTCAGCACCGAAGACATTCTGGACCGGATATTTCAGGATTTCTGCATAGGGAAGTAGTGCGTAGTTACCGGAAAGCATTCAACCGACATTATATTGTTAACAATGGGACGGAAGCTAAAAGAAAATGCAGAAGACCTGCCGATGACAGTGGTGTTTCTCGTTTGGCTGATGGCATCAGTCATGTTAGGTGTGATGTTCATCTGGTACCCTGGAAATTTGATTCTTGCAGTCGGAGCATGGATTGGATGGAGTGTAATACTCGGATGGTCTATTTACAACCGGTTCTCCGAATGGAAAACGAAAATGGAGAAGACCGTTGATGACATGTCGAAGAAACTCGATGCGATATTAGAGAGGCTCGATTGAATGCACTATAGATGCAGACTTCATCTTGACGGAGTCGTCAAATAGAGTAAATGTGATGCGTTTCTAGAAAGACTAAGGGAGAAGAGAAACAATGGGGAAGTATCTCCCTTTTCAAGACTTGAAAGATAAGGCTGTGGACGGAGTAGTCCATCGACCGTCTACCCGTCAGCAAACAAAAAATTATAAGTGCTGTCGATGCGACAAGATCAAAGAGAAATGGTTCTTTGCGGGGGTCGCTCTTATTAGGCGTCCAACGGGGGATGAGCCATACCGGTCGTTCGGTGTGTGTTGGGTGTGTACGACACTGGAGGAACGGCATGAAGCGGAACGATTGCCCTCAACCAGCATCGCGAGAAGTTAGTTATGGCGTAGCCAAAAATAAGTAGGCAATAATATCTATGCCAATTCAACGCGACATCATCGTCATCGGAGGCGGGCACGCGGGGTGCGAGGCCGCGCTAGCCGCGGCCAGGATGGGGTGCCGGGTCCTTTTGCTGACCATCGATCAGGACATGATCGCGCACATGCCGTGTAATCCAGCGGTGGGTGGAATCGGCAAGGGGCATCTGGTCAAGGAAATCGATGCGCTGGGCGGGGAGATCGGCCGTAACACGGATAAGGCGGGCATTCAATTCCGCATGCTGAATACGAGAAAAGGGCCGGCGGTCCGGGCTACGCGCGTCCAGTGCGATAAGGCTTTGTATCGCAAGGCCATGCAGGACACGCTGGCGCATCAGCCGAACCTTGAGATCGTGTCGGGTACGGCCAATCGCCTGTTGACCAAAGGCGGCACGATCCGCGGAGTGGTGACTGATTCCGGGGAGACGGTCCATGCGGAGGCGGTCATCATTACGTCGGGCACGTTTTTGAAAGGGTTGATCCATATCGGCATGAGCCATATGCCCGGCGGCAGGGCCGGAGAGGCGCCCGCCGAGCATCTTTCGGATTGCATGCGGGATTTCGGGTTTGAAGTCGGGCGTTTGAAAACGGGTACGCCTCCGCGATTGGACCGGGATACGATTGATTTCAGCGTCATGGGCGAGCAGCCCGGCGACGTGCCGCCACGCCCGTTTTCATTCCGGACGACGCGCATCACGAACCCGCAAATCTGCTGTCATCTCACCTATACCAATGAACGGACGCATGACATCATCCGCAACAACCTGGACCGGTCCCCGATGTACATGGGGGTGATCGATTCCACGGGGCCGCGGTATTGCCCGTCGATCGAGGATAAGGTCGTCCGGTTTGAGGATAAGACCCAACATCAGATCTTTGTGGAACCCGAGGAACTGGATTCCCCGTCTTTTTATCCGAACGGCATCTCGACCAGCCTGCCGGTGGATGTGCAGGCCGCCCTCCTGAAGACCATCCCCGGACTCGACCGCGCCACCATGCTGAAGCCCGGCTATGCGATCGAATACGACTATTTTCCGCCGTACCAGCTCCATCAGACGCTCGAAACCAAGAACGTAAAGGGGTTGTACCATGCGGGCCAGATCAACGGGACCTCCGGGTATGAAGAGGCCGCGGCCCAGGGCATCATGGCCGGGATCAATGCGGCCCTCCAGGTCAAGGGGGAACCGCCGTTGATCCTGGATCGATCGCAGGCCTATATCGGCGTGCTGATCGACGATCTCATTACGAAGGATGCCCGGGAGCCGTACCGGATGTTTACCTCGCGGGCGGAATACCGGCTCCTCTTGCGCGAAGACAATGCGGATCAGCGGCTCATGGACACGGGGCACCGGCTTGGCCTGGTGTCTGATGATCTGCATGCAAAATTTGAAGAAAAACAACGAGTTGTGGAAAATGAAAAGCTTCGTCTGTCGCAGACGCGGCTCCCATGGACACCGGAACAGGCAGAGCGATGGACCCGAATTGAGCCCAAAATGCCAGATCCCGGAGCCACCATGGCGCAATTACTCAAGCGTCCGGAAGTGAGCTACACCAGGTTGATGGACATAGCCGGGGAAGCCAACCCGGCAAACACGAAAATCGGCGAAGCCGTTGAAATTGCAATAAAATACGACGGGTATATCAAACGGCAACTGGATCAGATTGAAAAATTTCAGAAACTGGAAGGGAAAAGCATTCCCTCGAATTTCCGGTATGACCGGGTGACCGGGTTTTCAAACGAGGTTGCCGAAAAATTGTCAAAAATCAGACCCGCCACGGTGGGACAGGCTTCAAGAATTTCCGGCATGACCCCGGCAGCCATATCGTTATTGCTTGTGGCCTTGGAACGATTCCAGCGAACGGCGAACGTCGCGTAGAAGCCCGGATTTCCCCCCGCTCCTTGCCGAATGTTCCACGTGGAACAATGATGCAAACCCAACAGCTTGAAGAACTCTTTCGGCAAGGTCTTGCGGCCATAGAGATGGCCTATTACCAGGCAACAGTCGAAAAATTTGTATTTTATTTACAAGAACTTATGAAATGGAATGAGAAAACGAACCTCACCGGCCATAAGCAGGAAGAAGAGATAATCGGGAACCTCTTTATCGACTCCCTGGCGTGCACCATGGTTTTTTCGTCGGACACGGCCTGTTCGATTCTGGATATCGGAAGCGGCGCCGGGTTTCCCGGGATTCCCATGGCCCTCGTTTCCCCTCAACAGGATGTCACCCTACTCGAACCGAATTTAAAGAAAGTGGCGTTTCTTCATCACGTAATCGGTTCGCTCGGCTTGAAAAACGTTCGGGTGGAAGCGTGCCGGATCGAGGAGTGTTCAAAGAAACCGGAATATGATAAAAAATTCGACTGGGTGTTCATGAAGGCATTGAGATTCGACGTTGGTTTGGCCTATGTTACCCCAATACTGTCCGAATCTGGGAAATGTGTGTTTTGCCGGGCCGAACCCCTACCCCCAGCCCTCGTGCTGCAAGGGTTTTCCGTGATGAAGGAAATGCATTATGAATTGCCGTTTGGTTTGGGGAAAAGGATCCTCAGCATTGTAGGCCCTGTTGTAAAGAGTGTTTAGAAACTCTTTGCGTTTTTCAAAAGAGAGAACGTCACGCTGAACGATGGAGACCATATAAGGGGTCGGCGGAGTTCCCCTCCTTTGTAAGGAGGGGCGAAGGGGAGGTAGAGGCGGCGCAGGACCGGCGAAGCCTCGTGCCCCATGGTCGAATTCCTCTACCCCACCCGCATTCCCTCTTCGGAAATGCGCCCACTTACAAAGGGGAGGCAAAAAACGCGGTTACTCTCATCAGATCAGGCTGCCCCCGGCAGAGCCGCAAAGGAAGTTTTCACGCAGCTTGATAAGCCGGTCTCCGGGAAATTGTTCCACGTGGAACATCTTGGCGGAAGAACATCGCTCGATGGATAAAATCGTCGCAATAGCGAATCAAAAAGGCGGGGTCGGAAAAACGACGACCTCCGTCAACCTGGCGGCCGCGCTGGCGTTGTGCGAGCAGAAGGTCCTGCTGGTCGATATCGACCCGCAGGCCAATGCCACCAGCGGGGTGGGTATCGAAGCGCCGGCACGCACGCTGTATGATTGTCTGTTCAAGAGCATTCCGGCCGCTGATTCGATTGTGGCCACGGCCGTCTCGCAGTTGGACCTTTTGCCGTCCGGGCCTGATCTTGCCGGAGCGGAAGTCGAATTGGCCGGGGTCGCGCAACGGGAGGAACGCTTGAAGCGGGTGCTCACGACCATGACCGATCAGTATCATTTCATCATTCTGGATTGTCCGCCGGCCTTGGGGCTCCTGACGGTGAATGCGCTGACCGCGGCTCAATCGGTGCTGGTCCCGGTCCAATGCGAATATTTTGCCATGGAGGGTTTGGGACGGCTGATGTCGACGATCGAGCGGGTGCGCCGCAGCTTCAACCAGGACTTGGCGATCGAAGGGATCCTCTTGACAATGTGTGATGCCAGGCTCACCCTTTCCAGGCAGGTCTCGGAGGAAGTCAGAAAATTTTCCCCTGATAAAGTGTATCAGTCGGTCATCCCAAGAAACGTGGCATTGGCCGAGGCCCCGAGTTATGGACGGCCCGGGTTGCTCTACAATTCGGCGTCGATCGGCGCCAAGGCCTATATGGATTTTGCAAAGGAGTTTTTGGGAAATGGAAAAGAAAGCACTGGGTAAAGGCCTGGCAGCCCTGTTGCCGGAGAGCGAAACGAAGGAGACCGGGCACGTGATTCACATGATTCCCGTGGCCAAAATTGTGCCGAACAGGCATCAGCCGAGAAAAACATTTGTCGAAGAAGAACTCCGGGAATTGGTGGAATCCGTCAAGCGACACGGGATTCTTCAGCCTGTCCTGGTGCGGCGAAAGAGTGAAGATCGCTATGAACTCATTGCAGGAGAGCGACGATTCCGGGCGGCCACATTGGCGCAGTTACCGGCAGTCCCCGCGGTAATCCGAAAATCAAGTGACGAGGAATCTACGATATTATCCCTAATTGAAAATATTCAAAGAAGTAATTTGAATCCGGTTGAAGAAGCCCAGGCCTATCGCCAACTGATCGACGAATTGGGGGTGACCCAGGAAGCGGTAGCCGAACGGGTCGGGCGCGACAGGGCTTCAGTCGCCAATATCTGCAGGATGCTCTCCCTGCCCACTGAGGTACAGGGCATGGTGGCCTCCGGGCAATTGACACTGGGGCATGCAAAGGTCATTCTAGGGATAAAGAATGCGGAAGACCAATTGACTCTGGCCAAGCGAATTCTTCGCGACCGGCTGTCCGTCAGGCAGGTCGAGCAATTGGTCAAGAAAGGGTCCAGGAAGACGCGGCCCCGCCAATCGGCAGGGAATCCCCTCCACGCCGACGTGGAAGATCGCCTCCGAAAACATTTGGGCACGAAAGTCGTGGTTCGCTCGAAACGGCAAAAGGGTGAATTGGTTCTCGCATATTATTCCCAGGAGGATTTGACACGCATTGTCGACGTGATTTTATCATAACAATCCAACGGGGCCGTCAGGATCAGTGCGGTGAGGTCGTAGGGGGTGTCCCCCCGTGTCTCTCCTGAGCCAAGGTCCCGGTACAAAGAGGGTCGTCTCATGTGGGGTACAACATCAGAGCAAAAAGACAAGAAATGGGAATCGATGTTTGAAGAAGGCGCCTACACGTTTCTCGGAAAAGGTGTGGACTTCAAAGGAAAAGCCAAATTCGACAGCAGTGTCCGAATCGACGGGCATTTTGACGGTCAAATCGCTTCGCAGGACACCCTCATTGTTGGTGAGAGTGGGGTCATCAAGGGCGAAATCACCTGTGAAACCATTATCTGCAGCGGCAAAATCGAAGGCAATGTTGTTGCCTCCCAGAAGGTCCAATTGCTGAAACCGGCTGTGCTGATCGGCGGTGTTCGAGCTCCCTCTTTTTCCGTGGAAGAGGGCGTGTTGTTCCATGGCACGTGCGATATGGGCGCCAGCGGGCTTGATGACATCTCCTCGCAATCCGGCGAAGGAGAAAAGGTCCACCGTGGCCTTTCGACCGCCTGAAGCCAACGCTAAGAGGCCGACTACGTGATGTCCAAACCAACGGTTCTTCTCGGGATGAGCGGAGGCGTCGACAGTTCAGTCGCAGCGTTACTGCTGACGGAACAGGGCTATGACGTGCAAGGGGTGACGCTACAAGTATGGGAACCTGAAGATGACAACGCGGCGGTAACAAAAAAGTGGGAAGAACGTGGCTGTTGCAAAGTCGGCCTGGCCCGGCACGTCGCCGGGCGATTGGGCATTCCGCATGAAGTGGTCGATACCCGGGAGACCTTTCGCAAGAACGTAATCGATGATTTTGTTGCCGGTTATTTGGGTGGGACCACTCCGAATCCGTGCGTGCGATGCAATGAGTGGGTGAAGTTCGGGGGGTTATACGAACTGGCGAAAGACCGGGGGATCGACTTTGTCGCCACCGGGCATTATGCCCGGGTGGTACCGGTCGATGAAGGAGTTGGCTTGTTTCGAGGCGCCGACGGCAAGAAAGACCAATCCTATTTTTTGTACAGGCTCCCTGCGGCTTGGCTTCCCCATATCCTCTTTCCCGTCGGCCATCTTCAGAAAACGGAAGTGTGGGCGCGTGCGGAAGAGTTGGACTTGCCGGCCGATGAAATGAAAGAAAGCCAGGAAATCTGTTTTGTCACCCAGGGCGATTATCGCACGTTTTTAACCGAGGAAGCGCCGCAAGCGCTCCGGCCCGGCCCTTTCCTTGATCCTGAGGGCAGGAAAATCGGAGAACATCGCGGCATTGCCTTTTATACACCAGGCCAACGAAAAGGGTTGGGGATTGCACGCGGCGAACGCCTCTACGTCAAGGAAGTGAACCCCGAAACCAACGCAGTCGTCCTGGGACGGGCAGAAGACCTGTCCCGGCAAACGTGCACGGTGCAGGATGTGAATTGGTTGGCTGACACCTTGCCCGAGACCCTGGATCACGTGGCCATCAAATACCGGTATGCCTCGCCGGCAGTCTCCGGGCAGGTTCAGCCTCACACTGCAGGAACCCTCTCCATAGAATTCAAGGAACCGCAACAAGCTCTCAGTCCCGGCCAGTCGCTGGTCCTCTATCAAGCCGACCGCGTCCTGGGCGGCGGAATCATCCAGCCGTTCGAGCGTCACCGGAATTCGGCGGCATTAAGCGAAACTCCAAGAAGTTCCAAGCCCACCTGCGCTTGAAAGCCACTTCTCCAGACCGCTCTGCTCATCGGTGTTAGGAACAAATATAGAGGTCCACATCCTGTTACTGTGCTAAAGATCGAACACCAGTTCCGGGACCACCACCTCCCAAGTGTCGCATTGCATGCAGTCCTTGTACTGCGGCGCCGATGCTTCGCGGCTCCAGACCATGACGGCAAGAACCGTCGCGGAGCTGCAACGCGTCCCGTGTGGAGGCTTGAAGTTGTTGGCAAGCCTCCACACCACCGTCCCCGATCGATTCAGCAATTCCCACCGTTCCCGTTCGTTCACCCGCGCCTCCAGAAGATCGCCGGGCAACAGCGTAGCGATAGCGCGATGCACCGGATCGTCGGCGCGGTGACGTCCCGCGAAGCCCAGATCGACCTCGCGCAGAGCGGGCCGTCGATATTGGCGGGCGAGTTCCGGTGTTGCCGGTGGGAGTTCAGGGGCCTGCCGACATAGAACCTCGGGGAGGCCCCGCAAGGTATCGTGGAGCGAGTGAGACCCTGGAAAGCTTGCGAGGGCGAGGGTTTGCCGGGCCCGGGTCATGGCTACGTAATAGAGCCGTCGCGGGGCGTCCGGGTCCTCGCCACTGCCAATTTTGTCCCAGCCTCCGTCGAGCACGGCCACATGGTCGAACTCCAACCCCTTGGCGCGGTGCGCGGTCAACAACAGCAGCCCGTGCTGGCGGCGGCGAACATCCCGCCCCCACTCGGCCAGCCACTCGATGAAGTGGTCCACCGGTATTTCCGCACCGCCGGTTTCCAATGCATGTTCGTCCAAGGCTTCCCGCAGCAACTCGATCCAGGGATTCGGCGGACGCCCATCCACCCATGCGTGGAGGTCTGCGCCGTCCACCAACCGGATCTCACGTCCGCGCAGCCATTCAACAAGCGCCTGGGTCTCCCGCAGGCGCCAGAATCTCGGGATTTCTTCGTTCCCCATCTGCGCCGGGATGCGGTGGATTTCGCAGAACGCACGCACCGGGTCCAGGTACTTCCATTCGCGGGCGATCACCGCGCACGTGGACCAATCCCAATTCGGCGAAAGGGCGGCGAGGCGTAGCAACTCCGTCATCGCGACCTGCGCTTGCGAGATCGGCGAGCGCTGGGCCGGAAGAATCTGCACCCGGCCTTGAGCGACCGAATCCAATGCCTTCCACTCGCCGCCAAGCGGATCTTTCGCGCGCGTCCGGTCGATATGGATGGGATGTCCGGTTTTCATCCGGTGCTGCGCCGGTTCGATCAATGCATTGGCTGCCGCGATGATGTGGCCGGTGGAACGATAGTTGTCGGTCAGGAAGGCGGGCTTCGGCCCGTAGTCCGTTTCGAAGCGACGGATGAACTCCACCGATGCGCCGTTGAAGGCGTAGATGTTCTGGTCGTCATCGCCCACCGCAAAGAGCGTGAGCTTGCGGTCCTCATCCTCCAGGGTTCGTCCGGCCAAGGCCGATATCAACTCGTACTGGTCCGCGTCGACGTCCTGATACTCGTCCACCAGGATCCAGCGAAAGCCCGCGAGGAGCCGCTCGCGTTGCTCGTCGGCTTCTTCCGGTGGCAGGCCTTCTCCGCGAAGCAGGGCCACCGCCTGCAGCATCACCTCCTGAAAGCCCTCGTTGTCCGGACGTTCCGCTCTTCCGCTGAAGCTGGCGCCGGCCAGCCGCATGGCGAGACCGTGGCAGGTGAGAACGGTCACCCCTCGGGCGTCGTCGCCGATCAAATCCCCGAGGCGACGCCGGATCTCGACCGCCGAATGCCGGTTGTAGGCCAAGGCCAGGATGCCGCGGGGATTTTCACGTCTTGCACGCACCAGATAGGCGATGCGATGCACCAGCACGTTCGTCTGCTCCCGATCATCCGCGACGATACGCTGCTGGGAGGGATTCTTCAGACTCTCGACGATGGCCCGCCACGAGTCGGGTGTGGTCTCCCGCGCGATCTCCTTGTCCCGATCCGGCAGCCAGCGGCGAAGGAAATTTTCCTCCCTCAGGCTGAAATAGTCCATGGCCAGACGCAGGGCGTCGGTCATGGCGTCGAGGCCTCGCCGCGCGAATTCCACCATCACGTGGATCTGCCGCACCTGTCCCTGGTAGTGGAGCTTGAGCGGCTCGAAGTCAACGGCGGCGAAACCGCGTCCTGGCGTCTCCTGCACGAGACGGATGGTCATGGCCGGGCGGAATACGGCCAGCCCCTTGTGGAGGCGAATGACCTCCTGATCGTGCAGCCACAGGAGGGCGTGGTTCACCAGTTTCTCCGGATTCTGGACGCTGCTCCTCAGAATGATGTCGGACGTGAGCGCGTCCAAGAGCTTGCCCAGGGTGGTCTCGGCCAGCAGATCCGTGCCCCGTGTCTTGGGCGGCAGGCAAGCGAGCCAGTGATCCAGGAGGAGCTTCGCCCCATCACGTCGGCGGGACGCGAGTTCCTCCAACGCTGACCATTCGCGCCGTAGCGTCACCCGCACCGTTTCCGCATCCCGTTGTCGCACCTCAAGGCTACCGGTGCCGCCCCCCTCGCCGCGACCGTCGCGGGTGATGCTGCGGAGAATGCGCCAGAGCTTTTCCGGCAGCGGATCGGGCACCCCCGCATCTCGCAGGGTTTGCGCGGCGACCCGCAAATGGAGGGTGGACGTTTCTCCCCTGTTCATGTCAGTCGCCGCTTGGCGAAGGTGTTCGATCAGGGCGATCTCCAACTCCACTGCCTCATTAAAGCGTTTCTGCGAATTGCGCTCTACTCCCTCATGGACAAAGGCGGTCAGCGCCGTATCGTTGCTGGCGATGCCCAGTTGCTCCAGATCATGGAGGGCGCCGCGTACTTCTTCAGGGCTCAGGCCTGAGACGCCCATCAACTCGTCGGTGGAGATGCCTTCGTCCGGGTCCGCGTCGAGCAGGGTCTCGGCGATGGTCAGCAACTTGCGGCGATAGACGTCCGCCATGTCTTTTCTATCCAGCCTGGCGCGCGCCTCCTCTACCGAGTTCACCTTCAAGGACGAAGGAAACACCTGCACCTGGTTTTCATGCCGGTTCAGTAGCCCCGCCGCCTCCAGCCAAGCGATCGCAGTTCGCACGCGAGTATCGTCGGTGGCCGAGTCCCGCTCGAATACCTTCTCGTCGTCCTCTACGAGGATCTCGCCCGGAGTGGCCACGACCTCACCGTCCAGACGCCTCTTCCGGTCCAGGTTGCGCAGTGCTTTCAGCACGCCTTGGATCTCCCGCCGGGTAAGACGCGAGCGGGCCGCCGTGCCGAACTGTCTTTCTACGTCGTCCGGCTCGTAGAGCAGCACACAACGCGCCGTCTGTCGGTCCCGCCCGGCGCGGCCTGCCTCCTGCAGGTAGTTCTCCAACGATCCCGGGATGTCGGCGTGGATCACAAGCCGCACATCCGGCTTGTCGATGCCCATGCCGAAGGCATTAGTGGCGGCGATCACCCGAAGCTCGCCATTGATAAAGCGCTGCTGGACGCTCTTCTTGGTCTCCGGCGGCAGCCCGGCGTGGAAGTAGTCCGCCGTGTCCTCTTTCATCTGCAGGAACTCCGCCACCTCTTCGGTCCGCCGCCGGCTCGCGCAGTAGACGATGGCTCCTCCTGGCGTGTCCGGCGGCAAGTCCTCCATCAGGATCTGGTGGATGTGCGGAAACTTCTCGCCGCCGGTGGTCGGCACCACCACGAACTCGATGTTCGTGCGTTGGGCCCCGCCGTCGAAAACCTTCAGTTCGATACCGAGTTCATCCCGGAAGTGCCGCTTGATATCCTCCTTGACATCGGGCTTGGCAGTCGCGGTCAGGCACAGGACCGGCTGGATCGGATCGGGCTCCGCCTTTTTGCGAATGAAGCGTCCCACGTAGCGATAGTCGGGCCGAAAGTCGTGTCCCCATTTCGAGAGGCAGTGGGCCTCGTCCATCACCCAGGCGCCGATCTCGCGCTGATTCAGCACCCGGCACAGGGACCGGCTGCGGAGTTGCTCCGGCGATACGATGAGGATGCCCGCGTCCCCGAGCCTGACCCGGTCCAGTGCATCGGCTCGCTCGGGCATGGACAATAGCCCGTTGATGGCTACACACGACCAGATACCGTGCGCTTCCAGACCCACTATTTGATCTGCCATGAGTGCGACCAGGGGGGAGATCACCACCGTCAGCGCGCCGGTCTTGTCGTAGCGGGACAAGGCCGGGATCTGGTAGCAGAGCGACTTGCCGGTGCCGGTGGGCAGAATCCCCAATACGTGTTCCCCGGCCATTGCCGCCTCGACAATGGCCTGCTGCATGGGACGGCCGTCCTCGTCCGCCGGTTCCAGGCGGAAGTCGGCAAAACCAAACCAACGCTTAAGCTCCTTGCGAGCATTATGTCTCTCTTGGCACCAATCACATGAAGGATCTCCGCAGGCGGTGTCCCGTAGCCGGCGAACCAGTTGTCCCGCCTCCGGGAATTGGTGGCGTACCCAAGGTGGCATGACCGAGTTGCCCCCGGATACCGATAGCCATGCCAGCGCATAGGCCAGCGCCCAACCGTGGCGGGCCGTGTCTGCCAAGATTTCGCGGCCGCGTGTCAGACAGGCGTTGCCCGCAAGCTGGCTCCGTATCGTCGTGCGCGCCTCGGCGTCCGACGGCCGTTGTGACTGCCGCAGGGTAGAGAAAAAGGTGTTGAAGCCAGCCCTTTCATTCTCTGAGAAGGCGTTGACGTTACTCTCTGCCGTGGTGAGCCAGTGCCAGGCCAGCAAAAGCTCCGGTGCGTCCCGCGTAACGCCTTGCAAGGCGCGCCATTGGTCATGGAAGAGGCCCAGCGCAAGCCGGGCATCGAGCTCCGGGTCGTTCAATCGCCCTCGCTTGAGTTGTCCGTCCTGGTAGTGTTTGACGAGGTGGTGATAAGGATTGCGAGGAAAGGCGAGGGGGTTCAGTTGCAACGTATCCACCGCCGGCAGCTTCAACAGCCGGAGGTCCGATTTCGCTGCAGTCAGATGGGGCAGATCAAAGGCGATCAGGTTATGGCCGAGCAGGAAGTCCGCGTCAGCAGCGAAGTCGTCTAGTATCGCTAATGCTGCCGTCAGGCCATCGCGGTGAAAATCCTCGCCGGGAAAGACCATGGTTCGCCCGCTATCCGGGCGCACAGCGGCGAAGGCATGGATACGGCGATTATGTTTGCCGACTTCAAGGTCCAGCGAGAGGCAGCGGGGAGAAAAACTTTCAATTGGCGTCAGGGTCACGCTGCCCTCTTGTATCAGACGGACATCATTTGCTGCGCAAGTACAAGTATTCTTGATAAAATAGGCAAAAGGTAACTGGCTGAAAAGGCTGTCATCTTGTGAGTGTCATTGTCAAAGAAGTGTACGATGCCTTCAGAGAAGCTGGCGTGAGTGAGGAAAAATCCACCGAGGCTGCCAAAGCTATTGCTGATTTTGATACACGCTTCGCTAAACTCGAGGCTGATCTCCTGGTTTTAAAATGGATGGTTGGACTGGTTATCGCCGCCGAGGTATTGCCCCTTCTGAAAACGCTTTTCACGTAGTCGCCGGAACCATTCACCCAGGCGGGTAGGTCGGGTTAGCCTCCGGCGTAACCCGACAGCCTTGCTGCCCGGCTCCATCCCTGCCCAAGCACCGTCTGGTGCCGGAAGCCCTGTTGCAAAAAGTGCTATCCTTGCAAGAATAACAACTTGTTGTTATTCTTGTCCGCATGGAACTAACTCCGCATTATCACAGGGAAATTGAGGTTCCTCAAAAGGGCACGATCCTTCTCTTGGGTCCTCGGATGGTGGGCAAGACCACCCTTCTCGCGGGGTTGCCCCACTCCCTGCGCTACAACCTGCTGGAGCCCCAACCGAGCTGGGAGTGGCTCCGCCGCCTCTAATCCGTCTTCAGGCAGGTACAAACCGGACACTCGGTTGACACCCTGATTTTCCACGTGATAGCGTGACTCGTTTTTTGCGCAAGCAGCGCAAACACCGGAATTTTGTCTTTTTCTTCACAACTGATTCATCATGAAAAATGCCATAGCACGGCGGTATGCCCAGGCGTTTTTTCGCTTGGTACGCCAAGAAGACCAGACGGCTGCTCAAGACGGGCTGCAGGCCCTGTCTCAGGCGCTGAAGGACTCTTCGGCGTTCAAGCACGTGCTGGCCTCGCCGGTGTTTACCCTGGACGAAAAGCTCCAGGTTCTCACCACGTTGTGTGAAAGGACGGGCTGCCCGCCGATCATGGGACGATTCTGCGAACAGTTGTTGAAAAAAAACCGGATCGGGTTCCTGCCGGAAATCACCGAGGCCTTCAAGGCGTTGATGATCCGGCAAAGCGGGAAGCAACAGATCGTCGTCGTCTCGGCGCAACCGGTTGACGACGCCATGAAGCAGGACATTCTTGCAGAGTTGAGCGCCACAGCGAAGAGAGAGGTGGAGATCGACTTTCAATCCGACCCTTCCCTGCTGTCAGGCGTCCAAATAAAAATCGGGAGTAAAGTCTATGACAGCACGGTCAAGGGCAGGCTCCACAAGATGCGGGCTCAATTGGTAAAGGGGTAAGGCATGCAGATCAAGGCGGAAGAAATCAGTTCAATTATTCAGGATAAAATCAAGGGCTTCGATCAGCGTGTCGATGTGACGGAGACCGGCTACGTCATTCAGGTCGGAGACGGCATTGCCAAAGTCTATGGCCTCGAAGGCGCCATGGCCGGGGAATTGCTGGAGTTTCCCGGTGACGTGTTCGGGGTGGCGCTGAATCTTGAAGAAGACAGCGTCGGGGCGGTGCTGATGGGATCGGACACCGGTATTAAGGAAGGCGACTCGGTCAAACGGACGGGCCGGATTGCCGAAGTACCCGTGGGCGAGGCGCTCGTCGGACGGGTGGTCGATGCGATGGGGCAACCCATCGACGGAAAAGGCCCGATTGAAACGACTGAGACCCGGTTGATTGAAGTCCGTGCCCCCGGCGTGGTGGAACGTCAATCCGTCAACGAGCCGTTGCAGACCGGGTTGAAAGCGATCGACGCCATGATTCCCATTGGCCGCGGGCAACGGGAGTTGATCATCGGCGATCGACAAACCGGCAAGACGGCGATTGCCGTGGATACCATCATCAACCAAAAGGGACTCGACGTCTTTTGCATCTACGTCGCGATCGGCCAGAAGCGGTCAACGGTGGCCCGTGTCGTGAAGACGCTGGAGGACCATGGCGCCATGGATTTCACCACCGTGGTGTCGGCCACGGCCAGTGACGCGGCGCCGCTCCAGTTCTTTGCGCCCTACGCCGGGGTGTCGATGGGTGAATATTTCCGTGACAACGGGAAACATGCCCTCATTATCTATGACGATCTGTCCAAACACGCCGTGGCCTATCGACAATTGTCCCTGTTGCTCCGCCGGCCGCCGGGTCGCGAGGCGTTTCCGGGTGACGTGTTCTTCCTGCACTCCCGGTTGTTGGAGCGTGCCGCCAAATTGAGTGACGAGAAAGGCGGAGGAAGTCTGACCGCGCTGCCCATCATCGAAACACAGGCGGGTGACGTGTCGGCCTATATTCCCACCAACGTGATTTCGATTACCGACGGGCAGATTTATTTGGCCGGTGACTTGTTTTATTCGGGCATTCGTCCGGCCATCAACGTGGGGTTGTCGGTGTCCCGCGTGGGTGGAGCGGCCCAAATCAAAACCATGAAACAGGTGGCCGGCACCCTTCGGCTCGATTTGGCCCAATATCGGGAAATGGCCGCGTTCGCGCAATTCGGCAGTGAATTGGATAAAGCCACGCAGGCCCAGTTGGCTCGAGGCGCGCGCATGGTCGAAATGCTCAAGCAGGAACAGTACAAACCCATGCCGGTCGCGGATCAGGTGTTGTCGATTTTTGCCGGGGTCAACGGGTTTGTCGATGACGTGCCCGTGAACAAGGTGCGTGAATTTGAAGAAGGCCTGCTGGCATATATCAAGGACCGGCATCCGCAACTGCGGGAAGACGTCGTCGCCAAAAAGAAGATCGACGACGAATTCGGCGGGCAACTCAAACAGGTCATTTCCGACTATAAACAGACGAAACAATTCTGATCCATTCGCCGCGATAACGCCCCATGCCGAGTTTACAAAGCCTGAGACGGAAGATCGCTTCCGTAAAAAATACCCAGAAGATCACCAAAGCGATGAAAATGGTCGCAGCGGCCAAGCTCAAGCGGGCCCAGGACCGCATTCTCTCGTCCCGGCCGTACGCGCATCAGCTTCGGGACGTGGTGCGGCATCTTGCGGAACGGGCGAGCCGGCTCTCACATCCCCTGTTGCACAAACGCGAGGGACACAAAACCGAATTGCTCGTGATCACGAGTGACCGGGGACTGTGCGGGGCGTTTAACGCCAATATTCTCCGGCAGGCCGCGGAGTTTCTGAAGGAGCACGCGGAGCAGGGCCAGGAGGTGAGCGTGTCCGTAGCCGGGAGAAAAGGCTGTGATTTTTTCCGGAGGCGCACGTGGACGATCCGGCAGGAATGGCCGGGCATCTTCGATCGCTTGAGTTTCGAACATGCCTTGGACATGGGGCAGGATATCATTCAACACTACAACGACGGCACGTTCGATCAACTGTACGTGGTCTACAACGAATTCAAATCCGTGATGCAACAACGCGTGGTGGTAGAAAAACTGTTGCCGATCGAATCCCTGGATGAAGAAGCCGGCCAAGAGCCGGCCAAGGCCGTGGGCGCCTATTTATTCGAGCCGGACGAGCACGAGTTGCTCCAAACCCTGCTCCCGAAACATTTTCAGGTCCAGGCGTTTCGCGTGTTGTTGGAATCGGCCGCTGCCGAACAGGCCGCGCGGATGACCGCGATGGATGGGGCGACCCGGAACGCGGGCGAACTGATTCAGAAAGTCACGTTGTTTTACAATAAAACCCGGCAGGCCGCGATTACGAAAGAATTGATGGACATCGTCGGCGGAGCCGAGGCGTTGAAATAGACGGCGTCAGTCAGGAAGGGAGTCATCAGGTGAGCACGGAAACAGGAAGAGTCATTCAGGTCATCGGACCCGTGGTGGACGTGGAGTTTCCCCCCGGTCATCTGCCCAATATTTATAACGCGCTCAAGATTACGCGCGACGGCGAGGGCGGTGGCGCGGAATTGACCATGGAGGTCGCCCAGCATTTGGGCGAAAACCGGGTGCGTGCCGTGGCAATGTCCTCCACGGACGGATTGGTGCGCGGCCTGGAAGTCCGGGATACGGGTGGTCCCATCTCGGTACCCGTGGGCCGTGAGACGCTGGGTCGGGTGGTGAACGTCCTGGGCGATCCGGTCGATGGGTTCGGTCCGGTTTCCGCCAAGAAAACGTATTCCATTCACCGGTCGGCTCCACCCCTCGAAGAGCAGGAAACCAAGACAGAAGTGCTGGAAACCGGCATTAAGGTCGTTGACCTGTTGGAGCCGTATGCCAAGGGCGGAAAGGTGGGCCTGTTCGGCGGCGCCGGCGTAGGCAAGACCGTGATTATCATGGAGCTGATCAACAACATCGCCTTGCATCACGGGGGCTTTTCCGTGTTTGCGGGCGTCGGTGAGCGGACGCGTGAGGGAAATGACCTGTGGCATGAAATGCAGGATTCCAAAGTCATCGATCCCAACGACTACACCAAGTCGAAAGCGGCGTTGGTGTATGGACAAATGAACGAACCGCCGGGCGCACGTCTCCGGGTCGGGCTCACCGGGTTGACCATTGCCGAATATTTTCGTGATGAAGAAAACCAGGACGTGCTCCTGTTTATCGACAACATTTTCCGGTTCACGCAAGCCGGCTCTGAAGTGTCGGCCCTCTTGGGTCGCATGCCTTCGGCCGTAGGGTATCAGCCGACCCTTGGGACGGAGATGGGGGTGCTGCAAGAACGGATTACGTCCACGAAGAAAGGGTCGATCACCTCGGTGCAGGCGATTTACGTGCCGGCCGACGATCTCACGGACCCTGCGCCTGCCACGACGTTCGCCCACCTGGATGCCACGACCGTGTTGTCCAGGCAATTGGCGGAGCTGGGCATTTACCCGGCGGTGGACCCGCTCGATTCCACGTCGAGAATTCTGGATCCGCACATCCTTGGGGAAGAGCACTACAACGTCGTGCAGCAAGTCCAAGGAACCTTACAGCGGTATAAGGATTTGCAGGACATCATTGCCATCCTGGGTATGGACGAGTTGTCCGAAGAAGACAAACAGACCGTCACACGCGCGCGGAAGCTGCAACGTTTCCTTTCCCAGCCGTTCCACGTGGCCGAAGCCTTCACGGGCACGCCGGGGAAATACGTGAAACTCAAGGACACCGTCCGCAGCTTCAAGGAAATCGTCGACGGCAAGCATGATGATTTGCCGGAGCAGGCGTTCTACATGGTCGGGGCGATTGAAGAAGCCATCGAGAAGGCGGAGAAACTGGGATACAAACGATAATGGCGGATACAGGCAACACCGTTCCTACGGGGAAACTCCTGTTGGAAGTGGTGACTCCGGACAAGCTCCTGGTGAGTGAGTACGTGGACCAGATCTCCGCGCCCGGAACCGACGGCGACTTCGGCGTGTTGCCGGGCCATTGTCATTTTCTGACGACGCTTCGGATCGGCGAACTGCACTACAGGATCGGCGAAGCGGAGCATTACATGTCGGTGTTGTGGGGATTCGCCGACGTGACGCCACAAAAAGTCACGGTCCTGGCGGAGATCTCCGAGAAAGCCGAAGATATCGACGTTGACCGGGCCCACGAGGCCGTGGCCCGGGCCGAAGAACGGCTTGAGCGCGGCGGGCTGCCGTCGGAAGTCGAAGAGGCCAGGGTGAGTTTGGAAAAAGCGCGCCTTCGACAAAAAGTGGCCGAGCGGCTCAAGAAACAAGGACACGCGTAACCCAACCTTCCCGTATGCGTCCATGCCGTATGTCGAAACGCGGACGGAGATTGTCGTTTCACCGGGAGAAAGCCCCAAACGCCTGGACCACTTTCTGGCCAACCGCGACCCGGATTTCTCCCGAACGATCCTCCAGCGATTGATCCTCGACGGCCACATTACCGTCGACGGGCAGGCCACCAAGCCCAGTCACAAGATCAAACCCGGCGACGTCATCGTGCTCAGGGTCCCCAGGGCCGAGCCGTTGGCCATCGCGCCCGAACCCATTCCTCTTGAAATTCTCTATGAAGATGACGCACTGTTGGTATTAAATAAACAAGCCGGTTTGGTGGTCCATCCGGCCCCCGGCAATTGGTCGGGCACCCTGGTCAATGCCCTGTTGCATCATTTCAAGACCGGGACGGGGTCGTTCTCCAGTATTGGCGGAAAGGAACGGCCGGGGATGGTGCACCGGTTGGACAAGAACACCACGGGCGTCATGGTCGTGGCCAAACAGGATCAGGCCCATGCGGCCTTGGTCAACCAGTTCAAGCGGCATACCATTGACCGGGTCTATGAAGCGTTGATCTGGGGGGTTCCGAAAAAGGCCCAAGGGATCATTGAGGTCGCCATCGGGCGGGATACCAAGGACCGGAAAAAATTTTCCGCGCGCACGGCCCGCCCCAAGGCGTCGGCCACGAAATACCGGGTGACAGAACGGTTTGCAAAACTGGCAGCCCATGTTGAGCTCTTTCCCCAAACCGGCCGGACCCATCAACTGCGCGTACATTTATCCACGATCGGGTGTCCGATCCTGGGAGATCCGACGTATGGGGGCAAGAAAGTGGGCGCGGTCTGCGATGTCGTCATCCCGCGCGTCATGCTTCACGCGAAGGTGCTCGGCTTCGTCCACCCGGTCTCGCAACAGGCCATGAACTTTATCGCGCCCATGCCGGCTGATATGGCAGAGGTGGTGCACCACTTGCGAGGGCGGAGCGCGCGCGGCACTGCCGACGTGGAAGAAGGACGAGAGCGATGACCGAGAAAAAAGAAATGGACACGGCGCAAGTGCTTGATGCCCTCGGAGAACTCATCGCGGCATTGGCCGCGTTGGCCGTGAAAGTGCCGGCCAAGTCGTTCATGGCGATTCCCGGCGGGATTCGCCCCACCGAAGAAGCCATCGACAACTATGAAACGGTCGTCTACCGGTTTCGGGATCAAGCGGGACCGACGTATCGGGTCCTCTACCGCTTCTTCGTGGATTCGCTCGAGGCCTTTGAAGCCGGCCGGATCTTCGATGCCGTGCCGCCGCTGCTCCAGGGGATCGAGCGGTTGGTGGATCTGCACAAAGAAGAAAAGGTCAGTTTCAATTCCGCCGAACAGGGCCGCATTCGCGAATTTCAGCAACGCCTGGAAAACATTCTCCCGGAAGCCAGCAAGCCGGAAGTGGACCTTCCCACACCGGAGACCTACTGACCTGCTCCACGAATTCTTGCATTCCCCTTCTGTCATCCTCGACATTTTTAATCGAGGATCCAGTGTCTTTCTCTTCCTTCTCTTTTGTAACCGGAGTAGGTCGGGTTAGCCCTTCGACTACGCTCAGGACAGGCGTAGCGTAACCCGACAGTCTAACTACAAACCTGCAAGAGGGCTTCCCGTGACGGCGCAAACCAATATGAACTCGTGACCGGTTTCGAATAGCGGATAAGCTGGTCGGACACCCCGTCTTCCGAAGCGCCGAACATACGCTCCAGCAGGACCTGAAACCGGTAAAGCTCACACGCAAAGGCGAGGAAATACAAGCCATGCTCTCTGACCGTTCCGTAGGGCGCACTCCGTCGGAGAATCTTGAAGGCCTTTCCGTTCTCTTTGTAATCGGTCCGGCTCACGTGTGAAGTCGGTGGCATGGCCTCGCCTTCGAGTTCGATGCTGTCCGGCTTGGTCCGGCCCACGACCTGTTCCTGTTCGGATTGGGAAAGGGTATTGAAGGCGGGGAGGTCATGCACCCACTGCTGGGACAACACAAAACTGCCTCCCGCGCCCGTCTGCCCTTCAGGGATCAGCGCCGCATCCAGAGCCTTCTCTTCTTTGGGGTTCGCGGTTCCGTCAATGAACCCGATGAGGTCCCGGGAATCCAGGTATTGAAACCCGGCCAGGTCCAGCTTGAGCACTCCCACGGTTTGCATGAACGAATGGATGGCCAGCACGACCTGCATATTCACGTCACGGCGATGGCTCTGGATCCAAAAGAGGAGATCCCGTTGCGTCGAAGGAACGGAATAACCATCGACTCCAGAAAGAGATGAAGAGTCTCGCAGGCCCTCAGGGCGCCATGCGGGGTTCAACCGGTCCCACGCGTCCTTGCCGAAGGCGATGACTGTCTCAGATGGTTCCCCTCCTTTGACAGCCAAGGCCGACCGGACAGCCCTTCGGATGTCTGGGGTCGCGGCATCAGGCTGGAGTTGGTATTCCAGATAATAAAACTGCGTGTTGCCTTCGGAAAAAATCCCTGCCTGTGGTAACGACGACATGTTCGATTCCTTCCTCTCTTTGATCATCAATAATTCATTTTATCAGTTTTATTCTGTATGCGTCGTCCGCGGCGTCCCGGGTTGACAGACCACTGGAAATAGGTGAAAAAGAAGGCCGGACGCGCCCGTAGCTCAATGGATAGAGCATCAGACTTCGGATCTGAGGGTTGGGGGTTCGACTCCCTCCGGGCGCGCCATCCAATTTGATAATCGGGTCAAGATCGAGTGCAGGCGTCGGGCCCTGAGGAACCGTCTCCTACAGGTAAACTCCTGCCCTTTGATCTGGGCAATCGAGAATCGGCATATAAATTCACTCGATACTCATTGAAGAGGCAGCAAAGTATCTGGTAAATTCTCCAATAAGTGTAAGTAATACCTTCCAACCTTAAAGCCCTATATGGCATCACAGCCAAAAGTCCCTTCCTATTCTCGCCCCCCAGTTCGAGAAGCCATCATTGATATTCAAATAGATGCGCTTCCTGAAGAGGTCCTTCCCAAACTGAAAGAATGCGGCACTGAGTTCGAATCTCTCTACCCTAAGACAGAAACTCAGTATCTAGGTATGATCTCTATGAAGTTTTCCGATGCTGACATGACATCGGAACAAAACAAACAAATCCGTGGCTATATCTTCAAGTCCTCAGATGAAAACAGATGGGTTCAATTGAGACGCGATGGTTTTACGTTCAATCTCCTAAAGCAAGACCCTATGGCAGAATGGCCTGGTTGGCAAGTTCTACGGGAGGAAGCTGAAAGGGTATGGGACAAATACGTCAGGGCAACGGGTACGGTGGAAATCAAACGCCTTGCAGTTCGTTACATCAATCAGCTTGTCATTCCTGAAGGTGAAATAGAACTCCCTGATTATTTTACTGAACCACCGAGAATTCCAGACGGGCTTCCCCAACGTCTAAATCATTATTTTAGTCGTATAGAGGTCAATAATCCTGACCCGAACGCCCTTGTTATTATTACCCAAGCCCCGGCACCTAATCGATACCAAAGTCAACCAACTTTCACCCTTGATATCGACGTCATAAGAGAACGACGTATGCCACTAGACAGTTTTGATTTATGGCGTACCCTTGATCGCTTCCGTGGGTTAAAGAATACTGTCTTTGAGGCAAGTTTACATCCAAAAGCCAAAACACTTTTTGGACCGGAGGGAAACGTTTAATGAGTTTTTCAACGCTGTTAGAAATAAAACCCGCTTCCAACACCTTAGAAAAAGGCGTCGGTGAGGATTCAAGGCAGTTGAGGAAAACAGAGGAAGAAGTGTTTCATCATGCCACTCAACCGATCACATCAGGTGGTTGGAAACGTCTACTCGCGGACGAAGTCTTTGAAATTTATAGCGAATGTTCAGAGTCTGGTTGGGATGGGTATGATGCTTCGCCACTTTCCGAAGATTCTGTTTTACACGCGAGGAGCTTTATCGACCTGATTCCGGTCTGGATACCACGACCCGATCTTACCCCCTCTCCGGATGGGTGGCTCTCTTTTGAATGGCGGTTGTTCCCGAATAGAATTCTTTCGGTTACTCCGGAAAACGGAGTCGTGATTTATGCGGCAGTGCTGGGTCCCCAAAACCTGCATTATGGGAGGATCTCTTTGGAAGAATATCGAGAAAGACTACCACCTCAAATAGCTGAATTGTTGTCTGAGTATTTTTGAAATGAAAGAGCTTTCTACTGCTGAGGTCAGTCCCGAGGAACGCATTACCCGATATATCCTCAATAGAAGGCACATCAAGCCTGAAAAGGGAGAAATAAAAGTTGATGCCTTTCTGCCAACTAACCCTAAACCGGAACTACCGGAACGGCAAACTTCCGTGTACCGTACTATAAATTGTGAAGAAACTGAGATCTGGGCAATCGGTGCCCAACATGTCGAAAATCCTGAGAAAAAACGTCTTGTCCTTGCAAGAGGTGATCTCTTGGCACAAACGATATCCAGCCAGGATTTGCGTATAGTTCCACATCCTTTTCCTCACCCGTATCACGCCAATATTGTCAATTGGCCAAATGAAGAGAGTCCTGAACATCGAAAAGCGAAAGCCTTATTGTTAGCGCAAGCAGCGATACTTATTGTTAGGCCTTCGACATGAAGTCACTCACTTTGTTGATCATTGCCAACTAATTCATTTTCATATCCTAAAGCCATGCATCAAGGAGACAAATGTCTTAGGGTTGCGGGAAGGCGGGTGTGCCATGTGTGTGATAGCGAAATGAAGACCCTAGTCGCTCATAGAGGAAGATGACATGAGTGACCTGCTGATCTGGCTGCCGGTCGTGCTGTCGGGTTTGGTCATTGTTCTGCTGGGCGTCGTCGCCCTTAGAATATCAACCCTGCGCACGGAGGTGGGAAAAATCATACGTGAAGAATTCCGGGCTGACAGAGAAGAGGCAAAGCAAAGTGCCCGCAGTCTTCGCGAAGAAGTAACCGCCGCGCAGAAAAACGCAAATGACACCCTCATGAAGGTCATTGGCGAGATGAACACGTCGCAAAAGGACAGCCTTGCCGCGATCGAGCGAAGGCTCATGGGGCTCAGCGAGACGAACGAAACAAGACTCGGAGGACTTCGTGACACGCTGGACTCGAAAATGAAAGCGCTGCAGGACAGTAATGACAGAAAACTCGACCAGATGCGGCAAACGGTGGATGAAAAATTGCAGAGCACGTTGGAGAAACGATTGGGTGAATCATTCAAGATCGTCAGCGAGCGATTGGAAGCGGTCCAACGCGGCCTCGGTGAAATGCAAAATCTTGCGACCGGCGTGGGCGACCTCAAGCGTGTCTTGACGAACGTCAAGGCGCGAGGGACCTGGGGGGAAGTCCAACTCGGAGCCATTTTGGAACAAATGCTGACCCCCGACCAATATGAGAAGAACGTCAAGGTCCGTCCCTCGTCCGCTGAAGTCGTCGAGTTTGCCATCCGTCTTCCCGGGACCGGCAATGAGGCAAACACGAACGTCTGGTTGCCCATTGATGCGAAATTTCCGCAGGAAAACTATCAACGCCTCATCGAGGCGACTGAAAGAGTCGATACGGAGACCGTTGAACAATCGCTGAAAGCCTTGACCCGTGATATCGAAAATTCAGCCAAGGACATATCGAAAAAATACATCGAGCCACCGGCAACGACTGACTTTGCCATCCTGTTTTTACCCACTGAAGGTCTGTATGCGGAAGTGCTCAGGCAACCGGGTTTGCTTGAAAAGCTGCAACACGCCCATCGGGTCGTCGTCGCCGGCCCGACGACCTTATCCGCTATCCTGAACAGTTTGCGCATGGGCTTCCGGACATTGGCCATCGAAAAAAGATCCAGCGAAGCCTGGCAGGTCCTGGCCGCGGTCAAGACGGAATTCGGCAAATTCGGGGACGTCTTGGACAAGGTCAAGAGACAATTGGAAACGGCGTCCGGCACCATTGACGAAACCGGAGTCCGCACCAGAGCCATGGAAAGAAAACTTCGTGACGTCGAAGCCCTGCCCGAGGAAGAATCGAGCGAACTCCTGAAACTGGAGTGAAAACTTTGAGGGGTGGAGGTTCGACTCCCTCCGGGCGCGCCAGAGCATACTGGAGGATTAATCAACAGAAAGAGAACATCACATGATGGGCCATAATTACATTAAACCAGAGCGATTATCCATTGAGAACCACCCAAACCTGAACGAAAAATGGGTTCAAGATCTTATTGCAGATGATCCTTCCATCCTTGGCCTCGGAGATTTGGTGTTGAGGGATAAGGAAAGACCACAGCCACGAGCAGGCCGCCTCGATCTTCTTCTCCAGGATTCGGATTCGCAACGACGATATGAGGTGGAAATTCAGCTTGGCCCAACGGATGAATCGCACATTATCCGCACAATCGAGTATTGGGACATCGAGAAGAAGCGGTATCCGCAGTATGACCATTGTGCCGTCCTTGTGGCAGAAGACGTGACCAGTCGCTTCCTGAACGTTATTTCTCTCTTCAACGGCACCATGCCATTTATTGCCATTCAAATGCAGGCTCTTCAGGTTGGCGAAAACCTGACGTTGGTCTTTACAAAGGTCATGGACGAATTTTCGCGTGGTCCCGTTGACGAAGATGAAGAGGCTGAGGCCTTACCGACCGATCGAGTATACTGGGAACAACGTGCGACTAAGGAAACCGTGGCTCTGGCCGACGAACTCCTTGATTTGCTCCATAGAATCGATTCAGGTCTAACCCTGAAATACAACAAAGTCTATATCGGACTCGCAAAAGATGGCCAAGCATTCAACTTTGTATCTTTCAAGCCGAAGAAGAACCATATCATTTTTGAGCTTCGGCTTTCTCGAACCGATGAACTTGACAGCAAGATATATGAAGCTGGGTTTGATACTCTTGAATACGTCAAGAATTGGGGGCTCTATCGACTTCGCTTAAGAGAAGAGGACATCAAGTCAAAATCGGAGGTCCTTGAGGAGTTGTCAAAACTGGCTTATAAACGGAGAGTAAAGTCATAAGGCCATGATTTCATGAAAGCCGAATTGTAATCATTCCGAAATTTTCGTTTGCCCTTCCGCTCTATAAGTGACTCAACAGAATTTGCATCTCCAGCGCTCAATGATCCATAGACCTGCCTCAAGTTTCGTGGCTTTTGTCCACTATAAGAAGGGCCTCGTACTGGCTCGAAAGATTTTCCAGGGAACTCCACCAAGGAGGGGGTTCCGTTGGATGCGGAGGGCACCATTCCGTGTTGTCCCCTGTGTCTGAGGGATGAAATTTAGTGCGCACCAGTAGAGACCTCGGGTTGAAATCCACCCCTCTCAAATCCTGGCATAACGACCTGATTTCGTTAATCATGTCAACCAATTCTTCCGTGGGATCGCATTCACCAATGTAGAACTCTCCTTTGACGACTTTGGTAATAACGAAGGCGGCTATCGGATTTGGGGTTGCACACCCAATCCAGCGAACACTCGAAAAATGCTCGGCAAAATTTGCAACCAATTTCGTGCCGACCCCCTTCCGTCGATGTGGCGGCAAAACCGCTAACGAATCGATCCAACCAACAGAGCCACCTGAAGACGCAATCTCTGTCGCGAAAAGATAGCCAACGAAATGATCCGCTTCGTCTGAAGCAAGAAACAGACGATGGGCTAACGCTAACCGCTTTTTGGTTGTTTTCGGGCCGAGTCTGTAGGGCTGTTGGGTCTTGGGGTTTATGCCAAAGCTGTTGCTGAAAATTGAAGAAACAGCGTGTACTAAGGAAGCGGATTCAGAGGCAGTGGAACCGGAATGGCTTTGAAATTGATAAGCTTGGTTCATGCCTTTGTTTGAGGGGCTTCATTGGCATGCTCTACAGAATGTAATGACGTTGAAGGGTTGTCCGTCCTCTCAATGACGAGAAGGGCCTCATAGGCATTTGGTAAATGCTCAAGCTCACGCCACCAAAAAGGTGGATCAGAAGGCGTTCGGGGATTCCATTTCCGTTCGTCGGAGCGGGAAAGCGGGCTGAACCCGGTTTTTATTCGTAACGGTTTTTCCTGGATGGCACATCCGCGAAGGTCAAAACAGTGCTGTCGGATTTCGCGGAGCATGTGCAGCACCGCGGCCGGCGGATAGCAGTTTCCGATATACAGGGTTCCGGGTACGGTCCTGGTCACCACCAAAGCCGCAATAGGATTCGGGGTCGCGCATCCGATTTTTGATGATCCCTTGGTTGCGAGGCGAAACTTGTGTATCAAGGCAGTGGCAATGCCTTGTCTCCGGTAAAGTGGTAAGACCGCCATTGACTCGATCCAGGCGATTCTTCCGCCCATGGCATGGATCTCTTTACCAAATAGATACCCGATTCCCGATTGTTCATCACCGGCGATGAAGAGAAAATCCGTGGAGGCTAACCTTTCGGCGATGGACTTTGGGCCCAGACGATACGGTTTTCCGTCCGGTCTATGGCCAAAGCTCTCGTTAAAAATCTTGGAAACAAGCCCGGTTAGGACTTCATTTCTAGCAGCTTCCTGACCTGAAAACCTTGCAATCTTTTGAGAAATTGGCGGTGTCGGGCAATCGGATTCTCTTTCCCAAAGGGCTTGGGTTTGCCCATGTACTGAAGGAAGGGGAGACATGTTGTCTGTAGGCAATGACAGAAGACTGGTGTAAATTTAGGGAATTATATACTAGGGTTGATTGATAAGGGCAGGCCTACTCCTTACAGCCCTTTCCCTTCGGTCGGTATCGGAGTAGGGCTTGAGCCACTTGTCGTGGGGTGGCTCCCCGATAATCGGCTTTGAG
>MKWU01002206.1_pt1 | contig 30134 bp, 26 predicted proteins | sample 809101 | NCBI WGS metagenome assembly MKWU01 (sample SAMN05860141, study PRJNA318959) | sponge metagenome | host: Aplysina aerophoba | place: Slovenia: Piran, Adriatic Sea, Gulf of Piran | collected 2013-05-07
TAGCGGATCGGCGAGTTTGTCCGCGAGTTCGTGCGGAGTGAAGAACGCACCCAGACGGCGCCGTTCGTCTAGGGGGACAAGCCGACGGACCTCGGTGCTGGCCTGCCCGTTCAGAACACGTGAAAGAGTGCCTGCGCTGCCGAGACGGCCAGGGTTCGAGCCGCAGACATCGTCGAAGACCTGCACGAACTCTGCCAGAGCGGCGGTCAACACGTCTTCATCGCCTGTCATTGGGTAAGTGTACACCCCCCTACGACAGCGCTCTTCTCTCAAAGCACTTGATTGGCCGGCTTCGCAAAGGGCAGTCAGCAGTTCCGCTACGCCCAAGCTCGACAGCCGACGTACTCAACCCAAACACCCATAGAACTTGGGATCGCGTTATCGCGTCCCTCGCCCGAGCCCGCTCCGGACCTTGGGCCGCGGTTCAGTGAGCGTCTACCAGAATCTGTCGGTCACGAGAGTCTGTCTCGCAGCCGCGCTGGGCTCGGCTCAGGGGCCGAGCGCGGTGATCGGGACGGCCTGCACGCCGTCGGGGCGGCGGTAGGCGGCACCTTTGGGGGTGATCACCACCAGAGCGGCCAGGCTCGCCGCTCGTTGGGCGGTTGTCTTGCTCGTGAGGCGCAGCAGGGACGCCGCAGCACTGTTGACGGCTTGGGGGCCGGGATTGAGCTTGGCCTCAGCGGCGATCCATCGGCCGTCGAATCGCTCGACGATGGCATCGACCTCCAGACCCGTGTTGTCGCCCCTCCAACGCGTGATTGCGCGTTCTGAAGATCAACGATAGCGCGTTCTGAAGGTCAGTTATTGCGCGTTATGAAGATCATTCGTCACTTCGACCCAAGCGCCTTGCGCATCTCTGCGGCGAATTCGAGCGTCTTTGCGAGCGCGGTAATGCGGAGATCCGGATCGTTCAGCCGTTTGAGGACATCGGGGGTGCCAGCACCGGCGAGGCCGTTCGCGAGTTCGACTATCCGCTTCGGGTCGTCGATTCCCTCGTGGTCGACGCCGAGTGTCGCGAATGCTACGACCGCGAGCATCTCGCAGAGGTCGTTCGGCATCTGGACTTCACGTGTGTCGACGAACTTCCTACCTCCCCATTTCGACGGGGGACCATCAAGTGGCGGTAGGCCTTTGGCGGTGGCGGTGACGATGGCGAATGCCCAGAAGTCCAGTTTGCGTCGGAAGGGTGCCCGCTCCGGGGTCACCGATCCCCCCTGGTGCTGCCGCACGTAGCGCTCAATCTCGCCCGCAGACTCGCCGGGCAAGCAGAGGCTGTGCGCCGCAGAGGACAGGAGTGTTGCGAAGTAGTTCATCTGGTGCTCCCTGCTAGCCGCGCTTGTTCCATCCGGGTGAACCCGCCTGTCCGACGCGTTCACAAACCTTGCAGTACTGGCGAGGCCCGCACCCGCAGACGAGCGACACAGGCCGCTGTTCAGTCCAATGGACCACGTCGCCTCCGTGGCCAGCGTCAATAGCGTCCCACTGCCCAGTAAGCGTGTAGGTCGCACCGGCGTACTGCGCTACCGTCTCAACTTCTGACCGTGCCTCGAGGTCGGCACCGGTGAGCAACAGGATCGGTTGACTGGAATTCTGCGCGGTGGCCTTCAGGGTGTTCCTGCGAACCGCTCCCGACATGAAGTTCAGGAGTGAATCCGCGATCAGGGGCGCTTGCGTGCGTGACTCGATGCACAGCGCAAGGACGAAGGAGAGCGCCAATACCCGGCGGGACGCTCCGTTTATCTCGGTCGGCGGCATCGTTCGGCCACGTCGGTTGAACGCGTAGATCTCGTATTTCTCTTTGTCCTGGCCTGTGTGCCTCAACCCCACCTCGGCGATCATCTTGAGTGTCGCCTTGTTGCGCTGGAACTCCTCGAAATCATCGTCGGACACATTGGCGGCCATCTGCGAGAACAGTCGGTTCATGCGCTGCGACAGTTCGAGAACCTGCTCGTCCCGGATCGTTGCATAGGCATTCTTGAGAACCTTGAACACGAGTTCCGCCATTGTCTCCGCGGCCCTCTTGTCGGCCGCGGCCCGCTCATTTCGTTGGCGCGAATGTATCTGCTTTTGAAGCGAGTCGATCTTGCCGGGGAGTGGCTCGAGCGTGGCTTGGTGAGTCACGAGGTTCCGGTCGAGATTGAGTATCTGCTCTTCGAGAGCACCGATCTCGTCCCGGATGACTTGAATCTTCTCCTCATCTAACGATTCGAGTTTCAGGTCGATGCCACGCTTCTCCAGTTTGAGATCCGACAGTTCCTTTTCCACGTCCGCAAAGTCGCCCGCGTGCTGCGCGCATCGGTCGTCCCAACTCGTCGCCTCGGCGTGGGCCGCCAACGACTTCGCGGCATCGTGAAGGTTGCCGAGGTAGTCGGCCCGTTTCTCCTGCTCGGTGGACTCCTTGAGCAGTGCCTCCACACGCGCTCGGTGTGAGCCCTCCCCCGACAGAATCTGGCCGCACACACAGGTCCCGGACTCGAGCAGGTCGCGGACGTAGTTGAGGTGCTTCAATGGGATGTGGCCGCGCTCATAGAGCGGCTTCAGGACCGCGAACGCGGAGGTTATCTCGTCGCGGGCGAGAGCAGCCATCAGGTCGATGGACTCGATTTCGCCCGCGAGCACCGCCAGGGCGTTTTTTCGCTGGTTCAAGGCTCGCTCGGTTCGTCGACGGTTGTCGCGGAGCCGAGTACGCAGTTCCTCGGCGGCTCCGACACTCTTGAGTTCAGTCTCGAGGTCGTCCTTGCGTTTGCGCAGCCGGTCGTCCAGATCGTTCTTCTGTTCCTGCTGACCGGATATCTTCTCCGCGAGTTCCGCTTGTTCTTCCCTCAGTTGGTCGAGTTCAGCCTGGACTGCATTGAGGTCGGAGTCTCCAATGGCTCTCGTAGCCTGTTTCTCAAACTCGCGGGCCAACTTCTCAACACGCTTATACGCCTCCATGAACACGTCGATACCCAACAGGTTGTGCACAGCCGCAGTTGTCTTGTCGACCACTTCCTTGCGGCTCATCGCCTTGTTCTCGCTGCCGCCCACAAAGTCCGCCGCCTCATCGGCGTCCATCACGAAGAAGTCGCGAAGTCCCCAGGGAAGCAGTTCTTCGACCACCGCGTCCACGTTGGCGTCATGCGGTTCCCAAGCGCCGTCCCCCACTCTCACCATCAGGCGAGTCTGTTCGTTGATCCGCCGGAAGTCGGGCTCGTCTGACCGCGCAGCCGGCTTGCCTATAGTCGTGACCGACCGCATGAGCTGATAGGCGGTGGTGTCGTCGGTTCCCTGAGTCTCATGGCGCGTGGAACCGTCCGTCTCGAACTCGATCCTCACCTGGGTCCTGATGCCGCTGTCGTCAGGCTGCCAATGGGCCGGATGGAGAGAGAACCGCGACTGCTCGCCCGGCAGCCCCTGCTCGCCGTACATGCCCCAGCGGAGTGCACGAAGGAAGGTCGTCTTGCCCGAGCCGTTCTCCGCTCGCAGCACAGTGAGGGGAAGCTCGGGATCGGTGGAGGGCTCGATCACGATCTCGTCGAAGGAGGCGAAGTTCTCTATCTCGATGCGGCGCAGTCTCAGCATTGCTGCGCTCCCTCGGCCGTCAGTTGACTCCTCGAGATGGTGAGGATCTTCTCTTCGACTCGTTGCTTGATGTTGAGCGGGCGTATCCGGTGCTGGTCCTCGAGGTCGACCGTCTCCATAGCCAGCGTGACCAGCAATTCGGGATCGACGCCCTCTCCGGGTGCGAGCCGCCACGCCTCTTTGGTGATCTCTTCGAGAATGCGCTCGTAGTTGTTTACCATGGTCTGCCTTTCGGTGTTGCTGGAGAAATGAAGCTGTCGCCGGCGCGTTGAAGAACCGGCGGGGGCCCGCCGTCAGGCCAGAACGCGGCTCTGATCTGCGCCAGGTCAGAGAGCACGCCTGAATCGCCCGCAGAGTTGTCGGCGTGCGCCGCGAACGCGTAAGCCCGCTCGAGTTCCGTGCCGACTATTTTCTTCGTGTTGGCCGACTCGCCCGCACCCAGCGACTCGGCGGGCGGGACAGCAAGGAAGTCGTGGACGATCGCCCAGGGCTTGTCTGGGTGCCGGCGAAGCACCCGGCCCCGTCGTTGAATCCATTCCCGCTGAACAGTCGAGGAGGCGACGATGAAGGCTTCGCGGACGCTCGGAATGTCGACGCCCTCGTCGAGTACCTTCTTGGCCAACAGCACCTGGTATCCGCCATTCTCGAACGTCTCGAACGTCCGCGTGAGCAGGCTTCGGTTTGCCGTGGTCCGTTGGGTGACGGGCGCCCAGCGGACATCGAGTTCCGTGAGCATCTCGGCGATCGCGTCGAACTGTTCAGGGTTCTTCGCCGACGCGTAGATCAGGGTCTGTTCCAAGGAGCGGGTGCCGCGGCGCAAAAGGACCTCGCGAAGCAGCGTGAGCTTCGCATCGGCGGTCTCGATGATCCTGCGCCTCGCGATCAACAGGCTGGTCAAGGATTCGTCATCCTCATCGGCGCCCTGGCCGAGGGCTGCCCCGATCCTTTGGGTCAGCGCGTCGAAGGCATCGAGTTCGTCGCCGTCGAGCGTCGCCGCGTGAACGTAATAGTTGTACGGAACGAGGCAGAACCCGATGGCCCGATCAAGTCCGAACTCGTAAACGGGCGGCCCGAAGAACGAGAAGATCTGCTCGGTGCCGTCAGGGTCGTACTGCCGTTCCGGGGTTGCCGAGAGGGCCAACCGCCGTTCGAGGAAGTCGGGCTTGTTGGCCATGAAGCCCACGGCCCCGAGAGTGTGGGCCTCATCGCCGATGAGCAGAGTCGGCACCGCGTCCGCGCTCAAGGCGGTCTTGAGCGCAACGGTCGCTTGGAACGACGACGAAGCGAGGAGTCGGTTGGTGACGATCAGCACATGCGTTCCTCCGCCGCCGAGGGCACGAAAGAGGTTCGTCAGGGCGAGGTCAGCGTTCGATTCGAGACTCGGAGCAACAGGCGTGACCCCGAAACGCTTTACCTCGTCCCGCCATTGGACGATCAGCGGGATCGACGGTGCTGAGACGACGACCAGCAGGGGCCGGTCGCCCAGGCGGTCCTGCACACGGGCCGCGCAAATCAACGCGGTGAGCGTCTTGCCCGCGCCAGTGGCCATAGCAATCGTGCCTCGTTCAGGCTCCGGCCCGCGCTCCCATGCTGCCACGGCTTCGCCCTGGTGCGCGTAGCGTCCCTGCTCCCACTCGAGCCCGTCGGGGATAGACAGGCGAGGCGGAGAACTTTGGCGCTTCGTCTTGAACCGAGCCCTCAGCGCCGCCGAGGGATCTGTTGCCCAAGGAGGGTTCATGTCATTCGCAACTGCGTTTATGTAATCCGTGAGGCGCGGGGTGTCGCTGGGGGCAGTGCTGATTATGTCTTGTTCGAGTGCGTCTGGGAGTTCGACCACACACTCGATGCCCTGACTGCGGCCACAAGCCCAATCATCAAGAATCGTAACGCCCACCCTGGCGCGGGCCCGACTGGACTCGATCCAGGTGACATCGACGTCAAGATGTTCGACCCCACTGAACACTCCGCGAGCGGTCGCGTTGCCTGACCCGCGCGCCAGCACCTGGTTCATCCCATCGTCGAAGAGCCAGACCTTGGGATGGTAGTTGGAGTCGGCCCTGGGAACAGCGATTCGAAGCTGCAGCCGTCCGGTGGCGACCATCCAGGCCATACAGTCCAAGGCGTGTTCGCCGAGCGCGGACGCCTCGGCGCGGCCCTCCACGAATACGTCGGCGACTCGTTGGGCTGCCTCCTCGCCAGACATGGTGTACGCCCGTTCGAGCGCCGCTCGTTCCTTCGAGAAGAAGGTCGGCGCGACGGTGAACTCTATGGGGCCGACGTCGACGCGGTTGAGGTACTCCGCCAGGCCGGGGGCGAGGCGTTCGATCCACCCCGCCGAGAACCAGCCGAACGCACCCCGGACGGACCTGGCAGCCTTGAAGCCCGGGATCAGCACCCTGGGAGCGACCGGGTCGTCGGGCAGCCGGTACAGCCCGGGCCGGATCGTGGGTTCGTCGGCGAGCACGCTACAGCACCGCCCGTCGCTTCTTCATGCGCTTCAGGAGCGAATCGGCCGACGTCGGTCGGCGTGAGTCGGCTGAGCCGGTCTCGCCCCTTCGGCGGAACTCAACCACACCCGGCGCCTTTATCACCAGACTCACGCGGTCCCCGCCGCTCACGCCCAACCGCCGCAGGGGCCCTGAGAGGTAACCGAGGCTGGGTCCCGTGAGCGACGTGAGCCGCCAGTTCACCGACAGGTCGCGGCAGCCCGCCGGATGATCGACTCGGACTCGGACAGCGCTGTTGGGACTGCAGCCGAGCTCGCTGGCGAGTTCGGGCGGCAGTCCAGCCAGGCTGTGTCCGTCGAAGTAGCGGTCTTCAACGGCGAACGACCAGTAGGCGTTGCCGCCCGCGTCTCTGCCGTCGATGACATCGTCGAGACTGCGAAGAGTGACCGAGGACTCGTCAGCCAGACTGACGTATCCATCCCGCATCGCAAACTGGGGTGCGTCTGCATAGGCCCGGACACTCGCTTCACTCACACCGAAGAGCCGGGGCAGTTCTTCAACCAGTCGCTTGAGCGAGACCGCTCCTCCGTCTTCGTTGATTCGCTGGATGATCTCCCCGGAGATGCCGTCGTACTCGTCGTCTATCCACTCGGCGAGGCCCCAGCGGGTCTTGTCAGCGCGCGCCACCGAGGGGATCCCACTCAGCTGGCTGCTGACTCGACCCGGGTCAAGACCCAAGACGCTCGCGATCTCCTCCTTCGTGGCGACACGACCGATGTCGAGCAACGCCGCCTTCGTTCGTGCCTTGGCCGTGTCGCGCAGTGCCAACCGGTCGCCTGTCCTAGCGAAACCGCAACACTCGATCAGTCGGGGAAAGGAAGCCTCCCACTCAGCGCTCGGCAAATGCTCGCGCAGGGTCTCCTCGTCGATCAGCCCCACGTCGTCGGCGATCACACCCGCTCTGCCGCGAAGCCTTGCAACGAGTGCCACCGCAGTCGGGTCGAGGCAGATTCCGTCGATGCACCGGTAGTTCAATTCCGACTTGAGAATTCGTCGGGCCAGATCCAGCACCTCAGCGGTAGACGGTCCATCGTCGAGCAGATCGGCGACGACGCGCTCGAGTGCGACGCAGGAGACCACCGGACCGAGACGCTGCGCCGCGAAGACCGCCAAGACGCTGATCTCCGCTCCGATCGCGCGGTCGACTGACTCCCTGACGCGAATCTGGTTCCTCCTCATTGCCTCAGGCGTGAGACCGATCTTTCGTCCCAGCACGCTCAACGAAACAGGCTCGTCTGTGAACAGCCTCTCATCGAGGATCAGACGCTTCGCCGGGGGAACCGAGGCCAACATTTCCGCGAGGCGCTCGCACACGGTGTCGGCAACGCGGTGGTCCGCTTCGAGTTCTTCGATCTTGACGCAGTCGAGTGCGGGTGCAATTCCGAGCACCCGAGCCAGATGCCCGAGATCCGCCTGCAGCGCATCACCCACAGTGACGGCGCCGTGGAACTCGGCAGCACCTGAGAGAAGCCTCTTCAGCGGCTTCAGCAAAGCACCCAATGCAGTTTGCACCGTGCTTCTGTTTCGTGTGGCCCATTCCACGAACGAGAGCAGGTCGGTGAAGTCGCCCGATGGATCCGGCTGCCGATCCGACCCATCAGCGTCGGCGCTGACCGAACCGCCAGGAGTCTCCTCAAGACAGTCGCTTGCCAGAGGTTCGACGAGGCCGCTCATAGGGCGCACACGGTGCAGGGGTCGGTGTCGTCGTCATCGTCGAGGGCTTCGCTCAGAGACTCGATCAGGGGGACGTTGGAGCGGGTCGTGGCGGCGCGGGCCAGAGCTGCCTCGTGGCGTTCGAGGATCTCGTCGCGTCGGGAACGGAGCTGCAGCAGGGTCTCGCCGCCCGACCAGGTGTACTGGCGGCCGCGCATCGCCCGGTCGCCGAAGTCGGCATCGCCGTCTACCCCGGCGTCCTGCAGGACCTTCTGCTCGATGGCGACCGCCCGGTCGAAGAGCTCAGGGTGAATCTCAGCCAAGCCGATCCACTCCGCCTTGCGCTGGTAGAAACAGAAGTAGCAGCCTGACCGGGTGCGCCATTCGTAGTATTCGGGAAGGCCGATACCAGCATCGCCGAGGATTCGCATGACACCGTCGTGGTCCACGCCGGCATCGATGAATGGGAACCGGGTCTCGATATTGGGCTTGGTGGAGACGTATCCCTTGCGGTTCGACTCGTCGGCCCGGATCGCCACATACGAGATCGCCAAAGCGTCGCCGATCCACTCCTCAATCGGCTTGATCTTCATGTTCTTGGTACACCAGCGCATCTGCGGCGACGGAAGAGTCCCCCTGAACACCTCGAACCAGTGGTCGAAGCCGCGTGACGCGTTGAGACGGACAATGGGCTTGCCAAGTATCACCTCGAGACGGGTGAGGTATTCGTAGGTCTCGGGCAGTTCAGCGCCGGTGTCGCAGAAGAAGTATTCCATCTCCGGAACTTCGTTGCGCAGGTAGACAGCCAGGGCGCTGGAGTCCTTGCCTCCCGAGATGCCGCAGATGTGGCGGGTCGCATCAACCATGGACCAGCCGCTTCCCGTCAAGGTCGGCAAGTGTCCCCAGACCGCTGTCGACGCTGTGCCTAGCGGGGAGCAACCGTTCAGCGAGGAGCGCCAGCAGCGCGTAGTTTGCACGCTGCGGAGAGCCCGTGACATCGGCGAACTCACCGAGAACGCCCTCAAGAGTGCGCTCCAGATGCTGACGCTGACTGCGGTCCACGCTGACGAGGCGGACGTGCTCATTGCCGTCGGAGCGGGTGATCGTGACCGACAGCGCATCGAAGGGACCACCTCCTTCGGCTCGCTGATCCGTGTGGAGCGCAACCAGGCGCTGGAAAGACGCGACCTGTTCAGCGAGTGAGCGGAGGAACCGGTTCAGGTCGTCATCGTTCCATTCCGCCGGTGCCTTCTTGGCGATCACAGTGGCGACAGCGCTGATCCAGTCGAGGTCGTCATCGACACTGTCGTTGGCGAGGGTCAGCACGAAAGCTCGCACATCGCCGTCGAGGATCTCGTCTTCAAGGGCTGCTGCCTGGCCTGTCACCGCCAGACGGCTGCTCTGTGCATTCTCGGCGAGCAGACGTTGAAGGAGGTCGCCGAGAAGCCGCCGGTAACGGCCCGTCAACTCATCAATGGCCCCGCCGACACTGTCGGCGTAGGCACCGGCGTAGGCGCAGGTTCGCAGATCCGACGCGACCGACCCGAAACCGAGGGCCTCGGGAAGCGTGACGAAGAGCAGCTCGTCGGGCTCGACGGCGGCGACAACGGCGTCGCGCGTGCCCCGGGCGGGCGCCGTCAGGCTGCCGGTGCGAAGGGTGAAGTTGTCGAGGCCCCTGACCGCTGAGACCAGGTGACCGACGACGGCCAGAACGTTGGACACCCGTCGGCCGCGCGCGCTCGCCCGCACGCCGAGCCGGGCTGCGAGGGCGTCTAGCACCTCGCGTCGCGCTCCGCTCGTGTTGGCGAAGTGCTTGATGTCGAAATGGCCGGGATTGCGAACCATCCGCTCGGAGATCTCCGGGGTGAGCAGAGGCTTGAAGGTGCCGTGTTCGTAGACGGCGACCTCCTCGGCAAAGGCGAGCAGACCGGCCGTGACAAAAACGGGGATTACCGCAGCCTTCATCCCAATGGGCGGCGAGAGCAGCGCCGCGTACACGTCGTCGAGGTTGATCCGCCGGGACTTGGCTCTCTTGAAGTGGGACTCGAGGACGCACCATCCCGGTAGCAGCGAAGGATCCGACGGAGCGCAGAACGTCCTGCCCTGACCCCTGCGCCCACGCCGGTGGAGACCGGTGTGCTCAAGAAAGGCCTTGTAGATTGACATCTCAGGCCCATAACCTTCGAGCCCGAGGTCTGTTTGCGAGCCGCGCTCGATCATTGCCTCAAGAAGGATGCGACGCGCCTTGGAACCCTGCGTGGTGAGGCTTGTGCGGTTGAGCATCTCATTGCCGATCACCGGCGTGCTCCGATAGGACCGGTCTGCGGCCTCAGACAGAGCTGCGGACCCCCTTCCACCTTGCAGTTCGATAGCGTCTTCCTCGTTTTCGCCGAGCAGGAACCAAGTACAGTTCTGCGCGCTGAACGTGGTGTTGCGGGCGTGCTCAAAGGCGACCCGCGACTGAGCCGACCGCTCACCGAGTTCCCGCCGAGCGACCCAGTCATCGGCGATTGCGGGATCATCGAGCGCCGCATCGACCGCAGCGACCTCGCGGGCCGCTTCGGCAAGTTCAGCCAAGTCGTCTGGAATCGCCGCAACAACCGGCTTGGCGCCGGCGGTGCCGGCGGTGCCGCCAGTCAGGGGAGGAGCAGTCTCATGCTCGCCGACTAGGAGCAGAACCTCGCCGTCGTAGGGCGAGAACGCATCGAGCGGTTCCACGCCATGGGGACTCTGTGCATAGCGCATGGCGAACACCCTGAGCACATCGTTTTCTGCGCTGTGCCGGGCAGCGACAACAGGAGACGGCCGATCGACCGCCGCAAGGATCTCAACGAGTGACTGTTGACGAACCCGCTGGTGAGCCGAGGCAAGCAACCCGGCAACGTCCACGTCCGTGCCGTTCCAGATCCGGTACTCGTCGGCAAAACCGCGATACGTGACGATGCCCGCGTCATCAAGTTCAGCGAGCGTGGCCGAACAGTTGGGATCAATCAGCTTGAGGACGCTCCGGGATGCCCTGACCGTCCCGGTCGTTGTCACAAGGTTCAACAGAGCGACCGCCTTGGCGAGATGCAGTTGGCGCTCGGTGAGTCCTTGGCAGTCTCGCAGTCTGACGGCGATCTCGGTCCAGCGTGTCGATTGCCGAGGTGCGTTGACGCTGAGCGCACCGCTGGCAACGAAGTAGTCGTAGACCGCCTCAAGACCCAAGCAGGGCAGACTCCCCCGACGCGGCAGTTCCGTTGAACCGAGGAACGCCGCGGCGCCCGCGGGGTCAGCGGAGGTCAGAAAGGAGAAGAGGGTGCGCTCGTGCTGACCGTAGCGGTTGCACATCTCAGGGAGCACGAACGCGGCCAGCGGGTGAAGCGGGTAACAACCCGCCACGACCACCGGATCGGCAAGGTCGGCGATGCCCAGCGCGCGAAGCTGCTCGGCATGCCGCTTCGCCCAACGCTCAATCCGCGCGCGCAGTCCGGCATCGGCGACATCGAAGACGCTCCCGATAAGTGCTCGAGTCTCCGCCGCCGACTCAACAAAGGCGACGTCTTCGAACCGGCCCTGCACCTTGGCCCACTCACTTCGCCGTGCATCGTCGGCACCAGCCAGATAATCCTCGAATGAGAGGTGCTGGAGCGTCAACAAGAAGATCGGCAGCCCAGAACCCTGCCCCGCCTCCGCGAGTTGCTGCAACAGGTAGGGATCAGCGGGGCCTCCGTCGTTGACCGCTTCGAGGTTCTTGCCGAACTCGTCGATCACCAGCAACAACGGCGCATCGGAAGCCAGACAGCGAGCTATCTCGACAAGGCCGGACGGAGACGGCCCCGTGCGACGGGGGTCGCTCGTCGAGGCATCCTCAAGCGCGCCGAGCAGTGTCTGAGAAGCCGCGAACTGCTCCATTGACGGGATCCGCCCGAATCTGCGCAGCACCGCAGAATGAAGCGCCCGCAGCACCGTGTGGCTGAGCGGTTCGCGGCCAGCGGTGACCAGGCCCCGATGAAAACCCGAATGTTCAGTGCCATGACACCGATGCGCCCGCCGAACGAGGTCACCCACCACGTCCGAGGCACCGTCAATGAGCTGCTGTGCCGAGGATCGGGTTTCGTTGGCCTCGCCCAAGACCGCGTCGAGCAGCAGTACCAGCGACGACTTACCTGATCCGTAGGGGCCGGTTAACGACCAACCCCCCCCCCCCCCGGCCGCGCGTCGCTGCGGTCGCGATCCTCTCGATGACATCGAGAACTCGTGCGGTCACCACGTAACCGTCAAGAGGGTCGGGTCGGTCGATGTCGCGTTCGATGTTGGCTGAACGGGCGAACCGGCTCATCACCGTGATCGAATCAGCGAGAGTCGCCATCACCGAACTCCGGTCGCCGCCGAGCGGCTCGTCTGTCGGGCAGAATCACCCTCGTCTACACGAGCGGGGAAGAGGCCCTCGAGCGATGCATCCGCGGCAGGCTGATCGCCGTGGAACCCGGCGCTGACCCCGCCAGGCGACACGCCGTAGTAGTCATCAAGAATCGAGGTGGCGATGGCAGCAGGATCTTGGGACCAAGACAACTGCGCCGCACCGGTCAACGCGGTGAGGCTGAGCGCTGCCGTTGCATCCACCATTGATTCGATACTGCCGCGCAACTCCGCCTCGGTCAACTTGTAGACCTGCCCCGGGGCGCCCGGCTCGTTGGCGAGACGGCTCAACGTCACGGTGTTGCTGCCAGTTCCGGCACGGGCCACATAATCCAATGCAGCATAGGCGACGATCGCGGCCGGCAATGCGGCCTTCGGCCCGAGCGAGAAGCGGTAGCGGCCCGTCGCCGCAGAGCGGCGGACCAGGTTGAGTTCTCGCAACGGGCAGTCGAGAAGGTCGTCGATTCCGATTCTGCGTGAATTGTCTGCAGGCGCGTAGGTGCGCAGCAGCGCGCTGACGTCCTTGTGCAAAGACGAGGGGTTGGGGCTGCTCCACTCGGTGACCGCCCCGATCCGCGCGGCTGCCGCCACCCCGAGGTCCTCCTCGTCGAACTCGACCGCATTGAAATCGTTGAAGGCGAGCCACCACACCGGCAGCCGCGACGGCGCCGCCAACAGCAGCCAGTGCAACAACCACAGCGTGCCAGGATCCTCCATGTAGCGGTCCCAACCCGACTCGCCGAACAGGGCGCGGCCGATCCGTGTCTGCACCAGCCCCGGCGAGCGACGGTTCGAAGACTCCGGATCCTCCACGATCAACTTGGCAGCAAGCCCCCAGAAGCGAATCGCTCGAACCATGTTCTTTCCCACACCGATCACGACCGGAGCGTCGACTCTGGCAAAGACCCCGGGATCGGACTCGACTACCGCACAAGCCTTGCGAAACCAGCCGTAGCGCGGGTGGAACGTCTCATGCCGCGCGAACGTGGGCTCTGCAGCGTCTACCAGACGCATTCAGCGGCTCTCCCGGTTCATGGCGCGAACATACTCAACGGCTGTGACAGCGGCATCAACGGCGGCATCAATGTCGCTGTCTGTGGTGAACCTCCCCAGACTGAACCGCACCGACTCGTAGGCAGCATCGCGAGAGAGCCCCATGGCCAGCAGCACCGCGGAGGGCTCGATCGAACCCGAACTGCAGGCGCTCCCAGTCGACACCGCGACCGGGTCCATGTTGGCGACCACCGCTTCAGCATCTGCACCCTCGAAGCGGACATTGGCCGTGTTGGGAATACGGCGGGACACGTCACCGTTCTCGCAAACGGCGGGGATCCTGTGTTTGAGTTCTGCTGCCAGGCGATCGCGCAGCAGCCCGACACGGACAAACTCAGCGGCTCGCTCGTCGAGCGCGATGCGACAAGCCTCACCGAAACCGACCGCGCCCGCAACGTTCAACGACCCCGACCGCAGGTTCCGCTCGTGCCCACCCCCGTGAATCAACGGCCGCAGCGACCTCAGGCTTCGCCCCGAGCCGACCAACGCCCCCACACCGCCCGGTCCACAGATCTTGTGACTGCTCAGCGACACGAAATCCGCTCCCATACCAGCAAGGTCAATGGCGAGACGCCCCGCCGCCTGAGTGGCATCACAATGAAACAGCGCACCCACCGCGTGAGCCCGCCGCGAGATTTCGGCCACGGAGTTGAGAACCCCGGTCTCACTGTTCGCGGCCATCACCGACACCAACAAGACATCTGGGCCGAGCAGCGCGGCGAGCGTGTCGGGATCAACGAAACCCCCGTCCGAAACCGGAATCACGTCAACGGCGGCGAGACCGTGGTGATCGAGCCACTGGGCCGTGCGCGAGACCGAGGCATGCTCAACGGCTGAGACCAGAATGCGGGGACGGTCCGCGGGCGCTGCGTCCACAGCCCCTCGAAGCACAAGATTGTTGGCCTCGGTCGCGCCCGCGGTGAGCACCACGTTGGACGCGGCACCACCGACGAGGGCTGCAATGCGCTCACGGGCCTGATCCGCCGCGCCAGCCTGGGACCGACCGAAGCGGTGCGCCGACGAGGCGTTGCCGACACCGTCGTACAGCAACGGAAGCATCGCCTCGACAACCCGGGGATCGATCGGCGAAGAGCCGTTGTAGTCGAGGTAGACCTCGTTCACGATGCCTCGCATCTCATCCAGTAGTTGTACCCCGTACGGGATTTGAACCCGTGCTACCACCTTGAGAGGGTGGCGTCCTAGGCCGCTAGACGAACGGGGCAGGCTCAATCGCTTCGGCGATTCGCGACTGCATGAGTGTAACCGTGCGCCGTGGCCCTCAGCGCCACAGAAACCAAAACCCCGGCGTGGGGCCTACTTCTCGGGTGGTCGCAGCGTCACGGCCGATTCGTTGATGAACTGCCAGAACGAGTCGACGTGGTGCCGCGCGGTCAAAGTGGCACCGATCGCAACTCGAATGTACGGGCGGCCCTCGATCTCTGAGACGGTGACGAAGTAGCGTCCGGTGTCGTTGACGGCGGTTGCGAGGGCACGAGTGGCGGCATCGCCGGCGGTATGCACAAAGGAGACGAGCGCGAAAGGCGTCGGCGCGATTCGTCGCAGACACAGATGACCGTCGATTCGCGCGGAGAGGTCCCTCGCCCACTGTGTGTGACGGCGAATGGTCGCCCTGAGACCTTCAGCTCCCAACGCCCGAATCACGAACCAGAGCTTGAGTGCCCGAAACGGTCGGCCCAAGGAGAGGTCCCAGTTGCGATAGTCGATGACTCGGCCCGAATCTGTGGCTTCGTTGCGCAAATACGGAGGATCTATGCTCATGGCGTCGATGAGCGGCACGCGGTCGGCCACCCAGAGTACGGAGCAGTCGAGGTTGGTCGCAAACCACTTGTGGGGATTGAAGGTGTAGCTGTCGACCAGCTCGACCCCGGCAAGGTGATGCCGGAACTCCTCGCAGACCATGGCCGATCCGGCGTAGGCCGCGTCGACGTGATGCCACATGCCCCAGCGTGCCGCGACCTCGCCGACACCGCGGACGGGATCGACCGCAGTGGTCCCGGTCGTTCCCAGCGCCGAGACAGCCGCCGCGGGCGACAGACCTCCCACCAGGTCTTGCGACACCGCTTCGGCGAGGGACTGCGGCCTGAGCGCGAATTCATCGTCGACGTCGATGAGCCGAACGTGCCCAAAACCCGCCAGACGGGCGCCCTTTTCGACTGACGAATGAGCTTGGCTCGACGCGTAGACCACCATCTGCTCGACCGGGGCGCCGGTGCGCTTGCGGCACTTCTCACGTCCGTTGATCATGGCGATCAGGGTCGAAGCAGACGCGCCCGAAGTGAGCAGCCCCCCGCCCCTCGAAGTGGTCTTCCAGGCTTCGGGCAGGCCCATCAGATCCACGAGCCAGTCGAGCACATGGTTCTCCAACTCGGTGACCGCCGGCGAAGAGGACCAGATCATCCCCTGCACCCCGAGGCCGGCCGAAGCCAGTTCTGCCAGCATCGACGCCGGTGAGGTCATCGCCGGGAAGTACGCGAACCAGCCCGGGTGCTGCCAGTGGGCAAGCCCCGGCACGATCACGTCGTCAAGGTCTGCAAGGACCGAGCTGAACGGTTCAGGCAGCTGTGGGGCTGCAACGGGAAGCTGCGCTCTCACCTCGCCCGGTTCGACGGGTTCGCACACAGGCCTCTGTCCGAGACTGGTCAGGTAGTCTGCGATCCAGTCGATGAGCGCATAGCCGTTCTCCCTGAACGCGTCGAAATCCGTGAGCGGGGCCAAAAGCTCAAGATCAGCCTCAAGGTCAGGTTCAAGGTCAGGTTCAAGATCAGGCTGTTCGGTACCTGCCATCTGTTCTCCTCTCGGTCACCGACGCGGGGGCATCGTGGGTGTGGACCTGCGTGTTCGCCCCTGTCGTGCTGCGGGGGCTCTGACCCAGCGCATCCGCAGACGATACGAGGCACAAGCCGCTATAGGTGCCGACTCATCCGTTCTGCGAAAACGAATCGACAGCGGATCGAGAACGAAACGAGTCGAGGCCGAATCGACAGCGGATCGAGAACGAAACGAATCGAGGCGCCGACCGCGTGAGCCGCTCATTCGCCGGTGTAGGCGGATCGCACCGCCGGGTCGGAGCGGATCTTCGCCGCCGTGCCGCGGGCGATGACCGAGCCTTGATCGAGGCAGTACACCTCATCGCAGATAGCGGTGATGAACCCCAGGTCATGATCGATAACCACCACGCCGCAACCGATCCGCTCCGCGACGATGCGGACCTGCTCGACGATGAGTCGCGACTCCGCTTCAGTGAAGCCCGCCGTCGGTTCGTCGAGCAGCAGGAACGAGGGCCGCGACACAGCCGCACGGGCCATCTCAAGCCGCTTGGACGCGCCGTAGTCGAGGTCCTTGGCCCTGCGCATGGCCACATCGGTGAGTCGGTTCAACTCGATCATCTCCGCGGCACGGCGGCGGGCCGCTGACCGGGACGCGCCGTGGGCGAGGGCGACGACCTCCACGTTCTCCCGAACCGTCAAATCGTCGAAGAGGCGAAGATTCTGGAAGGTCCGGGCGACACCGGCGCGGGCCCGTTGATGGCTGGGCAGTCCGTCGAGGACGCGACCGCCGAGCGTCACCCGGCCCGACACGGCCGGCACGATGCCGTTCAAGACGTTCAATATCGTGGTCTTCCCGGCTCCGTTGGGCCCGATGAGCCCGCAGATTCGGCCTCGATCCACCGACAGGTGGGCCTTCGACAAGACGGCGAGCCCGTCGAACTCGACACACAGGTCGACCACTGTTAGCCGCTTGTCGTTGACGGCTCCTGCCGGTGCCGCGCCCGCACCGAGGCTGGCTTGAGACCCGGGGCCGGATTGAGACCGGGGGCCAGCTTGAGACCCGGGGCCGGCTTGAGACCCGAAGCTGGCTTGGAGCTGCGGGGGCGCGGTGCCGGGGCCAGTCGCCGCGACCGCGTGGCGATGCTCAGCGAGACGATCAAGTCTCAAGAGCCGCCTCAACAAGGGCAGATCGGTGATCTCACGATCGTGCAGCAGGCCGTTCGGGCGCAGGATCATGAAGCCGAGCATGGCCAGGCCGAGGCAGACATCGGTCAGGCCCGGGCGGATCACGAGGTCGAACGGGCCGGTATCCACCTCCGGTCCCGCCACGGTCCTGGTGAACTCGACGAGAACTGTGACGACCACCGAGCCGGTCACCGCACCGGTGACGCTGCTGCGGCCTCCGACCACGAGCATGGTGAGGGTCAGCAGCGTGTAGTCGATGAAGAACCGCTCAGGGGAGACCGTTCCCGTGAGCCAGACTCGCAGACACGCGCCCAGCGCCACCAAGCCGACAGAAAGGAGCAGCGCCAGCATCTGATGTCCGGCCGGGTTCACTCCCAAGGCGCGCGCGGCGAGGTCGTCCTCCCGGGCCGCCCGCGCCAACCGCCCCGAGCGGGACGACCGGTAGAGGCGGGCAACCACCAGAGCGAGCGCAAAAGCGGCATAGGCATAGGAGCGTCCGCTCATCGCCGTTCCGGGGCGGAAGCTGATCCCGGCCCGGTTCCCGCCGGTGAGGTCGGTCCAGTTGATGGCGATCTCGTAGGCGGCGAACAGCACCGCCAGCGTGATGACCGTAGCCGCGATGTCACCGCGGGCTGACCCGGAACGGACGATGCCGAGACCGACGACCGCGGCCACGAGCAGAGTCAAGGCGATGGCCGCGCTGATCGCGAGGAGCGGCGGGATCGATGTCTCGGCCAGTCCGAATGGAGCATCGCCGATGAGCCGCTGCTTCCATTCGACGTCCACCGCCAAGATCGCGAATGCGTAGGCCGCCACCGCCCCGAAGCCGACATGTCCGAACGACAGGATGCCGGTATTGCCGAGGAACACCTGGAGCCCCACCACGACCGTGGCGTTGATCAGCAACGTCGTGAACAACGATTCTCGGGCGCCGTCTCCGCCCGCCACGTAGCCGAGTCCGAGCAGCGACACCGCCGCGAACAACAGTGCCGCGCCAGCCAGATCCGCAACGATCCACTCACGCCCGACCCCGCAGACCAGCTTGTGACGAACCGTGCGGAACGTGCCTGGGTGCCTCCGCCGAGACCGGTCCGAGCCGGCGGACTTCATGGTCTCTGCGATGATCGGGCGCTGAGAATGCCCGAGGGCCGGAAGATGAAGAGCACAGCCACCAGCACGAAGACGATTCCGTTCACCATCCCATCGATCTCGTCGGGCAGATAGGAGACGAGCAGGATCTCGACAAGCCCGAGCAACAGACCTCCGATCACCGCGCCCTGCAGCCTGCCCAAGCCTCCGATCAAGGCGGCAAGCACACCTTTCAACATGGGAATCAGGCCCGCTGACGGAGCGGCCCGGCCAGTTCGCATCAGCACGAAGACCGCGGCGATCCCGGCCAGCAGGCCGGCCAGCGCGAACGCCACACGGATCACCTGGTCCGGGCGGACGCCGAGGAGGCGGGCGGTGTCGAAGTCTTCGGCTGCGGCACGAATGGCCATGCCGTAGACGGTTCGCTGGAGGACCCAGACCGTGAAGACGAGGCTCACCGAGGTCGCGGCGACGATGGCCAAGTCAACGACCTCGAATCGGATACCCGCCAAAGAGACCGTCGAGGTGATCCAACCCGGACGGTCGAAGTGTCGAGAAGATGCCGAGACGAACATCACAAACGCCGCTTGGACCACGAAATGCACCCCGAACGAGGTGAGCAGCATCGCGAAGTCGGAGCTGGAGCGAACCCAGCGGAACGCCACGAATTCCACCAGGACAGACGTGAGCACCGCTGTCAACACGATCGCCGGGACCAGGATCCACCAACTCGCTCCGACGACGAAGAGGCCGTATGAGGCGTATGCGCTGACCGTGATCATCTCCCCGTGAGCGAAGTTCACCATGCGCATGACGCCGAAGATGAGCCCGACCCCCAAGGCGATCAGGGCATACTCGCCACCTCGGCCCAATCCGTCGACCAACTGCTGGATCAACTCAGTCATCGCCGGAACCGCCCAGGAACGACCCGAAGATGTCTTCTCGAGCTGCCAGCTCGTCGGCCGAACCGCTCTGCGCGATACGCCCCGTGCGGACGAGGTATGCCGAGTCGGCGGCGTTCAGCACCCGGCGGGCGTTCTGGTCCACCACGATCAGGGTCATCCCCGCCGCCCGCAGTTCATCGATCAGGGCGAACACCTGAGTCGCGACGAGCGGCGCGAGCCCCAGCGTGGGCTCATCCATCAACAGCAGAGCAGGAGAAGGCATCAGCGCCCTGGCGATGGCAAGCTGTTGGGCCTCTCCGCCCGAGAGCACTCCCGCCGGTTGGGACCGTTTGCGCTTTAGAACCTCGAATCTCTCGATCATGCGGTCGGCCTGGGTCTGTCGCATCCGCCTGGGAAGGATCATTCCTCCCACGAGCAGGTTCTCCTCAACAGTGAGGGTCGCGAGGATGCGGCGGTGTTCGGGGACCAGAGCCATTCCCAGCCGAATACGCTGTTGCGTCGACAAGCCGGTGATGTCCTGCCCCCTCCATCGAACACGTCCCCGGCTCGGTCGACGCAGTCCGATGATCGCATGGAGGAGACTGGACTTGCCCGCGCCGTTGGGTCCGATGAGCGCGACCATCTCACCGGACCCGACAGACAGGGAGATCCCAAAAAGTGCCCGGATCGGCCCGTACGAAACTTCGATCGACTCTACGGAGAGAAGGTCGCCGTCGCCGCCAGTTCGCGCAACGCCGTTTGAGTCAGCTGCCAAAGAACTTGCCGTACTACTCGAACACGTCGTAGACCGCTGCCAGCGAAGGCCCGCCGTCGACCACCTGATGGACGTAGACAGGCGTGTTGGGCGTGCCTCCGCCATCGTAGGTCAGCACTCCGGTGAGTCCGTCGACACCGGTGCCCGCGATCATGGCCTCCCCGACGGTGACCGGATCAAGCGAACCGGTATCGGCGACCGCCTTGGCTATCACCAGGATCGCGTCGGCTGCCAGGGCGGCATATGAATCGCTCTCCAATGAACTCCCCTTCACCCGCTCGTAGGAGTCCAGGAATCGGAGCATCCGGCCGTCAGGTTCAGGGAATGTGTGTGACGTGTGATAGAACCCCTCTACACCGTCAAGAGAATATCCACCGGTAGCGGTGAAAGAGTCGGCCACCAACATCTCCGACGTGACCGCGGCTTCATTGAGTTGGCCTCCGAGGATCCCCGACTGGAATGCGATCAATGCCGAGTAGATGATGTCCGGCTGCGGATCCAGCGCCGCGATCTCGTTCACCTGGGCCGAGAAATCGGTTGTCTCCACTGGCACGAATGGATAGTCGCCGACAACTTCGCCCCCGATCGCCTCGAACTCCTCAGTGAAGACCTCAACCAGATACCCGAAGTAGGGTCCGGGAACGCTGAAGGTCGCCGCGGTGAGCCATCCCTTGTCTATAGCGAACTGAGCAGCAGCCTTGGCTTGGGCAGTGTCGGTGAATGACGCCAGCAGGCTCAACTGGGCCGGATCAGCCAGCAGCGGCTCGGTGGACGACACCGAGATCAGCGGCGTGTTGCCGGCTGTGACCTGCAAGATGGCCTGGTTGACGTCGAAGAAGGCAGGGCCGAGGATGGCGGCAACCTCGTCGGCGAGCAGTTCCTGTGCGACTCTGCCGGCAGTCTCGGGGTCGCCTTCAATGTCGCGGACCACCATCTCGACCGGTCTGCCATCGACACCGCCGACGCAGTTCAACAACTCGGCGAAGTATTCCGCCGCGGCGGCACCGGGAATGTCGACGAAACCGCCGAGTTCGGAGAAGTCCGCGGCGTAGCCGATCTTCAGGGTCTCACCCGTCGGAGCAGGCTCGCAAGCACTGAGGTCAGCGGCCAGCACAGCATCGACGTCCAACGGTTGGGGCGCAGCGCTGGTTGTCGTTGCCGTCGTCGTTGTCGTTGTCGATTGATCGGTCGCAGCAGGGGCGGCGCTGGTTGTGGGGATGCTCGCTTCGTTGTCATCGCCGCAAGCGGCAGTCACAAGAGCCACGCACAAGAGGATTGCTGTTACCCGGTATTGCAACATTGTTGTTCCTTCGGAGTTTCAGGGTCAGGGTCAGGGGTTGGTCAGGAAGTCGGTCACCACGCGGTTGAAACGGTCGGGGTTCTCCACAAACATGAAGTGGTTGCCCCCCTCATCCCCGCCGAACGATTCGAAGCGGGCGCCGGGGGTCTGCTCGGATGCCCATTTGGTGGCGGTCATGGGCACGAAGGAGGCTTCCCCGGCGATGTAGAGGCTGGGCCGATTGATTCGAGGCAGAACGTCCCGCCAGTCGGCCAGGATGTCTGAGAAGAACTCGCGGGCCGACAGCGGTCCGGGCATCCGTTCGTTCTCGGCCAGGATTCGAGCCTTGTCCTCGGGGTCGATTGATTCGGTGACCATGTGTTCGATCAGTCCTGGAATGATCTGAGCCTCAGCACCGTCGGACAGCCCGTTGATGATCCCGAACAGGTCCGATGCAGGCATGATGGCGCCGAAGTCGGCAACCTGCTCATCGCTGAAGGCGGGGTTGAGCACGGGATGGGTCGCCATGTCCACGAATATCGCCCGGTCGATGCCCTCGCCGACGAAAAGGTCGAAGTACGACCAGAGCACGCAGCAGCCCATCGAATGGCCCAGCACATGTGCCTCTCCCCCGGCGACTTCGAAGATCAACGTTCGAAGGTCCATGGCGTGGCGGGACATGCGGTATCCGTAGTGGGGAGCGTCAGAGTCGCCGTGGCCGCGCAGATCAAGCGCCAGCACCCTGAACGACTCGCTCAGAGACTCGACCTGGCGGTCGAACAGTGCCGCGGTCTGGTTCCAACCGTGAACGAGTACGAGTGGTGGGCCGGAGCCTGCTTCGACAAAGCTGAGGCTCACGCCGTCGTTTGTGGTTATAGTCCCCAACGGGATCTCCTTTGTGAGGTTTGGTTCGCTGCGGTTCGGCGATGCATCCGTCGACTGGGGGGAGTCTTTGCGAAGTAGTCGCGAGGTAGTCGCCGAGGCCATTGCACGCCCCCGCAAGCATCGGCGCAATCCACTAACGGACCAGCGTGATCCCATTTGCGGACACCGTTGTCCGTTTTGCGAACGGGCGCATTGAAGATGTTTGTGGGCGTGTTACTTTGGCCCCATGCGCACCAGTGCCTGCCTGCAGCGTTTCTTCTGCATCGACGAGCAGGCCGAGCAGCTCACCGGTTTCGACCAGCACTACGAGCAGATCGGGTCGGGAAATTACTCGGGGGCGTTCATGGCAGTCGATGGAAACCGTGTGGGCGTCTTCCTCGAATGCACCAATCGGGTGCTTCATCAACAGGGTGCGGGGCCTGCGGACCGGGTGAGTGCGGTCGTGCTGTTGGAGTCTCCCAGAGACTCGATGGCCAACGGCACCGAGTTCGGGGTCGGAGACGTGTTGCTCGTCGGCCCGGGCGGTTCGTATGAGGCGATTGTGGGCCCGGGTGTCGTGCCCGCGGTTTTCAGCGTCTCGCTGGAGTTGACGCCAGCGTTGCCCCTTCGTCGGTTGGCGACTCGCCATCACGGTCAGGTTCGGCGCGTCGCCGACGCGGCCCTCAGCAGACGCTTCCGGCGCTCCGCGGCTGATGTGCTGAGTTCGTGGCAAGCTGAGACTCAGTCGGCGGACGTTCCCGTGGAGAGGGTGCAGGGGCTGATGCTTGACCTGCTGGCTTCGCCGTCTGCGGCGGACGGTTCTTCCAGTCGTTCCTTGGACCTGTTCCGTCGAACGAAGGCGGCAATGGTCGACTCTCTCAGCGAACAGACAACCATTTCGGAATTGGCGTCTCGCCTTCACGCTTCTCGGCGGAGCGTTGAGCACGCCTTTCAGGAGAGCGTTGGAGTCAGCCCCAACCGGTTCCGGCGGTTGCTTCGCTTGAACCACGCGCGACGACTGCTGGAACGGGGAGGCCACAGCGTGACCGAGGCGGCCATGGACAGCGGCCTGTTCCATCTCGGGCGCTTCTCCGCGGAATACCGGAGACTGTTCGGCGAGAAGCCCTCCGACACGGCGCGCCGCAGCCGCTGATCTTCGCGCGCTGACCTCCGAGATCACGGGGTGCGCGATCACGGGGCAGGCAGTCGGCGTTCAGCGCCGTTGACTCTCCGCAGATTCTCGCATCAACAAAGCTCGGGGAGGAGGACTTGAACCCCCAATGTCTGGACCAGAACCAGATGTGTTGCCAATTACACCATCCCCGAAGGGCGACCGCATCGTACCGGTTTTCGCGGCCGTCTGACACGAATTATCGCACAGACCCGCGTGCGGTCCGGCCAGCCCCGGCTCAAGCGGCGTTGCCGAACCAGTTGTCGACACGCCGATAACCGCCGATGCCGACTGACTTGATGCAGGGCTACCGCCATTGCAGCGTGCTCGTGTCGCTGGCGACCGGCGCGTGGCCTTCCGCGGAACCCCGCGGGGCGAATCCTCAGCGCTTGAACCAGGGTGATTCACCTAGAGTCATCTCGATGAATGACCGCCATTTCTCTGCTTCGGGGCGGCGGGCGGACGGCGCACTGCTGGTGCCGCCCTTGCTGGAGCGCCCCTATGTTGTGGTGGGGGAGTTGCCGGAGGCGATGGCCGAGCCTGGCGGCCGCGGCGCCCGCTATTGGCCGGTGCTCCAACTCATCAAGGACTGGAACAATCAGCCCGACGCGAGGGAGTGGATGCTCGCCGGTGGGCTTCCGGCGGACACCGATACCACTACCGCGGCCAAGGTCGCCTCGGTGGTCCACGCCCTCTACGTACGCGACGGCCACCCGGTTCCGCCCTGGGTGATGCAGGCGCGCTCACCGGTGGAGGTGCCGTTGGTGCCCGCCGCGGATCTGTCGTCGCCATTCGGTCAGCGGATGCGCCAGAGAGCCCCGTCGGTGTGCGGCTACCACCGGGTCTACTTCTCGGCAGCGACTCTCGACTCGACGTGAACGACATCGGTCCCGAAGCAGTGACGCCTGACGCTGCCAGTTTCGCCGAGCGCGCCCTGACGCTGGCTCAGGAGGCCCCGAGCCTGTCGAGTCCGCTACACCAAGAGCGGCAAGACAGCCCCCAAGACAGCCCCTACGTGTGCCGCCGTGGAGCCTGCATTGATCAATCGTGTACCTGACCGCCGAAGGGGCGCGGGATGCTCAACACCTCAACTCCAACCATCGATCGGCGACCGAAACGAAACCGAGATCTCCATTGAGCGGGCTCAGGACGGCGTTTCGTGAGCGGAGGTGGCGGAGAGGGCTTCGGTGAGGGCTTGGATCTCGGTGAGGGCGGATTGGAGGTCTTCGGTGATCTCGGCGGCGAGGATGGCTGGGGGTGGGAGGCGGTCGGCGTCTTCGAGGCTCTCGTCTCGCAGCCAGAACAGATCGAGGCTGACCTTGTCGCGGGCGATCAGTTCGTCGTAGGTGTAGCGCTTGAACCGTTCGGACTCCGCACGTTTGTGGCGGGGATCGGCCTGGGAGCAGGGGGCGGAGACGGCGGGGGGGGGGCCGGGGGGGGGGGCCCGGCTGGGGGGGGAATGGGTGTTTGTGGCGGGCATCGGCCTGGTAGCAGGCGACGAAGTCGTCGAGGTCGGCTCTGGTGAGCGGGCTCTGCTTGAGGGTAAAGTGCTTGTTGGTGCGCAGGTCGTACACCCATAGCTCACGGGTCCATGCGTCCTCGGCGCCCTCACGGCGGCGGAAGAACAACACGTTGGCCTTCACACCCTGTGCATAGAAGATCCCGGTCGGCAGCCGCAGCAGTGTGTGGACCTCGCAGTCGTGCAGCAAGCGGCGGCGGATCGTCTCGCCAGCACCCGCCTCGAACAGCACATTGTCGGGCACGACGACGGCCGCGTCCCCGCCGATCTTGAGCAGGCTCACCACATGCTGCACGAAGTTGAGCTGCTTGTTCTTCGTCGTTGCCCAGAAGTCCTCCCGCCCGTAGCTGTCCGACGACGACCGGCCGAACGGCGGATTGGTCAACACCATGTCGAACGGCTTGCCCGGAGAGTCGCGCAGCGCGTCGTCGACCACGATCGGCGAGTCGGACTCGGGGCTCTCGATGCCGTGCAGCAACATGTTCATGGCGCACAACCGGGCTGGCAGGTCGGCGATCTCCCAACCCGTGAACGCACCCGAGCGCAAGTGAGCGACCTGGTCGGGTTCCAGATGCGGGAACCGCTCGACGATCGACCGGTATGCACCCAGAAAGAACCCGCCAGTGCCGCAGGCGGGGTCACAGATGCGGTCGTCGGGCTCGGGCTGCATCACGTCGACGATGGCGTTGATGAGCGCCCGGGGCGTGAAGTACTGGCCCGCTCCCCTGGCGCCCTCCTGGGCGGTCTTCTCGATCAGGCCCTCGTAGGCGTCGCCTTTGAGGTCGGCGTCGTAGCTCATCCACTCGTGCTGGTCGATGAACTCCTTGATGAGCTGTTCGAGCTTGGCGGGCGTCTGGATGCGGTTGCGGGCCTTGTGGAAGACCACACCGAGCATGTCCTCACCGGTGCCGAGCGCGGCCAGCGCATCGCTGTAGTGGGCTTCCAGATCCGCACCCGACCGGTTCAGCAACGACTGCCAACCGAACTCGACGGGCACGATGCGGTCACCGCCGAGCATCTCATGCTGCTCATCGGCCATCTTGAGGAACAGCAGATAAGTGGCTCTTCCAGGTAGTCGCCGTAGGACAAACCGTCGTCGCGCAGCACATCGCAGAAGTCCCACAGCTTCTGCACCATCGCCTTCGGATCCTGTGCGGTCACCGGCGCTCGCTCACAACGTCGAGTCCATCACATCGTCAATATCAGACCGAAGCCTCACCGGATCGATACAAGGAAGGCGACACCAACGTTCGAGCAATGTCGAAGCATCCGCTCGAACGGTTGACGAGCGCCGTTCCGCCGTCGGTTGTCAAGACCGTACACCCATGGGCCGATCAGCCGATCCCGCACGATGCACGACATCGCCAGATCGTTGCTGCTCTAGTCGACGATCACCCTGGCCCATGACCCCAATCTATGCCACACGACGCATAGAACGTCTCTGATGGCAGCGGCGACATGACGAGGCTTGCGCTAGCCAGCAGTTTGCAATGCGCGCGAATGCAACATGATGCGAGGTGCCTAACCAACTCACACCCGGCAACCATCACCAAGGCCCAAACCCAAATCCACCACATGATGGGACGCTGCCTTGGTGTTTTCCAATCACCGATTCCAGCAGGCCACGATCCCCAATCAGGACCCTCAACCACCCTCACCCCACATCTACGCGCAGACTCCGTTTCATTCGGTCTGGTGCAGCCACCGACAGATACGACTACGGCGCCGCTCGCCGGGTGCATGAGGGATGCCAGCAATCAATAGGGTGCCGGTAGTAGACAAATCTTCTCAGAGTCCCGCACTTGTCGTCAGCCTTGCTTATGTTCCATCCTCCACACTTCGTACGCCGACACCCAATTGGGTGTCGTCTCTAGCGGTTTGGCTGGGGTGTCCAACAGCCGGCATGTGTTGAGCCAATTGGACGGTTGGTGGTTAGCCGTCCGTACTAGCTCTTTGATCAGCTTATGCTGTTCGGTAGACATCGTAGGCGTCTCCGCGCAGCACGCCACTGCGCGATCTGGGTCGATGAGCCAATACTCTATGCTGTCGTCCGGGTAGATCAAGGCGGCAACATGTGTCTGTTCATTGACCTCGCCGATCATGGACGTCCCGGTCCAGATGCTCGGGTCTTGGTGGTTTCGGGTTTCCCGCCTGTACGCTCTGAGGTGCTCCGTGCTGTTGTGCATCAATGGACTGAGAGCCAGTTGCGTTTCCTTGTCGCGGAGTGCTCTGTCGATCTGATCACGGAGGCCCATGTCCGTAATGATTGGCTCACCGATAAACATGTGAGCAGCAAGTGGATAAGTCCTAATATGATCTTTGAGTCGAGTGTGAATGAACTCGAAGAAGTTCGCCGACGCTTCTAACGCAGCATCTGTCTCAGAACGGCTTATGGCTGTCGCTGTATGAAGGTACCTGTTCCGCGTCTCGAATACCGATTGATACATCCAGCCGACAGCGTTCGATGTAGATGAGATATCCCATGCGCCGCCCAATCGATCATGAAACTTAGACTTTAGAAGGTAACTGATCGCGTGGCCCACGCCATTTGGCGCATATATCTCGGATACCGCATCTCTAGGCGACGTTCCACTCTCCCAGAGAAGAACTTCAAGCAGCAAACGGAGGAGTAATTCCCAGCCCGATGCCAACAGCACGACTGCCACCGCATACTCTCCTCTGTGCCGAGCTAACTGAGCATCCACGAACATCTTATGAATCTCTGTCATCAGTGGGTCGGCCAGAGAATGGCAATAACTCAACATCTCACTGATTTCATCCATAGACATGTGTTCGTTAGGTTTGGCACTCATTGATATTATGAGAGGATCAGGAAAGTTAATGAGATATATGACTAGTTCGTCAGGGCCTAGCTCGGACTCATGGTCACGGTCTAAACTCCACCCGCATGGAATTGCAAAGGGAAGGGTTTCCTTTTGTACGAGAGCGATCCGCTCGTGCGTCAAGACCATATAATCTCTAAGAAAGGCGTTTACCTCTTGCAGCACCTTGTCAAAAGCTGTGTCCAATGCATCTTCTAAGTCGTCACGCGATATATCACCCAACGAAATACAGCACTCTAATACTGTTGTCACAATTGGTGCCTGGATCGGATCAAGCTCTGGTTTGTCCAGCCAAGGGCGTCTTTGTGCAGCAGTGAAGGCGGCATCTGTTGCTGGAATATTGGTGCTTCCTTCAATCTGGTGAACACACAATGACACATAAACCCCAATAGGATCATCCGGGAAGGGTTCATCGAGTGAGCCTATGAATCCGATCAACTGCGTCGGGTCGATTTCAGGAAAGTCTTGGCTATCCTGGTCATACGGCGAGCCAACTATTGGTAACACGAACCGATCAGGCAACTTTAACGGGATGGGTAATGGGATGTAGAACCACGCGGTGTTCATATTGGGCCAATCAACGGGCCATATGTACTGGTAACCTCCCGTATCGTCTTGTTGTGGCCGCTGCGGTTTCCTCTTGGTCTTCATGTTTCGCCACTAACTCCTTCGGCAAGCTTTATCGGTGGTTGCGACATAATGCAGTGTAGATGTGTTGAGCTGATTTCAGTGTGGAGCTTGCGGGCATGTGGTTGAGGTTGTCTTGGATCAACGCGAGGTGTATCAGGTTGAGGTTGATGTTGGTGCCTTTGCGCAGCCAGCGTCGCGGGAATCCGTTGGTTCGTTCGTTGCCGGGTGCCACCGGGATCGTGGTGCACAGAAGAACACGTCGATGTCGAGGTTGTGTTCAACATCGGCCCAGCGGGCCATTTCGGTGCCTTGGTCCCAGGTGAGGGTCTTGACCATCTCTGGGGGTTGACGACGAAACGCTGGGGCGACAAGGCAGGCAGTGTTGTCGGCGCTATAACCGTCGGGCAGTGGCACTACCAGGGTTGAGGCGTCTGACACGTTCAGCAAGCGTGGCGACAGCGCTGGCGTTGTCGGCACCGATCATCAGGTAGCCCTCCCAGTGACGAGCCTCGCTGTGGTCATCTGCACACCTAGGGCATTTCCGTGCAACCGCGGTCACGGCTTACCTGAGTTGCTCGTGCATTAGGAGACGATCCGATATCGTCTGCTGCGTGACCACCGTCGACGAAGCAAAAGAGCGCTTGCATGCACACGGAATCTTGGTCGTCGAGGAGAAGGATATTCAACACGGTGTGCAACTTCGCTGTGATGGTGGGCAAACCTTGAATATCTACGGCACTGGCAGAATCTCGTTGCAGGGGAAAGGCATTGACGGGCTGAGGGAAGAATTCAACGCGACTTCAGTTACAGGCAGTGATGTACCAACAACAACAGCGACGGTTCCAACGGACGTATTCATTGTCTACGGACACAACGAGGTCGCAAAGCACGATGTCGAACGAATGCTCCGTAAGTGGGGTTTCAATCCCATAATACTAATCAAATCCTAACTGAGGGTTTACACTCATTGAAAAGTTGGAAAAACACATCAAACAAGCTCCATTCGCTGTAGTGCTCGCGACTGCCGACGATGTGTACCTTACTGATCCAGACAACACCGAGAAGGAGTTCCGCGCCCGCCAGAATGTCGTCCTCGAACTAGGAATGATGCTCGTCCACCTTGGTCGCTCCAACGTTGCAATTCTGTATGAGGACAAAGTAGGGATGAAGAAACCCTCCGACATTGATGGTCTCGAATACCTGTCATTCAAAAAGGCCGTAACCGAAACACGGGTAAGCTTGGCGAAGATGATGGTGAGGCGTGGTTACAATATCGACATTGGCAGCCTTTAAATCTCCGCATCGCATCAAACGCAACACGGTCTGAATGGGTCTCTGACGGCAACAGTTGAACTCGCGCCATTGGCCGCATGATCGGTCACCTCGGGGCGTATGCACTTGCTGGGACTCCACTAGCTACCCTGACCCGTTCAGGATTGCCATCGCCGGTAGCCGCTGTGAACGACGAACGCGATGTGGTTCACGTACAGTGCGAGGGCACTATGGCCCCAGCGACCCATCGAATCAAGAAAGCTCGGAAAACATGACAACGGCCAACGAGCCCGACCAGCGATTTGCCGAAACTCCGCAAGCCGACGAGTCGGATTCCTTCACGGTTGCCTACTACTTCTTGCCACTCGAACGTCCGCTGTCGCTCGACGAAAAACGGCTCTTCGCGTTTCAGGGTGGAGTGAGGGTGTCGAGTAGCTTCCAGTTGGGTTTGCCGGCGTAGAGGAGTGCTCGGATGCGGTAGTTGTTGAAGTTGGTGAACCCGAAGGCGACGCGTTTGAGTCGTTTGGCAAGATTGTTGGCGGCTTCGGTGGCTGCGTTGGTGACTTTGGCTTTGTGCCAGTTCGAGATCTCGGTGCGCCAGCTCCACAGGGTCCGCCCCAGCCGGTTGACCTCTTCGGGTAGCCACGGCTCTTGGAGAT
>MKWU01002207.1_pt1 | contig 30113 bp, 23 predicted proteins | sample 809101 | NCBI WGS metagenome assembly MKWU01 (sample SAMN05860141, study PRJNA318959) | sponge metagenome | host: Aplysina aerophoba | place: Slovenia: Piran, Adriatic Sea, Gulf of Piran | collected 2013-05-07
CCCCCGCAACGCCCCCCTACAAAACCATGCCTCACCGACCGTGTGCCTTCATCGCAACGTGTCGGCTGGCGAGCATGGCGGCGGCTGTACACTAGTTGCGTCACCAAGCCACTGAATGGTTCCAAGGATGACTGGCAGGTCAAGTACTGTGGCTTAGTAGTTACGCATCTACTAAGAATTCAAAATTTTCACGCGCCCGCCAAGTGGTATAATGGCAGTACACTGCAGCACATATAACCCCTCCTGCTGTCAGAAACGCACATTTCTAAATTCAAAAGGAGTCTGCTTTGCAAGCACTAAAGTCTGGCCGCATACCTGTCCTGCTGCTCTGTGCAGCAATTGCTCTGGCGTTCTACTTTGCCGCCTCCGCGATTACCCCTTCCTTTGCCAGCGAAGGAGACACCGCCGATCACGAGGAAGAAGTCACCACCCTTGAATCCCTGACCGAGCGCGTCGTCGAACTTGAGAACCGTATCGTCGAACTGGAACTGCAAAAGGAAGAAGCTGCCGCCCAGCAACCTGCCTACCCCGTCTTCGACGCCATCGTCGCCGTCTATCTGTCGGATCAGATTGACATCCACAGCCTGCACGATCGTCTTAAGGACGGGGATGGCATCATGCCCGGAGACTCAGGGCAAATCAAGCGCCTCGTGACCCTGCTTTCCGCAGTCGACTGGCCGCAGGAATTGGCGGAAGAGGGAGAAGCGCTAATCGAAACGCTCACGCAATTCGCGTCCGCATTGGCCGATGACGATCTTGAAAACGCCGTGCCCCTCGCCTCTGCCGCCCACGATGCGCAGCATCACTTCTCCGGCAGCGTCTCAGACTGGTTCAAGAGTACACAGTCGCCTGAAGAGGAAGATCCCGAACAGGCAGACCAGTCGTCCGAAGAAGGCAACAGTGACGATAGTGATGACGACGACACCGAGAGCCACGGCCACGACGACGACAGTGACGACGACACTGAGAGCCACGGCCATGACGACGACGACGATGACGATGACTCCAACGACACCCATGACGACGGACATGACCACAGCCACGGAGAATAGCCGGTGAACTTCACGCAAATGCGCAGACGTATCGCCAAGCTGCTGGGGTTAGCGATGCTACTCGCCACTATCCACTTTCCTCTGTCCACCGCAGTGCTCGCGCACGCCGACTACGATCACTCCGTCCCTGCCGCCGACGAATTAGTTCTCCAGGCCCCACAGCAGGTGCAGGTCTGGTTCACCCAGGAACTGTTTCGTCGTGAAGGGCAAAACAGCCTCGAGGTATACGGGCCCGATGAACAGAGGGTCGATCTGGACGACTTCGCCATCGATGACGATGACCGCAAGCTGATGACCGTCTCGCTGCCGCCGGACCTTGCCAATGGCGTCTACACTGTCCGCTGGCGCTCACTGTCCGCTGACGATGGCGATGACGCCAGTGGCGAATTCCAGTTTACTATCCAGTCCGACGAGCCTACAGCAGAGGCCGCAGCAACAGAGACGCCTGAAAGCACTACCGAAGCCGCCCAGCCATCGCCCACAAACACGGCCCAACCGGAACAGGCCGAGCCACGACAGACGCCCTCCGCTGCCGACACAGATTCCGAGGTCTCCGAAACATCTCCCGACCAGCCCGACCAGGGCCCGGGGCTGCCTTGCCTCGGTAGTTCAATACCGCTCTTGCTGCTCCTAGGCGGGCTTCTAATAGGACGGGGGCACAGATATCGTCGCAAACTGTCACCGCACGCAAGACGCGGGCAGAACTATTAGCCTGAACCGGATGCCCTGCCTTTGCGGCAAGTTTTCTCAATACGGATTCCGCACTACGCAATGGATTGCGATAGTTCTGGCGCTCCTGTGCTTCCCGCTGCTGTCGCCGCTGCCTGCCCTGGCCCACGCGTTGCTCGTACGCGCCGACCCCCAGCCAAACGCAGAGCTCACACAGCCGCCCGCGGCTATTGAGTTCTGGTTCAGCGAACCGCTGGAAGAGACCTTCACCGGCGCCCGCATCCTCACCGCCGGCGGAACTGAACTGCCGGCCGGCGCGCCGCGCATCGACCCCAATGACTCCACCCACCTGACCCTGCCGCTGGAGAGTATCGAACCGGGCATCTACACCGTAGTCTGGCAAACTCTCTCCAGCGTGGACGGTCATGAGTGGGTCGGGTCGTTCCCACTCACCATCCTCAATCCCGACGGCACTCGTCCCGCAGGCACCGCCGTTGAGATCACCGTCCGCAGCCAGGACGGCCTTCCTCCTCTGGCCGATTCCATACTCCGCTGGCTCTCCCTGCTCTGCGCCGCACTGCTGGTCGGCCCACTCTCCATCCGCCTGCTGTTGGCAAGCGCCGTCGCGCCTCGGAACGACCGCTACAGCCTGACCGTAGACAGGCTCACCCATTCGATCTCCCTGGCCGGTGCAATCAGTCTGACCGCTGCCGGCTGGCTACAGCTCCTCGTTCAGGCACTGCGCTTGGGCGGAATCGGTGAGTTCCCTGAGCTGTTGCTCGCAACCCGCCCCGGCAACCTGACCCTGATGCGTCAAGCCTTGCTCGCGGCACTCCTCCTTCTGATTGTCCGCAATCAATGGGCTCCCCCTACGCTTCCCCAGTCCGGCAATGGCGCCTCAAACCCTGCCGCCCCGCCCAGTCGGCTGCGTCGGGCTGCTCCGAATCTTTTCCGACTCAACTTGGGGCTGTGCGTAACGGGACTGGGCGCATCGCTGTTCTACAACCAGAACGTGTGGATAGTGGTTGTGGCGATCATAGTCGTGGGCAGCCTGTGGACCGGCTTCCATTTCCGTGTAAAGCAGAAATGGAACAGGATCTTCTCACAGCAGACATGGACCATTCTGCTGGCCGCGGCCGCACTCTTTACCTATGCCGCCAGCAGCCATGCCGCCGCCGCCCTCGGCAGCGGCTGGGCCGTCACTGCCGACTTCGCACATCTTGTCGCGGCCGCGGTCTGGGCAGGGGGTCTGATCTTCCTGGCGCTGCTACTGCTAAAGTTACATCGGCTGCAGTTAGAGCCCGATCAGGTAGGCCTGGTCCACCTGCTGCGGCGCCTCTCGCTCAGCGCGCAGATCGCCGTATTTGTACTGGCTCTGACCGGCCTCTTCAGCAGTTTCGTCCAACTACCGAATGTCGGCAGCCTCTTCAGTACCACCTATGGGCAGGTTCTTCTCATCAAACTGGCGATTGTTGCCGCCATCCTCGCGCTGGCCTTCCTCAACAATCGCTCCGTACAGAAGGCGGAAGAGACCGTCACGCACCCACCAACACTGCGCAACTTCTCGCGCCGGGTGGCTGTGGAGGCAGGCATGGCCGCTGTCCTATTGGTGTCGATAGCCGTGCTGGTACAGACACCTACGCCAAACTTTTCGTTGCCAACATCGGCAGCGCCGCCCTCGCTTCCTTTCAACGAAATGGCCTACGACAGCGACTTGGCTATCCATCTGCAGGTCACCCCCAATCAGGTCGGCCACAACCGCTATTGGGTACATCTCTCCCATCCCGATTCCTCAGATATCGGTGAAGTCCAGCTGGTGCGCCTTTTCTTCACCCACGAATCGGGCCAAATGGGACAAGCGCGCCTCGACCTGGTCGACCTCGGCGAGGATGCCTTCGCCGCCGAGGGCGCCTTCTTCAACCTGGATGGCGATTGGAACCTGTCAGTATACGTGCGCCGCCGGGGCATGAACGACGTCTTGGCAGAGATTACAGTCCCTGTTCCCCCAGCGGAGACCGAGCAGGACATCACCCGCTCCCCCTGGCGCAACCCGATCCCCAGGCTGCCTGCGCAGACGATTGTCGGCGCGCTGCTGATCGCTCTCTCGCTTGTCCCGCTCCTGTGGCGGCGTCCCCTGCTGCGTGCCAGCAGTCCGCTCTACATCGTTCTGGCAATGGGAGCCCTCCTCTTCTTCCTGAGCGGCGCGCTGCTTGGCCTTACCGCATTCTTATAACTGAACGACCCGGCCCAACCTGCCGCCCTGCGCCTCCTGCCAATCAGCGCCTCCGCTGCGCACCAGTAGCCCTGCCCCAAGCCGAATTCCAACCTCCATTCCACATCATATTCGTCCCTTTCCAGAGCGGGAGCAGTGTCTGCACTTGCCCGCTTATATTTTTCTTACACTCCGCAAACGTGCCTGTGATGAACGCCGAATATACTGAAAACATACCTGCACGGCCAACAACGGTCCGGAAAAAGACCCTGTTGCACCTGTTAAGAAAGAGAAAGCGGAACTGTAAAGGAGAACTTAATGAGATTCGAGCGCCTGACTGAGAAGGCACGCGAAGCAATTATCGAGGCCCAGAACGAGGCCCGCGAATACAAACACGCCAGCATCGACCCCGAGCATCTACTGCTCGCGCTCCTGCGGCAGCAAGGGGGCGTCGTACCCGCTGTAATCGATCGCATGGGCGGAGACAAAGAAAGCCTTCGCACCGGCTTGGAACAGCTCCTGGCCGCCAAATCCCGTGTCACCGGCGGTGCAGTGGAAACGCGCATGGGACGCGAAATGGCGCAGCTTTTGGAAGAAGCCGAAACCATCGCCGCCAACATGAAGGACGAGTACACCTCAACTGAGCATCTCCTCATGGCGATGGCCTCTGCCCGCAACGGCGATTGTCGTCAACTACTGGAACGCCATGGCATCGACTACAACGGCATCATGCAGGGGTTGGCTGCCGTGCGCGGCAGTCAGCGCGTCACCAGCCAGACCCCGGAAGCCCAGTACGAAGCCCTGGTCAAATACGGCCGCGACTTGACCGCCGAGGCCGCCAAAGGCAACCTCGATCCCATCATCGGCCGCGATCAGGAGATCCGCCGCGTCGTGCAGATCCTCAGCCGTCGCACCAAGAACAACCCCGTGCTGATCGGCGAGCCCGGCGTAGGCAAGACCGCCATCGCCGAAGGCTTGGCGCAGCGCATCATCAACGGCGATGTGCCCACTACGCTCAAAAACAAGCGGCTCGTTGCGTTGGACCTTGGCGCGCTGGTGGCCGGAGCCAAGTACCGCGGCGAGTTCGAGGAGCGGCTCAAGGCCGTCCTCAACGAAATCCGCGACGCCGATGGCGAAGTCCTGCTGTTCATCGACGAAATGCACACCCTGGTGGGCGCCGGCGCAGCCGAAGGCTCAATGGACGCCTCCAATATGCTCAAACCCATGCTTGCCCGCGGCGAGCTTCATGCCATCGGCGCCACAACCTTGGATGAATACCGCAAATATATCGAGAAAGATGCCGCCCTCGAACGACGCTTCCAGCCCGTCTTCGTAGGCGAACCGTCTGTAGAGGATACCGTCTCGATCCTGCGCGGGCTCAAGGAGCGCTACGAAGTCCATCACGGCGTGCGCGTCACCGATAGCGCCGTCATCGCCGCCGCACAGCTCAGCCACCGCTACATCAGCGACCGCCAGCTGCCCGACAAGGCCATCGATCTGGTCGATGAGGCTGCCAGCAGGCTGCGGATGCAGATCGACTCCAAACCAAAGAAGCTCGACGAACTCGACCGCCAGCTGATGCAACTGGAGATCGAACGCGAGGCCCTGCGCAAGGAATCCGACGAGGGCAGCAAGCAGCGGCTTGCTGCCCTCGAAAAAGAGCTGGCTGACCTGCAGGAGTCCAGCTCCGAACTCTCAATCCGCTGGCAGGCCGAACGCTCTGCAATCCAGGCCCTGCGCACCCTGAAAGAAGAGAGCGAACAGTTGCGCACCGATATCGAGCAGGCTGAACGCGACTATGATCTGCAACGAGCCGCGGAGTTGCGCTATGGACGTATGAACGAACTGCAACAGCAACTGCACGCGGCCGAAGAAGGCGTTGCCTCCCTCCAGGCCGCCGGCGCACTCCTGAAGGAGGAAGTCGACGACGACGAAATCGCCTCAGTTGTCAGCGAATGGACCGGTATCCCCGTAACCAAGCTGATGGAAGGCGAGCGCGAGCGGCTGGTGCGCATGGACGATGAGCTGCACCGCCGCGTCGTCGGCCAGGAGCGTGCCGTCGCTGCCGTTGCCGCCGCGATTCGCCGCAGCCGCGCCGGCCTGCAAGACCCCAACCGCCCAATCGGCAGCTTCATCTTCCTCGGTCCAACCGGAGTGGGCAAGACCGAACTGGCGCGAGCCCTGGCTGAGTATCTCTTCGACGATGCACACAACCTGGTCCGCATCGATATGAGCGAGTACCAGGAGCAGCATACAGTCGCCCGCCTGCTCGGCGCCCCGCCCGGCTATGTCGGCTACGACGACGGCGGCCAACTGACAGAGGCCGTACGCCGCCGACCCTACTCGGTCATTCTCTTCGACGAGATCGAGAAGGCCCATGTAGAGGTGTTCAACGTGCTGCTGCAGGTGCTGGACGACGGCCGCCTGACCGACGGACAGGGCCGGACCGTAGACTTCCGCAACACCGTCATCATCATGACCAGCAATGTCGGCAGCCAGCACATCCTCGATGTCGCTGGGCTCGATGACGAAGTCGAGCGCCGTGTAATGACCGCCATGCGCCAGCAGTTCCGGCCGGAGTTTCTCAACCGGGTCGATGAGATCGTCATCTTCCACAGCCTGTCCGCCGAGCACCTGGAGGGCATCGCCGAAATTCAACTGGAAAGGCTGTGTGCTCTGCTCGCCGACCGCGAAATCACACTCGAACTGACCGATGAGGCCAAAGCCCTGCTCGTTCAGAACGGCTACGACCCGGCCTACGGCGCGCGTCCGCTCAAGCGCAGCATCCAGCACACCGTGGCCGACCCGCTGGCGTTGGAAATACTCGAAGGACGTGTGGGGAGCGGCGATTATGTCATCGCCGCTGAACAGAACGGAGAGATTGCCTTTTCCGTATTGGCTGCCTCTGAGCTGGTGCCTTCCATCCAAGTCAACAGCTAGAGCAGACCCTGCGCGATTTCGACAACTATCGAGCAGGCTTCGTAAAGCAGCTTTTCGAAACAAACGCCCTCGCAAAGTGCAGAGGGCGTTTGTCCTTTTTGGTTGCGCCGCCGTCGAGAATCAGGTACAATTCCCCTATATCATCCTCCTGGCGACCGCCAGTCTAAAATGGCAGCCTGAAATACCTGATGCCCTAAATGGAAAGGACCGCCGGCCATGACGTACGGACCCGCACAATCCAAAATCAGCTGGTACAGATCCCCCATCGATCGAGCCGTCCTCGCCGAGCTCAATCAGCGCAGCGATCTGTTCGGCCTTCTGCAGTCGCTCGGACACCTGGGCCTTCTGGCGCTGACAGGCGCGGCCGCCTGGTTTTCCCTGCAAGCGGGCCTATGGTGGGGCCTCATCATCGCCCTCTTCTTGCATGGCACCTTTTACGCGTTCCTCCTCAACGGCTTCCATGAACTCTGCCACCGTACAGTCTTTCGCACTAAGTTTCTTAACGAGTTCTTCTTGCGCCTATACAGCTTCCTTGGCCAGTATAACCACGTCTATTTCTGGACGAGTCATCAGGAACACCACAAGTTCACCCTGCATCCTCCCGACGACCTCGAGGTCGTTCTGCCGGTCGAGTTCACGCGTAAAGGGTTTTACCAAACGGCGCTCATCAACCCATCAGGGTTTTACCAGCGCATAAAAGGTGTGGTACGGCTCAGCTTTGGGCGCTTGGAAGGTGAGGAAGGCGACTGGGAACACATACTCTTCCCGCCGGACGCGACCGAGAAGCGCCAACGTCTCTTCAACTGGGCGCGCGTTCTGCTGGTCGGTCATCTCCTGTTGGCTGTCGTCTCACTGGCACTGCATTTCACCGTGCTGCCGGGCCTCTGGCTGCTGCCGGTGCTGATTACGCTCGCCCCTTTCTACGGCGGCTGGCTGCTCTTCCTCTGCAACAACACCCAGCACGTTGGCCTCATGGACAACGTGCCCGACTTCCGCATATGCACCCGCACATTCATCCTCAATCCGTTCGTGCGCTTCCTCTACTGGCACATGAACTTTCACATCGAGCACCACATGTACGCCGCGGTGCCGTGCTACAAGCTGGCCAGGCTGCATAAGGCCATAGAGGATGACCTGCCGCCGAGCCCGGTCGGCCTCGTTGCTACGTGGCGAGAGATCGCCGCCATCCTCAAAAAGCAAAGAGAGGATCCCAGCTACCAGCATCTGCCGGACGCGCCCAACCCAGTAATGGGGTAGCGAGTATCCTTCCGGCTAATCCGTCCAGTCGCACAGCTCTTCCACGTATGCCGCGGAGCCGTCCCGCAGCCAGCCGTCCAATTGGGCCACTTCCTTCAGCTGCTGGCCGCGCTTACGCGGCACGACCACATAGCCGCAATCCATCTCCGGCAACGCCGTCATATCGCCCCACAGCTTCTCAAACTGCGTGACCGGGAAAATATCCTCCTGGCCCCGCCCCCAGCGTTTCTTCACCTCCTTCAGCGTCACATAAGTGGGCATGCGCGCCGCCATACGTCCCAGCGCGTCGCCCACCCTGCTCCCATCCTCCAGGGCGGCCCGGTCCAGGCCCAACGTCTTTAACAAGCCGTCAATGTGGATCCAGAAGGTGTTGGTGTTGTAATAGGTCAGACCAAACTCGATCTCATCGCGCGGCAGTGCCAGCCCTTCCACCAGGCGCAACCTGCCATCGACGCGCGCCAGACCGCCGCCGCGATCCTCCAGGTGGCGGTGAACTACCTCCGCTGTCATCGTCGCCTGTGTACTGATATGCAAGCCCAGCAACGCTGGGTCAACATGCGCGCCGACCGTATCAATGTTGTGCATCATCAAGTACTTAAGCTGCGGTCGCTCATTCAGCAGCCGTCGCAGAACGCCGTTGCGTAACAGGTTAGGCAGTTCATACCAGTGGCCCACGGGGTGAATGCACTGGCTTGGCAGATTGTCAACGTAGTCACTGCCTTCCCCCTGCGAACGCGCCCAATTGACCATCGCCGCGTGCAGACTCTCCTGAACCTTCTCGGCCTCAAAATCCAGGACCTGCCGCGGCGTCTCCTCCCAGGCGAAACGCAGATCCCGCACCATCGGCACCATCCGCAAGCCAATGCTGCGCCCCGGCGACAGCAGCAGCGGCCCCGCATAGCCATCGCCTTTTCCGGCTCCGACAGAGCTGGCGATGGCGTCATGCGTGAGATAACTTGTCGTTAAAATGTGAGGCAAAGGCCTGTCGAAGAGGCGACCGCTGCGTTGGCTCTTGGCCAAATGTACGTCTACGAAGCTGCGATGCCTGCCAGCTAGCCGCGCAAACGGATTCAACGCCTTGACTACCCCAGCGCCTTGGCTCCAGCGGCTTCCCGCCCCCCCCGCCAACGTAACAATCGCGACCTCTCCGGCGCTGAGCGCGGCCGCGCCGAGCTCCCACAGGCTTTCCGGCAACTGCGCGGTCCCGTCAATGAGATCTTCAGGCTCAACTTCCTCGATCAGGCTGCGGGTAGGCAGCCGATTCTGGGACAGGCCGATGCGCCCGCTGCGCAGATCACCGCGGATCTGTTCATGCTGGGCGCGGTCAAAGGCATTGGCCGCCAGCAGTCCCTCCAGCGAACCCTGTTGGTCCTCATCCTGTTTCTGGGGCAACATTCGCTGAAAAAGTGATGGCAGAATATTTGCAAGCTCTGAGTCGGCGCCGCCCGCGGCCCCGAAGAGTTCCAACTCCGCTCGCTGCGCCGCCGTAAGCAACCACGGATCCTGGCGCAGACTGTCAGGAACGGTCAGCCGGTAGTAATCCGCCGGCAAGAGTGCGCCCGCCCCATCCGAACCGTGTAAAGACGTTTCCGGCTGTCCGAGAAGCTCGGCCCAAGTGCCCCGCTCGTTGATCGCGAAATCATACACCACCGGCTGCATCGCAAACGGGACTGCCTGCTCCAGGCATGCTTTTGTGTCGTTCATCATCTCCTGCAGGCGGACCTTCCCAGCTGCCTTGTAACGGGGATCAAATATGAACCCCATGCCACCCCCGGACATCCCGCCCAACATCCAGAAGCCCCAGAAATTCTTGCCAAACTCAGCGCGCGCCTGCTCGATCAGCCTCTCTGTATAGAGGTTGCTCGCCCACGGAATTATAGTCTGAATCGGCCCCCTGAAATTGCCCTCCGTAGCCCGACCAATCGCCTCCACATTGCCTGCCTTCAGATGCTCCACTATCTCGTCCAGCGTACCTATCGCCTGCTTCCGCCCCGCCCACTCCTCTTCCGAACGCAGTAGATACTTTTCCGTAACCATCTCCAGAATCGGCCCCACGTCCTGCGCCATGCCGCCGTGAACCAGGACCAGGCTGGCCTGCAGTGCCTGCCGGCTCGCCTCGCTGATCTCGTCGCGGCCAAACAGATGATGGCTCGGCAACAGCCTGCCGCGGCTGACACCGAATTCGAGATCCCCTTCCGCGCTCAACACCCCCTCGATTAACTTGATGCCCGGCCAGATGCCCCCGGAATCTTGCCAGCCCCCGCCCGAGCCGCCCAGCCATTCCCCCAGAATGGCCCGCGCCGCCACCAGCCTGCGTTCCTCTTCCCCTAAGCCGCCCGTAAGCGAACCGGCCTGGCCGGTCGCCCGCATACACGCTGCCACCAGACAGGCCAGCAGACTCGTGGAGACCGCCAATCGTGATCCCTTAGGGATGTCATTTACTTTGCTGACCAGTTCGATCCCCTGGCCGGGCCCGACCAGCTGGGTCAGTAAATCGCCGAGAGGCTGGTGTGCCCCCTCCATTCCTGGCGGCACAATGCCGGCCGCAATCAGCGCGGCCTTAAGCAAACCGAGATGATCGCGTGCAAAGTCGAAGACCTCGGCAAAAGTAGTAATCTCCGCGCTCGCCTGCAGGTCAACGCTGACTAGCCGCAATATCGGCCGGTCAATAACCCGGAAATAGCCTTCCACCGGTGGCCGCGGCGCCTGGCTCGGTAGCTGCTCAGCACCATCTACACGCAAGTCGATCGAAACGTTCAGCACCCGCGCGCCTTCTGGGAAATCCATCCCCAGAAAGAAGATGTCACTCCAGCCGCTGTGCGTCAGGTCCATCCGCACTGGAGTCGCTTCCCGCAGAACCGGGAAGAGCCCGTTGCTCAAAGGACGGCGCAGCTTGTCATGGACGCGCAGAGGATGATCGTTCGGATGGCCCACCCGAAACATCCACTGGTTGCCCGCAAGAGATCGCACACTGCGCCGCACCTGATCGGCCAGCGTCTGGAAGCCAAGTTGCCTGTAGGCCGCCGCCAGCCCGCTTGAAAGTGCCTCGCTCGATCCTGCCTCCGACTGCCGTTGCAAAAACGTCTCAATCGCTTCCTCGAAACGGCGGTTGAGCAACTCCTCGTATCCTCTGAAGGGAATTTCGCCTCTGGCGGCAAATCCAGCCTTGCCGGGCAAATGAAAACGGTGGATCGAGTGCAGAAAAATCAGCGCCCGCACCTGTTCATACAAATTGTCCTTCTCCCGACGCAACCGGTCCAGCGCCGCACACTCTCGCAGTAACGTCTCGGCTGAAGCCGCGCGAGCGATACTCTCCAATGAGCGATTGCGCGTGTCGACATCCGCCGCAGTGATAATTCTGACCAGTGTGCTCATCTCACAACATTCCGAAGTTCAAACTGTATCCCTTCAACACAACTTTCTCGTCTTCATTCTCGCAATACGCTTTACGCAATAGGAGAGTAACTAAGCAGCCGCAGTCAGGTTGCAACTCTGGACAAGGCGAGCAAAGGTGACTCACTCCTCATTTCTCTTCACACCAATCCTCAATCAATCGCCGCAGTCTCTGACCACTGACCACTGCAGTTCTGGGCGGTCGGGCCTTCGGCCCTCCCTTGTGCAGGGGCTGCGCCCCCGCAACGCCCCCCTCCAAAACCATGCCTCAGCGACCTTACGCCTTCAGCGCAGCCGTGCCGGTTCAGCAACCGGGCAGCTCCCAACCGAATACGCATTCAACCTGACCCCACTTCAACCCGGCCCTTCACCTTCCTGCATCGAGCGCGCCATCAACAGTTCCAGCAGCCGCGTCAGCATCTCATCCCGGTCCCGTCCGTTCAATGCCAGCGCGATCTGCGCTGAAAGCAGACCGTACTTCACCCCAATGTCAAGTCGCATACCCCGCTGCTCCAGGGCCAGATACTGCTCCCTCTGGGCCAGAAGATCCAAGGCCGCCGAGAGCGACAGGCCCACATCGGGGCGCGCATCCGCTCCTCCATCATTTCCGGACGAGAACAGCCCGCCCAGAATCTCCATGACACCTGCCGTCAGGACGTGAATGCCAAAAAAACAGAGATAATGACCGGCGCGCAAACCCGACGCCACCAGTCTCTGCTCCGCTTCCGTAGGCGTCGGCTTTTCGATCACTGTCTCCACCTGGTACAGCCCCGACTGCCCGGCCAGCCGGTGGCCGCCCACCGCGCCGAAGAAGGGCAGAAGCGTCTCCCGCGTCGCCTGTACCGCCGAGACCGAACAGTTATGTGAACGCGCTGCCTCGACCACACGCGCCGCGCAGCGCCCGCCGTCAGGCCGCACATACAAGTGATCCCCAACCAGGTGCAGAAATGCGTCGCTGCCGACAAACTCGCGTGCGCAGTACACCGCCTGCGCGTAGCCCAACTGCTCCGCCTGCTGGACGAACTGCAGACGGCCGGCGTGTTCCCCCACCGTCGCAGCATAGGCGGCCTCGTCGCCAGGATATACGATCACGCATATTTCGTCGACACCGGCGTCAATTACCTCCTCCACCAGAATGCGCAATACCGACTTCTCCACACCGTCGCTGTCGATGATCGTCTGCAGGGGCAGACTTCTCTGCGTGCGCCTGGCCGCGGTTATGACTGCTTTCGTGATCTCCATATTCTACTCTCCGGCTCGACGTTCCTCAATAACAGTGTAAATCACGCTCAAGTAGCTGTGTTCCTATGCCTGCGAGTACCATTTGGCGAGCGTATCACCTAGACATCACTTCAACGCCCGGCCATGCTGCCTCTTCCAACTGTGTAAGACCTGCACCAGCCGCAACCGCGTCAGAATGGCGAAAATCTCCCCCTGCATTCCGGCCAATATTTTGTTAGCCAAGTCAAACTGTGCTAAAATTCTGCCTGTTGTTGCCCAGTTTTCTCAAATTGACAACAGGTTCAAAACCATTAGCGGTTGCTCCCCGATCGCCCATCCGCACATCACCATCAGGAGGAATCTCCATGTCCGTGCGTAACGCCTCTGCCACCTGGAATGGCACCCTGAATGACGGCTCCGGCACCATGAAATTAGGCAGCGGCCTCTACGAAGGCTCTTTCTCCTTTGCCTCCCGCTTCGAGTCCGGACCCGGCACCAATCCCGAAGAACTGATCGGCGCAGCCCATGCCGGCTGCTTTTCGATGTTTCTCTCCGCTCTCCTGAGCGGCGACGGCTTCACGCCTACCAGCGTCAATACCACCGCCGCTGTCCATCTGACCGACGGCCCCGCCATCAGCAAAATCGAATTGACCTGCCAGGCAGAAGTTCCCGGACTGTCTGCCGATCAGTTCGCCGACTACGCCGCCCAAGCCAAAGATGGCTGTCCTGTTTCCAAGGCCCTGGCCGGCGTAGATGAAATCGTGCTCGATGCCACCCTGGTAGGATAACCCTGCCATCGTGCGAACACTGCGCCAGACAGACAAGTGGCGCAACTTGGCAGCAAACGAACAGTCCATCGAATCCGATGGACTGTTTTTCTTTACCCATTTTCTGGTTATCATTCGATCCCGCGCAACAACGTCGAATCGGAACTGCTCATCTCTCCAGGACTGTCGGCCGCCCCGAGCTCACCGGCGCCGCACCTCTTTCCAGACCGTTCGTCAAGCACAGAAGGGCGCGGCCACCACCTGCATTTGCGCCAAGTTGTCCCATTCGGAGCTGTTCCCGGGCAGCGCAGTATCGAATATCAACGACATCGGTCCGTCAAACCCGGCCTCTGCCAGCATTCCCAACGAATGCCGAAACTCATTCTCGTCCGGATGGCCGCTATCGTCGTAAATCGCCTTTACATGCGCTGAATCGGCCCTCGGAAAGATCGCTGCCAACTCGTCATAACGATCCGCGCCTTTATAGTTGCCGAAATCGGCGCACAATCCCACCTGGCCCTCGCATAACTCCAGTATTGCCAGCACCTGATCGGCCCGATTCGTGGTCTCGCGGAAATTCTCTGTGATCACCTGGACGCCGATTGAGGCTCCGTAGGCCGCCAGCTCGCACAGACCCTGCGCGCTGCGCTGCAAGACCGGATTGTCCAGCAGCGGAACATGGTCGCGCTCCACCGCCTGATACCCCCCAACCACGCGCGCATGCGTGGCGCCGCAACCGGCTGACACATCAAGCCACGAGCGGATCCAAGCCATTTCCTTTGCCCGCACCCTCCCGTCCGGGTGCGTTACGTCGCCGGCATCGATCAAAATGCTGAACAGCTCGATACCGGCCTCGTCGATCGCCCCTTTCAGATCGTCAACGTAAGAGGCGTCCATCGTGGGAAAGTGAAAGTGGACAATCTCCAACGTGGGGATGTCGGCCCGTGCCAGCGCTGACGGCAGATCCAGCAAACCCATGGCGCCATTCGATGACGGGCGCGGTCCGGGATCTCCCGGCCCATATAACGGCGGGGAGCCTAGTGCCCTGTGCAGACTCCAGGATGATGTGGATATTCGTGACATATGCCTACTCCGGTTTGATTGCAGATGACATTTCGAACAAGATTACCGGGAATTACCGCTAAAGCTCGGTTCGTGGAGCGGCATACCCGTGTTCAGTTTACTTCAAAATTCCTCCGCTTCTGGCTCCCGCAGCCTGGTTCACTGTCATTAACCTGATAGCAAAGCAAGAGTCAATCAGTATACCGTGTTTCTTCAAGGTATATAGGCCACGCCAAGTTTCATCGCGACCTCGACGATCTGTGACCAGGTAGTATCGTCCAACGGAATCCCATTTTCCTGACGGCTTGCGGCCGACCGTGCCTCCGGTTCACCCGGTATCAGCACTTCATCGAAGCCCGGTGCCGGTTTTGTATCCTTGATCCGGTCGGCGATATGTGCCCCATCCGCGAAGAATTCGTCCAACGGACGGAAATAATCGATGTTCAAGAGTACGAACAGGACGCCGTTGCCCAGGATCGAGCCCGGCAGGCCCGGCCCGCCCGCACCCGTCAGAATCCCGCCCAGATAATCGGTAAGAAGGGCCAATCCGTATCCCTTGTGGCCGGCTGCCGGCAACAACATTCCGCCGTCGTACACGTCTGCCGGATTCTGGGTCGGCTCGCCATTCTTGTCCAGCGCCCACCCTTCCGGGATCGGTTTGCCGCTGTTCAGGGCCACCCGCACCTTACCCTCCGCCACCGCGCTGGTAGCAAAATCCAGCATCATCGCCGGCCGGTCTTTAAGCGGTATCGCCACAGCTATCGGGTTCGTCCCCATACGCCTTTCGGCGCCGCCAAACGGTGCCACAAGGCCGCCCGCCCGACCGCCGTTGGCGAAGGCCAGCGCAATCAGCCCTTCGTCGGCCGCCAGCCCAACCCACTCGCCCAAACGGCCCACGTGGCCGGAGTGCTTCAACCCCACCACTGCTACCGAATTCCCCCTTGCCTTGCCAATACCATTTTCGATGGCGACTTTAGCAGCCAGTTGCCCAAAGCAACGGTGACCGTTGTACAGCGTCATGACCGGAGTTTCCCGTTCAATCTCAGGCGTGGCTTGAGGACGCAGTTCGTCCTCGTCGATCTGCCGCAGATACTGCACGATGCGAATAACACCATGTGAGTCGTGACCGGCCAGATTCGCCGAAACCAGTGACTGCCCCACAAGATCAGCAGTATATTTTGGCGTGCCCGCGGCCTGGAAGATCCGGCTGGTGTAATCTGCCAATGGCATTGGCTGCAAGACAGGCATGAAGCGAGCTCCTTTTTGCGCAGGAGAGAGAAAAGAGAGGAATAACAGTATGGGCGCCCCTTGCTTCCACTCCTCTCTCGTCAGCCCTTTCTGCAAAAGTGACAGTCTGACGCAAGAACGCCAACCCTACTGTTGCCAAAAGCGTAGCCGATTTTTTCCGAACACGCAACCGCGCCGGCCCCGTCGCTTCAGCCGGCTGCTGCCGTTTCCTCAGGCTCGTATCAATTGCGGAAGACCGACAAAATGGAGGCGGCCATACATCGAGCTTCCGCTTCGGTTATCGTATGTCCCGAAAACGGCTACTGGCCCCCACCCTTCCAGCGTTTGACCTACTCTGCAGTATTCAGTACGATTGTGACAGGGCGCGTCCTCCAGACCCTTTTGCGAAATCAGGTCGGCTCCAAGTGCAAAGTCGGCTGCTACCGAAGGCCGCCGCGATTCCAGCGAGCGAGTCGCGTATCTCGATCAAGTGACGATAGAAGAAGAAGAATTCGAAATGAATTCTGAAACCGAGACACATTCATCCTCGACAGTTCAACCGTCCCCTGCAATGTCGAACTTGCCGGAAGTCCCGACCCCGCAACCTGAGACGGACCAAAACCAGTCCGAATCCTCGGACAATGACCAGCGCCCAGGCATCTCCGTTATCGTTCCCATCTACAACGAAGAAGAAGTGATCCCCGAACTCTACCGGCGCATGGCCGCCATCCTGGACAACATCGGCCAAACTTGGGAACTGGTCTGCGTCAATGACGGCAGTCGCGACGCCTCACTGTCGATGCTGCTTTCACTACGAGAGCAGGACGCGCGCGTCAAAATCATCAACTTCTCCCGCAATTTCGGTCATCAAATCGCAATCACCGCCGGCATGGACTACGCGCTGGGAGACGCGATCGCGATCATTGACGCCGACCTGCAGGATCCCCCGGAGTTGATCGGCGATATGTTCGAAAAATGGCGTGAAGGCTATGAGGTTGTCTACGCTGTGCGCGCACACCGACGGGGCGAATCCCGCTTCAAACTCTGGACGGCCAGCGCCTTCTACCGCCTCCTACGCCGTATAACCGATGTCGAGATTCCCGTCAACACAGGCGACTTCCGCCTCATCGACCGCCAGGTCCTGCTGACGATGCGCCGCCTACGCGAGAAACATCGTTTCATGCGCGGTCTCAGCAGCTGGGTCGGCTACCGTCAGATCGGCATCGAATACCAGCGGGCAGAGCGCTTCGCCGGTGATACCAAGTATCCGCTGAGCAAAATGTTCCGCCTGACACTGGATGCGATCACCAGCTTCAGCTACATTCCCCTGCGTCTCAGCACCTATTTCGGTTTCTTCCTGGCGCTGGCAAGCCTGCTTGGGATAGTCGCAACCGTAGTCTTGCGCCTGTCAGGTAACAACGCATTCTTGGGCCAGGCCTCCACCTTGGTTGCCGTTCTGTTTCTGGGAGGGATCCAACTGATCTTCCTCGGAATCATCGGCGAATATCTGGCGCGTATCTATGATGACGTCAAGGCGCGCCCGCTCTACGTCGTGTCCAAAGCCTATGGTTTCGCTGATCTCTCCAATCACGGTAACGCATCCCAGTCACCGGCCAATCTGAGCGAACCCCACGAACTGGAAGAATGAACGAAGCAGACCGTGACGGCAACGAAAAACCGCCAAAAACACATCGAAAAGAAAAAATGCTGCGCACAGGTGTCGACATCGTCAAAATAGAACGAATTCGCCGTGCCATCTCGCGCTACGACGCCACCGCTCGCGCCCGCAAAAGGTTCCTGGCCCGCCTGTATACCGAAGCCGAACTGCGCTACTGCCGCGATCGCGCCGAATCCCTCGCCGCCCGTTTCGCCGCCAAAGAGGCGATTGCAAAGGCCTTGGGAACTGGCGCCTGGCGAGACGGCATCCGCTGGATCGACCTGGAAATCGTCTCCGACGCACGCGGCGCGCCTTCCGTCCAACTTCACGGCGCAGCCGCACGCCGCGCTCAGTCTTTGGGCCTGAACAACTGGTCCGTAAGCCTCAGCCACGACGACGAACAGGCAATCGCTTTTGTCGTCGCCCTGGGCGAGCCGGCTCAGCCCCTTTCTTCCGGCTGAACTGCATGGCAGTAAACCCGCTAACTGCATCGGCAAGAGCCATGCCGCGCACCGTTTTCCTTTGACACTGCTACCTCGCTATGCTACGATAATGGCGGGCTGGTTAGGACGTTTTGCGTTGCTGTAGCGTCAAACCAAAATGCCTGTGATGAGAGTTTCTGCCACCGTCGTCTCACAAGATACACGATTCCACCCTGGGCCAACTGCTCAGAGTGGAGCGGTTGCGGATGGGCACGAGGACATGACCTCGTGTCTGTTTTATTGTTGAATTCAATTCCGTTTCAACGTTTGCTCGTCGTGCAAGCCGAAAGTCGCGCAGCACCACATATTGCCGGTGACACCTGCTGTTCCCGGGCGCCGAACCATGTGTCCTGCTCGAATCTGGAACCATCACACGCTTGCTGGCGTCAACATCAACGGAACTGCTTGTCGGCCCGATCTTCCCACCGATAGGGTAGAGATCAGAGTATCCCAGTGAAGGGAATTCGCAGATGACCAAATATATCTTTGTTACTGGCGGCGTAGTGTCCGGCCTGGGAAAGGGCGTAACCGTCGCTTCCATCGGCCTCCTGCTCAAAACCTGGGGCATTCGCGTAGCCGCAATGAAGCTCGATCCTTACCTCAATGTCGATCCGGGCACAATGTCGCCCTATCAACACGGTGAGGTTTTCGTAACCGAAGACGGCGCTGAAACCGATCTGGACCTGGGCCATTATGAACGATTCATCGACGAAAATCTGAATCAGCGCAGCAATGTCACCAGCGGACAAATCTATAACGACGTGATCACCAAAGAGAGGCGCGGAGACTACCTCGGCGGCACGATTCAGGTGATCCCCCACGTCACCAATGAGATCAAACGCCATATCGGACAGTTGGCCCGCCTGAGCGACGCCGACGTCGTCCTTGTAGAGATCGGCGGTACCGTCGGTGACATCGAAGGGCTTCCCTTTCTCGAAGCGATTCGCCAAATGCGAAAAGATGTCGGCGCCGAAAACGCGCTCTATGTCCATCTCACCTGGTTGCCCTATCTGGCCGCCAGTAAGGAGTTGAAGACCAAGCCGACGCAGCATAGCGTGCGCGAACTGCGCGACATCGGCATTCAGCCCGATGTCATCATCGTGCGTTCCGATTACGAGGTCGATGCCGACGCCCAGGAAAAAATAGCTCTCTTCTGTGATGTAGCGCAGAACGCCGTCATCCCCATCGTCACTGTCGATACCATCTATCAGGTGCCGCTCAACTTGCAAGACGCCGGCCTCGGCGAGCTTCTCGTCGACCGGTTGGCACTGACCGCTAACGAAGGCGCCAGTGACCGCCTCAGCGCATGGCGACGCTTCGTAAGCGAACTGGGCAGCCCTAAGGAACGAATCAACATCGGCATTGTCGGCAAATACGTGGAGTTGGAGGATGCCTATCTGAGCGTCAAGGAGGCATTGATCCATGCCGTCCTTGCCGAAGGCTACGACCTGGGCATCGAATGGATTAGTTCGGAATCCCTGGAAAAGGGCCGCGAATTGGAGCGGCTGGATCAGCTTGACGGCATCGTCGTACCAGGCGGTTTCGGCTATCGCGGCATAGAGGGCAAGGTCGTCGCCGCACAGTTCGCCCGCATCCAAAACGTTCCCTACCTGGGCTTGTGCCTTGGTATGCAGGTGCTCTGCATCGAATTTGCACGTGCAGTGTTGGAAAGTGAAGAGCCGAACAGCACCGAATTCGACATCGGCACAGAGATGCCCATCATCGATCTTATGCCCGAGCAGCGCGACATCGCCGATATGGGCGGCACCATGCGTCTGGGCATCTATCCTTGCCAACTCTTGCCCGATTCCAAGGCCGGCGCCGCCTATGCCGCTGCCGGCTATCCCGAACAAGTCAACGAACGCCACCGCCATCGCTTCGAATTCAATAACGCCTTTCGCGAGGAGCTGGAGTCCCATGGGCTGGTGCTGAGCGGGCGCTCTCCCGACGGCCGCCTCGTCGAAATCGTAGAGGTGAAGGAGCATCCGTTCATGCTGGGCACGCAGTTCCACCCGGAGTTCAAGAGCCGCCCGACAAGCCCGCATCCACTCTTCAGCGCATTTATCCGCGCAGCCATCCAGCGCCATTCTAACTCTGGTGACGGCTCTGAACAGCCCTTGCAAAGTTCCAATGGTATGCAGCGGCCATCCCCTGTATTGAAAAATGAGGCCGTCTGACGCACGAGCGACCGAAACAGTGGTTGCGCAGTGGCGAAGTGGCTATGTCACCACCTCTTCAACCATGCGTAACAGTGCCGGTGTTCGATGCTTAATCACATAAGATATTAGTAGGAGCAACAATGTCTGGTCATTCCAAATGGTCTACAATCAAGCGCAAAAAAGGCGCCAACGACAACGCCCGCGGCAAGATCTTTACCAAGCTCGCCCGTGAACTTCAGGTGGCCGCCAGAGAAGGCGGACCCGACAGTGACGCCAACGTGCGCCTGCGCTTGGCTATCGACAAAGCGCGTTCCGAGAATATGCCCAAAGACCGCATCGACGCCGCCATACGCCGCGGTGCAGGCCTGGACAAGGACGCCGCTGACATCGAAGAAATCCTCTACGAAGGCTACGCGCCGCACGGCGTCGCCATCCTGCTCGAATGCCTCACCGACAATCGCAACCGCACCATCGCCGAAATACGGCGCTGTTTTACGCGGGCAAGCGGCAACCTCAGCGAGCCAGGCTCCGTAGCTTGGCAGTTCACCTCCAAAGGCTACGTTGCCATACATCTACAGGACAGTTCCGGCAACCCCAGCGGTCTGGACGCCGAAGAAATCTTCATGGAAGCCCTGGAGGCAGGGGCAGAGGACGTTGAGGTGAGCGACGATGCAGTTGAAATCTTCACCGAGAGGACCGAATTGGCCCAGGTGGCCAAGTCCTTGCGTGAGTCGGGCATCCAGCCAGATACTTCGGAGTTGATCATGCAGCCCAATCAGACGCTCTCGCTCGACTCCCGCGCCGGCCTGACCGTCCTGAACCTGCTCGAATCGCTCGAAGAGCTTGATGATGTCAATAAGGTCCACCACAATCTGGAACTGACTGACGAGTTGGTCGCTCAGGTGGCGTAGTCTTGACAGTCACCGCCGCCACGTTCCCTGCACTTACCGCATCGCCTGCTGGCGAATGACATGACCGCCCCGACATGACAGCGCGTGCCCGAGGCTCCTCTAAAGATGATTCCGACCGCGAGTGGTGCGTCCTTGGAATCGACCCCGGCACCGCCTCAACCGGTTACGGCGTCGTGGTCGAAACTGCCTCCGGAGACTACGAACTGCTCGCCTGCGGCGTCATACGCACAACACCCGAACAGCCGATGCACCTGCGCCTGCGCGAAATCTTCTTCGACATTCAGAACCTGATTCGCGAGTTCCAGCCCAATGAAGTTGCCGTCGAAGAGCTTTTCTTCGGGCGCAATGTCACAACGGCCATTTCGGTTGGCCAGGCACGCGGCGCGGCCTTACTGGCTGCCGCCCTGTCCGACCTGCCCCTGGTCGAGTATACGCCGGCAACAATCAAACAGGCGCTCACCGGATACGGCAACGCCGATAAACATCAGATGAAGGCAATGGTTCGTCAACTACTGGATCTGGATGAAGCCCCCCACCCGGACGATGCAGCCGACGGCGTCGCCATTGCTCTCTGCCATCTGCAGACCGGGCGCTTCAACGCACTCGTCGCCGAAGCATAGGCGCACGCAGCAAGTCCACTCCCTCCGTCAGAGGATACGACATGATTCGTCAAGTACGCGGTACTGTCATTACCGTGGGCAGCAACTTTCTGATCATCGAAGTTGGCAACGCTGGCGCCGGCATCGGCCTGCGCATATTTTCGCCCGAAGCAACGGCCGCCCGCTTCCGAGCCGGCGACGATATTTCTTTGCATACGCATTTGCAAGTGCGGGAGATTGAACTGAGCCTGTACGGATTTGAAGAATTGGACGAACTGGAAATTTTCGAGGCGCTGCTGGGCGTGAGCGGCATCGGTCCCAAGGTGGCTCTCGCTACCCTCAGCACCTTGACGCCGGACGCGCTGCGCCTCGCGGTCGCCAATAAGGAGCCGGGCATCGTCGCGCGCGTGCCAGGCATCGGCAAACGCACGGCCGAAAAAGTCATCGTCGAACTCAAGGACAAATTGGCTCCTGCGGAAGGCGAATTGGCGGCGCTTGCCACAACCCTCGATGCCGATGCCGAAGTGATGGAGGCGCTCACCAGTTTGGGGTACAGCGTTGTCGAAGCGCAGCGGGCACTCCAGCAGATACCCGACGACATCACCGGCGTTGAGGAACGGCTGCGGATGGCGCTGGTTCAGTTCAGCGACTAGCTCTCGCCCCTAAGTGTGTCCACGCGGTCGCCGCGGCCCGCCTGTCATATTTCAGCCGCCGCGTATCTACCCGGTTTTTGACACCCGTGACTATCCCTTCTATAATCGGTCGCGGTTCTCATCCAAATTCGTTGACACGGGAAAGAGTGTAAGAGATGGCTGAAGTTCAGCAGTTACGCAGAGGCAACATCTACGAAGAAGAAAGTCAATTGTGGCGCGTTATGGATTTCCAGCACATCAAGATGGCCCGCGGTGGCGCCACCATCCGGCTAAAAGTGCGCAATCTCCGCAGCGGTGCCACCATCGAAAAGACCTATAACAGCGGCGCACGCGTCGATGACATCCGTCTCGATTCACGTGCCGTCGAATACCTCTATACCGATGGCGACCTCTATCACTTCATGGACACCGACACCTATGAACAGGTCGCTCTCGCCAAGGATACCTTGGAAGAAGTCGTTCAATTCCTGAAAGACAATACCGTCGTGGAATTGGAAACTTTCGAAGGCGAGCCGATCAGCGTCAGTCTGCCGACCACCGTCGATCTCGAGGTTGTGTGGGCAGAAATGGCAGTAGCCGGCGATACAGCCAACAGCCCGACCAAAGAAGTGGAATTGGAGACCGGGTTCCGGCTGAACGTGCCGATGTTCGTCAAAGAAGGCGACACCGTCCGTATCGACACACGCGATGGACGCTACGTTACACGCGTGCAATAAATGCCAGAAGGCACATGCCGTCGGATTTGTTTTCCGTTGGACGATCCGTTATAGTATGAGGACGAAATGCCGTTGTAGCTCAGTCGGTAGAGCGACGCTCTCGTAAAGCGTAGGTCGTCGGTTCGAGTCCGACCAACGGCTCAAAATAGAAAGCCCCGCCAACCGGCAGGGCTTTTTGCTCTCTCTTTTTCGGCAGTTACTGCTTTTCCGGATTCACGCCCGCCATCAGCAGCCCCAACTCCTCGGCCGTCGTCTCGTCCCGGTCCACAGTACCCATGATCTTCCCTTCGTAGATCACGGCGATCCTGTCGCACAGCGCCAAAAGTTCATCCAGATCTTCCGAAATGAGCAGTGTGGCCATGCCCGTGTCCCGTTGTTCCAGGAGTTGCTGATAGATATATTCAATCGCCCCAATGTCGATGCCGCGGGTTGGTTGGGCGGCAACCAGCACCTTGGGCCGCCGCGAAAGTTCGCGCGCAAGGATCAACCGCTGGATATTGCCGCCTGACAGGTTTTTGGTCATGGTGCGAATGTCGGGTGTCTTGATATAAAAGTCCTTGACCAGCTGCCGACTGAACTGGGCGATATAGTCAAAGGCCAGAAAGATTCCGTTGCTGAAGGGCTGACTGGTATGCTCCTGCAACACAAGATTCTCTGACACTGCAAAATCGCGCACGATCCCATCGTGCATTCGCTCCTCAGGAATATACGCCAGTCCATTCTCAGTGCGACGCGAAGTTGACCATTCGTTGATGTAAATCCCGTCCATCTCCACGCTGCCGCCGCTGAGCGGGCGCAGTCCCGCCACGGCTTCGGCCAGTTCCCTCTGCCCATTGCCGCTGATGCCGGCCAACCCCAGAATCTCGCCGGCCTGAACCGAAAGGGATACACCCCGCAGCGCCGGTTGTCCTGCTACATCCTGCGCACGGACATCTTCCAGCCGCAACCGTACTTCGCCCACCTCAACTTCATCTTCGCGAGTCCTTTCCAGAAGAACTTCGCGCCCCACCATCATGCGCGCCAACTCTTGTCGCGTCATCTCTTCCGTGGGAACCGTCCCCACGAGGCGGCCTTCCCGCAAAACCGTGATGCGGTCGCTGATCGAAAGAACCTCCTGAAGTTTGTGGCTGATCAATACTAGGCTATAACCGTTATCTTTCATGTAACCTAGCGTGACAAACAGCTCGTCGACCTCCTGAGGCGTCAGAACCGCGGTCGGCTCATCCAGAATTAGCATGGCCGCTCCCCGGTAGAGGGCCTTCATGATCTCAACCCGCTGCCGTTCCCCGACCGAAAGCGTCCAAACCGGTGCCTGGGGATCGAGATGCAGGCCGTAGGCCTCGCTCAATTCGCGAATGCCATCCTGCACGCGATCAAGGTCCAGCAGCGGTTCGCGGCTGGACTTGAGGCCCAAGGCTACATTTTCAGTGACGGTGAGCGTATCCACCAGCATGAAGTGCTGATGGATCATGCCAATACCCTGGCGGATAGCGTCTGTCGGCGAATGGATCGTTACTTCGGCGCCGTCGCGCAGAATTCGGCCTTCACTAGCCTGTTGAAGGCCGTACAATATCCGCATCAGCGTCGATTTGCCAGCCCCATTTTCCCCCAGCAGCGCATGCACTTCCCCCCGGCGCACGTCAAAATCTACATGATCGCAGGCCAGGACGCCAGGAAATCGCTTGACGATTCCATACATCTGCACATAGGGCGCGTTCAAGCGGAAATTTACCGCACGATGCCCCCCAGTTGGTCTGGAGATTCCGTATACAATCTGTTCTTCAATCTTGCGTTGACCGATGGCCATGAAAAGATCCTTACATCTAAAAACTCCTCGTCAGCGGACGGCCCTTCACCTACTCTTCTTCCTCGTAACTACTCAGCCGCAACTGATTCGCAACCCTGAAGGAGGCGAGCAAAGGCGTTCTTTCTCCCCTCATTCTTGTATTTTGGGCGGTCGGCCGCAAGCGGCCTCCCTTGTGCAGGGGCTGCGCCCCCGCAACGCCCCCCTCCAAAACCATGCCTCACCGACCGTGTGCCTTCATCGCAACCTGTGAGCTGGCCAGCATGACGGCGGCTGTACACCAGTTGCGCCACCTGGAGCCTGAATGGTTCCAAGGATGACTGGCTGGTCAAGTACTGTGGCTTAGAAGTTACTCTTCCTCTATCAATACCGGATCCACGTCGCCGCTCTTGATGTCTTCAATCGCGCCGCGGGCGGCCTCTTTCACTTCGTCGGCTATCTCTAAGCTTTCATTGAATTCCAAGCGCAGTCCTTCGTTGGCAAAGGTCAACCTATAGACCGTGCCACCCAGTTCCCCGGCTTCCACCTTGGCGATCATATCTGTTATAACGTTGGCCCAGTCGTAAACCTGATTTGTTACGACAACATCCGGACCCAAAGACATCTGATCGCTCTGTGTGCCAAGCCAGGCTACGCCGTTCTCGCTGGCGACGCCGATCGCTCCCACCACCTGTTGCGCAGAGCCGGTCAGCACATCCGCGCCCGCCTGAATATGGACATGGGCCGCCTCAGCGGCCAGCGTCGTATCGCTGAAAGAGCCAGTGTAGCTAATATTCACCTGCGCATCCGGTTTGATTTCAGTAACGCCCCTCACAAAGCCGTCAATGTAAAGTTTGGCGTCACCCGCCACCGGGCCGATGACACCAATCACATCGGTCTCGGTGAGCATCGCCGCAACAACTCCGTTGACGAAACCGCCTTCGTTGGCCACTGCGCCGTATGCAAACACGTTCTCGAATCCCCGTTCTGCCCCCGTATCCGAAGATGTGCCCCACGCGAAACTGGTTTCCGTAAAGTCGCTGGCCACCTCGAACACTGAATTGCCGTATTGGGCGCCGTGGGCAATCACCAGGTCGAACCCCTCCGACGCATAATCTCGAATAGCCGCTGAAGCATCGGTCACTCGAAACATCCCTTCTGAAAACGCGATCTCCAGCGCGCTCTCCCCTCCCATTTCGGCCTGCACCGCCTTCAGCGAATCGAACATCGACTGACTCCAGGCAATATCCGTCGTACTGCTTGGCATAACGATTGCAATGCGAAAAGGATCCCCTTCTGCGCCCGCCGTCTCTGAGTCGGCACCCCTGTCTGATCTACCGCAGCCAGCGAGAAGCAGCAAAAATATCAAAGTCAGTATTCTGATTCGTCTTTGCATGATTCTCTCTTTATGGATAAGTAAGAAAAAAGTTGCATTGGCGACCGTTACTCGCCCCGCTCATACGACCTGGCGAGGGCCGCCGGCTTCTGTATCTGCCGCGCAGTGAAGGCAAGCACAACGATTGTCATAATGTAGGGCATCATCACGGCCACTTCCGATGGTATCGGAATGTTCAACGCTTGTGCCCACAGTTGCAGAGCATTTACCAGGCTGAACAGCAACGCGCCCCCTAACACGCCTACCGTACGCCAACTACCAAAGTAGACCAGGGCAACAGCAATGAAACCAAGCCCGTTCGTCATGTTCTCCTGAAATACGTTTTGCAGGCCAATGCTGAGTGAAGCGCCCGCCACCGCCGCCAACGCACCACCGATCATCAACGTGGTGTAGCGCACACCATTGACACTGACGCCCAAGGTATCGGCAGCCTCTGGGTTGTGACCCACCGCCCGAATCTTTAAGCCCAATGTCGTGCGGTTGATCACAAACCAGGAAACTGGCACCATCAAATACGCCAGATAGACCAAGATGTTGTGATTGAAAAGGATATGTCCAATACCCGGCAAATCGGACAATAGCGGGATCGCCAGCTGCCGAAATCCGCTGACCCCTTCTACCGAACCAATGAGCGTCTTGAAAAGCAGGCTGCTCAGCCCCAGGCCAAATAGATAGAGGCCAATGCCGCTGATACCCTGCAGCGACTGCATCGTCACACTGACGAAGGCTTTCAGCATCCCCATCAACACGCCAACCGCTACCGCCACCAGCACGCCCACCCAAAGATTATGCCCCTCGAACACTACATAAAAGGCAAAGAAGGCGCCCATCAGCATAATGCCGTCAACGCCCAGGTTCAATACCCCGGAGCGCTGCCCGAAGGTCTCCCCCAATGCAGCAAAAAGATAGGGCGTTGCCAACCGCACGCAGCTATGCAGAATTCCGATCAGTGTGGAAATCGTAAACAGTTCGTCGATCATGTCGGCATTAAATGGTTATGACTCCGGCCCGCCTCCCCTTTGAAGTCTCGGGTAGCTGGGCGTCGCCGCCTCTCACTTGTCCTCTTCGCGTCCAGCACCTTCAGATGCAACATCGGCAGATGCAACATTGGCGCCCTCTCCCGTTCCTGCCGGCGGTTCTTCAAACTGAGCTCCCTCAACCGCCTCTTCAGGCCCATCTTCCCCAACCCGGCGACGCGTGCGCCTTCGCACATACAAATCGCTTGATACCACAAACAGCACAACGAGTCCCTGCAGCGCGATGGCCAGTGCGCTCGGAACCTGCACCGCACGCTGCATCTTGTCCGCGCCAACCAGCAGCGCACCAAATAACGCCGAGGCTGGGATCGCCCCCAATGGGTGTAGTTTGCCAAACAGCGCCGCCACAATGCCGCTGAAGCCGTAGCCCCCGCTCAACCCCTCAAGCATTCGGTGATGTACGCCCAACACCTCCACCGCGCCCGCCAACCCGCACAGCATTCCGCTCAAAGCCAGCGACAAAGTGACATATTTGGGGACAGGAATACCCGCATAACGGGAGGCGTGGGGATTCAGACCCACCGCCCGAATGCGGTAACCGATCGTCGTGCGCCAGAGTAGGAAATAGACAGCGAGTGCCAGTAGAACCGCGAGAATCGCGCCGCTGTGGAAAAGTGTGCGCGGTACCAATCGCGGCAGCCAAATCGATTCGGGTAGCGCCGCGCTTTGGGGAATACTCGTTCCGGCCGCGACATGCTCCGGATCCAGCAACGGCCCGCGCAACAAAAAGTTCATCAACCGCAGCGCGATCTGGTTCATCATCACCGTAGTGAGAATCTCGTTCACGCCCAGACGCGCCTTCAGCAAGCCGGGAATGCCACCCCATACGAGCCCGGCCGCCGCCGCGCTCAGCAGCGTCAGCGGCAATAAAATCAAGCCCGGCAACTTGCTGAAACTGACCGCAAAAGCCGTCGCCGCCAACGCACCGACGACAATCTGCCCTTCACCACCAATGTTAATCACGCCGCCCCGAAAGGCAATACATATTCCGAGACCCACCAACAGCAGCGGTGTAGCCTTGGTCAGGGTCTGCGTGATTCCGCTGACGTTTCCCAGCGCACCCTGAATCAGTGCACTATAGGCCTTTACCGGGTCAGACCCTAACAACAACAGCAGCAATATACCAACCAACAGCGCGACCAGCATCGCCAGCACCGGCAGCAGCACATCGATCAGTTTGGCCAAATATACTCGAGTGTTCATCCTTTACTCAGTAACGCATTGCCAGTGCGCTTCGGGGACTGCCCACCAAAATCCTCGCGGCTGCGTTGCCTGCAGGGAATTGGGGACAAGGCAAACTGTACCAATTATAGCACCTCTCTTATAAATCAAATAGTGCTCCAAAACATACCTAAGCAGACTTATCGGCGTCTAGGTATAGGATTGCTGGCGCGGCGCGGGCAAAAACCGCTATCAGGCGCACCGGCACTTCCCCCACATTGCGCACCCCGTGCAGAACGCCTTCCGGGACAAACACCGTTGTATCCGCACCTACCCGATGACGCTCCTCTCCCAGCGTCACCTCGACTTCACCGCTGAGGAAGGTCAGGCTCTCCTCACAATCGTGGTAGTGCCGCGGGATTTCACCGCCGGGAGGCATGTACTGCTCCCACAATTCCATCTGCGTTGCGCCGCACGTGCCCGCAGTAATAATGCGAGCGCCTGGAATGTTGCTACGCGTGTTAATGGGGTCGTAGGCGTTATGAGTATGAGGGAGGACTGCCATCGAATCAAATCTCCGCTAACGAATTCAGACCGCTAACTCTGTTGCGCCCCGGACAACCTCCGCAGACGTAACATTCGACTGCCGCCCCGTTGGAACTCATAAGGAACGTCCTCTATTCTAGCCTGAAAACCCTGTCTTGTGAAAGCGTCAATTACGCCTTCGACATGCGGCGAAGGCGCGCCACCGATCTGCAACAACGGAAAGGCCCTCGCCTCAGTAGCGACCCGCAACATTTCCTGCAAAGCGCGAACATGGAACGTCAAGTCAAACTGTTCGCTATACAAAAAAAGAAAGTGGGATGAAAGGGCCACGTCAAACGAGCCGTCCTCAAATGGCAGGTCGGGCAATGATGCGTCCAGATAACGGCCTTCCCGCTTGCCCCGCAGATAGTCGGCCAGAAATCGACGCATCGCCGTCATCCGTCGCTCTCCCAATGCGGGCAGCGAAGGCACATAAGTCCAGACAAAGTCATCGAGATTGCGCGCCAGCTGTTCTAATATGATTTCGTAAGTCTCTTCGACCCGCTGTTCAATGGCCTCCCCCGCAAACGCGTACAGCGGATCGACCGAGACCACCCTGTACCCTTGCGCCGTCATCTCCGCATTGAAGCTGGCCGGCCCGTCCCCGCAGCCCAGAATTCGCCCGGACAGATCCCGCTCCCCCAGGTCAAACATCCCGCAGTACTCGTCCATCGTCCTCCCCCAGGGTACAACACCATCAATCGTAAAGGGCATCCTTTATACCTCCGCAACGAATGATTGCAGAGCATTTCTACCGACTGCCGCATCACGCAATACCAAGTCATACCAAAGGACATGGTAAGCCGCGATAACTCTCCTTACCTTCCTTGTTATCCTCACTACTTAACCTGAATTCGGAGTAAGTGAGCACCTTACCAAGCTGGTAGAATTGTAGCTCTGCAACCAAAATTCTCCAGCATAGAAAGGTACTCAGTGATGAGTATACTCAAACTGTTCTGTCATGTCGATGATTTCTGTCAGTGGTTGACGAGATGGGAGAGTGCCAAGCTGTTGGGCATGACTCGCAAGCGAGGGCCGGCGCCTCGTATGAGCATGAGTGAAGTGATGACGATTCTGATTCATTTTCACCAGTCGCATTATCGCGATTTCAAAGCCTACTATAGGCAACAGGTATGTACGCATATGCGCAGTGAATTTCCAGCGCTGGTCAGTT
>MKWU01002210.1_pt1 | contig 30096 bp, 21 predicted proteins | sample 809101 | NCBI WGS metagenome assembly MKWU01 (sample SAMN05860141, study PRJNA318959) | sponge metagenome | host: Aplysina aerophoba | place: Slovenia: Piran, Adriatic Sea, Gulf of Piran | collected 2013-05-07
CAGCTCGCGGTCGGCCAGGTGGTCGTGGCCCGCCGCGCCGCCGGCGTGTGTGCGAAGGACGAACCCGGCCTCGTCGTCGAGACCTATCGGATTGGCGACCGGCCGGGCTGGACCGTCCTGTTCCGGTCCGGCGGCCGCGACGGCTGGAACCCCTGCGAGGCCGGTCTCTGGCTGCAGGCCGGGCCCGTCGTCGCCGGCCTGACGGACTACCGGTACACCGACACCGCGCAACTGGCTGCGGACCTGCGCGGAGGTCTCTTCGAGGCCGCCTTCGAGGCCGCCCCGGCACTCGCGTGCGGATCCGTAAAGTCCAATGGCCAATAGACTTTACGGCCGCGCCCGCCGGGGCGAGGCACCCTACGGGTTCGAGCACTGGGATCCGGACTTCCGGCCCGTGCGCGCAGAACAGAAGGCGCTGGCTCGCATGCGCGAGCTGCGCGTCGCCGGTCTGTCCTACGGGGACATTGCCGAACGGTTGACCCGCGAGGGGTTCCGCAACCGCCGCGGGGGTGCGTTCAGCCGGCAGTCGGTCTACCAGCACTTGCGGAAGCCGCCGGCATGAAGCGAAATCGCACCGAAGGTGTGCAACCCGGCCTGTTCGAGGGACCGCCGGCCGGGCCGGTGGCCAACCCGGCCCCGCGCCCGGGAGTCCCGGAAGCACCCCCGCCGGCCCCGACGCTGCGCTTCTCCGGCGTCTACCGGGAAGGGCATCCCGTGTACGGCGACAACATCCAGTTCGTGGACATCAAGGCCGTCGAGGCCGGCCACACCTGGGCGGCCGGCCGCCTGGTGCGGGGTGTGCCGCGCACCGACCACGACGGGCCCGATGCGTGGATCTGCGAACCGGATCCCGACGAACCCCCGGGCTTCCTGCCCGAACTCCTCGACGAGGACCTGGGACCGCGGCTGCGCGACGCCAAGCGCGCAGTCGTCGCCTGGGTGCGCGCCTGGGCGGACGCCTGAGCCCTGAACTGCGAGATGGCCGCGCCGCGTCCGGATCTGCAACCGACGCTGTACGGCACCCGGGATCTGGGTGCCGGCTGCGACCACTGGATCGAGGTGCGCGATGGCGACGACTCCGTGCGGGCGCTCTTCGATCGCCACTACTCGCGGCGGCCGCCGGTGCGCGGGCGGCCGCCCAGCAAGCTGTTTGTCGGCCCCGGCGAGAAGCTGGTGCTGCGCACCGCCGACGCGCTGGCCATCCTGGTGTGGCGCACGTTCCGCTCCCGGGACAACCAGGAGGGGGTCAACTGTGCGGTGTTCCGCAACGAGGGTCCACACCTGTCGTCCGACCTCCTGCGGGCCGGCATGGCCGCCGCCTGGCGGCGCTGGCCGGACACAAGGCTCTACACCTACGTGAATCCACGCCGGGTGCGGTCGCCCAACCCGGGCTACTGCTTCAAGCGGGCCGGCTGGCGGCACTGCGGCCGCACCGCCAAGGGCCTGCACGTCCTCGAATGTTGGCCAGCCGGCCGCAGGGAGAACCCATGAACAAGCCGCGCCGCCCCTGCACCCGCCACGCGTGGAAGCACCACGCGTGGGACTGGAGCATGCGGGGCATCATCGCCTTCTACCGGGTGGCGGTCTATAGGTGTGTCCACTGCGGGCGGCACCGCCGCACCTGGGGGAAGCACCGCTGGGAGCTCGAGGCCTTTGAGCAACGCCACCCGATCGCACCCGGGGGTTCCGCTCTGGCTGCGATCGACGCGGAGCGGTGAGGGAGGAGTGTGCGGAGCCGACTTCGGTCGGCTCCGCGGACGGACACGTCTAGATGAAGAACCTTGCAGCAACCAGTAGACCGCCAACCGCCACCATCGTGGCAACGATTGTCCAGGTCTGTTGATTGAAGCGCCGTTCAATCCTGGCTTCCAGGTGCGCCAACTCCGAGCGCATGTCGGCCCGCAGTTGCTCACCGTCAGGAATAGCGGTCGCCAAAATGACCGCCTGCTCCTCGCTGGCACCCACCTTGCGCAGGGCCTCGTAGGTGGCGGTGTTCATGGTCCTCTCCATGATGCAGCTCCTCGGCTGGGAACTGCGGGGCGTCTCGGCCCCGCAGTTCGGGGGCCGGACGCCCAATGGTGTCCGTGCCGACGGTTTCGTTCCCGAAGGGATCTGGCCGCCGACGGGCGGATCATACAACCTGCCGGCCGGTGCCGGAGTACACGGATCAACCGTAGCCGTGGTCCCGGCCCCAGTCGCTTCGGCGGACCAGATGGGCGATCATCTGCGCCGAGTTGGACAGGAACCGGGTTTCGGCCTCCCACCGGTCGGCCAGGGTGTCGAACCACCCCTGGCCGACACGTCGGGCTCGACATGCACGTGGACGGGCCCCAGGTCCCTTGGGCCTTCGGACCCTACGGCCGTACAGCTGCGCGGATCCACCGGCTTGGCATCGGCCGTGCCCGCGTACCGCCGCGGGATCGGTGCGTGGGTGCAGCCCATGTCGGGCCCGATGGCGATCAATTCGCCGGCTCGCCGGGGAGCTCCGGTTGAGGTTGGCGGCCGCCGCGCAGGGGTGAGCCGATTGAAAGCGTCGCAGCCGTGCATGCGGGCAAGTGTAAACGACCGCTGCGCGGCCTGAACCTTTGCCTCGTCAAGTGCCCGGGGCTGCACCCAACCCCGGGCATGGCCAGGACCAATTCGGCGGGGGTTCCCGAATTGGTCCCCAAACAGGCGGATCCGCCCGCATCCGGGCGATCGGGAGGATCCAATACCCCCTGAGCTTCGATTCCCGGCTGGATTCCGGGGTTCCCCGACCTGTGGGTCACCGAGAATTTGGCCGAATCGAGCCGCAGCGTAGTCCCGAAGGCACTACGCACCGCAGTTGGCAACGGCTCCCGAGGGCCTGGCAGGGCCATCGCGTCGACCCGGTGGCCGCACACCCCGCGCGCCGGTCTTGGGCCGCTCGTCGCCCTGGATTGCACCCCAGGCATCGGCCGGGAGCCCGGACCATGTGTGCGGATCGCAGTCCCCGCAGATCCAGGCGCGCTGCCCGCACTGGCGGCACCGGATCTCCTCCCAGCCGACGGCGGCCAGGTCCAAGGGCGACAAACGTTGGGCGGCCGGCCAGGCGCGGCTGCACGCGTGGCAGTTCATGTCTTTGAATGTGGGCCGCAGTTACGCCGCGAGATCGAGATTCACAAAGCGGTCAGTTGAGGAGCCAGAGTGGATATAACTGGGAAAGCCATAAGGCGATCCAGGTGCCGGCGAGCACGAGGAACAAGTTCCACACCAGCAGCCATGTTTTGGACACGGCAGGAAGGTGCAGGGCCGGCCATCAGCGGGCCAAGGCCCACAGACCCCAGGGCCACAGCCCCGCCACCAGGAACCCTCCGATCAGATCGACGGGCCACGCGCTGCCAAGGAAGTTCCGTACAGTGATCGACGCCACGACCGGCGGCGGGACCAGCACGATACCCGCCAGGATGAAGGCTTCGAGTTTCCTGTTCACGGGGTTGCCCCGTTCCGTCACACAAGCCCCGGGCCGCTCCACTCGCTCCAGTCGATGTCCGACGGTTCGGTACCGGTGGCGGCTTCACCCCGGTGCTCGCGCCACATGGTCCGCGTGTATGAGATCGCGAACGTCTGCAGGATCGCGAGGATCCGCCCTTCGTCGTCGGCGAATAGGCGCAGAACCTGTTCGCCGATGTGGGAGGGCATGCGCAGGTGCTCCATCAGGAGGATCAGGTTGCGTCGGCGCACCGGCTTCGCCTGGGCCTTGTACCATGCCACCCAGGCGAACGCCATGCCCTCGCCGATCAGCTCTGCGTCGGCCTCGCTGTCGACGCGGGCGTGCTCGAACAGATCCGCGTAGGAGGTCTCCAGGAGGTCGAGCCACGCGCGCTCGACGCGTGTCCGCCGGGCGGCCATCAGAAGTGCAACCCGTCGCGCGTGATCACCACGTTGCCGGCCACGGCGATCGGACGCGTGTCCGGCGGGGTGTCGGGGGTCGCATCGAGCAGCCAGGGCCCGATGTCGTCGTCGGCTTTCAGCGCCTTCTCGATCCGTTCCAGCCGTTCACTGTTGATCATCAACTGGGGCGCGCCGTGGGCCGCCGCGTGGAGCTGCTGCGAGAGGCGCAGCGGATCCCAGCCAAGCGTGTGCGTCTCCGGCTGGCGGACGATCTCCCAGCGCAGGGGTTCGTCCGTCCAGTCGGCGTGCTTCGCCACCCGGCCGCGCAGCTCGAGCCACAGGAACCAGAGCAGGCCCCACAGCCCGCCGCAGCGCCGCACCCAGGTGCGGCCCCCGCCGTAGCGGGCCCGCACGTCGTAGACGATCTTTGTCATGGCCACTCCGTGTTCATGGTTGCGTGCCCCATCATGCCCTCCGCGCGCGGCTGCGGGGTTGAGACCTTCCGCCAACGGACCGCTGCAGGGACTGGCAGAAGAACAGCACATGCCCGTCTTCGCGCAGCTCGAACCAGCCTTCGTCCCGCCATTGGGCAACGACGGCGGGATCGGACCAGTGGGCGAGCGCCAAATCGATCCGGTCCGAGGGCAACGCCCGGCCGAGCAGCCCGGCCAGCTCGTCGTCCATGCCGACAGCTCGGCAGCGGGCAATCCTTTGCCGCTCCCGGTGCCCCGCCACGTACTGGCCGGCCAGCACCGCGCCCGCTCCGGCGAGCAGCGCCAGGGCCAGGCCGGACACGACGATGGTCGCGACCGGGCTGGCGGCCCGCGCCGCGACCACCAGGTCGGTGGCGATCACCCCGCCGCCCAGCACGATCAGACCGGCGAGCAGAAGTCCGGGCTTGGTTGTCCACATGTTCACGCGACGGTCGCCCGAGCGGTCGCCGTGTCGGTGCGCGACAGGGCGCTGTGCGGCCATTCGTGGATGCGCGCGCCATCCAAGGGCCACGCCCCGGCCCGGGCGGCGATGGGCCGACTGCTTGTGCCAGAATGCGATGCCGGCGGCCCGGCAGCGGTCGCGCATCGAGCGCGCCCAGGCCTTGTCCTCCGGCCGCCGGCGGGGCCCCGACTCGCCGCCGTAGATCACCCAGTCGATGCCGGTCAGTGGCATGTCGTCGAGCGGGCCGAGCGCGGGTTCGTAGCTGACGAAGCGCACCCTTGCCGGCACGGCCGCCAGGATGGCGGCCCGTTCGGCCACGCGCATGTCCTCGATGCTGGCGCCCAGCCACACGTTGGGCCAGCCGTCGCCCCAGTCGGGCGGCAGCAGGCTGGCTTTTCGGGCCGCTTGGTCAGCAGCTGCCAGTCGAGGGCCGGCGTGTCGGCAATCAGCTCCCAGAGGGCGGTGCGCGGGGCCTCGAGTGCCGGATGGAGCTCGAACACATCGGCCAGGGAGGCGCAGAACACGCGCTGGCGCACGCCCTCCCGCCGCGCCCGGCGGTCCCAGGTGCGGGGCTTCGCCCAGTTGGCCCGGCTGGTCACCCAGCGCTCGCTCTCCGGACCCCAGACGCCCGGCTTGCGCAGCCGGTTGACCACGAAGTCCTCGGCGTAGCAGTTGATGCAGCCGGCGGAGACGCGCATGCAGCCGATCCAGGGATTGAACGTGTGGTCCGTCCAGCTGATGCGGGAGTTTTCCATGGTCGGTCTCCTGCGGGAACCCTACAGCCTACCCGCCCCCCGCTTGGCGGGCAGGCCCCGGAGGACGTCGCCCAGGTCGCCCAGGGTGTCGAGCAGCCACACGACCTGCTCGCGCACGAGTGTGCCGACGCCCACGTCCTCAATGAACGTTACGGTCCACACACCGGCGCCCGCAACGCACACCGCGGTGGCGACGATCAGGACATGCAGAACGTAGTCGTGGGGCAGCATGCTGCCCCACAGACCCCCGTAGGAACACACCAAGTCGCGCCAGGCGGACCAACCTGCCCACAACGCCAGGGGAATCCCCAACACCAACCACAGGGGCTCCACATGGTGGATCGCCGCGACGGCGGTCGCGGCGGTGATTAACACCGGCAGCAGAATCCCCTTCCCCACGACATCCACCTCGATCATCGACCAGTGCGACTTGCCTTGGGATCGGAAATAGGCCTGGTTCTGAAACGACAGTTCGATCCTCTTTTGGTACCCGGCGAGGGCCGGGCTTTCCAGGTCTTCCATACGGCTGCCTCCCTTCATGTTTGCCTCCCGGTCGCACAGGCACGGCGGGCCTCGAACCCGCAACCTTCGGTTTTGGAGACCGACGCTCCTCCGGTTGAGCTACGCACCTCCGATCCAATCCTCCCGTTGGTGTATAAACATACCATGCGGGGCGCGTCACGCCTCGCCGTCCAGCAGGCGTTGCCGTTCGTAGCAGGCCTTGCACAGCCCCTTGGCATAGTGCTGCGGCTTGCCGCAACGGCCGCAGGGCGTGCGCGGCCCGCGCTTGAGTTGCAGGGGCCGCAGCGGCCGGTCGGGATGCTGCCGGGCCTGCTGGTAGTGGGACCGGCAGACCGGCTCCCCGGTGCGCGGATCGCGCAGCTTGCCGTCCCGGTCGCACCCCGGGCCGCTGCAGGTCGGGTAGGAGTCCGGACGCCGCCTGGGACTCATGAGCCCGATGTCGGCACGAAGTGGGACCGGCAGACCGGCTGGCCGGTCCGGGGATCGCGCAGCGGGGCCGGCCGACGACACCCGGCACCCGCACAGACGGGCAGGCGGAACGGCCGGCGCAGTCGGCGCACCAGGTCGGCAATGCGGGGCCACCACCAGTTCGAGCACTGGCGCAGCCTGCGTCTGAGCATCAAGTTTCACACCTCCCGGGGCACATTCGTCGTGTTGGTATATATACATACCACAGGGCGGGAGCGACGGAGCGACGGCCCGCACGACCTTGTGCAGGAGGTAGATCCGTTCGAGGAGCGCCCTCTTGAAATACCGTGACGGTCGGGTTCACCCGTGCCGATCCGCACGATTGCGCGCTACGGTCTGTCGGGTGTGTTCCAACAACTTCGGATCACCGACCGAATCCTTCTCCTGCCAGCGCGTGTCGAACCAGGCAACGAAGTAGCGGGTGCTGTCCGACTTCCGCATGTGGGCGTTCAATTCGCCCCGGCCGCCCAGCCCGGGGGCCGTCAGGTTCGAGCTGCCAATCAGGGACTCCTGCCGGTCGTCCGCATCGGTCCAAATAAAGAGCTTGGCGTGCAGGGCGGCGCGCGGGTGGCGCAACCGCACCTCCAGGCGACCGTCGGCCTGGTGGCGCGCCAGCCGCTCCAAAAACGGAACCGCGGCTTGATCATATTGTTGGTTGGGTCTGAAGTGTTGGGCCAGAAAGAAAGGTGCGGCCTTGGTGGTGAGTTCGCCTTTGCCCCAATCCCTCCAACCATCGGCCGCCATGCCGATCAGCAACCGAACCCTGGCGTCCCTGTCCATTTGGTCCAGCCAGGTGGCCAGCCTCTCCAAACCCGCCCTGCTTACGTAGCTGGTGCAGATGTCAAGCCTTTGCGCATTGATCATGGCCCGATCGAGGCGCGCACCGGTACTGCCGTCTCGACTCAGGTTGTCGACCAGGGGGGAGGTGCGGCTGGCCAGATCCGGCGCAGCTGCGGGTGCCGGTCCGAAGCCCATCCGGAACCATACCCATTGCACGCCCCGACCGACTGTGAGCCACAACCACTCCGCCATTGCGGCGAGTGCCAAGCCGGCCAACGCGCCGAGGGCCGCGCCCATCCAATGCAGATTGACTTTCATCACGGAAGCCACGCGGTCCCCAAAGGGCAACACGAAACCCGCGACCAAACCCAGGGTCACGAGCACGCCGGCCACATACCAGAAAGTCGCATCGCTGCCCGTGAGGTTGCGAGGGCGTCTGCGTCCGGGCACGCGAATCACCTTCCCACCGGGGCCTTGCCCTCGCGGTCCGGCTTGGGCACCGGCCGTTCAACGCCGCGGCGACGCGGCTCCTGCGGTGGTTTCGGCTTCATGTGGCTGTGCGTTCAGGCTGCTGACTGTCGGTGGGCTGATTATCAGGCCGTTCCCTTGGACCGGGTCCCAGGATGGCTTCGATACTGTTTTTGAGTTGCTCCCGCAGGTCCTCCGGCGTCTCCCATTCAATACGGTTGAGGTGGTTGACGTCGAAGTGGACGGCTTCCGCGCGATTCTTGCGACAGGTGAGGAATACGGTCTTGCCGAGACCGAGGGCAAAGCCCGCTTCGAAGTAAACGCCGCCACGGGCACCGATGTGCTTGCACTTCTCGCAGGCTTTGCATTTCCCGCAGGAAGTGAAGTCGGCCACAACAAACTTCGACTGGCGGATATCCGCCAGGATTTGATCGACCACCCCGCCCGTGAACCCCCTATCGTTGATGAGGTGGGGCTCGTAGCCGGCATCCCAAATCGCAGGCGCAATTCCTTCCTCGTACATCGGATCCATGCTGCAATCAAACCACCTCGCCACAAAGCCCTGCCGTTCTGGGCCGAGTTTGTCGAGCTGCTCTTCCACATGGATACGGGCGGGAAGGTTGATGAAGTATGGGGACGTGCCCTCACTGCCCTGCTTGTTGCTTCCCGTCCAGCCCCGGCCCACTGCGTAGCGCTGAAGCTCCGCCAAGTCGCTGGCGTTGCGGCACCCGCCTGCGGCCTTCAGCAAATCCTCATTGGGCTTTGTGCCGGCATCGCCACAGCGGATCAATTCGCGCAGGAACATCAGCATGCGATCCGATGCCGAGGGCGTGCGATCCAGGTGGCCTTCCACCCAAGTCTTGTCCAACTTGAGCACGCGATCCCGGCGGTTGTCCATCCAATTTCCGAAAGATCCATACTCCCGACAGTCGGAATCGGTCAGTTCATCGAACAGGCGGTTTTTGAGGTTGTGTTGGTAAATCCAATAGCTCAGGTTGGCTTGTTGACCAGCGGGCAGAAAATCCTCCCCACTCTGGACGAGCTGTGCATCGAGAGCGAGCAGTGCCGCACCGGACTGCATCAGCCGGAAGGGGCCGCCGGCGCGCGACGAATAGTAGCGGTTCCCGGCCTCGGAAATAACCTCCGGAGTAGTTGGAAGGTCGCCAAGGTTCACCCCATCCCAAATCGGACAGGTTGATTTGTTGTTTGCATCGGGTGCCAAGATCATTGCCTGTTCTCACTTTTGGGTTGACATGGTCGATCATCCGGCGTCAGGTAACGGTAGCAAGTCCGGCATGGTTGACTCCATGCCGGGGAGGGGTACGGATTCCGCCATCTCGACAGTCATGACGGATTGCTGGGGAAGCTCCCGAGGCTGTCGGACACGATCACGATCGGGACCGGCCAGGATGCGGCCAGTTCGAGGCTGTCGCCAAGGTGCGGTTGCGCATCGCCCCATTGGAAGAGCGTTGCGGTCAAAGCCGGTTCCGGCGTGCCGACCGTAGGTCGCTCGTCGATCGGCACTGCGACTCGTGGTGCGCTCATGCCTTGGCTTCCCTACGCGGCGAACTGCGGGGGTTCGGGTAAGCAGTAAAGGGTGGTGCGGGTCCACGCCCACGTGTCAACACTGGCCCGTTATGCTTCCTCATTCCTATTGGCTTTGGCCGCCTTGAGTTGGTCGTAGCGCTCGATGATTTCCTTGTGCAGGTCGCGTACTCGGCTCAGCAAATCCGTGTACTGTCTCACGTAGATTCCCGCCTTGGCGAGGTTGGCCCGTTTGCCACGAGCCTGTACAGTGTCGACTACCCCGCCGCACAACAAGTAACCGTTGACCTGCCCTTGCCCTGCACGGAGTTCCGGATCCGTGGTTCCTTCGACGAGGTCTCGCGTGAAGTTGGTGTACTCCTCGATTTGGTCGAGGTCGTTTCTGGAGGCTGTCAAGCCTGGTCGTTTGATTTCGACCACTGCCAGAGTGCCTCCGGTCTTGGCACAGAGGAAGTCAATTCGCCGGTCAGGCTCGGGTTTTTCCGCATCGGGGAACTGCTGGCGCAAAATATCGCTGTAGCGGACTTCATCGGTCACCAGGGTCCAGTTGGGGTCAATGACCCACGGAAATTCCTTGAGGAAATTGTGGAGTGTAGGGACTTCCAGCGCATCGCGATTGATGAGTTCCTGAAGTTTCTCAATCGTCGCGATCCGGCCTTCGGTGATGCGGGCCATCTCCTTGGCTTCCACCACCTGCCATTCCCGGAACAGGGGCAGAAGGGACACCGCATTGTCCAATTGGGCATCGGCTAGATCCTGGGCGATTTCCCAGAAGGCATCAAACTCCAGAAAGTCCAGCGACATTTTTACGATCGGTTCCAGTTCGTCAAATTCAGCTGATGGATTCTTGGCTATGGTCTGACGCACGAGTTGGTCGGCGAGTCGCACGGCTCGTCGGTTGCCCGTTTCGTCGGCGCGGGACTTGAAATCCAGATAGAGTTGATTGGACTCAAGTTGTTTCCGGTGATCGTTGCTCCGTTTTTTCGCCCACTCACGTGCGACGCGGTTGAGTTCCTTTCGTCCCCACTGTTTGAGGGCCTCGTTCGCTTCCGTATCCCACACCAAGGTGTTGCGGTTGGTCCCGATGGTGTCTTCTGCGTCGTCCACAAATTCGACATGCAGCTCTCCTATGACGTAGGAGAGCGCGTACTGTTGGCCTACGACCGCGTCGAACACGAAGGGTTCCTGGGCGAGCTTGCCCCTGGCCATCAGGGTGATCCCGTGGTCGACTCCTTCAACGGGGGGTGTGGTCCTGTCAAGGGCACCGATCCATCCCGACACGGTCCAATCCGCGTCGGCGCACACCGGGCATTGGTCGTATGTCCAGAGGTAGGGTTCACCGTCGGCATCCTTGCCCAGCAGGGCTTTCAAGTTCCTTTCCTCCGGAGAGATGGGCTCACCGTTGACGACCACCTCGAAATTGTTCGGGCTGTCGATCACCGAGAACCTGCGGGCGAGCCGTAGGCGGAGCGGCGGTATCGGAATGCGTCTGGTTTTGAATCTGGTGAATTGGCGCAGGGTGATCCTGGTACCTCGGGAGACCGTGCCGGTGGCCGGCAGGGGATCGAACTCGATGGCGCGTTCGCGAGCTTGTTCCATCATGCGGTCGTAGTTCATCACGAAGCGGCTTGTCTCGCCGTTCCGGATGCTCTCGATCTCGATTTCCCTGGCGATGCCGAAGCCGGAGAACTTGCCGATGCCCTTGCGCCCCATAATCTTGCGCCTGTAAGGCTTCGGGCTCTCGTCCGTCTCCTCGTTCTCGCGGCGGTCGCGCCCGGTGATGACGTACTTGTACCGCACATCGGGGTCGGACATGCCGATGCCGTTGTCGCAAATGACAATCTCCGAATCGGGCGAATCCAAAGTGGAGTCGGGAATGTTGATCTCCACCCGAGTGGCGTTGGCGTCCCAACCGTTTGCGACCAGTTCGCTGATGACCGGCGGGAGGGTGGAATACATCTGCAGCCCGAGGTGTTTGATGGTGCCGGCATCGAACTCCATCCGGTACGGCTGTTTGGTTTCCGACAGCGTGGTCATGGCAGCCTGACGCGGGGCTCAGTTGCGGGTGCCGTGGGCTTGGATGACGCTCTCGGCCAGTTGCCTGGCCAACCTCACCGGCACGGCATTGCCGATTTGGCGGGCCTGTTCCAGAATGGAACCGCCGAAGAATTCGTAGTCGTCGTCAAAGGTTTGGATTGCCGCGGCTTCCCGAACCGAAATACCCCGGTTCTGCTCCGGATGAATGAAGCGTCCGCAGTAAACATCCGTACACCGGCACGTCAGCGTGGGCGCCGGACGTTGCCAGGCCATCCGACCGAACACATCCCGATGCGCCTTGGGGTTCTTTTGATGGCACTTGAGCAGGATTGAGGTGTCCTGTACGTCCGCCCGGCTGCCGCCGTCGGATGGGATCGCCTTCACGATGCGCAGATGGTGCGGAGGCAGTTGCCTGGCCACATGGTTCTTGTAGTGGTCGTTGCGTCCGCCGTGATCCAGCACGGGAAACCTGCGGATCGCGTCGGAGACAGTGGCGAACTCGTCTGGCTCCGTTGTTGGTGCCGGGAGATGGGGTTGCCCATGCCTGGAGGCAATCAGGACAAACCGTTTTCTGGTCTGCGGCACACCAAAGTCCTTGGCATCCAGCATTGCCGCATCCGATCTGAAGCCTTGGCGCGCCAGTGTTTGTTCGAACTCCTGGAACACTTCCCGGCCCGTGGCATTGCGCAACCCGGGGACGTTTTCGATGACAAGGTAGTCGGGTGGAGCCCGATTGATGACATCGGCAAAGGCCAGGAGCAGGAACCTGCGCTTGTCGCCATCCTTTCGCTGCGGGTTCAAGGTGGAGAAGGGTTGACAGGGAGTACATGCCGAGTAGAGCACGGGCTGATCGCCGGTGATTCCGTGTTTGGCACGGAGACCTGTGACGCTGACGGTCCGTATGTCTGCGCAGATAAATCTGCTCGGGGAATTGTTGTGCTTGTAGGTTGCGCCGACACGCGGGTCGTTGTCCACGCCGGCCACGACCTCGATGCCGGCGTCAAGCAGGCCGCGCGTCAGCCCTCCCGCACCGCAGAAAAAGTCCAGTGCCTGCATTAGGACTTCCTTGGACCCTCGGCCACGGAGGGTGCCTCGGCGCGTAGTTGCCCGTCGGGTGTCAGGTAGCGGTAGAGGGTGCTGCTCGATACCCCCACGAGACGACAGATTTCCTTGATGCTAAGCGTCCGCTCGCGCATCAGTTCGCTGGCCCGGGCCAGCATCCGGTCGTTCACCTTGGGCCGACGGCCACCCTTGCGCCCGCGGTCGCGCGCCGCCTTCAGGCCGGCATGCACGCGTTCCCGCATCAGGTTGCGCTCGAACTCGGCCAGGGCTCCGAAGAGTTGGAAGAGGAGGTTGCCCGTGGCTGTCGAAGTGTCGATGTGCTCATGCAGCGAGATCAGCTGCACGCCCTGACGGTCCAGGCGCATCACCAGGTCCAGCAGATCCGGCAGGCTGCGCCCCAGGCGGTCCAGCCGCCAGACCACCAGGCTGTCGCCGTCGCGCACGTGTTCAAGGGCGGCGCCGAGTCCGGGCCGATCCGCACCGCGCCGGACCCCCGACACCTGATCCTCATAGATTTTGCGGCAACCCGCTGCGGCCAGGGCATCGCGCTGCAGGGCGGTGTCCTGTTCGATGCGGGAGACGCGGGCGTAGCCGACCTTCATGCTCCCAGTTTACCAAAACCCATGTGCCGGACGGAATTTGGGAATTTGTTTTTTGGAGGGGTTGTGGGAAGGCCGCTGTCCTCCGGGGGACATCCGCCGCACGGCCATGCGGCGGGGTTCCCGCAAACACCTGTTTTTGATACAACTGCCAAACCGGCGTGGTGGCCAACCGTCCTGTTCGCCGTGGCTCGTCATTGACTGCGCAACCCGTTTGCTTGTGTCCACGGACCTTGGCCGCGGCCGACAGTCGGTGTCGGCGCAGCGGCAAAAAGCAGATGGAGCAATCCCGCGCGCTCACTGCTTGGTGAGCGCCGGCGGGCGGAACTGAACCACCTGCGGGACCCGCGCCAAGCGGACATGCAGCGGGTCGGTAGAATGGGGAACCCTGGTCTCCTGCCCGCCATGAGGAAACATTCCATGCCCCCGGTGCCGCGCCATGCCGGACCGAACGGACCGACGGAAAGATGGCCTTGCGCCCGGAAGGTGCTGACACTGCTGTGCCTGGGATGGCTGTGGGCCACCCCGGTTGCCGCCCAGGACCAGGTCCCTCCGCCCGCGGTCGAGGCCACGGGTCCCTACCGCAACCTGGCGGAGAACCACGCCGGCACCTTCCACCTGCGGCGGAAGGCGGGCGTGGTGTACGCGACCTTCCAGACCGACCGCTCCCCGGTGCAGTTCCTGGCCCGAGACCAACCGGAGGTGTTGTTGACCGTGCCCGCAGGCTTCCGGCCCGCCGTGGATGTCACCTGGGAGGTCAGCGCCGAGCCGGTCCTGCCGGACGGCACGCCCCATCCCGACCCCTCCGACCGCCGGGTGTTCCGGATGCGCGTGGACACCGAAGGGCATGTGCGCTACGTGGACGATGCGGGCGCGGACGGGGCGGGGTATCTCGGGTACGACACGGCCTTGGCCTGGCCCCTGGCCGGCACCGAACCCCGGGTGTGCGACCGCCATCGGAACATCCGGGAGGGCATTCTGGCGGCCGTGCAGGTCCTGGAAGACGCCGTGCTGCCCTGCTCGCAGGTGGCCTGGAGCCATCTGGCCGGCATCCGCACCCTGTCCTTGGATACCTGGGATGCAAATTTTGCGCGGCACGATCTACTGGGCCTGTCCAACCTTGCCGTGTTGCAGGTGTTTGGTTCGGGTGCCACCTATCCCGACGATCTGCTGGCCTACACGCCTCGGCTGCAGGCCCTGCGGATTGAGGAGAACACCCTGGAAGACCTGTCCGGCGACCTGTTCCGTTACACCCCGTTGCTGGCCCAGCTGTCCCTGGGGAAGGATTCCCGCTGGGACCTGGACCTGCCGGGCGACCTGCTGATGCACACCCCCCATCTGGAATCCCTGCAGCTGGAGGGCAGGCATCCGGCGGAGCTGGCCCAACAACTGCTGGCCTACACCCCGCGGCTGACCCGCCTGACCGTGACGTCCTCCATCCCCCTGCCGGAGACGTTGCTGGCGAACGTGCCCCGTCTCACCCACCTGACGGTCGCAGACGGCCTGGACCCCTGTGCGACACCGGAGCTGCTGGCCCCCGTCCCAGACCTGCGGCACGTCGCGGTGCGCATGACGGCGGAGGACGGGGCGCCGGCCTGCCTGGACCGCGCCCTGCGTCTCCACACGCCGGCCCTGGCCGAGCTGCATCTCGAGCTCCGGGACCTGCAGGGCCTGGAGGCCGGGGTCCTGCCGCATCTCCCGCGGCTTACCCGCCTGACCCTGGACGCGGGCGACCACCGGCTGCCCGCGCAACTACTGGCCGAGGCCCCCGCGCTGACCCACCTCGCGCTGCATGGCGGGACGCTGAGGCTCCCGGCCGGCTTCCTGGCGCATACGCCCCGCCTGACTTCCCTGTCCCTGCAGGCGGGAAACCTGAAGAACGTTCCGTCCGACCTGCTGGCGCCCGTCCCGGAGCTGCGGCAGGTGCGGGTTGACTCGGGGGATGCGCCATCCCTGCCGACCGGGTTCCTGGAGCGGGTGACGGAGCTGCGGATGGGCACGGGGCGTCAGGACCTGCCTTGGGATTTTCTGTTGCATGCCCCGCACCTGGAGGTCCTGCACCTGACGGCCCACTCCCTGAGATCGCTCCCGGAGGGGTTCCTGGCCCATGCCCCCCGCCTGGAGACCTTCCGTCTGGATGCCGGCCATGATTCTTCCGATACCTCTCTGACATCCTTCCCGGAGGGCTTCCTGACCCATGCCCCGAGCCTGATCGAGCTCCGCCTGCACGTGCCTGGACTGCAGGCCTTCCCGTCCTCCTTCCTGGGCCATGCCCCGAGCCTGGAGACCCTGGAACTGGAAAATTCGAACACTCATCCTTCACCCTACAGGCACATCCTGCCTGTCACGTCCCTCCCCGCCAATTTCCTGATCCACGCCCCCCGCCTGCGGCATCTTGATCTGGAGCCCCTGGGGCATGTCAAGGCCTTCCCGCCAGGGTTCCTCTCCGGTTCCCCGCAACTCCGGTACCTGAACCTGGACGCCAACGAAGCGAGGTCCCTGCCGCCCGACTTCCTCAGCCGGCATCCACACCTCGAGACGATCCGGCTGCGGGCCAACCATGTGCCGGCCCTGCCCCGGGGCTTCCTGGCCCAATCCCCCCGCCTGGCGGACCTGAAGCTGGACCTGCAGCGGGTGGAGGCATTGCCCGAGGGCTTTCTGGCGGACACGCCCCGCCTGTGGAACCTGGGGCTTGATGTGCACGGGGTCGCGGCCCTGCCGCCGGGCTTCCTGGCCCATACGCCGCATCTGATCCGTCTGAACCTGCGCGCGCGCAACCTGACGGCCTGGCCCGCGGCCTTCCTGGCCGATGCCCCCCGCCTCCGGACACTGGGTTTGGCCATGCCCCTGCTCGAACCGACGCTGACGCCGGCGCACCGCCTGTGGGAGACCCTGCAGGCGACCAGCCTGCGCGTGAAGGTGATTCGGCCCGATCCCTTTGCTTTTGCGGATTCCGATGCCTGGTCGGAGTTTTGCACCTCCACCACCATCAGCAGGCTCGGGAGCATTCTGGAGGTTTCGGGACGCGCACCGGACGACCACGGCCGCATGCTGTTGCGCGTATCGGGTTGGCAGGAACGCGAACTCTTTGCATTCGACTCCTGGCTCTGCCCGTACCTGATCGATTCCCGGTTTACGGCCCCGACCTTGGAGGTCTGCGCCGCCTACCGGGATCCGAAGGAGTGCATCCCAGAGGGGGAACGGTCGGAGGCGCCCGATCCCGAATGGGGCCGCGAGCCCGAAGGGGCCCGTGGTTGAGAGGCGTGCCGGTGGTGGAATCTCCCACCGTCAATCCCGAAGCGGGACGGATTCGGGGGCACCGTCGGCAACAAAGGATGCGACCGGCATGCAAGCAGGCAGTCCTTCATTATCCTGGCGCAGTCGTCGGCAGTGCTTCCGACTTCAGCATTGGGCCGGGGCCGACACGGTGCGGTCTCCTCCGCGCTCGAAACAGGCCCGTCCGTGCGCCTCGGGCCGTGGTGTCTGTCATCAGATGCAGGAGGTTGTGTTCCCCTGCCGCAGGCTCCCCCGCGTCGGATGCATCCGTGGCGTGACCGGCCGCACCAATCCTCCCACCAAGCCGTCCCCCATCTCTCCGTTGGGCGTCACCGTCATCCCCATCCTCCCTACCGTTCGGCATCCGTTGCGGAAGTGCCCGGAGCCGGGGGCGAATCCGTTCCCGCGGCCACATCCCACAACCGGACGGTGCCGTCCAGACTGCCGCTGGCCAGGGTGCGCCCGTCGGGACTGAAGGCCACGCTGGTGACCCAATCCGCATGGCCCTGCAGGGTGTGCCGGAGGAGGCCCGTGGCCACGTCCCACAACCGGACGGTGCCGTCCATGCTGCCGCGGGCCAGGGTCCGCCCGTCGGGACTGAAGGCCATTTCATGGAAGATCCAACCTGCATGGCCCTGCAGGACGTGTTGGAGAGTGCCCGTGGCCACGTCCCACAGGCGGATGGTGTGATCCCGACTGCCGCTGGCCAGGGTCCGGCCGTCGGGACTGAAGGCGACACTCCAGACCGTATCCGCATGGCCCTTCAGGACGTGTTGGAGAGTGCCCGTGGCCACATCCCACAGGTGGACGGTGTCGTCCTGGCTGCCGCCACTGGCGAGGGTCCGGCCATCGGGGCTGAAGGCCACGCTGCGGACCGATTCCTCCCACCCGTGGCTCAAGGTGTGTCGAAGGGTGCCCGTGGCCACGTCCCACAGGCGGACGGACGAACCGCCACTGGCGAGGGTCCGGCCATCGGGGCTGAAGGCCACGCTGCGAATTTCACCACCCCAAGGGCGCCCCTCGCTCTCCAGAGTGTGCCGGAGGTGGCCTGTGGTCGCCTCCCACAGGTGGATGGCGCCGTTCCCTCTGCCGACGGCCAGGGTCCGGCCGTCGGGACTGAAGGCCACGCTGCGAATTTCACCACCCCAAGGGCGCCCCTCACTCTCCAGGGTGTGCCGGAGGCGGCCCGCGGCCACATCCCACAGGTGGACGGTGTCGTCCTGGCTGCCGCCACTGGCGAGGGTCCGGCCGTCGGGACTGAAGGCCACGCTGTAGACCATCCCCGCATGGCCTCGGAAGGTGGAGAGGGTGGCTCCGGCCACATCCCACAGGTGGACGGCTTGGGCACCGCCATCGGCGATGGCCAGGGTGCGACCATCGGGGCTGAAGGCCACGCCGTAGACCATCCCTGCATGGCCCTTCAGGGCCTGTTGGAGGGTGCCCGTGGCGGTGTCCCAGAGCAGGACGACACCGTCCTCGTTGCCGCCGACCAGGGTCCGCCCGTCGGGACTGAAGGCCACGCTGCGAATCCCACCCCAAGGGCGCCCCTCGCGCTCCAGGATGTGCCGAACGGTGGCCGTGGCCACATCCCACAGGCGGACGCTGCCGTCCCCGCTGCCGCTGGCCAGGATCCGGCCATCGGGACTGAAGGCCACGCTGCCAACCCAATCCGCATGGCCCTCCAGGGTGAGCCGGAGAGTGCCCGTGGCCGCATCCCACAGGCGGACGCTGCCGTCCCCGCTGCCGCTGGCCAGGGTCCGCCCGTCGGGGCTGAAGGCCACGCTGTAGACCATCCCCGCATGGCCTTCCAGGGTGTGTTGGAGGGTGCCCGTGGCCGCATCCCACAGGCGGACGGTGTTCCAATTGCCGCCGGCCAGGGTCCGCCCGTCGGGACTGAAGGCTACGCTGCCGACCCCGCCCGCATGGCCTTCCAGGGTGTGTTGGAGGATGCCCGCGGCTGTGTCCCAGAGGTGGATGACGCCATCCCCGCCGCCGCCGGCCAGGGTCCGCCCGTCGGGACTGAAGGCCACACTGTCGACCCTCCCCGCATGGCCGGCGAGCAGGGCCTCGACTTCGCGGGTCCGGGCGTCATACAGCCAGATGCCAACACTGCCCCCAACCGCCAGGAGCGTGCCGTCCGGCGAATATCGCACGACCGCAATCGTGCCCTGCCCCAGCCGGGCCTTGGCCTCGACCGGCAGGGGCTCCGATCGCGCTTCCCGGGCCGCACCGGGCCCCGGCATGGCCAGGAGCAGGCACAGGCATGCGGCCAGGATGCGGGCCGGGATCTTCACGGACCCCATCGGACAGCCTCCTCAACGGCAAATCGATCCCCTACCTTGCACCAGGGAGGAGGAGATAGCCAAACGCCATGTTAGGGGGCGGCCTCCACGTCACCCATCGGGCCGGGCTCGGGAGCAACTATTGACGGGTTGCTCCGATGCCGCTCTGCAGCCGCCCTCGGAGCCCCGGCATTGCCCCCCGCCCGGAGGCTCCGGCCGTCCCGGATGGGGGCCGCGGGTCGCTCCCCCGTCTCCGCATCACGGGTTCCCGCAGGCATCCAGGAAGCGCGCCAGCAGGTGCGGCCGGTCGGCGGGATCCGTCGCCGACACGGCACAGCCCCCGGGCTCCCGCACCTCGCGCAGGTTGGGCGTGTCGGTTCGGAAATCCACGGGCAGGGCGGTCAGGCGCGGGGTATCCAGGGTCAGCCGCTGCAGTTGGGGCACATGGGCCAACAAGTCGGCCGGCAACGTTGTCAACCCCGCCGCCCTCAGGGTCAGCGAGCGCAGTTCGGGGACATGGAGCAGGTCCGGCGGCAATGCCGTCCGCCCGGCCGGAATTTCCCAGTCCAGGACTTCCAACCGGGGGGGCAGGAAGGACAGGCCTTCCGGATCCACATCCCGCAATGTCAGTCGCCGCAATCCGGGCGCGTAAGCCAAAAAGTCCGGCGGCAAACCCATGCGGGAGCCGGACAGGTCCAGGGATTCCAGGGCCGGGGTATGGAACAGGAGGTCGGGAGGCACCGCGGGGAACCAGACATCGCCCTGCAGGGCGAGTGTCCGCAGGCCGGTCAGGCCGGCCAGGTCGTGGGCCTGCAGCGGCGGCGTACCCTCAAGCCACGCGCGCAGGGTGGACGCGGCATTCAGGTCCAAACTCTGCACGGACGCCAGATCCGTCCACGTGACCTCCGCACAGGAATCCCGGACGCGTCCCTTGCTGCGCAAGGCCTGCAGCAGGCGGGCCCGCACCCAGACATGGCGCTGGCACACGTCGGCGCCCGCGGTCCAGGTCATGGTGGTCGCGTGGACCAGGGGTTCGGTCCCGGTCTCCGCCGGCTCCCCCACCAGGCGCACCGTTCCCTGCGGCCGCACTTCCAGCGTCCGGGTGTGACAGCCGGCCTTGTCCACCGCCAGGGCCCGGCGCACGGTCTGCGCCGGCCGGAAGCCCGCCGGCACCGTGAACAGGACCGAGGCGGGCGGAACCCCGTACGCGACCGTCACGGTCGCCGTCACCCGCGTGCCGTCCCGCCGCAGGCTGTACGTTCCCGTCCCTCCGCCCCTGGTCGGAACGTAGGTTCCCCGGACCTCCATCCATTCCGGATCCGCGGTGCGCCACACGGCCGTGGCCGCAAAACCGACCTGGCGCGGCGGGTCCGTCTGCGTCACCCGGCCGTCCCGGTGCACCCGAAGTTCCAGGGCGGCACCGCGCGCGGCTTCCGGATCGTCCCCGTCCCCGACCGGCACCTGGGCCGCGGCCGGCACCGTCCAGGTCGCCGCCTCCACCGGGCGGAAGCCCGTCGGCACCGTGAACAGGTGCGCGGACCCGGCGGCCAACCCGTCTCCGGGCGGAAAAGCCAGGGTCGCCGTGACGGTGTCCCCCCGGCGCACCAGGCGAACGGTTCCCGCACCTGCCGCCGGCGTGAACGTCCCCGCCATGAACAGCGGGGTCGGTCCCTCCGCAACCCAGGTGATGGCGGTGCGGTACCCCGCATAACCCGCGCCTTCAAGGGTGGGCGCATCCAGGTGGTACACCGTCCCGTCCGGCCGCGCCTCCAGGATCACGGTTACCGCCGGGGCCTCCGGCAAGGGCCGGCCCCGTGCGGTCATCGGCCAGGCCGCCGTCGTCCAGGTCCTCGGCCACCGTGGCCGGTAGCCCTCGGGCAGCCGGAACAGCGGCTGCGGAGGTGCTCCGTGTCCCACCGCGGAACGGTGCACGGCCAGGGTGGCCGTCACCTGCCGCCCCTGGCGCAGGACACGGTACTGTCCCCCCCAGTGTGCCGCCGGATCGGTGTAGATGCCGACGACCGGCGGGATACCCGATTGGTTGAACGGTTCCCTTGCCGGGGGCGTGGTGTCCGTCAAGCGGTTGCCGGTGAGGTTCAGTTCCCGCACGTGGAGGAGAGGCTCCAGTGGCATCGGGATGGAACCCGTCAGCAGGTTGTGGCTCAAGTCCAGTTCCCGCAGGTGGCCCAGATGCCCCAGTTGCGGCGGGATGAACCCCGTCAATTGGTTGTACCCCAGACTCAACCATTCCAGTCGGCACAGTCGACCCAGTTGCGAAGGCATGGATCCCGTCAGCAGGTTGTGGCTCAAGTCCAGTGCCTGCAGTTGGCCCAGCTGCCCCAGTTGCGGCGGGATGGACCCCGTCAACCGGTTGTGATCCAAACGCAGCCATCCCAGTTGACCGAGCTGGCCCAATGTTGGCGGGATGGATCCCGTCAATCCGTTGTTGCGCAAGTCCAGTCCTTGCAGGTGGCTCAGCTGCCCCAGTTGCGGTGGCATGGATCCCGTCAACTGGTTGTAGCTCAAATCCAGTGCCTGTAGTTGGCTCAGCTGCCCCAGTTGCGGTGGCATGGACCCCGCCAGCCGGTTGCGGTCCAACTCCAGGCGTTGCAGTTGGCCCAGCTGCCCCAGTTCCGGGGGCATCACACCGGTCAACCGGTTGAAGCTCAAATTCAGGATTCGCAGTTGGCCCAGTTGGCCCAGTTGCGGCGGGATGGGCCCCGTCAACCAGTTGTGGCCCAAATTCAGGACTTGCAGTTGGCCCAGTTGGCCCAGTTGCGGCGGGATGGGCCCCGCCAGCCGGTTGCGGTCCAACTCCAGGATTCGCAGTTGGCTCAGTTGGCCCAGTTGCGGCGGGATGGACCCCACCAGGGGAGTCAACCAGGCATCTTCAATCTTCACCACCCGTCCGGAAAACGGATCCACGCGCACGCCTTCAAACAACCCCAGCGGACGGTCGCGTTGCCAGGTGCCGAGCGCGTCCGTGTTGGTGCCCCGCAGCACGTCCCGGGCAGCCAGCAGCACTTCCCGGTCGCAGTCCGCGCCGGACGAGGGCTCGGTTGGGGGACAACGCCGGTCCATGGAGGCGGTTGGCACAGGAGCCGCCACGACCCGGCCGGTGGCGGCCGGCCGCACCGCGGGCTCCACGGGCGCGGCCGTCGGCGACGGCACGGTCCCGGCCGATCGGCCGCAGGCCCCGCACAGCAGGGCCAGTCCCACCGCGGCCAGCTTCCACTTCCGGCAGTCCATGCCCGGTCCCTCCGAGGGTCGATCCGGCGCGGCAGCCTATCCCGCCATGCCGGTTGATTGTAGCCTCCGGGCACGGGACGCGGGCATCCGTGCTCGGCGGGACACTGTGTACCTCCCGTTGCTGTTGGTTCGGGGACAAGCCGCGGGGCTTCCCCCACAGGCCGCCCCGTGCCGTGGCCGCCAAGGGCCTTCAGGCCTGTGGGACGCCCGATCCCGGCTTCGCCTGTGTCCTGAAGGCGACCTGACGGACCGTTGACGCGCGCCTGACGCGGTGCATATGGTCCCTGTCGCTCCCAACCTCCAGAATGGCCCCGTGCCGCATCCGGCCGCGGGGCGGCGCCAACCCATCATCCATCGGAAGGATTCCCATGACCACCCAGCACCCCGAATTCAGCCTCAAGGCCACCGCCGACGGCTTCAATGTATTCTCCGGTCCCGGCAATAGCTATGACCGGGTTAAGCATGGGGACTCGGACTCAGCCATCTTCATTCTCCCCCGCGCCAGGGATAATACCAAGGACCCCGCGTCCTACGTGTCCACGTTGGGCACCACAAACACCATCCTGGGCAAGTACGCCGCCAAGGACCTCTGGTACCGGATTCAGGTCGCCAACGGGAGCATCGACATCACGGGCTGGATCCGGGCCGCCCATGTGGAGAGCGATGATGACCTGAGCGGCGTGCCCGTCGCCTGGAAGCCGATCCGGCTGAGCTTCGACTCCACCGCGAACATCCGCGCTGTGCGCTCCGGTCCCGATGCCGACTATGACACGGTCGGCTCCATAACGGCCGGTACCAAGTACCCCGTTCTGGGGAAGGACAGCGACCTGGACCAAGACGCCTGGTATGAAATCCAGTACGATCCCGCTCACCCCGACTGCACGGGCTGGGTCCCGGCCGCACAGGGGCAGATCCACGAGGCGCAGGACTCCATCCAGCAGGACGACCTGCCCGTCACCTGGCTGCCGCCCCTGATCCCCGACTCCCTGCAACTGCCTGTCACGAACAAGGATCCCAAGGCAAAGACACCGTATTACCCGATCACCGGTCTGTTCAACGATCCCTGCAGATGGTGGGAGCCGCAGAAGAAAGTGCCCCTTCGTCACGAAGGCATCGACTGGGGCTGTGGGGCGGACAAGCCCATTTACGCCATGGCGGCGGGGGTGGTGAGAACGGTCGTCGAAGACGCGAACCACGGTTCCGGCAAACACGTCATAGTCCGCACTGAAGAGGGCAATGATCTCAACGAATACGTTCAGCTCCGCACCAAGGACAAAGGCCGAGGCCTTGCCTTCGAGCTGTCCTACCTCCACCTGAATACAGTAGAGGCCAATCTAGACAGAAAAAGAGTGTCCAAGGGCGACAAGCTGGGCACCTCCGGCAATACGGGCAAATACACCACGGGCGCCCACCTGCATGTGCACTATGTCGTCAAGGGCCAGAGCAGCACGGTCAACTGGCCGGACTTCTTTTATCACCGCAACTACCAAGACTTTCAAGCCGGACTGCCACAGGATAGCTACCCCTGGCCCGACACGGCGGCCCTGCAGGCCGAAAGCGACGCCGCCCCGGAAGCGGGCCGGGACCGCCTCCGCGGACAAATCTGCGACTGGATGGAAGAACTCCTGAAGGGTACTTATGAGAAACCGTACCTGCGGGTCAAGCCCGGTGCCAAGGTGTACATGTTTCCGAAGGCGGATGCGCGGTTCCGATATCCCTCGCGGCCGTTGGCGCACTATGCGATACAGGGCAGGTACGCGGTGGGGGGTCAACCCCATCTCTTCACGGATACCGCCCCCTGGTGGTGGCAGCATTTGGAGGATGGCTTCCCCCTGTGGTGGAAGATCGAGATGACCCGGGAGTTCGGGACACCCTATTTCCCAGTCCTCTGGGTGCGCGACGAAGACACCGAGGTGATCGGAGATCTGCGCAACGTGCCGACTGTTCCACCGGCAACGACGGACCTGCCCCGGTACCTGAAAAAAGGTAACGGGGTCAATGTGCGGAGTGGACCGAACACGCACACGGAGGAGAGGGATGAGGACGGCAACATCACCTTAAGGGCTGTCAACAATGCTGCCGACCCCACGCCGATCATCAATGGTTGGGTGCCCATTGTGGACCTGGCCCGTGACCTCACCACGAAGGACTACCTCTGGTACCAAATTCGGTACCATGACCCTGCCGCCCAGAACGTTGAAGCCGGGAAATCCAATGCCGCAGGCTGGGTGCGATCCGATGTCGTGGCAGCACTCTCGGGAAGCGATCCGGAGCCAGATGACCGCGCCTTTCCCAGCGATCCCGACACGATCAAACCGAAGGTTCCCGCGGACACCACGGCGCATGCGAAGACCCAACCCAACCAGTCGGTGCCGGCGCTCCCCTACCCGGACGAGGAGGCTCGGGATCCCAATGCCCTCGTCTATGCCTTCGAGGGTATTGCGCCCATCACGGGGTGTTCCGAGATGTCGCCCCTGTGGTACCAGCTGCAGCTCACGGACACGCGCCGGGGCTGGGTGCTGGCCGACCAGGTGACGACCTACAACGCCGGCGGCCTGAGGGAGGTCCAGCCGCGGCTGCGCCGACGGCTGGGGAGCACCGCGGCCATCGCGGTGCGCAACGCCCCCGCGGCCACCGGAACCGTCCTGGCCGCGATTGGGGCCGCCGACACGAGCTGGCACGCCCTGCGGGGGCGCGACGCGGCGTATCCGGGCTGGTGGCAGGTCCGCTACGCCGGTCCCGTGGCCGGCTGGGTGCGCAGCGATCAGGTCCAGACCCACGGCAGCCTCGCGGGCCTGGCCGCGACCTGGGACCCCGCTCCGCAGCTGAGCCTGCGGTCCACGACCACGCTCGGCCTCAACGTGCGCTCCGGTCCCGGCCGCGGCCACGTCCGGGTCGGCTTCATCGCCGGCGGCTCCACCGCCCGCTACGACATCCTGGGCCAGGATGCGGCCACCGCGACCTGGTACCAGATCCGCTTCAGCCCCACCGTCGACGGCTGGGTGCACGGGGGCTACGTGCGGACCCACGGCAGCCTTGCCGGCCTGAGGGTGACGTCCGTCCCGCAGCTGAGCCTCCAGGCCACGGCCGCCACCGACCTCCCGGTGCGCGCGGGGCCCGGCCCGACCCACGGCCAGGTCGGGCTCATCGCCGTCGGCTCCACCGACCGCTACGACATCCTGGGCCGGGACGCGGCCACGGCCGCCTGGTACCAGATCCAGTTCAGCAGCACCGTGAGCGGCTGGGTGGACAAGGACCGGGTCCGGACGCATGGCGACCTGACCGGCCTCGGGGTGACCGCGGTGCCGCAGCTGAGTCTCAAGGCCAGCACCACGGACGGCCTGCGGGTGCGTTCGGGTCCCGGCACGACCCACAGCCAGGTGGCCTCGATCGCGGGCGGCTCGACCACGAAGTACGACATTCTGGGCAAGGATGCGGCCACCGCGACCTGGTACCAGATCCGCTTCAGCGGCAGCCTCGACGGCTGGGTGCACGGCGACCATGTCCAATTCCACGGCGACCTTTCCGGCCTCGGGGTGACCTGGGTGCCGCAGCTGAGCCTCCAGGCCACCGCCGCCAACGGCCTGGCCATCCATTCGGGCCCCGGCGCCACCCACGCCCAAACCGGCTTCATCGCCGCCGGCTCCACCGCCCGCTACGACATCCTGGGCCAGGATGCGGCCACGGCCAGCTGGTACCAGGTGCGCCACCACGGCACCGTCGACGGCTGGGTCAAGGAGAACGACGCCGTGGAGACCGACGGCTGCCTCGACCTGGCGCCGCCGCCCGAGGCCGGCCTGGCCGCCACCGCCCAGAGTTGCGCCGTGCGGGACGCGCCGGCCCCGACCGGCACCGTGCAGGCCACGATTACGGACCGCGCCGAACGCTACCCGGTGCTGGCGAAGGATGCGGCCACGGCCGCCTGGTACCGGATCCGCTTCAGCGGCAGCATCAGCGGCTGGGTGCAGGCTGCCTGCGTGCAGCTGCACGGGGACGGGCGCAACCTGCCGCTGGCCGTGGCGCCGACCACCGACGACCGGCCCCGACTGAGCCTCGCGAGCACGACCACGGCCGGCCTCAACCTGCGCACGGGCCCCGGCGAAGGGCACCGCATCCTGCTCACGCTGCCCTTCAACGCCACCCGCTACGACATTGTGGGCAAGGATGCGGACACGGCCGGCTGGTACGAAATCCGCTACGGCGAGGGCATCAGCGGCTGGGTGTCCGAACCCCACGTGCAGACGCACGGCAACCTCGACGGCCTGACCGTGACCTGGAACCCGGCCCCGCAGCTGGGCCTCCCGACCGGCGCCGCGTACGGCCTCAACGTGCGCACCGGCCCCGGCGAGATCCACGCCAAGGTCGGCCTCATCACCGCCGGCTCCACCGACCGCTACGACATTTTGGGCAAGGATGCGGACGCGGCCGGCTGGTACCAGATCCGCTTCGGCGCCACCATCGGCTGGGTCCACGCCGGCTACGTCCAAACCCACGGCGACCTCGACGGCCTCGGGGTGACCTGGGTGCCGCAGCTGAGCCTCAACGCGGCCGCCACGACCGGCCTGGCCGTGTACGCCGGGCCCGGCTTCGGCCACACGCAGGTCGGCTTCATCGCCGCCGGCTCCACCGCCCGCTACGACATCCTGGGCCAGGATGCGGCCATCGCCGGCTGGTACGAAATCCGCTACGACGCCACCGTCACCGGCTGGGTGCCCGCACAGCGCGTCCAGACCCACAGCGAACTCGACGGCCTGTCCGCGACCTGGGTCCCGCAGCTGAGCCTGGCGGCCGCCCCCTACGGCCTCTACGTGCGTTCCGGGCCCGGCCGCGAACACGACCCGGCGGGAGTCATCGTGGCCGGCTCCACCGACCGCTACGACATCCTGGGCCAGGATGCGGCCACGGCCGGCTGGTACCAGATCCGCTTCGGAGCCACCGTCGTCGGCTGGGTGTCGGCGGCCCACGTGCAGACCTACGGCAGCCTGGCCGGCCTGGCCGTGACCTGGGTGCCGCAGCTGAGCCTCCAGGGCACCCGCACGCGCGACCTCAACGTGCATGCCGGCCCCGGCACCACCCACGATCCGGCGGGAGTCATCGTGGCCGGCTCCACCGACCGCTACGACATCCTGGGCCGGGATGCGGACCCGGCCGCCTGGTACGAAATCCGCTTCAGTGCCACCGTCACCGGCTGGGTGTCCGCGGCCCATGTGCAGACCCATGGCAACCTCGCCGGCCTCGAGGCGACCTGGAACCCCACCCCGCGGCTGCGCCTCAAGGCCGCGACCACGCTCGGCCTCAATGTGCGCTCCGGGCCCGATAGGGCCCACAACCGGATCGGCTTCATCAAGGGCGGTTCCACCGTGGAGTACGAGATCCTGGGCCGGAACGCCGCCACGGCCACCTGGTGGCAGATCCGCTACAGCCCCACCGTCCCCGGCTGGGTATCGGCGGACCACGTGCAGACCCGCGGCGACCTCACGGGCCTGCGGGTGACCTGGAGTTCCGACCCGCAGCTGAACGTCAAGGGCACCAACACGATCGACCTCAACGTGCGCACCGGACCCGATGCCGGCCACGACCGCATCGGCAGTATCGCGGTGGGCTCCACCGTCCGCTACGACATTCTGGGCAAGGACGCGCCGACGGCCGCCTGGTACCAGATCCGCTTCGGCGCCGGGGTCGACGGCTGGGTGTCCGCGCAGTGGGTCCGGACCCACGGCGACCTCGGCGGTCTCCCGGTGACCTGGAACCCCGGACCCCGGCTCAGTCTCAAGCCCACCACCACCTCCAACCTCAACGTGCGCACCGGCCCCGGCACCGACCACGCCTGGCTCGGCCGCATCCCCGTCGGCTCCACCGTCCGCTACGACATCCTGGGCAAGGACGCGCCAACGGCCGCCTGGTACCAGATCCGCTTCGGCCGGGCTGTCGACGGCTGGGTGTCCGCGGACCACGTGCAGACGCACGGCAACCTCAACGGCCTGGCCGCGACCTGGACCCCCCGGCTGAGCCTGCGGGCCGGCGCCGACTACAACCTCAGCGTGCGCGCCGGGCCCGGCCGCGGCTACGCCTGGATCGGCCGCATCCCCCGCGGCTCCGCCGTCCGCTACGACATCCTGGGCAAGGATGCGGCCCGGGCCGCCTGGTACCAAATCCGCTTCGGTGCCGGGGTCGATGGCTGGGTGTCCGCGGACCATGTCCAAACCCACGGCAGCCTCACCGGCCTGGCCGCGACCTGGACCCCGCAGCTGGGCCTCAAGGCCTCGACCACGCTCGGCCTCAACGTGCGCGCCGAACCCGACGCCACCGCCGACCGGGTCGGCTTCATCAAGGGCGGCTCCGCCACCCGCTACGACATCCTGGGCCGGGACGCATCCACCGCCGCCTGGTGGCAGATCCGCTACAGCCCCACCGTCGTCGGCTGGGTGTCCGGAAGCCACGTCCAGACCTACGGCCACCTCCACGGCCTGGCCGTGACCTGGACCGCCCCGCCGCAGCTGAGCCTCAAGCCCACCACCACCTACAACCTCAACGTGCGCACCGGCCCCGGCGGCGCCCATCCCAAGGTCGGCTTCATCCCCGGCGGCTCCACCGACCGCTACGACATCCTGGGCAAGGATGCGCCGACGGCCACCTGGTACCGGATCCGCTTCGGCGCCGGGGGCGACGGCTGGGTGTCCGCGGACTACGTCCAGACCCACGGCAGCCTCGCCGGCGTGTCCGTGGCTTGGGTCCCCGGCCCGCAGCTGAGCCTCAAGCCCACCACCACCTACAACCTCAACGTGCGCGCCGAACCCGACGCCACCACCGCCCAGGTCGGCTTCATCCCCGGCGGCTCCACCGCCCGCTACGACCTCCTGGCCCGCAGCGCGGCCACCCCCACCTGGTACCAAATCCGCTTCAGCGACACCGTCACCGGCTGGGTCCACGGCGACTACGTCCAGATCCACGGCAGCCTCGTCGGCCTGCCCGTCCACTGACACCCTTCAGGCTGTGCGGCGGGGAACGGTTGCGTTCCCCGCCGTCGACCGCGTCCATCAAGCACACACGGCCCGCCGACACTCGCATGTCGGCGGGCAACCGCGCGGTCGGTGGCGCACAACGCCCCGGCATCGCACCGGCTCCGCTCTTCCAAACCTGTGCCTGTCCACAGAATCTGCGCTCGTTGCGCGCACAAAACGGCTTCAGGTCTGCGCCCCTCAACAACCGTGCCAACCGAAGTCCGCCTTATGGAGCTCCACACATGCCGGATGGCGGGTGGGCTCTCCACCGCGGAGGGTTCCGTGTCCCGGTTTTCGACCGAACACCGTCCGACAACCGCGGAATTTCAGAAAGATGCCTGGCCATCAACATGCGCCTGCCGCTCCTCGCAGACATCCGAAGCGGGCGATTCCCGTGGGTCCCGCCAGGCGGGGCACAGAATTTGGCGACAGGCATCCGCAGCTCGTTGCACCGCAGCCGGTCGGTGACAGAGGGTCTCATGCTCTACTGGCCGCGACCGGGTTCGTTGTCCGGGGCCTGCAGCAGGGACCGCCACTCGTTGGGTATTGCCCGCACCGCCAGGATGCGGTTTACCGGGTCCGTTGGCGGACCGTGCCCTCACCAGTGCGCGGTGATGCGGTCGCGGGTCATGCCCTCTTCCCGGCCCTCTCTGCAACCTGTCATTCCAACCGCGGGCTTCACTTTCCTGCTCGGTCCGTGCCGGCCGGTGCCCTTCTGACCGCCGACGGGCCTCCCCACCCTTGACAGGTATATGTGACGTTGCAGTCCTGCCGTGCCGGTGCCCTTTGTGCGGCCCTGGCCGGAAGTCCGACGCATGGTCGTCCTCGGGTAGAGTGGCGATGCCACACACCCGCCCCCACCTGCGAGGGCTGTCATGCGTCGGTGCCGGTCATGGTACAGGATCCATCCGTGGCTGCACACCCGTCTGCCGCTGCCGCCGGGACCGCGGGCGGACAGCCTGGCCCTGTGGCTGCAGGGCACGCTGCGGGCCGGGAACGGCTGCCTGGACCGGGTGGCGGCTGCGCTGGCGGCCCGTGGGGGCAACGTCCACACGCTGCGCCGCCGGCTGTGCGACGCGCTGAAGGACGACGCGGAGCGGCAGGATGCCTGGGGTGCGGACCAGGAACTGGATGTGGAGACCTGCTTTGCGCCGCTGCTGGCCTGGATCCTGTCCTGGCGGGCGCCGCCGGGACCGGAAGCGCCGCCCCTGGTGCTGGCCGTGGACCCCACCCACCAGGCGGACCGGCTGGTGGCCCTGACGGT
>MKWU01002211.1_pt1 | contig 30095 bp, 30 predicted proteins | sample 809101 | NCBI WGS metagenome assembly MKWU01 (sample SAMN05860141, study PRJNA318959) | sponge metagenome | host: Aplysina aerophoba | place: Slovenia: Piran, Adriatic Sea, Gulf of Piran | collected 2013-05-07
GGCGGGTCCGACGAGAGGCCGGTCTCGACCGCGAAGATGTGCCGCGCGAGGTCGCCGTAGCAGTCGTCGATGGCGTCGAATCCGGACTTCGAGCCGAGAGCGGCGAACCACGGCGTCCAGATGTGGGCGGGAACCAGGTACGACCCGGGACCGGATTCCAGGGCGATCTCGAGCAGGTGCCGGGAGTCGAGCCCCAGGATCGGCCGCCCGTCGGAGTGCAGGTTGCCGATTCGGGACAGGCTGTCGACCACCCGATCCGTGGATTCGAAGTCGGGGGTGTAGATCAGGTGGTGGATCTTCCGGGTCTTGTCGAGCTTCTTGTAGATGGTGGAGATCTCGACCGACAGCATGAACCGGACCGCGGTCGACGCGCTCCGGCACGCCCGAGGCAGCCGCTCCTCGATGAACCTCTCCAGGTCCGGACGCAGGCGAAAGAGCCCCGGCTCGGCCGGCACGAGCTTGTCCTTCAGCTCGGCGCGCCACGCGGGATGGGTGAAGTCCCCGGTGGCGACGACGCCGATGCCCTTCTTGCGGGCCCAGAGCGCCAGGTGCTCCAGGTCGCAGTTGCGGCTGGTCGCGCGCGAGTACTTGGAGTGGACGTGGAGGTCGGCGTAGAACGTCATGCGGCCGGACTCCGCTCCACCGCGCCGGGCAGGCGGCGGCCCGGGCCCGCGTCGGGGGGCGCCGCCGCAGGCGCCTCGTCCAGCGTGAACCCTTCGTAGCCGTTCGCGGCCACCCTGTCGCACCTGCGGACGTAGGCCGGCATCCTGGGATAGGGCATGAACACCCGGGGCTTGCCCGGGACGTTCGCGCCGAGGTACCACGAGTTGCAGGATGGGAAGAGCGTATGGTTCGCGGCGTCGTCGACATGCGCGACCCAGGCGTCCTCGGCCTCGACCGTGGCTTCGGCGATTGGCCGCCGCTCGGACCGCGCGTGGTCGAGCAGAGCCGCGATCCAGTCCGCGTGCTGCTCGATCGACGGCAGCATGTTGCTCAGCACCGAGGGGCTCCCTGGCCCGGTGATCGTGAACAGGTTGGGGAAGCCGGCCGTCGCCAGGCCCAGGTACATGCGCGGCCCTTCCTTCCACTTGTCCTTGAGCGCCAGGCCGCCCCGGCCCCGGATGTCGATGCGGGCGATCGCGCCGGTCATCGCGTCGAAGCCGGTGGCGAGGACCAGCGCGTCGATCTCGTACGTCGCGCCGCCGGCCACGAGCCCTTCCGGGACGATCCGCTCGATCGGCGTTGCGCTCACGTCGACCAGGGTGACGTTCGGGCGGTTGAAGGTCTCGAAGTAGTCGATGTCGACGCACAGCCGCTTGCAGCCGAAGGTGGACCGCGGCTCCAGCAGGCGGGCCACCTCCGGATCCGCGACCTTCTCGCGGATCTTCGAGCGGACGAACTCCGCCGCCATCTCGTTCGCGTCGTGGTCGACGAGCAGATCGGAGAAGGCGCCGAGGAACCCGAGCCCGCCCGTCGCCCACCGCGACTCGAACTCCGCCAGGCGCTCTTCCTCCCCGGTGTCGACCGCCGCGGCGGAGTTCGGCGAGTGGTCGACCCCGTTCCGGGTCGTCTTCGCGCGGGCGCGGATCTCCGGGTAACGCTTCTTGATCTGCGCCTGTTCGTCCGGGTCGAGGGGACGGTTGTGCGCGGGCACCGCGTAGTTCGGGGTGCGCTGGAAGACGTACAGGTGATCGGCCTCGCCGGCGATGACGGGGACGGCCTGGATGGCCGACGAGCCGGTGCCGATGACGCCGACCCGCAGCCCCCGGAAATCGACCGGCACGTGCGGCCAGGTGCCGGTGTGGTAGCGCGGTCCGGCGAACGAGTCCAGGCCTTCGAACCGGGGGGTGATCGGCGCGGAGAGGCATCCGGTGGCCATGATGCAGTAACGCGCGCTCACCCGATCGCCGGCGCCGGTCCGGAGCTGCCAGCGCCCGGTCGTCTCGTCGAACGCGGCGGCCGTCACCCGGACGCCGAACCGGATGTCGCGCCGCAGGTCGTACCGGTCGGCGACGTGCTCGGCGTAGCGCAGGATCTCGGGCTGCGCGGCGTAGCGCTCGGTCCACTCCCACTCCTGCTCCAGCTCGGGGTCGAACTGGAACGAGTACTGCATGCTCTCGATGTCGCAGCGCGCGCCGGGGTAGCGGTTCCAGTACCAGGTGCCGCCGACCCCGTTCGCCTGCTCCAGCACGACGGCGGTGAACCCGAAGCGTCGCAGCCGGTGCAGCATGTACAGCCCCGCGAAGCCGGCTCCGACGACGACCGCGTCGAAGACTTCGTCGCCTCCCGCGCGAGAGGACGCGGTTTCGGGCTGCTTCATGAAAGCTCCATCAACTTCGAGACCGGGCAATGCGGCGAACTCGGGTGCAGGCACTATGGCTCCAGCAGCGGCGCGAGGCGGTGTGCGGACGCTGCGGTGAAGGGATTGATGATCTCGACGCCGCTCAGGCGGCGCCCGTCCCGCAAATCCTCGCTGAGGATAACCGAGCAACCGCACCGGCGTGCCGTGGCCCAGAGCATCGCGTCCCAGAACGACAGCCGATGTTCCTCGACCGCATCCATGGCGTCGACCAGGGCAGCGGCATCGGCCGAGGCAACCTGGAAGACGTCGAGCCAGTCGCGCACGAAAGCGCTCGCGCGCGAGAGAGGGAGCAGGTTTTTTCGCGTCGTGGCATGAAAGAACTCGGCGAGCGCCTGGAGCGTGAGCACGCAATCACGCCGCGCGGCCCGACCCAGGATCACCCGGGACCGGTCGTGGCGTTCACCGGCATCGCGGTCGACGGCGTAGACCAGAATGTTCGTATCGAGGGAGAAACGGCCCTTAACGGTCATAGATCTCTTCCCGCCTGACCTTCAATCCGCCGAGCGAAGCGCCTTCTTCCAACTGCGCCATCATCCGCTCGTAAGCCGCCGCCCACTCGGGGTCCGCGAACCTGTCGGCTCTGTGGGGCACCAATCTGGCTATGGGTCGCCCGCGCCGGGTGATGAGGACACCTTCGCCGTGCTCGACTTCCCGGATCAGCCTGGAGAACTCCTGGTTCGCGGTCATGAGAGAAACGGTTCGCATGGACATGACCTTTGTCTAGTACCTACTACATTTGTATCGGAAGGAGCTGCGCAATTCAACTCTCGCCGACGGAGGATTCCCCGCCCGACCAGTGGTGGAATTGCTTGCCCGACTCGGGCAGGTAGGATCGGCTCATGAAACTCGTCATCGTCGAACGCGACGGCGTCATCAACGAGGCGCTACCCGGCCAGGTCCGGTGCGCCGAGGAGTGGCAGCCGATCGCCGGGAGCCTCGACGCCATCGCACGGCTCGGAAGGGCCGGCTGCCGCGTGGTCGTGGCGACCCGCCAGCCGGGTATCCGCCGCCGCCACCTCACCATCGAGGATCTCAACGGGATCCACGAGATGATGTACCGGCGTCTCGCGGAGTACGGCGGAGCCGTCGACGCCGTCTTCATCTGCCTGTGCCTGCCCAGGCACGCCTGCGAGTGCTTCAGGCCCCGCCCGAGCGTGCTGCACGAGATCGCCGAACGGCTGCACGTGCCCCTCGACGGCGTACCGTGCGTCGGCGCGTCGCCGGAGTTCCTGGAGACGGCGCTCGCGGCGCGAGCTCGACCGATGCGGGTGCGGACGGGCAAGAGCAGGGCCGCGGTACGCGGTGGCGTCGCCCGCGACGAATTCGAGATCCACGACAATCTCGCCGCGGCCGTGGATGAATTGCTCGCCGGCTCCTGATCCGCGATCCGCCCACCCGTATCGACCGTACGTACGCCTGCGGCCCAGGGCCATTTCACGCCAAGCCGCGAGGAGAAACTCCGATGCTCCAGCACTCCGCAGGCCGGATTAGCGCAGCGTAATCCGACAATTTCGGCGTCTACGGCCCGGCGACGCGTGTGTCCGATGTCGGATTACGCTGCGCTAATCCGACCTGCGCGACCGATGTCCCGTCGGAACCGTAGCGTGAAATGACCCGGCCCGCGGCCCGGCGCCGATTGTCACCCCGCCGCCGTTCGTCTAGCTTTGGCGGCCTGTCCGGCCTCCATCACGACCATCCCCGGGAGACACGACCATGCCCATCAAGGTACTCGAGCTGCACCACCACGGCATCCGCATCGATCCGTCGGACGAGGCGCTGGTGAAAGCCAGGGAGTTCTACTCCGGGCTCCTCGGCCTCCAGGCCGATGAAGGCCGTCCGGACATCCCCGGCATCCCCGGCTGGTGGATGTACGTGGGAGACGACGAGCAACGCACGCAGATCCACCTGATGGGAGCAGTCGGCGTGTCTCCGGTCGCGCGCGACGCGGAGGCGGACCCGACCCGGCCCCACGTCGCGCTCGCGGTCGAGAGCATCGACGAGGCGCGGCGCGAGCTCGAGGAGCGCGGCGTACGGCACTGGACGGTGCGCAGCCTGGTGGGCAATGACTCCGACCAGGTCTTCGTCCCCGATCCGTTCGGCAACATCATCGAGCTTCACCAGATCGGCACCTGCCGCTGCAACCGGGTGACGCTCTCCGGCGGATGACCCGAGGTCCGCCGACATGGGTCCCCTGCAGGGAACGAGAGTCATCGAGCTCGCGGGCATCGGACCGTGTCCGATGTGCGCGATGCTTCTCGCCGAGCTGGGCGCCGACGTGGTGCGCGTCGACCGGGTGACGGATTCCGGGCTCGGCATCGGCATGGCGCCGGAATTCCATCTCCTCAATCGAAGCCGTCCCAGCATCGCGGTCGATCTGAAGCACCCCGACGGCGTCGGGACCGTGCTTCGGCTCGTCGAGAGCGCGGACGCGCTGGTCGAGGGATTCCGGCCCGGCGTCGCCGAGCGCCCCGGGCTCGGGCCGCCGCCCCGCGCGGGGCGGGATCCCGGGCCCCCCGCCGGGCGGGGGCGCGGGCGGGGGGAGGCATCCCGGCCCGGCGTCGCCGAGCGCCTCGGGCTCGGGCCGCAGCACTGCGCGGAGCGGAATCCGAGGCTCGTCTACGGCCGGGTGACCGGATGGGGCCAGGACGGATCGCTCGCGAGGTCGGCCGGACACGACCTGAACTACATCGCGCTCACCGGTGCCCTGGACGCCATCGGTCGGCGCGGCGCGCCGCCGACGCCGCCGCTCAATCTCGTCGGCGATTTCGGCGGTGGGGCGCTCTACCTGGCGCTCGGCGTCGTCGCGGCGCTGCACGAGGCGCACGCGTCCGGGAAGGGACAGACCGTCGACGCCGCGATGATCGACGGCGCCGCCTCGCTCATGACCTCGGCCTATGCGCTCCGTGCCGCCGGGGTCGCCGACGCCCCGCGGGGGGAGAACATCCTCGACAGCGGCGCCCACTTCTACGACGTCTACGAGACGAGCGACGGACGGTACGTCTCGATCGCCCCCGTCGAGCCGAAGTTCTACGCCGAGCTGCTTGAGCGGATCGGGCTCGATCCCGGCGAAGCGCCCCACTCCGCCGACCGCGGCGACTGGCCGCACAGCAAGGCGCGGCTGGCGGCGCTGTTCCGCACCCGCACGCGGGACGAGTGGTGCGCGATTCTGGAAGGGACCGATGCCTGTTTCGCCCCGGTGCTCGGCATGGACGAGGCGCACCGCCACCCCCACAACGCGGAGCGCGGCACCTTCGTCGAGCGCGACGGGATCGTTCAGCCGAACGCGGCGCCGCGGTTCAGCCGCACCCCGGGCGGGATCCGATGCTCGCCGCCCGCGCCCGGAAGCGGGACGAGGAGCGTCCTCGCCGACTGGGGCTTCGGTGCGGAAGAGATCGACGATCTCGCCGCCCGCGGCGTCATCGGGGCGGCGGAAAGCGCGGACGCGTCGGCTCGGAGCGGCTGATCCGCGTCGCCGGCGCCCGAAGTCGAGGCGTGGGCTGGACGTCGGAACAGGCCTTCGGCCGGTCCGACCGGCGGAACCTCGCAGCCGGCGGCGCCTTCGCGCCGGCGGACATTGGTGATCGGATAAGGCGAAAGTCGACGCAGAAACAACGAATTGGTATAGGTTGTAGCCCATGGTCGAGTAGAGGTCGACAGACGCGTAGGTCGGATTAGCGCAGCGTAATCCGACATGAACCATGATCGGCGATCCGGGCGGGATGTCGGATTACGCCTTCGGCTAATCCGACCTACGGAGCCACGGAACGGCGCTATCCGAACACGAATTCGCCGGCGGGCGCAGGCGCCGTCCGGTGCGAAGCCCTCACACCAGGCCGCGGGCCCTGCGCTCCATCGGCAGCAGCGTGTGGTACGTGAACGAGTGCACGGGCGTCTCCACTCCGGCGCGGGCGCCGAACCGGCAGATGGCTCCGTTCCAGGCATCGAGCTCGGAAGGCCGGCCGTCCATGACGTCGCGCTGCATCGAGGCCGTCGCCCCGGCCGGCATCGCACCGTAGAACGCCCACATCTCGTCCTTGTAGGCCGCATCGATGGCATGACCCGTGGCGCGGGCCACGGCGAGGCCCTCGTCCATCGAGCGGCCGATCAGCGCGCGGGTCTCGGGCTGCTCGCGCATCACCCCCATCGGGCTGCGGGCCAGCGCGCCGAGGCCCGCCCACGAGCTCACGAGCAGCAGCTTCTTCCAGAGTTCCACCCGGATCGCCGGGGAAATTTCGGCATCGATGCCCGCGGCCGAGAACATGTCGAGGAGGGTCCGCAGCCGTCCCGAATCGGCGCCGTCGAGCTCCCCGAACGCCACGAAGACGTTCGGCGTGAAGTGGTGGATGACTCCCGGCGCCTCGATCTTGCTGAACACCTTCGAGAGGCCGCCGAGCACCCGCTCGGCGCCGACCACCGCGGCCAGCTCGTCGGATGCCTCGACACCGTTCAGGAAGGGCAGGACCAGGGTGCGCTCACCGAGCAGCGGTCCCATCGCCGCCGCGACCTCCGGGATCTGCCACGTCTTCACCGCCACCAGCACGAGGTCGACCGGACCGACGTCGGCGGGATTGTCGGTCGCGACGGGCTCGGCGAGATGCATGTCGCCCAGGGGACTGGATACCCGGAGGCCGCGTTCGCGCATGGCCGCGAGGTGCGCGCCGCGGGCGATGAACGCCACGTCGTTGCCGGCGCGCGCGAGCCGCGCGCCGTAGAAGCCGCCGAGACCCCCGGCGCCGTAGATTGCGACTCTCAACGATGGCTCCTCCTGTACGGATTCATGGGCTATTCCACCCTCGCACCGACATCCGGCCCCCATCACAGCATCGCGTTGTCCAGAGGCTGGATAAAATGAATTCCGCGCACCCGCTTTCGACTCAGCCGATCATCATTCGTGATGAACAGATCCACGCCGGCCATCGAAGCGCATGCGAGCTGGATTGCGTCCGGCGCCCGAATCGAGCGATCCCGACGAATCTCGGCGAATCGGGGTGCCGCTCGGACATCGAAGGGCACTACGGTAGCGCCGGCCAAAATCACGCTTTCGTAACGTTGCCGCAGCTCCCGATCGCCGATCTCCATCGGCTTTACGAGCACCTCGCCAAGGGTGAGTGCAGATGTCAGCAATTCGTCCTCGCGTTCCATCATGCGCCGGCGGAGCGCCGCAACCCGCTGCCCGTGCGTGTGCCCCTCCACCAGATACACGAAGAGGTTGGTGTCCCAGAAGACGCGGCTCATCACCATCCCTCGCGGAGCCTGCGAACGTACGCATCCGCATCCTCGTCTGCCCAGATCTCCTTGCCCATACCGAACAGGGAGAGAATGGGGTCCGCACCCTGACCCGCGTCATTGGGGACGTATTCGTTACGATACCAGTCGATGAGCTCACCGTACGCGGGCGGGATCTCGTCATCGCGCGGGACGTTCTTGCCCGTCGTACGGCCCGGATCACAGGGATCGCCGGGCCTGAACAGGCGGCGGCGGCCCTTCGAAGTCTCGACCAGCATTCGGTAGCGACCGGGATTCGGAGGTTTGTTGGCGACGCAGTGAAGGTAGGCGTGCACCTGGACTCCGGGGCGCAGGGAGGCAGCGCCCGTGACCTTTTCGATCTCGGCGCGCTGGACGATCTCCCCAACCGAGAAATCCCGTTCGCCCGGATATTGCCGATGGAGAAGTGCGGTTGCGATCCACACCTCATCCGCGACTCGAATTCGATCTTGCATGGTAATTTTTCTTGGTTTACTTGGAAAACCAAGAATATTAAGGCGGCGGCACGGGTGTCAAACCAGCACATCGGCAGTACGATCGCGGCGCGCGGACGCCGTGCCGTCGGTTTCGAGCGGATTCGGCAACGGTGCGTGGGGAGGACCGAAACCACCAGGCAGCCACACCCGTGATGCATCAGGCGGTCGGAAATGGATTGGATACAAGGAGCGAACGGACGGCGATGAACCTCTCCGCATTGGGAAAGCGACTGACCGGCGAGTCCGGCACGCGTTCGCTCATGGACGACCTCGGCGCGGTGGCGGCCGCGGGCGGCGACATCATGAACCTCGGCGGCGGAAACCCGAGCCTCATTCCGGCCGCGGAGGACGTGTTCCGGGCGCGCACGATGGCGTTCATGCAGCGCGACGGGGCGTTCGAGCGGGTGGTCGGGAGCTACGACGGGCCGGAGGGCGATCGCGGCTTCGCGCGGGCGCTCGCCGGACTCCTGCGCCGTGAGCACGGCTGGGACGTGAGCGAACGCAACGTCGCGCTGACCACCGGCAGCCAGTCCGCGTTCCTTGCGCTGTTCAACGTGCTCGCGGGACCGGGCGAGGACGGGCGCATGCGTCGCGTCCTGCTGCCGCTCTCGCCGGAGTACATCGGCTACGCCGACCTCGGGCTCACGCCGGATCTCTTCGTCTCGCGCCGCTCGACCATCACCGATCTCGGCGACGGACTGTTCAAGTACGGGGTGGACTTCGACGGGCTCGACGAGGTCGGGGACATCGGCGCGATCTGCGTCTCCAGGCCCACCAATCCCACGGGCAACGTGGTCACCGACGAGGAGATCGAGCGCCTCGGCGAGTTCGCCCGCACCCGCGGCGTGCCGCTCATCGTCGACAACGCCTACGGACTTCCCTTCCCCGGCATCGTCTACGGCGACGCGACTCTCGCCTGGGACGAACACACCGTTCTCTGCATGAGCCTCTCGAAGCTGGGGCTGCCGGGGGTGCGCACGGGAATCGTCATCGCGAACGAGGAGATCGTAGCGGCCCTCGGGGCCGCCAATGCCATCTTCTGCCTGGCCCCGGGCAGCCTCGGACCGGCGCTCGCGACCGACCTGGTGGAGAGCGGCGAGGTGCTCGCGCTGAGCCGCGACGTCATCCGCCCGCACTACGCGGAACGGGCGGCGCGCGCCGTCGACATCCTGCGCACCGGGCTCGACGGCTGCGACGTCCGCATCCACCGGCCCGAGGGCGCGTTCTTCCTCTGGCTGTGGATGCCCGGTCTCCCCGTCACCAGCGCCGAGCTCTACGAGCGGCTCAAGGCGCGCGGGGTGGTCGTGGTGTCCGGCCACTACTTCTTCCCGGGGCTCGACGGCGACGACTGGCCGCACAAGGACGAGTGCATCCGCATCAGCTACGCCGACGAATGGCGCCGGATCGAGCGCGGTCTCTCGATCGTCGTCGAGGAGGTGCGCCGCGTCTTCGACCGCGCATGAGCCACCGCAGCGTTCCACCCAGACCGGGGGCATCCGTGTTCGGTCGACGCAGTTTCGTGTCGGATTACGCTGCGCTGACCCGACCTGCGGGCTCGCGTTCGTCGTCGTGGATGTACACAACGACCGCACCGGCGGCTGAGGCCGAAGAATCCGGCGAGGCTTCGCCGGACCGACGAGGCATGTGGTGCCTTTCCCGGGAGCGCGGGCATCTTGCCCGCTTGAACAACCGCGGGCCGGAGGTTCGCTGCGGGCAAGATGCCCGCGCTCCCGGTGACGCCTCGCGGAATACTCGGCTCAATCGTGGAGATGGCACCCTCTCGCGGAATCTACGCGGCCAGGAGCCGGGCCGCCGTCTCGCGCGCACGGGCGGCGCCCTCGTCGTCGTCGAGCGCGGCCAGCGCCTGCCCATAGCGCTTCCAGGTCCAGGGATTGCGCGGCTTGCGGGCGGCGCGTTCGCTCAGCAGGGTGCGGGCGGTCTCGTGGCGGCCACATGCGAGTGCGGCAGCGATCAGGATCTGGTGAAACAGGTCCCGCTGCGCGTGCGACCCGCCAATGAGCGGGATCCGGTAGCGGGCCGGCGCCAGGACATCGACGACTTGCGCGTGCTCGCCGCGGTACCAGTGCGCGATGGCCCTGCCGAGCGCGACGCCGGCGGAACCCATCACCACCTGCTCCGTGGCCGTGCCCTCGGCGAACCCGCGCATGCTGTCCAGCATCCGCTCCACCGCGGCGTCGCGGCCCCCCGCGGCGAGCGCGAGCAGGTAGTGCACGTCGGGGAAGACCATCTGGTGCTCGGAGGTGCGGGCCTCGCACCGCTCGGCCAGCTCGTTCCAGCGATCGCCCACGTCGACGCCGCGCTCTTCCAGCCGCCACAGCATCGACGTCGCGTTGCAGATGTCCAGGTACTCGTCGGAGAGGTCCGCCCGCATACGTTCGTCGTACAGCCGCAGCACCGGCTCCGTCTCGTCGAGCTCGAGGTGGAACAACGCGAGATGCCACCACAGGTGGTAGCCGAAGTTGTTGCACTCGCCGAGCCTGGGTTCGCTCTCGCGGACCCACGCGATGCCCTCCCGGCGGCGGTCCTGCATCTCCATGACGTGGGCGACCGCGTGCACCGCCCACAGGTCGGCCGGGTTGCGCTCCACCGCGGCCCGCCCGGAGCGCTCCGCCTCGTCGTAGGCGCCCGACTCCTCGAGCGCGAACGCCTGCATCCCGAGGACGTAGCCGTAGCCGTCCACGGTATCGTCCCAGGCGTGCAGCACCCGGGCGATGGAGTCGCGGTGGTTCTCGTTGTCTCCGAGATAGAAGTAGAGATAGTGGGCGATCTTCAGCGCCACGATGTCGCGCGGGTGGTCTGCGAGGATCGCCTCCAGGTGGACGACGGCCTGCTCGAACTCGCCACGGGTCCATGCGTCGAGGACGTCGAGGTGGCGCCGCTCGCGGTCGGTGGCGCCGCGCTCGGCCACGGAGCGGCGCCCGGCGTCGAGGCTCGCCTGTGCCTTCGCGGCGAGCGCCGGCACGCAGAACAGCATGAAGAAGTACCCCTTCAGGCAGTGCGCGAGCGCCATGTCGGGGTCGTCGGCCAGGGTCGCCTTGAGAAAGTCCCCGGTCTGTTTCCCGAACCGCAGGTACTGCGCGATCGTCGCATCGAAGTTGCGGGCCGCGGCATCGTTGGCGGCGGTCAGCTCGAGTCCACGTGCGTCCAGCATCGGTGTCTCCGTCTGGCGAGGCTGCGCCTCGGACCAACAAATCATGCACGGCGCCTACTCTTGGCGCGAACCTCCCGGGCGCGTCGTACCTGTCGCAGCCTCGGACCTCTCGGCCATGAAACCGGCTTGCAAACTTGACTCAACTGCAAGGATCGACGCCGCTCAAGACTTCTGGGGGGAATCGAGCCCGGGGTCGAGAAGGCGGAGTCGGTCGCGCCGCGCCTCCCGCCGGATGGGCGCCTCCGCATCGTAGCAGCATCCCGGCCGATTGCCCGGTCCGGCCTGACCGTGTCTCCGCGTCAGGTCATGGCCCGGGGCATTCGCGAAGCTCATGCGCGACGAAGCGCGCATCGATCGCGGATACCCGGCAGCGCGGTTACGGTCCACCGGCGACACGGGCTGATGTAACGTACCCGTCGTCCGATTCGCCAACCGCCCTGGAGGATGCCGAATGTCCAGTCCTGGAGACCGCCGCGCCGCCCTCGCCCACCGGATACGCGCCCGGGAGCTCACGATCGCGCCCGGCGTGTTCGACATGATCTCGGCCCTGGTCGCCGACCGGGCCGGCTTCGACGCCCTGTACATGACCGGCTACGGAATCGCCGCGTCGCACCTGGGGCTGCCGGACGCCGGGCTCGTGAGCTACTCGGAGATGGTCGGCCGCGCCGCCCGCATCTGCGAGGGGACCCGCACGCCCCTCATCGCCGACGCCGACACCGGATTCGGGGGCCTGCTCAACGTGCGCCACACGGTGCGCGGCTACGAGGCGGCGGGGGTCGCCGCGATCCAGATCGAGGACCAGGAGTTCCCGAAGAAGTGCGGCCACGCCCCGGGGCGCCGCGTGATCCCGCTCGACGACATGGTGCGCAAGGTCGAGGTCGCGGTGGACGCGCGGCGAAGCGACGACTTCCTCATCGTCGCGCGCACCGATTCGCGCTCCTCGCTCGGTCTCGACGAGGCGATCCGGCGGGGTCGGGCGTTCGCGCGCGCCGGCGCCGACGTGGTGTTCATCGAAGCGCCCACTTCCGAGGAAGAGTTCGCGCGCATCGGCCGGGAAATCGACGCGCCGCTGCTCGCGAACATGGTCGAAGGCGGGTTCTCCCCCGTCGTGCCGGCCGACACCCTCGCGCGGCTCGGCTTTGCAGTCGCGATCTATCCCGGCACCGGTTTCCTGGCCACCGCGAAAACGCTGGAGACCGTCTACGGGCACCTGAAGACCAACGGCTCGTCCATCGACCTGAAGGCCGGCGGCCTTTCGATCGGCGATATGCACGAGCTGATGGGGTTCGGCGAGGTGTGGGATTTCGAGAAGCGCTGGGTGGAGACGCGATGAACACATCCCCCGTGCGCCAGTTTCACAGGGATCACAGGCATTAGTAGAATTTATCGTATGGCGATACAAGAAGATCAGGCGCTTGCAACAGTCCCGGCTGAAGGCGGGAGCCATCCCGACCATTCGGCCGGGCGGGCGCCGGATGCGGCATCGATCGAGTTCACCGGCAGGGCGGGCGAGTACTTCGGGATCTGGCTCTCGAACACGGTCCTGAGCATCCTGACCGTGGGCATCTACTCGGCCTGGGCGAAGGTCAGACGGTCCCGCTACTTCCTGGGACACACGATCGTCCTCGGGGACCGACTCGAGTACCACGCCACGGGCATGACGATCCTGAAGGGCCGGTTGATCGCGGTCGCGGCAATCGCGGTCTATGTGGGGATCGGATTCGTCAGCCCGATCGCCCAGACGATCGTCGCACTCGCGCTGGTGCCGCTCTATCCGTGGATCATCAATCGGGCGACGAGGTTCAACGCCCGCATGACCTCCTGGCGAAACGTCCGTTTCGACTGGCACGGGAAGTACTGGGGCGTGGCGAAGATCTACCTGCTCTGGCCCATCGTCGCGGTGCTGACGCTGGGCGCGCTGGCCCCGGTGGCGGCCCGCGCCAGCCGGGAGTACCTGGCCAACCACTATGCCCTGGGCCGCGAGCGGTTCGGTGCGAAGACGCCGGTGCGGCCGTACTACGTGGCGTTGCTGTGGACACTGCTCCTGGGCGCGGCTCTGCTGCTGGTGGTCGCGGGGCCGGTGGCCGTGCTGTTCTTCGCATCGTTTCCGAGTCCCGATGGCGGGATCGGCGCCGGCACGAACCAGTCGCTGTGGCAACTGGTGGTCGTCGCGGCTCCACTCGTGGTCATCGTTCCCACCGCCATCTGCTTTCAGATTCTCACTCGCAACATCATCGTCAGCGCACTGACGCTCGGCGACGTCGCGACCTTCCGCTCGGAGCTCAATCCGCTGCGCTACCTGTGGATCGTGCTGTCGAACTTCGTCGCGACCGTCCTTACCGCATTCCTGATGCACCCGTGGGCGCAGATCCGGCAGTACCGCTATCAGGCCGAACGCATCACGGTCCGGCCCGCAAGCGGGATGGGCACGTTCCTCGACACCGAAGCGCGCTCGGACCAGGCGTTCGGCGAGGAATTCGGCGAGCTCCAGGACATCGGGATTCCGATTTGAGGATACGGGGCCACCTCTACGAGCCCGGGTCCTCCGAACGCGCCAACGCGACCCTGGCTCGCGAACAGGGACGGTTCCACCTGTTCCGCGCCGACGCCACCGCCGGAATCGACGTCGAGATCCGCGCCGCGAGCGAGCGGCTGGCCGGCATCCCGCAGACCCTCACGCTCGGCAGCGGGCAGCGCTTCGTGCCCTTCGAGGAGATCCCACCGGGGTTCCTGGGGGCAGCGGAAACGAAGATGTCCCGGTGGACGGACTGGCTGGAGCGGTTCTCGCCGGTCAAGGCCGCGGTTCTGATCGGGACGCTCGCGCTCGCAGTCCTGGGACTGCGTGCCGGGGTGCCGGTGGCCGCGGATCGGGCGGTGGTGCTGATACCGCACCAGGCGGAGGCCTTCGTCGGCCGCCAGGCGTTTCGCGAGCTCGACGCGGCCATGTTCTCGCCTACCGGCCTCGCCGGGCCGCGAAGAGCACGCATCGAGGCCGCGGCGCAGGCGCTCGCGCGGCGGAGCGGCATCGATCCGATCCCGGAGCTCCACTTTCGTGCCGCTCCGCTGCTCGGCGCCAATGCGTTCGCATTCCCCGGCGGTCCGATCGTGGTCACCGACGGCCTGGTGCACCTGCTCGATGACGACGACCTGATTCTCGCGGTGGTCGCACACGAGCTGGGCCACGTGCGCGAGCGCCACGGGCTGCGCCAGGTGCTGCGGGTCGGCGGGATGTTCGTGATCGCGTCCGCGGTCCTGGGCGCCGACGACTCGCTCCTGGAGGAGCTTGCCGCCATCTCCGTTTCCACGGTCTCCGCCGGCTACTCCAGGAACTTCGAACGCGACGCCGACGCCTTCGCCGGCCGCCTGCTGGAGAGCGCCGGACGTTCGGCGGGCGACCTGGCGGACGCGTTCCGTTCGCTGCTGGATGATTGTGGCGAGATGTGCCGGGGCGATACAGGCTGGCTGTCCTCCCACCCGGGGCTCGAGAGTCGCATCGAGACGCTCGAAGAGCAGGAGTAGTGCCGGCTCCCGCCTGCCCGCGGTCAAGGAGTCGTTACGTGGCCGAGCCGGCGCGTCCCGCCACTCGGCTCATCCAGTCGGCGCCGGCCCATGTGACCGAGAGATTCCGCACGACTCGGGCTTCCTCGTCGATGTCGAAGGCGATGACGCCCTTCCCCGCACTCGGAATCGCTCGAAGTCCGGCCAGGATGTCGTCTCGCCTCGTGCCCCGATGGGGATTCTCCCCCAGGGCGCTCGCGTCCGAATCGAGCCGAATGATCTTGTCGGCGACGGACCGGGGCGTTGCGTACTCGAGGAGAAAGGCTGCAATGCGGGCGATGTCTCGATCCACGAGCGGATGACGAATCACTCTATACCGCATCGTCGGCGCGGCGCACTGCCAGCAAGCGTTCGAGAATTCTCGAGAAATCTCCCGGCGCGTGCGTCAGGAACTCCTCGTCCGGCGTCTCGGCCCGGCGGCGGATCTCGTCGGCCATAGCGTCCAGCATCGCCTTGCGCTCGGCCTCTTCGTCCCGAAGCCTCTGGATACCCGCGGCGACCACGGCGCTGACCGACGCGAACTCCCCGCCCTCCACCTTCTCCCGTGCGAAAGCGTGGTGCGCGTCGATGAAGGATACGGCGGACTTGATGGTCATGAAGCGACGGTATCACGCAGTCATACCGCATTCAAACCTCGGGACATGACTCCCAATCCAACCGAGCTCCAGCGCGCTGGCTTCACCGACCCCTGAAGTCCGCGAGGCGCCGCTCCGCGGTCGCCGCCACGCCCTCGCGATGGTCGTCGGTCCGGCGCAGCCGGCTCTGCTCCGCGAGCTCGTGGTCGGTGGCCTCGCGCACCGACTCGGCGAGCCCGCGGCGCAGGGTCGCGCGGATCGACTGCACGGCAAGCGGCGCCGAGCGGGCGATATCGGTCGCCAGCTCCACGGCGCGGTTCCGCACGTCCGCCAGCCCCACCAGCTCGTCGGCGAGACCGATCTCGACCGCCTCCGGCCCCTTGAGACGTTTCCCGGTATAGAGCATCAGCGCCGCGCGGTTGTGCCCGACGAGCCGAGGAAGGGTCACGCTGAGACCGAACCCCTGGTGAATACCGAGCCGCGCGAAGTTCGCGACGAACCGTGATTCCTCGCAGGCGATGCGGAAATCCGCCGAGAGCGCGAGTCCCAACCCGCCGCCGACCGCCGCGCCCTGCACCGCCGCGACCACCGGCTTCGTGCACGAGAACACCCGGACCGCCTCGACGTAGAGTCCGCCTGCCTGGCTGTCCAGGCGCCCCCGGCTCCACTTCTCGCGGGCGCTGAAGTCGGCGCCGGCGCAGAAGTGGCGGCCTTCGGAGCACAGCCCGATGGCGCCGCAGTGCGGGTCCGGCGCGCGGCGCCGGCGCAAAGGGGGGGCCCTGCGGAGCACAGCACGTTGGGGCGGCAGTGCGGCGGGGGGTCGAGCCGCTCATAGACGTTCGCGAGCTCGTGAATCAGGTCGTAGTCGAAGAAGTTGTTCGGCGGGCGGTGGATCTCGACGGTCGCGACATGGCGGTCGGGATCGAGATTGACGGTGAGATCGGATCCGGCGGATGTACCGGTCATGGGATGCCTCCGTTGCGTATGCGTGTTCCGTTCCTGCGAGGCCGAGGCGCCGCGGAGGCGACGATTCCCGCCGCGCCCATGTCCGGGGAGCGGCGCCGCTATTCCCCGGTCTTGGCCGCGCTCGTGCGGACCCGGCGGGTGACGATGCCCGCGTCGACCACGCTCACCCCCTGCCCGCGCGGATGCACGATCACCGGGTTCAGGTCGAGTGCCTCCAGCGCGCCGCCCGCCGCCGCCGCGAGCTCCGAAACCTCCACGAGCAACCCGACCAGCGCATCGACGTCGGCCGGCGGCGCGCCGCGCACCCCGTCGAGGATCCGCCGGCCGCGCAGCTCGCGCACCATCCTGCCCGCTTCGGCCGCGTCGACCGGCGCCGGCGAGAGTACGAAGTCGTCCAGCAGCTCGACGAGCACTCCGCCGAGCCCGACCCCGATCATGGGGCCGAAGTCACAGTCGCGGCTCACGCCGATGATCATCTCGACGCCCGGAGCGGCCATGCGCTCGACCCGCACGCCCCTGATCGTCGCCGCGGGGACATTTGCGCGCACGTTCTCCACAATTCGCCCGAACGCCTCGCGTATCGCGCCCTCCCCTTCGACCCCGAGCGCGATGCCGTGCGAATCGCTCTTGTGGGGGAGGTCGGTCGCCTGGACCTTCATCGCCACTGGTGCGCCGATCTCGCCCGCGATGCGCGCCGCTCCGGCGGCATCGAGCGCAAGGCCTCCGGGCGGAATCCCGCCGATGCCGTGCGCCGAGAGAAGCGTCTTCGAGTCATGCTCGCACATCACCGCGGCCTCGAGCGCCGTCCCGGGCTCGGTCCGGCCGGCCGATCCGGTCCCGATGCGAGCGCCGGTCCCGGGGTCGGAGCCGTTCCCGGCCCGGGCTCCCGTTTCGCCATCATCGCCATCGTGCGCGGCGACGCCGGACAACGCCCGCACCAGGGACTCATCGTGCTCCACCGTTCGGGGCAACGCGGCTTCGCGCCGTTCGAGAAACTCGCGGTACTCGTTCATCGCGAGGAGCGCCTTCGCCGCGTTCGCCATGCTCGTCGTGCACGGGAACCCGGCCCGGGCGAGGAGCTCGACCGCATGCGGGTCGGCGCGCGTGTAGCCGCAGAAGATCACCGGCCTGTCCACGCTCGCGCCGATCCTCACCAGGTTCTCGAAGTCGCGCTCGATGTAGCGGGCGTGGGAGAGCGACCCCGCGACCAGCACCGCGTCGATGCCGGGAGCGTTCGCGAGCAGCTCCAGCGGGGGCGCGTATCCGACGCTGAAGATGACCTGCGCGGTGACGTCGACCGGGTTGCGAGACGCTCCGTAGGCCGGAAGCATGCGGTCGATGGCGCCGCGGGTCCCGGCGTCGAGCACGGGCACCGAGAGTCCGTGGTGCTCGCAGACATCGGCCAGCCACGCGCCGGCGCCCCCGGACGGGGTGAGGATGCCCACCCGCGTTCCCTTCGGCAGCCGGTCCGCGAAGAAGGCGAAGGCGGCGCCGACGTCGACCATGTGCTCCTGGTCTTCGCCGGCCAGGATGCCATGGCGGCGAAACACCGCGTCGTACGAGCGCGCGGTACCGGCGAGCGATGCGGTGTGCGAGGCGGCCGCCGCGGCGGCCGCCTCCGAGCGCCCGATCTTGGCGAACACCAGCGGCTTGCGGAGCGACGCTGCCCGCGCGGCGACCCGGATGAGCTTCTCCGGCGCCCGGACCCCTTCGAGGAACGCCAGTACCACCGCGGTGTCGTCGTCCTCCACGAGATACTCGGCGACGTCCATCGCGTCGAGGCCCGCCTCGTTCCCGGTGCTCACGACGTAGCTGAAGTCGAGCGCCTTGGGCCGACCGCGGTGGAAGAAGGAGAAGCCGACGCCGCCGCTTTGCGAGACCACCGCGATGCCGCGCCCGCGGCTCCCCTCGGGCCGGAGCCCGTTCTCGACGTGCACCACGGCCGGGCTGAACGTCGCCGCGAGCGGCATCCGGCTGTTCAGGAAGCCCTCGGCGTTGGGGCCGAGGACCGCCATGTCGAACTCCCGGGCGATATCGGCGATCGCGCGCTGGCGCGCCGCGCCGGCCTCTCCCCGCTCCTCGCCGAACCCGGAGCTGATGACGACCGCCGCCTTCACCCCCTTCTCGCCGCACGCGCGCAGGGTGGCGGCGACGTGCTCGGCGGGAATGGTGACGATGGCGAGATCCACCGGCCCCGGGAGCGCCTCCACCGAGGGATGGCAGGGGATGCCGCCGACCTCCCGGTGGCTTCGGCTCACCGCTTGGAGCGGTCCGTCGAACCCGTGCAGGGTCACCGCCTGCACGATGCGGCCGCGGATGAGGGCCGTGTCGGGGGACACGCCGACCAGCGCGATCGCACGCGGCCGGAACAGGGCATCCAGTTCGGGCATGGTCAGTCGTTCCCGCGAGTGGTCGGCTGTTGCCAAATTCTCGCCGATTGGCGGCAGCGGACGCGGCCCGCCGCCGGGCCGAGTTCGGGGACTCTCCGTCGTGGCGCGTGCGGGAGCATGGCAATCCGCTGGATTTCCCTACAGGGTCACCCAGCCCGTGGCCAGGGCGCAGGCGGCGCCCATGAAGGTCGCGCCGATCAGGTGACGGCAGAAGCGGGGCCACGGCAGCAGCTTCTCCACGGTGACGAGGACGGTGATCGCCGCGACCCAGCGCATATCCATCACCGCCACCGCGAACAGCAGCCCCATGATCGCGACGCAGCAGCCGACGCAGTAGAGCCCGTGGCGAAATCCCATGACGACGGCGCCCGCGGGACCGTCCCGCCATTCGCTCAGCACGAACCCGATCGGGGTTCGGCAACGCTTCAGGCAGACGTCCTTCAGCGGCGTCCACTGGTACAGCCCCGCGGCGGCGAACAGCGCCGCGGAGAGCGTCGCCGACGAGGACGCCATCATCGGCGTCAGCGCACCGGCGCTTTCCAGGACGAGCTGCACGATGGCGGCCGCCGCGCTGAACACGGACCAGACGGCGAGATAGCCCAGCAGAAAGACCGCGGTCCGGACCCACGGATCGCCTTCTTCGCGCCGGCGGCGATTGATTGCGGCAAAGACGGCGATCATCGGGCTCGCGCCCGGCACCATCATCGCCACCATCATCACCACCCACATCAGGTAGATCAGGACGAAGTCGACCAGTACCGGCGGCAGCGCGGCCGCGCCGGTCGCTTCGCCACCGCTCGTGCCCACGGGCATCATGGCACCCGCCTGCAATGCCATCGCCGTCCAGGCGAGACCGCACACGGCTGCCAGCCCGCCGCCGATCACCAGTTTGTCCGTGACCGTCAGGCCGGCGGGAACAGGGAACGGAGAGGACATTCGGCTCCGGGCACGTCCCGGGGTGCGCCGAGCTACGACAGCGGCCTGCGCCAGGAAAAGGCGTCGGGGCCGCGCAGGTCGAACGCGATGTGCTTCGACGAGCCTCCGGACCAGTCCCACTTTCGGCCGAACGCGCCGGTGACGACGTTGCGCAGCGCATGGCCGACGGTGAGAAAACCGGGGGTCACCTCGGGCCGAGGGGCGTTGTAGATTCGGCAGGTGTCGTTCTCCGGCACCATGTACTTGCGGAACGGTCCGCCCAGACCCTCCACCAGGCCGGGCACCTCGACCCTCCAGGTCTCCTCGTCGTGGCTCACCTTCATCGGCACGAACTCGACACCGTCGAGCCGGATGGTGAGGTCGCTCCAGGCCTTGAAGATTCCGCCGGCCCTGCCGGTGACGATCGTCTCGAGCGCGTCGCGCTGGGCCGGGTCGGCGCGGTCGTCGATCAGGAAGCCGAACTCCCGGTTCCGGTTCATGGCGTTGCCCTCGAAGTGAATCACGAGGACCACCGCCAGGCCTCCGTCGAGCCGCACGTCGCCGTAGTGCCCTTCGCGAATCAGCCAGGTCAGCACGCCCTCGCAGTAGCCGAGGGTGGGATCGGAGCCGAAGTTGCACGGGCAGCCGATGGCGCAGTTGCACAGATCCCACCAGTCTCCGGCGATCCGCCACCGGACGGGCTGGCCCTCTTCGCGGTTGGTGACTGTGCTGGCCATTCGGGTTCCTCCCGCCGATCGTCGGGCCGAATCATACGCCGACGGCAGACGCGTGCGTCACCGAAGCCCGAGCCCCCGGGCGACGATGCCGCGCAGGATCTCGGTCGTTCCCCCCTGGATGGTGAGCTTCGGCGCGATGAGGGTCGCGTAGCGCAGCACCTCCTCGAAGTCGACCCGGTTGCCGGGGTCGGCGTACGCTCCCGGGGCGAGGTCGCGGGCGCGGGCGGGCAGCGCCTGCTCCCAGTTGGTGCCCTGCTCCTTGACCACCGCCGCCTCCACGTCGGGGAGCTTTCCCGCCTCCAGCATGCCGGCCACGGAGACGGACATGTTGCGCAGCGTCGAGAGCTCGGCCACGAGGCGTCCGAGCCCCTCCGCCATGCGGTCGTCCGGGGTCTCGCCCGCCGCGCGCGCGAGCTCGTAGAGCACGAAGATGGTCTCGAGGAACCGCTCGGGGCCGCTGCGCTCGTACGCGAGCTCGCTCGCGGCCTGCTTCCACGCACCGTCGACCTCGCCGATCAGGTGCGCCCCGGGCACGAAGACGTCGTCGAACACCACCTCGTTGAAGTCGGAGTCGCCGGTGAGGTTGCGGATGGGACGGACCTCGATGCCCGGCGAGTCCATCGCGATCAGGAACTGGGTGAGGCCATGGCGGCGGTTGTCGGCGGTGGGGGGCGAGGTTCGGAGCAGCGCGATCATGTAGTGCGACCGGTGCGCGTTGCTCGTCCAGATCTTGCGTCCATTGACCGCCCAGCCTCCCGGCACCGGCTGCGCCCGGCACTTCGCGGAGTAGAGATCGGAGCCCGAGTCCGGCTCGCTCATGCCGATGCAGAAGCAGCACTCGCCCGCGACGATTCGCGGCAGGATCGCGTCGCGCACCTCGTCGCGGCCGTGGCGCATGAGCATCGGGCCGCTCTGCCGGTCCGCGACCCAGTGCGCCCACACCGGCGCGCCCGCCGCCAGCAGCTCCTCGGTGACCACGTAGCGCTCGAGGAAGCTCCGTTCGCCCCCGCCGTAGCGCCGGGGCCAGGTCATCCCGATGAAGCCCTCCTCGCCGCAGCGCCGGCTGAACTCCGGCGAGTGGCGGTTGAGTCCCGGGCCGAGTCCCGCCACGAAGGTTCCGGCATCGATCTCGCGTCCGATGAACTCGCGCACGCGTGCCCGCAGGGGCTCGGTGGACTCGGGGAGCGGCGAGTACTCGAAGCGGAGGCTCTGGGTCACGACAGGCTCATGGAATGACGACGGCGGAGCTCGGGACGGACGGCGGACGATTGTCACGAAACCGGCGTGCCGATCCAAGCGCGGCGTGCGGAATATAATCGGGCAAGACATCTCGTATCGGCGCGTTCAGCGCGGGCCGCACGGTGGTGCCTCGAGATCGAAGCGCAAGGTGGGAAAGTCCGATACCCGGAAACGCCGGTGCCACCGAAGATCCGAGAACTGGTCCAGGAGCTGGAGCGTGCCGGATTCGCGAATCGCGGTGGGAAAGGGAGTCATCGGAACTTCGTACATCCGCGAGTCACGAAACCGATTACAGTGTCGGGGCGACCCGGCGACGACGCACGCCACTATCAGATTCGTGCCGTCCGCCGTGCCATCGAGGAGTCACGACGATGAAGGAGAGCGCGCGCTACGCAAAGATCGTCGAATGGTCGGACGAAGACGAGTGTTACGTCGGAAGCTGCCCCGGACTGTTTATGGGAGGTTGCCATGGAGATGACGAGCGCGCCGTGTTCGAGGAGCTCTGCGTGATCGTGGAAGAGACGATCGATCTCTACCACTCGGACGGGAAACCGCTCCCTCCGGCCACCGCGGGCCGTGATCTGGCGAACAGGCTGCTGGATGTCGCGTGACCGGGCACGCTCGGCCGCGAAAGGAGAATCGACTCATGGGACGGAGACTGACTCTGACCGCCGACGACGGACATTCGCTCGGCGGCTACCGCGCCGACGCTCGCGGCACCGCGCGCGGCGGCATCGTGGTTCTGCAGGAGATCTTCGGGGTGAACGTCCATATCCGCGACGTGTGCGACGGCTTTGCCGCGGACGGATTCACGTGCATCGCACCGGCGCTGTACGACCGCTCGTCGCACCGGGACTGCGAGCTCGGATACGAAGCCGAGGACATGGCGGCGGGCCGGAAGCTCCGCGAGGAGTTCTCCTGGGACGACACGGTCAGGGACGTCGCCGCCGCGGTCGCAGTGCTGGCCGGCGAAGGGCTCAGGGTGGGCTCGGTCGGGTACTGCTGGGGCGGGACGATCTCGTTCCTCGCCGGCGTGCGGCTCGACGTAAGCGCCGCCGTCGTCTACTACGGCGGGCAGATCATCCCGTACAACGACGAAAAGGCCCGCTGTCCGATCCTCATGCACTTCGGCGAGCACGACGCCGGAATCCCGCTCTCCGACGTCGAGCAGCTCCGGGCCGCGCATCCCGAGGCCGCGGTCCACGTCTACGACGCCGGCCACGGCTTCAACTGCGACCGCCGCGGGAGCTACGACGAAGCGGCGGCGACGCTCGCGCGGCAGCGCACAATCGAATTCTTCGGTACGCACCTCGGCTGAGGCGCGCCCCGCTCGTGACGAATGCGCGTGCGCCTCGGGCGAGGCTCCATCGGCCCGTGACGGTCGTGCACGCATCTCGTGCAAGGATCGACCGGGCCGAGGCGGACGCACGCGGCGCCATGTCCCAGGCACGTCACCGGCCACACTCACGGTGGTAGCGGGGATGCCGCGAGGATGAACGCCGACCCGCTCATCGTCGACACCACCGCCCGAATGCTCTCCGAGCTCTGCGGGCCGGAGGTGGTGACCGCGGCCGAGGACGGCGTCCCACCGCAAGCGCTGTGGGACGCGCTGGAGGGATCCGCGCTGACCTGGGCGTGGATTCCCGAGGCCCTCGGCGGACCCGGGACGAGCCTTGCGGACGGCTTCGCGATTGTCCGCCTGGCGGGGACGCACGCGGTGCCCGCCCCCCTTGCGGAGACGCTGCTGGCCGGATGGCTCGCGTCGAACGCGGGTCTCGAAACCCCGGAAGGCCCCCTCACCGTCGCGGCCCTGGATGGCGCCTCCGCACTCCGGCTCGAAGGCGGCAGGCTGGTCGGCGAGGCGAGGCGTGTCCCGTTCGCGAGCGTCTGCGAACACATCGTCGCGGTGTACACGGATGGCGATCCCTCCGCCTCCACCAGCGCGAACCAGGGCGTGGCGCTCGTTCACCGCAGCGCATGCACCGTCGAGCCGGGGACGTCGCTCGCCGGCGAGCCGAGCGACACCGTCCTGTTCGACGGAGCGATCCCCGTCGCGCGGTCGGCGCCGGAGGCCATGAACCTCGCCGAGCGCCTGCGGCGCATGGGGGCGACGGTACGGTCCCAGCAGATGGCCGGGGCGCTCGAACGCTGTCTCGAGCAGTCGCTCCGGTACGCGGCCGACCGGCGCCAGTTCGGGCGGCCGATCGCGAAGTTCCAGGCGGTCCAGCACAATCTCGCGGTGCTGGCGGGAGAGGTGGCGGCGGCCACCACCTCGGCCGATGCGGCGGCATCGGCGATCGCGCGCCACGGCATCGAGGACGATCGCACCTTCCTCGCCGTCGCCACCGCCAAGGTCCGGGGCGGACAGGCGGCGGGCGCCGGAGCCGGCATCGCCCACCAGGTGCACGGCGCGATGGGATTCACCCGCGAGTACAGCCTCCAGCACCGCACCCGGCGGCTGTGGGCGTGGCGCGACGACTTCGATCCCGAGACCGTGTGGGCGATCGAGCTCGGCCGACACGTCGCGCGGCGCGGGGGCGACACCTTGTGGGAGACGGTCGCTTCGGTGTGAATCAGCCGGCCCGACCGACCCGACCGAGCGTTGGGGCGGGGACACCGCCATGCTACCGTCGTGAAGTCGCGCAGACCCGGACCGGCGGCGAGTGGCCACCGTGCTCGGGGCGGCGGCGACGAGCCTGCCGCGGGAAGCCGGTGACCTGCGGCACGCGCCCGCCGCGGGGCCGGAAGCACGACTCGAGACTTTCGAGGGCGCCCCGGTGGAGCCGAAGGTGACACAGTGCCGAGCTCCCAGGTGCTATGCCGACATCGAATCGACGCGCAAAGCCCGGAGGTGAGACCTTGAACCGCGACTTTCAGATCGAGCTCGGCCGGCGCTTCCGGCACCTGCACGAGAGTGGCACGTTCCTCATGCCCAACGCGTGGGACGCGGGCAGCGCCCTGCTGCTCCAGACCGCCGGCTTCGAGGCCATGGGCACCACCAGCGCCGGCATCGCCTACGCACTCGGCAAGGCGGATGCGACCGGCGCCCTGTCCATCGACGAGGCGATGGAGGAGACCGCGCGGATCGCCGGCGCGGTGTCGGTCCCCGTCAATGTGGACGCCGAGAACGGCTACGGCGCGAGTCCCGAAGCGGTTGCCGGGTGCATCCGCCGCTGCATCGACGTCGGCGCGGTGGGCGCGGGCATCGAGGACTACACTTGGGACCCCTCGCGCCCGCTCTACGACCGGGCCCTGGCCGTCGACCGCATCCGCGCCGCCCGCGAAGCCGCCGACGCGGCAAACGTGCCGTTCGTGCTCACCGCCCGGGCGGACTGCTACCTCTACGGCGTTCCGGACGCCTTCGCCGAGTCCGTCGCCCGATCGAACCTCTACCGCGAGGCCGGCGCCGACCTGCTCTACACCCCCGGAGTCCGGGACCGCGACGAGGTCGCCGCGCTCGCGCGCGAGATCGACGGCCCGATGAACTTCGTCATCGGCAAGGGCATGGCGGACTACACCGTGGAGGAGCTCGGCGAGCTCGGCATCCGGAGGGTGAGCATCGGGGGGTCGCTGCTGCGCGCCGCGTTCGCCTTCGCCGAGCGGGCGGTGGAGGAGATGAAGGTGCAGGGCCGCTTCACCTGGGCCGCGAATCAGCTCGGCCCGGCGGACTTCGACCGGCTCTTTGCGAACCGCCGCAACGGTTGAGCCGCGCGACGGGACGATCTCCGACTTCACGGAGTCGGCGTCCTTCCTCTGGACCACACGCGTACACGACGGAGGCATCGATGAAGGTCGGACTGTTCCTCACCAACCAGCAGCACCTCGACACCGACATGGTGAGCGCGCTCGCAGAGCAGATCACCATGGTGCACCACGCCCGCGACCGCGGCTGGGACTCCCTGTTCTCCGGACAGCACTACCTGAACGAGGGCAACAACCAGCAGCTCCAGATCGTGCCGTTCATGGCGCGGCTGATGCCCGAGGCGGGCGAGATGACCACCGGGCTCGGGGTCCTGCTGCTCAGCCTGCACAACCCCGTGTACGTCGCGGAGACGGTCGCGACGCTGGACGTCATCGCCAAGGGCAACTTCGTCTTCGGCATCGGCCTCGGGTACCGCGACGTCGAGTTCGACGCCTTCAACGTGCCGAAGGGAAAGCGCGTCGCGCGCATGGTGGAGTGCCTGGAGATCGTGCGCAGGCTGTGGACGGAGGACTCGGTGACGCACCACGGGGAGACCTGCCGGCTCGACGCGGTGCGGATGAACATCCGTCCCGTGCAGCGGCCGTCGCCGCCGGTGTGGGTCGCCGCGAACAACGATCGGGCGATCCGGCGCGCGGCGGAAATCGGCGACACCTGGATGGTCAATCCGCACTCGACGACGGCGACCATCCGGCGCCAGCTCGCACTGTACCGCGAAGCGCTCGACGCGGCCGGCAAGCCGTTCCCGTCCGAGCTCCCGTGCATCAAGGAGATCTTCTGCGCCAGGGATCGGAAGACCGCGATCGACACGGCGGGGCCCTATCTCCTCGGCAAGTACCGCGACTACGCGAAGTGGGGCCAGGACGATGCGATGCCCGACGACGAGTCGTTCGACCAGGAGTTCGAGGACCTGCTGCGCGACCGCTTCATCCTCGGCTCGCCCGAGGAGTGCTACGAACAGCTCCGGCCTTCGGTCGAGGAGCTCGGGATCAATCATCTCGTCTTTCGCACCCACTGGGCGGGCATGCCGCTGCCGACCGCTCTCGCGAGCATGCGGCTCATCTCCGACGAGCTGCTGCCGGAGCTGAGGAAGCTTTGATCCGAGCCGGGAGGGGCGGTACCTTGGCGGCACCCGGGGGCCGCCGGAAGGTGCGCTTCCGAAGCGACTCCCCGGTCCGGCCCGCGCGCCGGCGGCAGCCCGCGAGCGAACAGGGGGACACACCATGCCCAGATTCGTCATTCAGAGAGACATTCCCGAGGTCGGCACGTTCGAGCGCGAGGCGCTGCGCGGGGCGGCGCAGAAGTCGAACGGGGTGCTGGCGGAGATGAAGGCCGAGAGCAAGAACATCCAGTGGGAGCACAGCTACGTCGCCGGCGACCAGACGTTCTGCATCTACCTCGCCGACGACGAGGCGCTCATCCACGAGCACGCGGAGCGCAGCGGATTCCCGGCCTCCGTGGTCACCGAAGTGCGCCGGATGATCGACCCGATCACCGCCGAGGGGTGATGCCGGCCGCCTCCCCGGCGCAATGCGTCGGGAAACGGCGGCCGGGCCGACGCGCCGCGGGCGAGGGCCCGATGCGAAGGATCCTGATCGTCGGCGGCGGCGTCATCGGGGCGAGCGCCGCCTGGCACGTGACGCCACGCGGGCCGGGGGAGGTCGTCATGATCCCCGAACCCCACCTGCTTCGGTGACCACGGCTTCACATGCCGGTACGGAGCCATGAGCCGATACCCCACGCTCTTCTCCCCTCTGACGATCAGGCATCTGCGAATCCGCAACCGGCTGCTCAGCACCAGCCACGCGCCGGGGTACGCGGTGGGCGGGCACATCACCGAGCGCTACCTGCGCTACCAGGAGGAGAAGGCGCGCGGAGGCGTGGGGCTCACGCAGTTCGGGGGCGCCACCGCGGTCTCGATCGAGAACTCCTTCCACTACGGGCAAATCAACGGAGCGCACGAAGGGGTCGTCCCCGAGTATCGGGCCATGGCCGCGCGCATCCACGAGCACGGCGCCGCGTGCATGGTCCAGCTCACCCACGGCGGGCGCCGCGAGCGCTGGGACAGCGCCCACTGGCTGCCCGCATTCTCCGCGTCCTGCCGCCGGGAGCTCATACACCGCTCCTTTCCGGTGGAGATGGAGCGCCACGACATCACCCGCATCCACCGCGACTACGCGCAGGCGGTGCGCCGGGCGCGCGAGGGAGACCTCGACGGGGTCGAGATCTCGTGCCAGGCCGGCACGCTGATCGAGCAGTTCTGGTCGCCCGCGTTCAACCACCGGGAGGACGAATACGGCGGATCCCCGGAGAACCGCATGCGCTTCGGACTCGAGCTGCTCGAAGCGGTGCGGCGCGAGGTCGGGCACGACTTCATCGTGGGCATCCGGATGCCCGGAGACGAGATGCTCGAAGGGGGTCTGACCCACGAGGACTGCATCGCGATCGCGAAGGCCCATGCGCTTCACGGACACGTCGACTTCATCAGCGTGGTGGGAGCCCAGGCCTCGGACTACAAGTCCAGTGCAAGGATATGGCCGACGATGTGGGTGCCCACGGCCCCCTACCTGCGCCTGGCGAGCGCCATCCGGGCCGAGGCGAACGTGGCGGTGTTCCATGCGACCCGGGTGACGGACGCCTCCACCGCCGAGCACGCGGTGGCCGAGCGGCACGTCGACATGATCGGCATGACGCGCGCCCTCATCGCGGACCCGCATTTCGCCGTCAAGGTCGCCCGCGGCGACGAGGCCGACGTGCGGCCGTGCGTGGGCGCCGGGTACTGCGTGGACCGCGTGATCAGCGGGAAGGACGCGCTGTGCGTCCAGAATCCCGCCACCGGCCGCGAGGGGAAGCTTCCGCACGTCATCGCCCGTTCGACCGGACCGCGCCGGCGAGTGGTGGTCGTGGGCGGCGGCTGCGGCGGCCTGGAGGCGGCGCGGGTCAGCGCCGAGCGCGGTCACGACGTGGTGCTGTTCGAGGCGACGGGCGCGCTCGGCGGCCAGATCCTGCTCGCGGCGAGGGCGACCTGGCGCCGGGAGCTCGCAGGCATCGCCCGCTGGCTCGCCGAACGGATCGAGCGGCTCGGCGTCGACATCCGACTTAACCGGCTCGCGGAGGCCGGCGACGTCACGGCCGAGGATCCGGACGTCGTGATCGTTGCCACCGGCGGTCTGCCCAACGTCGGGCATTTCGAAGGAGCGGAGCACGTCACGACCGTCTGGGACGTGCTGAGCGGGCACGCCGAGGCCGGTACCCGAGTGCTGGTCCACGACGAGAATGGCTCGCACCACGGCCCGTCCTGCGCCGAGCACCTGGCGAGCCGCGGCGCCCGCGTGGAGATCGCGACTCCGGATCGGGCCCTGTGCAACGAGATGGCGGAAACCAACCAGGGGGCGCACCTGAACGAGCTCTATCGCCACGGCGTGCGCATCAGCCCCGATACCCGCCTCGTCGGCGTCCGGTCCGCGGGCAACCGCCTCGTCGCAACCCTGGCCAACATGTTCACCGGCGTGCGCGAGGAGCGCGAGGTGGACCAGGTGGTAGGCGACCACGGCACGCTGCCGAACGATGCCCTCTACTTCGACCTCAAGCCGGGATCGACGAACCTCGGCGAGGTCGATCTCGAAGCAATGGCCGACGCCCGACCCCAGCGCCTGTGCACCAACCCGCACGGCGCATACAAGTTGTTCCGTGTGGGGGACGCCTGGACGAGCCGCAACATCCACGCCGCAATGCTGGATTCGCTGCGTCTGTGCAAGGACCTCTAGCCCGCATGGGCGATTGCGGGCCGGCAGCCCGGTAGCGGGCGTGCCTCTCACCAGACATGGCTCAATCGTGCAGCGGGTGGCGTTTCAGGACATCCGGAGCGCGTGGGTCACGCGGCCGAATCCGCTCCACAACCATCGAAACATCCGCCTACCTGCCTTCCGGCGGCCGGTCCTTCACCCACTTCCGGCCGTGCCACATCGGCGCGACGAGGTTCTCGCGCTTCCACACGAGGTAGAAGGCGATGGCGGCCAGGTGCAGGACGACGAGCGCCAGGACCACCTTGGCGAAGAGGTTGTGATAGCCGGTCATCATGACCACGGTGTCGGACGAGACCTCCGACGCGAGCGGACCGGAGTAGAACAGCGCGTCATCCTCCGAGAACAGGCCCGTCACCACCTGGGCCGTGAGTGCGAGCACCATCGCGATGACGGACAGGGCGCCCACGGGGTTGTGGCCGGACACGCCGCTCGGGCTCCGGACGCCGACGTGGCGCAGGTAGGTCGGCATGCCCCGCAACGAGGCGAAGAGGGTGCGATGGCGCACCGGAGCGGGACCGGCCCAGCCCCACACGTATCGGACGACGAGCAGCGCCCCGGTCAGGTAGCCGCAGTAGATGTGCCACTGCATGATGGAGAAGGTGCGGAACTCCCCCAGTGACCATCCGGTGATGACCGAGGCGGCCAGCAGCCAGTGCCACCCGCGGGTGACCGGATCCCAGACCGCTTCGCGGCGATAACCTTCCATCAGCGGCCTCCCAGCTCCGCCGCCGCGACTGTGCAGGCGGTGTCAGCGTCCCTGGTGCACGGCGTCACCGCGCCGGGGCCTCGGGACCGGGCGACGGCCGATTCCGACGCAGGAGTCCGGACCGCCTTCGCGCGGATGCCGCCGGGACCGAACGGTCCCGCGGCATGAATCGGCCGCTGCGAGAAGCTGCCCGCGTCAGCAAGACAGGCGGGCTGCGGCAGCCACGCG
>MKWU01002216.1_pt1 | contig 30041 bp, 26 predicted proteins | sample 809101 | NCBI WGS metagenome assembly MKWU01 (sample SAMN05860141, study PRJNA318959) | sponge metagenome | host: Aplysina aerophoba | place: Slovenia: Piran, Adriatic Sea, Gulf of Piran | collected 2013-05-07
CGATCGTTTGAGTTGTGTCGGTACTTGGCGAAGTTGTTGATGTGGTCGACGATGTGGCGGGTGTGTTGGGAGCGACAACTATTGATTGTCGGGCCCAGCGACTGCATCCGATGCTGTTGCAAGCTCGTAGATTAATTGTGTAGTGGTTCGGCTCAACACCAAACCATGTGTAGGTCTTGTCAGCCGCGGAGAGCGGAATTATCTCCTGAGAACCGTTATCGATTTCCCATCTAGTAATGACATCTCCGGCTTCAACTGCTAACCAGGTTGCGATAATCTTGCCTGTTTCAGTGGTAACGCTCAAGTTGGGTGCGCTAGGAATTTCAGCGATAGTTGTAGGAGTTGTGAAAGCTTCGGATTCTTCGGTTCGCGTGACGCTGGGCGGTGGTGCCGCCCGTGGCCGTGAGATTGTCCACGCGATCAACGGCAAAGCGCTGATTAATGAAAGCAGAAGCAAAGCGACGACAGTTTTTCGGCGTTTGCGGTTATTGGGTTCGGGTTGTTGTGGTGGGTGTGGTAGTTGTTGCGGGATGGTTGGGTCAATATCTTCAGTTGGTTTTTGGGTTCGATCTTGGCGCAGTTCGCGGATGAATTCTGGGGCGACATCAATTGTTGCGTCATCGTCTCGCAAAGATGGAAAAGATGGAATTGCGTGAGCCGGGATGGTTTCGTCGTCTGGTAGTTCAGGTTGATGTTTCGGAGTGTTTTGCTGGGCGACGGATTCACGGGCTTGTTTGATTATTTCTTCTGGCTCATCGAGCGTATCGTCGTCGTTCATTGTCACGAAGCCCTTCGGTGACTACGATTAGAAAACCAAAACGCCCAATCCGTCTCTTGGGTTGAAGTTATAGGCGCGCATCTGGTTTCGGCCGCTAAATTGCTAAGGGGTGGTTGAATCACCAGAGGTTGGTGGGTGGAACTAGAGACTGCACCCACTACCGCAAAACTGACAGACATCCTCATCAAACCCGGTCCGCATCTACGGTCAGTGTTAACCGTGACCAAGGACTGCACCCGCTCGAGTTGCAACCTTGGATGCGGATATCGTAGGCACCTAGTGGAACGCCAGACCATGTGTACGTCATCGCAGTATCTAGCAGGTCCACAGCAACTGACTCGCCGCTCTCGGCGCTGTAGCGCCTTAATTTCCACCAGCTAACGATGTCGTCGTCTGAATTAGCTGACCAATCTACGTATATTTCACCGTTCGCGCTAGATACGGCCAAGAAGGGTGCGCTAGGAATTGCGGGTGGTGGTTCGAGTTGCTCTGACGTTGTGGTCGGTACTGACGTTGTGGTCGATACTGACGTTGTGGTCGATACTGACGTTATGGTCGATACTGACGTTGTGGTCGATACTGACGTTATGGTCGATACTGACGTTATGGTCGGTACTGACGTTATGGTAGTTGGTTCGCGTCGTGGACTGACGGTTGGATTACTTGTGCTTGGACTGCTGGTCGGCTCGAAACGGATGCTTTCTGTGGCCCATTGGCCGCACCCCTCGGCGTTGCAGCCTCGTGTTGAGATCCTGTAATCGCCTGGCGAAACACTTTCCCAAACTGTATAGGTCGAGTCTGTCGAGAAAGTCTCAATCACCCCCTCTTCCCAGATGTCGTGGGCAACTTCCCATACATCAATGATTTCTTTTTCGGTAGATACCTCCCATTCTGCGAGAATCCATTCATCTTCGGACCAGACACTCAATTGAGGTGCGCTAGGAATTGCCGCGGTCAATTCTTGCGCCCTGAGAGTCGTTGAAGCGGGCGACTGCGAAGACTGGGGTGCGCTAGGAAGTGTCGCGGTCAATTCTTGCGCGCTGGAAGTGTCAATTTCTTCGGTATTTGTAACGGTGGGCAGTTGTGTTTTCTGTGGGCGCGACGTTGCCCAAGCGATCAGCAGTGAGATACTTAATGTTGGAACTAGCAACGCGAGAACAGTTGTTCGGCGTTTGCGGTTTTTGGGTTTGGGCTGTTGGTGTGGGTGTGTAGGTTGTCGGGGAATAGTTGGGTCAATATCTTCAGTTGGTTTTTGGGTTCGATCTTGGCGCAGTTCGCGGATGAATTCTGGGGCGACATCAATTGTTGCGTCATCGTCTCGCAAAGACGGAAAAGATGGAATTGCGTGAGCCGGGATGGTTTCGTCGTCTGGTAGTTCAGGTTGATATTTCGGGGTGTTTTGCTGGGCGACGGATTCACGGGCTTGTTTGATTATTTCTTCTGGCTCGTCGAGCGTATCGTCGTCGTTCATTGTCACGAAGCTCTACGGTGACTACGATTAGAAAACCAAAAGTGCAACCGTTGGATCAGAGTTGGCGGGACTCTAAGGGTCGGTATAGCTTTCCGATCCTTAGAGTCCCGCAACTTGCGGATCAGCTCTGGCTGACTTGGCGCTGTTCTTGTGCTTGTTTGCGGCAGTCGTTCGATGCAGCTTGAAGCCGCTGGATAACTTGGCGAAGCTGTGCGGTGCCAGTGCCTTCCCAATCGTTTCTGAAACGTTCCGCGTCAGTGCCCTTCCACCATGCCTGCTGAACTTGTGCGGTTATAGTGCTGATGGTTGCATCAATCTTTTGAGCTTCCTCGTCAAACTTTCGACCAAGTTGATCAAGTTGCTCTACGTCTGCTCCTAGTACGGCCATTGTGGTTCCTTTCGTGTGGTTCCCGATTCAAACGGGAACGTGTTTGTGACTTCGCACCATAACCGAGAGTCCGTCCCCAAAACCACGTAATGAGATGTGGACAACTCCCCGCCTAGTGCAAGTAATTGGTATCCGACATTGCACAAGAGAGCACTTCCCGTTCGTTGACACTCAGCTCTGCGGCTTGCCGATCCAATCTGTTGAGGATTTGCAACTCGCCGATCAGCTTTGGCTGACTTGGCGCTGTTCTTGCGCTTGTTTGCGGCAGTCGGTTGCGAACGCTTGAAGTTGCTGGATCACCTGGCGAAGTTGCGATGTGCAACTGCTTTCCCATTCGCTACGGAACCTTTCGGAGTCAGGCCCTTGCCACCATGTTTGGTTTAGTTGAGTACCGATCGTAGAAATGGTGGTGTCGATCTTTTGAGCTTCCTCGTCAAATTTTCTAACGAGTTGATCAAGCTGCTCTACGTCTGCGCCAAGTACGGCCATTGTGGTTCCTTTCGTTTGGTGCCCGTTTCACACGGGAACGTGTTTGTGGCATCAAACCATAACCAATAGTCCAACCACGAAACCACACAACTAGATGTGGACAACTCCCCGCTTAACCTGAGTTGACCGGCATCCGAGACAACATGGTGAGTACTCCCCATACAAAAGACCCGCCGAAAGATGTAGGGTGCGCGCGGTAATGTACGTTGCTCCATACCAATGTATAGCCATATCGAAACACAAGTCTCCGCGAACAACTTTCCTATGCCCAACAAATACATTGCAATCACCTTCAAGCGACACAAAGAAAAACCCAATGTCTGGCCCAACCGCAGCTTTGGCTAGGTAGCGCGCGACACATGGCAAGTCAACTCCTCATAACATTAAGTCACGACGGGCGCAGTTTCGACCTAGAAATCCGTTACGACGGCCCAACGTTGGTGGGTGATCTAGCCGATGCGCTAGTGCAGCAGGCATCGTTAGCTAAAGCCCCACGCAACCCATCACTCGCGGTGCAACGGACGCGAGAGACTCTAGGCCGCGACAAACGCGTAGCGGATGCCGACCTTAGATCAGGTGACCGGTGTTGGCTCCGAGACTTGACAGGCCCCAAACCACGGGAAACGCTGAAAGCTGTTGCGGTTGCCCAGATTTTGAACGGAGCCGAAAAAGGAAAGTCCTACGGATTGCGGCCAGGCCCAAGCGACATAGGTCGAGCGGAGGTGTGTGAACTCAAAATCCGTGACCAACTAGCATCCAGACGCCACGCCCGAATCCATGTAGCCGATGACATCAGTGTCCATGATCTAGGATCCACGAACGGCGTATTGGTTAACGGTGAAACGATCGCAGGCGCGGTAAAAGTCGCACCCGACGACAAAGTATCGATCGGCGACACAATGCTGAGTATTCGCCTAGTTGAGAGCGAAGGAGACGAACCAACTGGCCCAACAATAAAATTTAATCGTCCCCCACATGTATTTCGGCCTTTTGAAGGCAACGAAGTGAAACTGCCTGCCCCTCCAGGTGATCCTCCCAAGAACCGATTTTCGATCACGTCTGCTTTGGTTCCGTTAATAATGGTCTTGGGCATGTATCTCTACTACTCACAACGTGAAGAACAGTTCCCAATGATCTTCCTGGCATTTATGTTGATGTCCCCTGTGATGGTCGCAGGCAGTTATTTCGAAAACAAGATTTGGAACCGCCGAGACCACAAAGAACAACTAACTGAACACGCCGTGATGGTCGGTCGGGTCGTAACAGAACTGGACGACAAACGTCAAGCGGAAACGGTAAGCAGACTCCACGAAAACCCATCTGTCATTGAGACGATTGAGTTTGTTAGAGAACTGTCACCCCGGTTGTGGGGAAGACATTCGGACGAAGAAGAGTTCTTGACCTTCCGTGCCGGTCGTGCTGAGCAAGAGTCGCGCACGAAGGTCGTTGTCGATAACGGCGGTAGCCGCAAGTTGCGAGACGAGCTAAAGAAAATCCCACCCCGCTACACCCACATTCCCGATCTTCCTGCCGTAATTGCCCTGCATGAAGTTGGTGGGATCGGAGTGGCTGGTCCTCTTGAGCAGGCGAATGCTTTGGCGAGAGCCCTATTGGTGCAACTTGCTGGACTACATGCCCCAAGCGATGTCGTTGTTGCCGCACTATTGGGCGAGGATGAAGCGGCGGCATGGGAATGGCTTGGATGGCTGCCGCATATCCGCTCCTCGGTATCACCAATAACCGCAAGCCAAGTTGGCAATGATGCTCATTCCTGTGCAACCTTGCTCGCAGCATTGTTAGATGAACTCGAACGCAGATTGGCGCTAGTCGAAGAACATCGCAGCGCTGACCAAACCGCGCCGGCGTTAGTTGTCTTGATTGACGAGGGCGTACCGTTGGACCGCACTCGGATGCTTGCCCTGCTTGAGACAGGCCCCTCAATGGGCATATATTTCATCTGGGTCGGATCGGCGAGAGCACGACTTCCACGCTCATGCGGTGCGGTACTAGATTTGCAGAGCCGCAGCGAAGATGTGACGCTTGGATTTCGAGAAAGCGGAGCCGAAATCACAAACATCCAGATAGAAGCGATCACAGACGAAGACGCGGAACACTTTGCTCGCTCGCTCTCGCCAGTGGTCGAGATAGGCGGTCGCATCGGCGCGTCTGCATCGGTGCCTAACAAAGTAAGTCTTGTTGACTTACTAGGAGGAATGCCGATCCTTGAGGATCCTGAGACAGTGATTGACCGCTGGCAGCAAGGCGACGCCCTTCATGAGCAAGGCAAAGCGCTTCGCCTACGTGCCCCCATCGGCCGCCAGGCGGATGCCCCGATTTCTTTAGACATTCGCACTGATGGACCACACGCCTTAGTGGCCGGCACGACTGGCGCTGGCAAATCGGAATTGTTGCAGAGCTACGTTGCTTCACTAGCTGCTACCCACAGTGCCCGCCATGTAACTTTCCTTCTCGTTGATTACAAGGGTGGAGCAGCCTTTAAAGACTGCGTGCAATTGCCACACACAGTGGGTTTAGTCACCGACCTCAACACTAGCGAAGTACACCGCGCACTCGTCTCGCTTGAAGCGGAGTTGCGTTATCGAGAAATCATTCTCAACGAAGCAGGAGCGAAAGACCTAGCTGAACTGGAGAGCACAGCCAACCCTAAAACGCCACCAACCCTATTGGTGATTATTGACGAGTTTGCGGCACTCGCTAAGGAAGTACCAGAGTTTATAGAAGGCGTGGTGGATGTGGCATTGCGGGGTCGTTCCTTGGGTATACATCTCGTGCTCGCCACCCAACGCCCGGCCGGGGTTATCACCCCTCAAATCCGTGCCAACACCAGCTTAAGAATAGCGCTACGAGTTGCGGATGATGATGACAGCGTTGATGTCATCGGCTCAAGAGAAGCCGCGGCCCTGCCATCGGAGGTTCCCGGGCGAGCCATCGCCAAGATTGGGCCGCGCGATTCTGCTCTTTTTCAAAGCGCCTATGTCGGAGGATTCACAACTGCTGATCATTCGGGGCCGACAGTAACCGTGCAGCAATTCGCCTTCGACCGCTCCGCTCCCTTTGACACCGAACCGGCAAGACGGCAAAACGGCGTTCGCAGTTCGGTTGATGCAACAGACCTGCAGAGGCTAGTCGGCAATGTGCAAGCTGCTCACGCCAGAGCCGGTATCCCCGACCCGAGGCTTCCTTGGCAACCCCCCATGGCGTTGATCTACGATTTAGCACGCCTACCCCGCTCCAACACCGATGAAAAAATCGTGTTGGGCGTGGTTGATTTACCCCGTCAACAACGCCAGTCAATCGCACATTTCACCCCTGACCTAGACGGCAACATTATCGTTTTGGGAGCTAGCGGTTCGGGCAAGACAGTTCTATTGAGAACTTTGGCAGCATCAGCGGGAATGTCGAAGTCTGCAGCAACGACCCATGTTTATGGTTTAGATTTTGCTGGCCGAGGTCTTGAAATGTTGGGCGGGCTTCCTCACGTTGGCGCTATCGTGCAAGGCCACGACAACCAGCGGGTGACGCGCTTGTTGCGAGACCTACGCTCCCGCATTGACGAACGCAGTGAGAAATTCGCGGCGGTGCGCGCTGGGTCACTCCCTGAGTATCGGGCGTCCAAGGGAGGAGAACCCGACGAGCCGAGGTTATTGGTCTTGGTGGACGGCTACGCGGCGTTCCATTCCGTATACGAACGGGTTGAAGGAGGCAAATGGGTGGATTGGCTTACTCAACTCGCTGGCGACGGCCGCCAATTCGGGGTGCATTTTGTCTTGACGGGTGACCGACGTAGCGCCTTTCCATTGGCGTTGACCAGCGCGGTCGGTACGCGAATAGTACTTAGGTTGGCTCATCCCGACGAATACTCAGCGGTGGGAGTGCCCTTAGATAAAGTAGAGGCACTTAGTTCACCAGGGCGAGCGTTGTTCAACAATTTCGAGACGCAGATAGCGCTATTGGGCGGTGACCCGAGCGGTGATGCACAGACCAAGGCAATGTCTGAGGTCGGCGAATTCATGAAAGCGCGCACGCTTTCGGAGCCGCAACCAGTCCGTGTTCTGCCTGAGGAGGTTGGCTTAGAATCGATTGCCAGCTCTGCGGAGGGCTTCGTGTTCGGAGTCAGGGATGCCGATCTGGGCCCCGCCGTCCTTCAATTGGACACAGGCGGGTTTATCGTTACGGGCCCATCTCGTAGCGGCAAATCTAGCGCCCTCGCTGCATTCGTTGATCGCGCGCCAACGAAAGTGAAGGAAGTGGCAGTAGTAGCCGCTCAAGACAGTCACCTCATTGCAACTTGCGCGTTTCGAAGAGGATGTCGAGTAGCTGTGGGGGAGGAAGAAGGCGTTGAGTTGCTGCGCAGCATCGTGGCGAACGCCAAGCCCGACCAGCTAATTGTGATAGATGACTTGCACGACTTTGCTCACACAGAAGTCGACTCGATAGCCCAGGACATTCTCAAAGCGGCACGAAGCAGACAGTGGATGGTAATCGTTTCAGCAGATGCCGAAGCCGCTCGACGAGTTTACGACGGTGCTTTGAAGAGCGTTCGAGCGTCTAAGGCTGGCCTGTTGCTACAACCGGATTCAGAAGTGGACGGCGATGTTGTGGGCGTTCGTCTACCGCGTGCCGTAAATGCAGTTTGGCCACCGGGTCGAGGTTATCTAGTGACCGGAGGGACGTTTGACTTATGTCAAGTAGGCATGGTTTCAGTCGCACAAGACGAGAACCGAGATTCGAAAGGCGCATCATGAAACTTCAAGTTCGTGGTCTTCGTCAATCGGGCATCGGTTGCGCGCTAGTAGTTATTTTGATGGTTGTGTTGATGGCTTCACCGGTAGGCGCAGTGGCCGGTTTTGGTGACGTACCCGAGAATGCATATTTTTCTCAACCGGTGCAATGGAGCGTCAATGACGACATCGCCGACGTTTCGGCTCCTTGTTTTTCACCTAGTTCTTTGCTTTCCCGTGGTGAAACTGCTGTGTGGATCTGGAACATGCAGAATCAACCCAGTGCGCCAGACCATGCCTTTGATGATGTTTTTTACCCAGATGAGGATCAAGCTATTGCTTGGATGATTGATCAAAATATCACCACCGGCACCACCGATAAAACCTTTTCTCCTCGTAATCCTATAACCCGAGCGCAATTGGCTGCATTTTTGTATCGGCTAGAAGGTGAACCACCGAATGTTCCAAGGCATAGGTTTGATGACGTGCCCCGGGGTTGGCGAACAAACCCAGTCTCATGGTTATTATCTCAAGGCATCACCACAGGAACAGGAAACGGCACTTTTTCACCTGACAAGGAATTGTCGCGAGCTGAATTGGTCACATTCTTGTATCGCTATATCGGATCGCCCAATGTGCCGTTAGACCCGTTAACACCAAGATGTTCAGAAAACATGTTGTCGGCGATATCTGCGGGAGGGAGCCATACGTGTGGTGTGCGCGTCGCCGATCGTAGTGTAATTTGCTGGGGATTTGATGAGGACGGCCAGTTAGCAGCCGAAGATGGCGAATTCAAATCTGTGGCCGCAGGCAATGTTCACAGTTGCGCGCTAAAAACGGATGACACTATCACCTGTTGGGGTCGGGAATCAGTAGGGCAGACGAACCCACCGCAAGGAAAATTTGCGTCTGTGTTGGCCAAAGGAAGTTATTCATGCGGACTCAAGCATGACGGTTTTCTTGAATGTTGGGGTTCTTCCCTGATAGGGGCCGCGAACCAAGCAACTCGGACAGATGACGTAGCAGACAACGTACCAAATGAACAATTCAAATCCGTATCAGCCGGTGCGTTTCATGCTTGCGGAATACGAATTGATGACACTATCCACTGTTGGGGGTCAAACATGAACGGTCAAATCGATTCGCCAGCCGGACAATTCACGTTTGTTTCCGCTGGCTATGATTATCCTTGTGGTATACGAATTGATTCCACCGTTGAGTGTTGGGGACACGATCTCCTTGGTCAGTTGAATACGCCGTCGGTTACGTTTAAGTCCATTTCTGCTGGCGAGCACTTTTCATGCGGCATTACGACTAGCGATATGTTACGGTGCTGGGACAACCCAAATACCGAAGACAACCCAAATACCGAAAAAATACCGTTGCCTACGTTTACCGGTGAGTTCGATTCCGTATCCACTGGAAGGAAACATGTTTGTGCCTTGCGCGCCAACAAAACGACCATTTGCTGGGGCGATAACGAAAAAAATCAACTTCACCACCCGGCAAACAAATTCAAGGCTGTTTCCCCTGGCCAACGACATACATGTGCAATTGATTTCGACGACTTTGTAAGCTGTTGGGGAGCGAGTGTTCAAGGGCAAACAGACGCACCAAAAAGTAAGTTCCGTACTGTATCTGCGGGTAGCCACTTTTCGTGCGGCATCAAAACCAATGCCACTATCGAATGCTGGGGTAACGAATATGATGATCCACCTGGAGGCAGTTTCGAATCCTTATCGGTGGGTTTTGACCATGCTTGCGCGATAAGTCCGAACAACATAATTCAGTGCTGGGGTGCAAACCGTGTCGGTCAAAGCTATTCGCCAGACGGCGAATTCGAAATTGTCTCTGCTGGACATCAGTACACTTGCGGGATCCGACTTGGCGGCGCAATCAAATGCTGGGGAGATTCAGGGGCGAAACCAAGGCTTCCCCCAACAGGGGAATTCGTTTCGGTGTCGGTCGGAGATGGGTACGCCTGTGGCTTAACAGTTGATGACGCAATCAAATGCTGGGGCGAGAATTCGGCAGGTAACTCTCGCCCGGCACCCGGCCCGTTCATTTCTGTATCCTCAGGTTCCCAGATTTATTGCGGTCTCAAAACCGACAAGTCCATTCAATGCAGGAGCGGCAACAATAACCGTCAAGTCTACGCGCCGCTGGGTCAGTTCAAAATGGTGACCGTCAGCTATCATCATTTTTGCGCGATACGCATAAACGATGCCCTCTATTGCTGGGGTTCCGACAATTTCGGCCAATTGGCCGTGCCGTAATTCAACACCGCCATCAAAGCAAGCTAGAACCCCCTCAACACTGCCATCCCGACCTTCAACGAGAGCAACCGTTTATTGGATCGTTATTCCGTCGTTGTCGATTAGTCTGGTCGTGCCAAAACGTGCCGCTACCAACAATCGAACCTCGCCATGTAACGGCCCCTCGCACTCGAGAGTGTCCGCTTGTACCGCAGCCACATAATCAAGTTCGGCACCACCGTTGCTGATCACTTTGGCCATCACCGACTGAACCTCTTCAGCATCCGTCTCGCCGCCTCGTATCGCCGCGATTCCAGCATCAAGGCAGGCACGAAGCACCGGAGCTTGTTCACGTTGGTCTTCGCTGAGGAAAATGTTGCGGCTCGAAAGCGCCAACCCGTCATTCTCGCGGATCGTGGGGCAAACCACCACCTCAACGGGAAGGCTCAGGTCGCTCACTAGCCGTTTGACAACGCAAACCTGTTGCCAGTCCTTCTCCCCAAAATAAGTGCGACACGGACCGACAATCGAAAATAGTTTGGTTAAAACCGTTGCCACACCACCAAAATGCGTAGGCCGAATAGCCCCTTCAAAAGGCGCAGACAACGAAGGCACATTAACCATGGTGCCAAGCCGGTCGGGGTAAAGTTCTTTCACGGAAGGGACAAAAACGTAATCGACACCGTGTTTTTTGCAGGCGACCAAGTCTTTAGGTATGTCTTGGGGATAAATTTCAAGGTCTTCTTCAGCCGCAAACTGCAACGGATTGAGAAATACCGACACTACCGTAACCCGATTTTCTCGCTTGGATGCTGCCACCAAAGAAAAGTGGCCGGCGTGCAAACTCCCCAACGTTGGTACGTAACCAACAGCATGCCCTTTACGCCGACTCGCGTTGAGTCGTTTCTGCAAGCGATCAATTGTGGCTATTTGCTCCATAATGCCGTTCGGTTACAGATGGAAGAGTCAACAATGACCTCTAATGTTGAACTAAGTATAATACCACCGAGCAACCAACGAACAACAAAGAAAAAATCTGCTAACCCTGATCATCCACGAGTATTCGTGAGCAGGTTGGTGTGGTTGTTGTGCAGCACATCCTCAATTGGCTAAACGTTTCGCTTCCTGCGAAAGGGCTGTATAGGTTGCGCGCTCGGTGCTAGGTAATGCTTGGAGGTGACGAGTGATTGTGGCAACATCACCACGTGCTGCCGGGCCGGTTAGCGCGGCTTTTGGGCCTAATTCCGCCACGTTCTTTAGGCTCTCGCTCGCCAGATCAAGCAAAACTGCGAAGGGCACATCAGCTTGTTGGGCTACTCGCTCGGCTTGCCCCAACAGCGCTACAAGATGGTTGGAAGCGATCACCGCCGCGGCGTGATATGTTGGCCTTGCGCTCTCGGCCACCACAAAGGCGCGGCCTCCAAGAGCTTCCACCAGCACGTTCACCTGCGGATCGCCGGCTATCGCGAACCAAGCACCAAGCAACCGCTGTGCGCCGATTTCAGGAGACGGCAAGGATACCAACGGGTGCAGCGCAGCACAACGCGGGTGCCCTTTGAGCGCATCAAGCCCCAAAACCCCCGATAGATGCACAACCAGCGCCGTAGCGTTCGGTTCAACCGAGTTGGCGACTTCACTGATCACGTCGTCTGGCGTAGCGACTATCAACACATCGGTATCTTGAGCGGCGTTTCGCAAATCATCATTGCGGCCCAGATAGCCTTGCAGCATCGCACCAGTTGCTTGGAGCGCGCCCCCCAACGACTTAGCAGCACGCCCCGCACCGACAAAACGAAGTCTCATCGTCTAGGCATCAGACAGTGCTTCTAGGCGACTGTGCTTCTAGGCGGCCCAAGCACACTACTTGGTCTACACGGCTCGCGGTGTCAGCATCAAAACCGTCTGGAAGCAACTCTGGGGCTAAGTCTCGCAAGGGCACCAACACGAAACTGCGTTCAAACATGCGTGGGTGCGGCACAATTAGGTCGGTTTCGTTGATGTTTTCACCGTCGATCCAAAGCACGTCCACATCTAGCGTGCGCGCCCCCCATCGGACTGTACGTACACGTTGGGCAGCACCCTCAAGCTCTCGGCAAAGACCCAACAGTTGCCTAGCCGAAAGTGCCGTGTGAAGTTCCACAACAAGGTTCAAATAGTTGCCCTGTTCAGGGCCCCCAACTGCTGCTGTTTCGTAAACATCAGAAACGCCAGCCAAGTCAGCAAGCCCAGCCACAGCATCACGCAAGAACCCAACACGATCACCCAAGTTTGAACCCAACCCCAAAAAAACTTGACGGCGCTTAGGCATCGTCTGCTTGGCGTGAGTCGCGGCGGCGCACGATACGCACACCACTCGAATTGAGGAATTGCGTCACCGGTGGCCTTAGTTTCCTCACCTCAACAGTGACTTCCACAACACGAGCGTCCGCGAGGACCACCTCAGCTATCCGTTGCGCTAAACGTTCAAACAATTGAAATGTTTCGTTGACGGTGACCGCCTCAATACGGTCGAGCAGCTCGCTATAATCAAGGGTATCGGTGAGTTCATCGCTAGTGGTAGCCGTTAAATTCGCAACAACATCCACGTCAAACTCATATGGTTGGCGTTGCTTCTGCTCTTGAGGCAAGACACCGCAAATACAGCCAAGCCGCAAACCACGCAGTTGAATCACATCAGTGTTGGCCATCAGCGTCGGCTATCAGTGTCGGCCATCAGTGTTGGCCATCAGTGTCTTCTGATTCGGCAAGCAGATCACCAATAGCGCCCGACGGCACATCATCTCTCGAATCGCAGCGATCCAGCATCGCCACAAACTCCCGTGCTGTGGCTGTTAACTCTCGCTCAAATAGTTGTTCAGTCACAATAATCGCCCGAGGGCCGTCCGGCACCAACCCCATCCACGCCAAATAAGCCGCAACCAAGCCAGTGATCGTGTCACCAAGTCGTTCACGATGAATAACGATCTTATGGCTAGCACGCACATGGTCACGGATTGCAGCCATCGCCCGGGTTAGGCCCGCAGGTCCATCGCTGACCCCTGCGAAGGGAACATGATGATAAGGGACACCAAGTTCTTCATAATTGTGCAGGTTGTGCTTCGACCCAATCAGCGACAAAACAAAATCGAAGTTGTGCTCACGAAGCCAAATGATCTCTTCAAGGCGACGCACCTTGCGGTGTTCAATACCGTAACCACCGGGCCGTTCGCACACAGCAACCTGATCTTTGAGCACCCACCGAAACTGTTTAGGTTGGATACCGTGCGCCCAACGGCCTCTCATCACCATAGTCGGCAGCCCATCAGGTTTTGAGCAGGCTCAAAGCGTGGACAGTGGCCTCAACATCGTGTACTCGGATCATCTCAACTCCAAGATACGCACTCCAAACCGCGATTGCCACCGAACCTTCAAGTCGATCCGCAGTGTCGGTGAAAAAAACCTCGGTTGAGTGCCGTGAGTGCCGTGAGTGCCGTGAGTGGGTGGAGGGCGTTGAGTGGTTTGTTGCCCGCGCATCTGACCGCGCCTGAATACGGCCGACCACGCTCTTGCGGCTGGCACCCAACAGCACCGGCGCTATCTCCGCGAAACGGTCGATGTTGGCTAACAGTTCAAGGTTGTGCTGCGTGGTTTTGCCGAACCCGATACCCGGGTCAACCCAGATGCGTTCCACCCCCGCGCGGCGACCCAGTTCAACAGCTTCAGACAAGAACGCTGCGATGTCTTCCACCACATCGCCGTAACGAGGGCTGTCTTGCATGGTTGCACTTTCGCCTAAGGAATGCATGGCGATCCAACCAACGCCCTTTGACGCAGCCACCTGATACAAAGAAGCCGAAACATCGTTGATAATTGAGGCACCAGCATCAACGGCAGCTTCGGCCACGGCCGCTTTGGTGGTGTCGATTGACACCTCAATCCCGCTGTCTGCTAACGCCGAGACAACCGGAATCGTACGCTCCAATTCTGTAGCTTCGTCCACCGGGTGCGAACCCGGACGAGTGCTTTCCCCGCCCACATCAATGATGTCGGCACCTTGGTTCATGAGGGTCTTGGCGTGCGCTATCGCCTCAGCGGGTTCCAACCAGCGACCGCCGTCGGAAAAAGAATCAGGCGTGACATTGACGATGCCCATCACTTGGGTCATGGTTCAACGATCAAGAAACCGCATGGCCTCAGCACGCGTAGCCGCGTTCTTGCGAAAAATCCCGGTAACGCTAGAGGTGACCGTAGATGCGCCCGGTTTACGAACACCGCGCATCGACATACACAAATGCTCCGCGGCGATAACTACCAACACCCCGCGAGGGCTCAAAGAGGTCTCAATGGCATCAGCAATTTGAGTGGTGAGCCGTTCTTGCACCTGAGGGCGTTTGGCGTAACCGTCAACTAACCGCGCCAACTTTGAAAGCCCCGTTACCTTACCAGACTGGTTCGGGATGTAAGCCACATGCGCGGTGCCAAGAAACGGAATGAGATGATGTTCGCACAGCGAATAAAGCGGAATGTCGCGCACCATCACCATCTCATCATGGCCGACTTCAAAAGTGGTTTCCAAATACGCGATAGGGTTTTCGTGGAGCCCCGCGCACACTTCGGCAAACATGCGTGCAACCCTCTCGGGGGTTTTGATAAGCCCATCACGAGTTGGGTCTTCGCCTATCGCGATCAAGATTTCTTGAACAGCTGCCGCGATCCGCGGTTGATCTATTTGAGGCGCGTGAACGCCGTTGCCAGACGGCATGGTGGGGGATGTTCCGCTTGAGGTCATGCTAGCCCGCTCGATTCGGTTGCAGGTTCGAACACGTTGATTGTATTCAACTCTCGATAATGTTCGGCAACGTCAAGCCCGTAACCGACAACAAAATCACTAGGCACTGAGAAACCCACATAGTCGATATTGTCGGTTTTGGCACCTTCGCGAACCAGCAAGGCACAAACTGCGAGGGATGCTGGTTGACGTTCCCCCAAGAACCGCAGCAAGTATTCCATCGTTGCACCAGAATCAACAATGTCTTCCACCAACAAGACATCTCGACCGGCGATATCAATGTCGAGGTCTTTGACGATACGCACCACACCATTTGATTGCGTGGATGCCCCATAAGACGAAACCGCCATGAAATCAATCTCCACGGGAAGACGAATTTCTCGCGCTAGGTCGCTCATGAAAACAAACGCGCCCTTCAACACTCCAACAAGCAACAAACGCCGCCCGCCGTAGTCATTGGTGACCTGCGTCCCGAGTTCCCGCACTCGTGCCGCAAGCTGGTCTGCGTCAACCAAAACACGACCAATGTTCCCCGCTGGCGCTGTCATCACCTCAAACCATACAAGCGCAACGCCCGGCCACCACCAACCGCCAAAGCGCAGCAACCACTAAATACGCAACGCCGGCGGCTCAACACGCAACCGATTCGAGCTACGAACAACCCGAAACCCACCTTCAACCTCGGTCGCACGAGCAGTATTTTGGACAACAGCCATAACTCGATCAATCGAGGCTGCATCCACCGCGTTGATGCTTTCGGTTTCGGCCATTAGCCATTGACGCAAAGCCTCAGCGGCCACGGCTCTCGGGGCTACCCGCAACGCAGTTGTGTCGGTGGGATCCAAGTCTTTAGCAGCGTCTTGGATTACCTTGAGCGCGTCTGCAATGAGGTCGGCGTGGCGGTTCAACAAAGGCACCAGATCACGCCCTAAAGCCTGCGCAGCTAAAGGCAGCAGTTGGTTACGCACCACCACACGAGCAAAACGTGGGTCTTGGTTCATTGGATCGTGAAGCACTGCCACACCAGCCCATGCGCACAAAGAACGGGTCTCAGCGCGCCGCAAACCAAGCAACGGGCGGCGCACTCGACCGAACTGTGCGGCTACCCCCGCTAAACCAGCGCCACGAAACAAGTTGAGCAGCACCGTCTCGGCCCGGTCATCAGCAGTGTGCGCCACGCACACCTCCGCCGGCAACGCGGCGTAACGAGCGGCGCGTGCCCGTGCTTCAAAATCAGCACCGTCACTGAGTTCTAGTGTGCGGAGTTCAAAAGCTGCACCCAACGAAACAGCAAACTTCTTTACATGCTCCGCTTCGGCATCGCTAGTATCTCGAACTCCGTGATTCACGTGCCAAATGGTGAGCGGCCGCTGCGTTTGCGCCGCAAGCAAAGCCATCGCCACGCTGTCGGCACCGCCACTAACCCCTAAAGCGAGTTCGCTGCTCTCTCCGAAATCGCAACGAGCTAGCAGCTCAGCTATGTTCATTGATGATCTAGGCCAGGTTGCTCACGCGGCAACATCGGCGGGAGCAACACGTTCAATCCAAAGTTCGGGTTGACGAATCTCCTCAATGGAAGGAACGTTGGCGGGTTCAGCCCAAGCCATGTTGAACAGTTCCGCTCCACCTCGGCGTTCCACTTCAGCGATGAAATTCTCGCCTTCAATGTATTGCTTCAGTTTCGCCTCAAGCCCAGTGAGCTTTTGGAAAACCTTCGCAAAACCGCGCACATTCTGTCGACGATTACGCAACACCCGAGCGAACCGCGGCGCTGATGGCACCAAGCCGGTGCCGGCACGATCCATAGTCACATCCCCGTGGCCTTCCAACAAGCTCATCAAACCAGCTACTTCATTTAGTACCTGCAACTCTTCTTCGGAAGCAAACAAACCCATGATCCCGCCGGAACCTAAAATGTCTTCTCCGCGCCGCCGAGCTTCAAGCAACCGTGTACACGCTTCCATAATGCGTTTTGGGTCGGGGTCTAACCCTTCCATGGTGGCCTCAACTAGACCCAAGAAGTGTTGCCGCATCCAGGGCACCCCAGTGAACTGGGCACGGTGGGTGACCTCGTGCAAAGCTAACCACAATCGAAACTCCTGAGGCGGAAACGCGTAACGGTGTTCAAGGGTCAAGACGTTCGGCGCGACGTAATAAACGATGTCTTGCTCTTGCGGGTTTTCGTCTTCAATGACCAACAGATCGTATTGCCCGAGCACTCGTTTAGACATCCAACCAAGCATGAACCCCAGTTCAGCGCCAGCGACTTTAGCGCCTAAATCACGCATCGGACCAGCGTCTATCTGCTCACCGAATTTGTTGACTAGCGGACGCAAGAGCCGCTGAAACGATGCCAGATTGGCATCAATCCAACCCTTTCTATCGGTCACCCGACCCCGAGCATTGCCACTCAAAGACCGCAAACCAGTGCATTGCGCTACCAGTTCCTCAGCTTGGGCGGTGTAACGGTCGAAATCTTCTTCAAGACCGTCACGAAAATGCGCTGCCGCATAAGGGTCGTACGCCACCGACTTGTAGGCAACCTTTTTGGCTAAGTCCCAATCTACGGGATCGGTTGGCACTAGCTTAACCGTTCAATCTCGGGGGTATCTAGTTGAGGTTACTTTGTTGAGGTAACCCAGCACTGTGGCCACCACCAACACGATGGCCCCAACCGCGAGCGGTACCGCAATCCAGAAATGCCAAACAACTGCAAGAATCATGAACTCAAGTGTACCCCGATCAAAACCGCGCCGTCTACCCCGCGGGTCGCTAATGCATGACGCAGTTACTTGACCGAAGGTTCTTGAGCGAGTTCGTAACGCGCCGTCCTGATGGTTTCGGTGTCGATGTTGAGGGCTGCGGCGACCTCAGCATCGAGTGCGCACCGTGTTGGGTCGTTAGCAGCCTCCCGCAAAAGCAACATCTCGGCGTGTGCGTGTTTGTCGTATGCGCGAGCGAGCCGAGTTCGTGCCTGCGGATTGAGTATTGGTATCGGTATGCGCGCCAGAGCGTTCAGCGATAGGGTCGGGCGTGACATCACCTTCGGAGAGGCGACCGCGATAGTTGAGAGCCAACCAAGTGTCGAGTTGAAGTACGCGCAGACAGCGCGCTCGGTGTCGTCTCGTGCCTCGCCGCTGAAGTTGCTGAAGCGTATGGGAACCCAGTGTGAACCTACTGTGGCGGTGTCGACACGCACGGAATGTACTCGTGCGGTGTTCAGTCGCGGGGATACAGCCAACAATAGGTGCGACCGTTTGCCCCAGTAGGCGGAAGCGCGGGTTTGGTGTTTTTGTTTGGCGTGTATGTATGTGTCTGTGGTGGCAGCCATCGACTGCGTTGCTTTGGTGTTGTTGTGCCAAAGTGCGCGCCGACCGTGCTGGTCGGCGTGTGTACTCTTTGTGAATAACCCCCGAGCATTTCTTCCATCTGGCCCAATATCGGCTTGTTCACCGACAGGCGCAGTGGCGAACAAGACGCTCGTTTCAATATCACCGAAGAGGTTGACGAGGTATGTTGAGGTGAGCGTCAGCGGCCGCCAGATTCCTTGCTTGACTAGTTCCGCTGGCCATTGTTCGACGGTCCCGACGGCGCTAGGCAGCGTTCCGTTTTCTAAAGCAGCTACCAAAGATGCGGCGAAGATTGGTTCACGCGGATTATCTCGCAAGATCAAGAACTTGGTATCTTCGTTAGTGCCGTTTTCTCCGCGCCGCCTAGCGACCACTAGGATTTCAGAGATGCTTGTACTTTCTGAAAACCACGGTCGTTTCTGGTCGTGTGCGGCAACGACCCATTCAATATTAAACCATTCGGCGAGCAACTTCCTAGCCTCAACGTTGGAAGGCGCTGCGGCTCCAGCGGCTGGATACACAAAAGCTAGTGTTGCCCCTTGATCAAAACTAACTAGGTGCTCGCCCAAGTCCATAAACATCGTACCCGATGATGTGCGGTGGCCAGCACGATTGTCACGTAGTTTCTTTTCGGCAGCTTTGAGTTTCTTTTCGACCGCAGGAGGGAACTGGTCGTGACGCAGCGAATCTCGCGTGTATGGTGGGTTCATGATCACTAGTTGTTGCGAGTTGGCCGTGATTTCTTCCTGCTCACCAGTGTCTATGTGTTCACCGGATGCCCAGTCGATGCCGAGGTCAAGACGTGGCGCACCAGGTTTGATAGCCAACAACTCTAATGACCCGACTTTGGCGTTGTCGCGTTTGTCAACACCTAAAGGCATCAAACGGATGTTCATGTGGCGAAACGTCGTTGACGGCGACAACAACCCCAGAGTGGTTGCAGCCATGTGGCAAGCGGTCATATTTACGTCTAGCCCGGTTATGACATCTTCAATGAGTGTGGTCGCATCCGCTCTGGATTTGTTTGCGGGCCTGAGGTCACGTATCCGTTCGGCGGCGGCCATCAACAATGTGCCAGTTCCGCAAGCTGGGTCGATAAGGCTGAACTCAGCAAGGTTCTTCGGCACATCTGCGCGCCTGATGGCCAAGCCAGCTAGCAGGATTGCCGCTGAGGTGCTGGTGTAGTAACTGCCGTCATAACGTGCCGTGTCAACGAGTCGATGAAAGATGCTTCCCATCAGATCGTGGCGAGTGCTGGATGCTGATCTGGCGACGCGTAGCGATCGGTTTACCACCCAAGTTACCGCAGTAATCCATCTGTGATCTTGAGTGGGTCGCTCAAGAGTGCGGATGGCAGCCTCAAATATTGGGCGGTAGTCTACAGCAAGGATTGCCCGCCAAGCGTTATTGAGCTCGTCAAGAATGTCGGCATCTTTAGATTTGAGGCATTGCTGGAGTTTTTTAGGGGGCCATCTTGCGGAGAATTTCTCGCCTGTTTGTGCGTCCATTTTAGGTGAAACCTGCGGTAGGTGTTGTTCGAGACGTGTGTGGAACATGGCAGCTGCAGCCACAATTAGCAAGGCGCGTTTTGCTGCCTTGCGGCGTACTGCTGAGCCTGTTGTGCGTCCGAGCATCTCGGCGAGGTCTTGGCATTGCCGAATAGATAGATGCTCTACAGCTAGGTTGAGTACGGTGTCCAATTCAGCGGCTATTTCGTCCGGTGTTTGTTGCCCAACTTGTCGGCATCGCCTTACTACCCCAGCTAGATGCCAGACGGTGCCTTTTACCCAAGATGGTTGGGGTATTTCGTTTGATGCGGTTGGCGGTAAAACCGACCACTCCACCACAGAGTTTGTGGTGAGGTGGCGCTCCAAAATCCCCTCGGGGTAGTTTACGGCGATCACATTGTCGGCTACCACCTGCCCTGCTTTCGCGTGTCCCCATCTCGCCGCAGCATCCCTGAAAGCTCCCGAACGGTTGTTGATTTCTGCTTCCAGTGCCACCCTCGCTATGTCGTGTCGCACGTCCACATCAATCTGTTTGAGTGAACCTGGTTGTTTGTTTTCGGCTACAGATTCGGTGAGGCCTAGTGATCGTAGGATTTGCGCGAGTTTTGTGTTTAGGGTGTTCTCATGCGACGCTTTGACACTTGCTTGGGTGCCCTGTTGAATGGTGTTCATTGATTGGTTCCTTTCTATGAGCAACAGCGTCGTTCTTTAACTTAATACTCGACTGCGTAACTTAACACTCGACTGTGACAACGGCTCCAATCTAGGGGCTCTCCTTCAGGGCCTGCAGCGACACGCGTGTGTTCATGGTTGGTTGTGAGCCCGAGAGGAGATTTGAACTCCTGACCTACGCTTTACGAGAGCGTTGCTCTACCAACTGAGCTACTCGGGCGAGACACCAAAATCTACAATCTAGCGTGTCGGTGCCGCATTCGTGGTGCAGCAAGGGTCACCTAGGTGGCGGTGTCAAACGCGCCAGAAGTGCTTGCAGCAGCAACGTCTCCCGAGGATTACGCACTAACGCTTCGTTGCTATTTTTCAGGTGACCTACCGCAGCAAAAGCGTGTGCAGCACTTGGGTCGGCCACGGCCAAGTCGCGATAGCGGGCCGCTAAAGTGGCGAAACCAAAGCGGAGTTCTTCAGTTCGGAACCGCCGAATCTCACGCTTGTGCCTGGATTCGAGAGCCGCGCGGCCTGAACCCCGCGTACCTAGTTGCGCTTCAAGTTCTTTCAAATCTTCGAGTTCTTGGGTGTGCTTGTCTCCAAACACACCTACCTCAGCACGATCAATCAAGTCGACCAACTCTGTGACTATCTCTGCAATCATCGAACCGCTGCGGTTGAGGCGATCCGGTATCGACCACCAAGTGTTGCGGCGATGTTCAAGTTCCGGGTCTGAAGCCAACAAACGGGCTCTTTGTATGCTGCCGTTTGCCGACACCGCGATTGTCTGCGCCGCCGAGTCATCAAGAGAGAATTCCGAAATCACGGTTCGGGCGACATCTGCATGACTGAGCGCCGCGAAATCCACGCGTAAACATCGTGATTCGATAGTTACCTGATGAGGCGGCACAGCACTCGCAAGTAGCACAAAAATGGTTGACCGAGGTGGTTCTTCAATCAGTTTCAACAAGGCGCTGCAAGCTGGCGGGTCAGCGGACTGGAACTGTTCAACGATCAGCACCTTGCGAGTTCCTTCGGTTGGCGACCGATGCCCTTCCTCAATAATTTTGGGGACTTCACCTGGCGAGTTTGTGGTGCCGAGCCGCAAATTGTTACCTTCGGGAGTGAACAGCACAATGTCGGGATGGTGCTCCGTTCGTGCTAAACGCCGGTGGCGCTCAATGCCGTTCGGGTCGGCTGCTGCGAGCAGTTCACCCGCAAAAATAAAAGCGGCCTGACGTTTGCCTACACCATCTGGACCCACGAACAGATAAGCGTGAACTACGCAAGACACCGCCGCACTCAAGCGGCGCCCCGCCTCGCTTTGGCCTACAAGCGCCCCCCACGGATCGGCACTCATTGCTGCTCAGCAAACCACGCGTGCACGCAAGTTTGCACCCTCGCGGCGACCGCGTCAACCGAACCTTGCGCATCAACGGTGACCCAAGAACTCCGATGTTGTTCGGCGAGTGACCGATAACCGTCACGAACACGACCAAAAAACTCGGCCCCAATGTCTTCGATGCGGTCTCGGCGGTTACCCACACGCCCCAACGCAGTTGAAACATCTAGGTCTAAAAAGACGGTGAGATCGGCTTGCAACCCTTGAGTAGCGAACTCAATCATGGTGTTTAACAGGCTCAGATCAAGGCCGCGTCCGTACCCTTGGTATGCCAAAGTAGAGGCACCATAACGATCTGAGATCAGGTCACGCCCAGCTTGCAACGCCGGGCGAACTACTTCGCGCACATGTTGGGCTTTGTCTGCAATAATCAACAGAGCTTCGGTGCGGTCGTCAAGCTGCTCGTTGCGTGGGTCCAAGAGAATCGACCGTATGGAGTTGCCTACCGCGGTCGCGCCGAACTGAAAGGTGACATCGCAACCAAGATGCTGGGCGAGTTTGCGAACTTGGGTAGACTTGCCCGAACCGTCAATCCCTTCAAAAGCAATCAAACGCCCCGTCATTTGCTGCCCTTGTCGATGTTGCAGCCCGATGTTTCGTTGTGTTCGGTTCTGGGTTCGGTTCCATGGGAACGTAAACTCCACGCCGCGAGCAGGGCTGCCGCGATCACCGTTAAGGCTGAGAGCCACATGGTTAACCGCACTCCCGGCACTGCGACCACTGCACCGAAAAGGTTCCACTCGGTGTTCCACAAGCGTTTTGAAAGCGGGTCTAGGGTTTCAGCCAACAACGGACCCACAAACATGGCAAATAACAAACATAAGCGCACCAGAACCAACAAAGCCGAAAATACTCGCCCACGGATGTCGTCGTCCACTTGTTCGTGCAGCAATGTGAAACCCAGAACATAGATAGGCCCGGCTGCGAACCCGGCAACCAAAATCACCGGTATCACAATCCCTAACAACGAAGCGGAAGCCGAAACGAACATAGCCACGCCAGCCATCAGCAGCGCCCAAGGAAAGACTTTGGCGCGGTTGATGCGACTTTGCAGCACCGTGGCGGTTATCACACCTAAGGCCATACCACATCCCAGCGCCGTTACCACCGCGAAATAGTCGGCATCGTCGCCAGCGATTACGTCATTCACGAACAACGCTCCGAGGGGCACCAGCATGCCCCCACCCATGATCCCAACTGCCAAACCAACATTAACCGAACGCACAATTGGGTTCACCGCAATCAGCTTCCATCCTTCACGAAGTTCACGCAGCGCGCCGCCAAGTTCCCACCTGCCCGTACCGCTGACGGTGGCAGTTTCACCTTTTCGGCTCGGAAAGCTGATTGTCCAAATAATCAACGCGGTAGCTAAGAACGATAACCCATCAACATAAAACGCTAAGCCCTCTTGGTTCAGACGGAAGGTGTTGACCCAGCCTTCATCACTGAAGGACTCAGCTAGTTTGGCGAACAACGCAGCAAGCCCGAAGGCCACCGGAAACATGCCGTAGGCAGCCGCAACGTTGAGAGAGTTGGCTGAAGTCAGCTTTTCGTTGGGCACTAGGTTCGGGACGATTGCTTCCTTGGCTGGCGACCACATCATGGTGCATAATTCCAAAACGAAAGAAGCGATGACTAACCCAAGCACACTGTCGACGAACGGTAGTGAGAATAGCACCAGCGCCCGGGTGACATCGCATACCAGCATCACGCGTTTGCGGTTGAGCCGGTCAACCAACACGCCAGCGGCGGTGGCCAAGAACAACCCGGGAGCGACTCGTGCCGTGAGCACAAAGGCGATGTTGGCACCTTCGTTAGCCTCACTAAGACGGTTAACCAGGGCGACTATGGCAATTAACCCCAGCCAATCGCCGGTTGCTGAGATTACTTGCGCTATCCAAAGCCGAAAAAACTCGTTTGAACCGAAAATGGATTTGATGAGCCCCTGGTCTCGGGTGGCTCCCAAGGCATCTTCTAAGCGACTAGCGCTACTTGATGGGGTGTGTTGATCCACGATACAAGGCTAGGTGTGATTGAGGCCGCACAGAACCCAGCGGTTAGGTTGGCCGCTTAGTGGTGGTTTTCTTTGCGGATTTCTTGGCGGAGGACCGAGCCGATTTCGTAGCGGTTTTCTTGGAAGCCTTCTTGGTTGCGCCGCTTATGCGTCTTTCGGCCAACAGTTCAGAGGCACGTTCAACCGTCAACTTTTCAACGCTGTCTCCGGTTCTAAGCGATGCGTTGTGTTCGCCGTCGGTGACGTAGGGCCCGTAGCGACCGTCTTTTATGAGCATGGCCTTGCCAGTATTGGGGTCTTCGCCGAGTTCTCGCAAAGGCGGTTTGGCGGTTTGCGCGCGGCGCCGTTTCGGTTGTGCGAATAATGCCAAGCATTCTTCAACAGTTACCGAGAACAGTTGCTCTTCGGTGTCTAGGCTGCGGCTTTCGGAGCCTTTCTTGACGTAAGGGCCGTAGCGTCCATTTTGTGCCGTGATCGTTTCGCCGTCGGTTGGGTCTGTGCCCACCGTACGGGGTAGCGATAGTAGACGCTGAGCATCGTCTAGTGTGATCGTTTCCACTGACATAGTGGCAAACAAGGATTCCATTTTCGGTTTCTGATCTTTGGTTTCGCTGCTGCCTAGCTGCACATAAGGCCCGAAGCGTCCTTCTTTGACGTAGATCTCCTTGCCGCTGGCGGGGTCGCTGCCCAAAATGCGTCCGCCTTTAGGTTTGGCTAAGTATTCAAGGGCTTTATCGAGGGTCAGTTCGTCGGGGGGTAGGTCTTCTGGAACGGAAGCACGGTTGGTGCTATTGTTGCCGTCGTTAGTGTCGTGGTCGGCCTCACCGAGCTGCACGAAAGGCCCGTAGCGACCGACCCGCAACACGACTGGTTGGCCGTCTTCGCTCATGCCCAACAAAATGGTATTAATGGAGCGAGCATCAATGTCGGCGTGACGGGTCTCGACTTTTTCTTTTAGGCCTGGTTCGCTACCTTCACCGCCGCCGAAGTAGAAACGGGTTAGCCAAGGTAGGCGCTCTTCGGTGCCGTTGGCTATGCGGTCAAGGTCTTCTTCCATTTGTGCTGTAAAGCCGTAATCCACAAGGTTCGGGAAGTGCCGTTCCATCAGGTTGACAACTGAGAAAGCTGTGAATGAAGGCACTAATGCCGAACCGTTTTTCCAAACGTAACCACGGCGCATGATGGTGTCGATGATCGATGCATATGTGGAGGGGCGACCAACGCCTAGTTCTTCTAAACGCTTGACGAGTGATGCTTCGGTGTAACGCGGTGGGGGCGAGGTTTCGTGGCCTTCGGGTTGCAGTGGTTTGGTGGGATGGACTTGGTCGCCCTCGTGGATCGCCGGTAAGCGTCGTTCTTCGTCTGCGTTCGGGTCGGGTGCTGCGGTTGCGTCAGTTGTTTCTTCGTAGACTTCACGAAATCCTCGGTGCGAGATCACTGTGCCGCTAGCGCGAAATACTATTTCCTTGCTGGCGTTGATGGTCGTGCCGATACGCAGTTGCACGGTTTCACCAGTGCAGTCGGTCATCTGCGAGGCAATTGTTCGTTTCCATATGAGTTCATACGCGCGTGCTTCGGCGCGTGAAACTTCAGCGGCTACTTCTTGCGGAGAGCGAAACGTGTCACCAGCAGGGCGGATTGCTTCGTGCGCTTCTTGAGCGTTTTTTGATTTTTTGGTGTAGAGCCTCGGGTTTTGGGGCAGGTATTGCGCTCCGTAGCGGCTCTTGATAGTGGCGCGGGCTGCTTGCAAGGCGGAATCAGAAAGCGTGGTGCTGTCTGTGCGCATATAAGTTATATAACCTTTTTCGTAGAGTCCTTGTGCGGCACTCATGGCCATTTTCGCCGACATTTTCAGTTTGCGGCCGGCTTCTTGTTGGTATGTTGACGTGATGAACGGTGCTGCGGGTCGGCGACGGTAGGGTTTAGATTCCCGCGAAAGCACCTGATAGTGCGCTCCTCGCAGTTCGTTGGCAAGTTGGTGAGCGGCGGTTTCGGTGAGTACCGTGACGTTTTGGCGCTTCAGTTGGCCGTCATTGCTGAAGTCTCGACCTAGCGCTAATTTTGCTCCGTCAATAGTTGCGAGTTCTGCTTTGAACTCTCTTGTGTCGCCTTGGTCGGCTGCGAACAGTCCACTGATAGTCCAGTAGCTTGCCGCTACGAAGCCCATCCTTTCGCGCTCTCGCTCCACCACAATGCGGGTGGCAACGCTTTGCACTCTCCCCGCGGATAGTCTCGGTTTGACTTTTTCCCAAAGAACTGGAGAGACTTCCCATCCGAAGAGCCGGTCAAGGATGCGGCGGGTTTCTTGCGCATCGACCAATTTATGGTCGAGTTCCCTAGTTGAGTTGACGGCAGTTCTGATTGCGGTGGGCGTAATTTCGTGAAACACCATCCGTTTGACGGGGATTCGAGGGCTTAGCTCTTCAATGAGGTGCCAAGCGATAGCTTCACCTTCGCGGTCTTCGTCTGTAGCCAAATACAGTTCATCACTTTTTTGCAACACTTGTTTGAGGTAGCGGATGTGGGCTCTTTTGCCAGCATGCACCACATAAAGTGGCTTGAAGCCGTCATCCACGTTGACCCCATCGAATCTTGCGTAGGGCCCCTTTTTGTATGCCGCAGGCAGTTCACTAGCGCCGCCGGGAAGGTCACGGATATGACCAACTGATGCCTCGACGGTGTATCCAGCCCCGAGAAACTCGGCAAGCTTTTTTGCTTTGGCTGGTGATTCGACAATAACTAATGCGTTTTTCACATGAACCTCGTCAAGACGCAGATGCTCCGACAAGCGTTGGGTCGTCCGTCTCAACCTCTTCTACTTGATTAGCGCGCAACAAGATCGAAGCCCCCAACACCGCGGCGATAACTGACGCACCGACTATACCGATTTTAGCCTCGGTTAGTTGTGCATCTGAGAAGGCTAAACCGGCGATAAATATTGAGACGGTGAAACCGATTCCTGCGGTGGCGGCCAACCCCACCACATGAGTCCAGGTAGCACCCGATGGCAGGGAAGTCAACCCAGACTTTACGCTTAGCCAGGTGAACGCGGTGATTCCCACAATATTGCCAAATACCAGACCGGCAGCTACACCGAGCGTTACTGAACTTGTCAACGCATTAGAAACAGTTTCCGTGGAAAGTTCAATTCCTGCGTTCGCTAACGCAAAAATCGGGATAATCAAGTAGCTCGATACTGGATGAAGCAGGTCTTCTAACCTTTCAACGACCGAGATGTGTTCCTTCAATTCAAAATTGGCTTGGCGAACGGTTCGTGGGTTGGGTTCACCGACTAACGTGCGGAGAACCTCATCTTTGCTTAGTTCTATGTCGATGTGGGGATGTGCCGGGGTCAGCAAACCTAATACGACACCCGCGATGGTGGAATGTACGCCCGATTCGTGTACCGCATACCAAAGAAAGACCCCAACCATCACGTACGCGGGAGTCCAATAGATACCAGCGCGCCGCATCGCAACCACTACAACTACCGAAGCTACCGAAGCGAGTATCCAAGCGCTAGAAATGCTGTTTGTGTAGAAGATTGCTATGACCGCGATTGCGCCAATATCATCAACAATCGCTAAAGACAGCAAAAAAACTTTCATCGCACTCGGTACTCGATCGCCAAGTAACGACACCACTCCGACCGCGAAGGCGATGTCGGTAGCCATAGGGATGCCCCAACCGTCTACTCCTGCGCCACTCGGGTTAAAAGCAAAATAGATGAGGGCTGGGCACACCATTCCGCCTAGCGCAGCGATTGCGGGTAGTGCCGCCGCACGCCGTTCACGCAATGCCCCGACTGTGATCTCTCGCTTAATTTCGAGCCCCACCACAAAGAAAAACAACGCCATCAAAGCATCGTTTACAAATTCGCCGACGGTGACATGCAACAACTCCACTTGACCGAGGTCGACAACGATCATCGTTTCGAAAATTCGGTGGTAACTGTCGCTAAACGGAGAGTTGGCCCAAACCAAGGCCGCGACCGTAGCTCCAAGCAACAAAATGCCCCCTGCGGCTTGAATCTTCAGGAACTTTCTTAAAGGGCGCGCCAGAGCCAACGCGAAGCGGCGTTCTCGCGTAGCCGGTTTCATCGAACTCAATGTGGGTGGGTTATCAACCATGATCACATGCCATGCTAACGGCCAATCGCGCGACCACGACCGTGCGGGACTAAGAACACCAGGCGCACGGTAGTTCCAGCATCCGACGGGTGTATTTCGGATTCGTCAGCGAGCAATCGCATCAAACGCAGGCCCATGCCAGACTCGTGTTTCAGTCGTTCGGGGGAACCCGGTTCGGGAAGCTGAGGTAACGCCGCTAAATCAAACCCCGAACCGTGATCGCGAATCAGCACCTCAACCTGTGCTTCCGCGACTTTGCAGGTGACCTGAATGTGCGCCGAAATGCCGATTTCTTGATGGGAGCGGATCGCGTTTGTTGTGGCTTCTGAGACTGCAATGCGCAGGTCTTCGACGCGTTCTGAACCTAGTTGTGGGTGAAGTATTGCAGCACTAGAAACAACCAAACGCACCAACGACACATATTCGGTGAGAGCGGGGATCGCCAACTCAACCTCGCCACAGAACTCACTTGCAGCAGAGAAGTTGCTGGGTGGAGCAACTCCCGAAGTAACCGTAATGGGGGGAGACGGGGCGGAATCCATCAGTTCGTGGCTGCTTCTAGCACTGTGTTGTGAAACGTGAACACCCGATCCAGGTCGCATATTTCGAAGACTCGGCGAATCCGTGCCTTGGGGACGACCACCCGCAAGTCGCCGTCGAGAAGCCGAGTGCGTTTTAGTGCACCAACTACTACGCCGAGCCCAAAAGAATCGATGAAATCGACTGCGCTAAGGTCAAGCACAATACGGTTGTTGCCGTTTCGCACCTGTGAGATCACGTGCTGACGCAAGGCTGGGCCACCAACAACATCAAGGTCGCCCACGACTGCGGTTACGAACCAGGGCCCTTGGCAATACGTGTGTGTCAGATGCACCTTAGGAACCGTATCGGATCCTGTGGTTCCCCTCACCTTAACCGCGTCACTGTTCGAGATACATGGTTGCTATTGACGACATTTTTGGGTCGCCGATCAAGGCACCTACCACCGAAACATTTGTTTGCATCACATACACAACAAGCACCGTGACTACCGACGACTCCCGCAAGACGCTCACCGATAGTCGAGCGCGGTTGAACGAACTAGCGTCTATCACGGCATCGGTTACCTCGGCATCGGAACCGCCAACGGCGGCTACCCGCGCCCCCTCGCGGGTCGCATGGGTTAGCATCACCCGGGCACGAGCCACCAAGCCGATTTGTGCTATCACTAGAAGTGCAACCACAGCTACTGGCAAAAGCAACGCAAATTCAACTGTGGCTTGGCCCTCGTTGCGGCGTGGCTGTAGCTTCACGACACTCGGTCGGCTATTGAGTCGACAATACGGTTGAGCAGCGATGAAATCTTGCCGGTGGAGGTTGCCCAAGCGATCAAGATCATCGCCACAGTGGCAGCACCGAGAAGCACCAGCGCGTACTCGGCCGTGGCTTGGCCTCGGTCGTCTTCAAGGCGTAGTTTGGTTTCGGCAAGGAAGCTAAGCACGGCGACCTCTATTGCTATTAGTTGTCGAAAAATCATTTGTTTCTCCTCTTTTGTTTATCTTTTGGGTTGGTGCGGTGTTTTGGGGAGAGTTCTGGGAAGAGTTCTGGGGAGAGTTCTGGGTGTCTCGCGGCCTTAGATGACCACGCCGAGGTCGCTGAGCGAGCCAAGTACCAACGGAACGATGGTCAACAGCGCAAATGAGGGCAACACGCATAACAACAGCGGACCGAGCATCGCTACGGGAATACGGCGTGCGCGTTCTTGAGCAGCCAAGCGGCGTTTGCGTCTGGCTTCATCGCTTACCCGCAGTAGTCCGATGGCGAGTGTGGAGCCGTCTCGTTCGCCAGTGTTGAGCGCAGCCACCAGCGGCCGTACGCGATCTCCTAGTGGTGTCATTTCGGTGTCTAATGCTTCTAGGAAGGTTGCGCCAGCGTCTGCTCGGGCAAGTGAGTTTCGCACTGCTGTTGCAAACGGATTGGGTAACCATGCTTGGCAGCGATGCAGTGTTTGGCGAGGTGTGTAGCCAGCGCCCACGCCAACTAACAACAAGTCGACAACTTCGGGGAGTGCTTTGGCTACCTCGGCACTGTCGGTAGTGCGTGG